>Ga0210400_10000507_pt1 | contig 43354 bp, 30 predicted proteins | sample IncBWH26MmetaG_FD_155456 | JGI IMG/M metagenome (GOLD analysis project Ga0210400, IMG submission 155456) | Forest soil microbial communities from Barre Woods Harvard Forest LTER site, Petersham, Massachusetts, United States - Inc-BW-H-26-M | ecosystem: Environmental > Terrestrial > Soil >... | reverse complement strand
ACTGCAGTCTTTCATCCATTGCCGAACACTCCTTCCAAGGCATCACTCCCTCCCCTTTACGGGGAAAAGTGTCACCTATGTGTCCGGTACAATGTGTTACCTATGTCTCAGGCCGCTCAAGTCCGTTACTTACACGCGGTCATTTCTTGTTCGTTCCCGGCAGCAGGCTGACCGTCATAAAAACGTAATACTTTCCTCTTGCCGTAGACCTTCTCATTTGCTTTTTCCAGGCTTTGCGCGGGTTCGCCTAACTGCTACGGTGTCGAAGGCTAGGCTAGCTGTACAAGTCGACATCGGATTTGGTGACTCAATCGTCCCTCGTCCGACTAAGATTGAATATCTGGTTCTGCTTAAATTTCCTGTCCCCGAATTGCTTGCGTATCCCAGAGAGACTGTTGTTGCAGAAAAACTGCAAGCGATCACCGTTCTCGGAGTTCTGAATCGCCGGATGAAAGACTGCCACCGTGAAATGTGCTGCGGCGAAACCTCGTATCATCGCACCTACCAACTCCACGAACGCGGCCAGAATGTAACTTCGACCGACGACGTCCAATTCGATTGCGGACCAGGCGCCAAGAGTGGCGCCTTCCATTTCTCGTATTGGACGAATGTCGAAACGCTCAATTCGTGGCGTATCCACCAATCCAGCTTTAGGGATAAGTCGTTCACTGATTCTCCGCCAGGAATAAAGTCACCTGGGACCGTGCAGTGCCGGTATCCGAACTGAAGCGTGTTGCGCGGGCTGAACCAGTATGTGCTCCAAGCCTGGCATCCCACGCCTTCTCGTCCAATCTAGCTTCCGATGAGATTCTTTTTGTTCGTATACAAGTCGTGGTAGAAGGCATCCCAGTAGATAAATTTCCCGCCGGTGCTTCGCGGGGTTGCAGGGTTTGTGTCCACGACCTCGACTCTAAGATCCAGCTTTGGCAAGCCCGGCAATCGCGGCATATAAATGCCCGAGCTGACTCCTCCCCGGTATGACAGTGTCAGCCACTGCCCTGCGGCTAATAAATTCAGAAAGCAGCTTTAGCAAGCGCAATCCTCTCGTTCCGTTGAATCTCTATTGCGGTGTCATTTTCAGTGACTGGCTTACTCCGGCCAAGCGCCTTGGATTGCAGACGTCCCGCAGTAGTGCCGTGTGCCACAAGCCAGTTGACAACCGCATTAGCCCGTTTTCTAGTGATTTCCAGATCATCTTCGGCGTTTCCCTTTGTGCTGAATTTGTGACTCTCGACGCTGACGGCCAGATTAGGATTCTCCTTTAGATACTTTAAAACCTCGAAAAGGATCTTGGAGTCTTCCTCGTTGATGGTTCGGTTGTCGGGAGAAAACTCGATTCCATAAACACCGACACGAGAATGAGCCTGCATTTCCCGGGAAATTCCCACCGCGTCCTTAACTGGAATCCAGGGCTCCTCTTTCGCTTGGACGACGCTGACGTTATAAAAATCGCCGCTGACATTGATTAGGATCCAGGTGTTGCCATTCCGCGCAGTAATCGTCGAGGGGCCCATGGAATACTTGACAATAAACCCGGCCATGGGAGCCCATTGCATCAGGTTCTCGAAAGCTCGTTCTTGCTGATCAGCTCGCGTTATTTGATATTCACGGAATTCGTAAATGCCGCGTACTGATTTTTCTCTGGCAAACCCTTCAGCATCTGGTTTCAGCGGCATGGTGACTCCGACGGAATCCCCCCTCCGGCACGCCACCACAACGCTCCCCGCCAACTTCGGAAATGTGGGCAGGTTCGGGCATCCCGCAGCATCTACATTGGATTGACTCTCCTGAGCTAAACACGCTGCCGGAAGATGAATGAAACAAGTTAAGGCGACGGCCAGGACTAACGCAGATGAAAGACGACGCGCAGCCATGAATACCTCCTTGAATGGGTCAACGCGGCAGCCACCGAGCGCGATGGCTGGCTTCTAGTTTGGGCGAGCAGCGCGAGGATCAGCCTTGTGACCATCTATCCGTTCGTTCCCGCATCCTCAGAGACCGGTCTTTTGCGTTTGCAGGATGCCTGTGCCGGGGCCAGTTGCGTCCAGCCCCAGGAGCAGGCAGGTGTTGGCGTCGACGATATAGCAAGCTGGCTTGATGATCGTGAGCGCTGGCGTTGGTTGACCGGTTGCGGGAGTGATCGTGAGCGCGAGAGGGAACCGTCCGTTGGCGCCCGCAGTGAACGAACCGGTCAGGGCGGCGTTGGATGACGAAGTGGCACCCGGCGGGGCGACTGTAGCGTTGAAGGAGTTTACGTCCGCGACCCCTGAGAGAGTGGAAACGCCGTCCGAAACGATTTGCGCGGCAAAGTTCTCGAGACCCAGAGTGGTGCTGGCCGAGAAACTCGACGCATATTTGCCGCTGAAGGCAGCAGCGGAAATGGGAGTGGCCAAGGTTTGCTGCAGAGCCATACCAGCGCCGGAAGGACCGGACGTTCCGGCCGAACCGCCGTCGAGTTCGATGAGGTCAAGCCCGTGATCTAGGGTCGGATAAGCGGCGAATTGGCTGATACCCGTGGATCCCGCGCCGGAGAGGGTGATCAGGCCTCGGCCGGAGGTCGGCGCACTACAAGCAGCGGTGATTGCCTGGTCAGTCGTCAGCGTGCCGCCTAGGGGTGTAACGTCCAGAGTGCCTGTCGAACCGCACGTAAAGATTCCCCCCGCCACCTGCGGCTGGGCCGCCGCAGTTGCACCGGCTTCGCTGAATGCATAGGTCCCGGAAAGAGACGGGGACGCGGGCTGCACGGTAAGATAACCGCTGATCAGGACACTGGGATTGCCAGTAGCCGGGTCGCGCCAATCGGTCACCACGAAATGAGTCGCGTCAATGATCCAGAAGTCCAAGTTGAATTTTGCCGGCAGCCCCAAATTGACACCGAGACCGAAACCGCTTGTTGAAATCTCGCCGTTCGGGTCCGGCTTGGAGGCAGGTGGGAATGCCTGGGAAACTGTCGTGAAGGGCACGCTCGTGATCGCTCCGGTGGCCGACTGGTCGGTGCTGTACCCAGTCAACGTGTACGAAGTGCCTGAGGCCTGAATTTTCATCGCCGCCGCCAAGAAAAAGCCTGGGAAGGGGCTAACTGCCTCAGTGCCTGAGAGCTGCAAGGAATAGGTCCCATTGAGCCCGATGGAACCACTCTGGAAGGAAGCCAGGTCGGTTCCATTTTGAAGGTCGAGCGTGCCTGTTGCGCTGCCAAAAGTATCGATTTCCGTAAGCAACGCGTGTTGAGGAGTCACAAATACAACGCTCAAAGTAATCGTACCGGTGGAAGAGGTAGAACCTCGCACGCCGAAACCGGTGTTCAGAGCCAAAGTGTTGATGGTCAACTGAATCTGCCCGCGCCCATCTAAACCGATGGAATAACTGCTGGGCGAGACTATCGTCACCAGGCCCGCCGACGCTGCATTTCCGGCGCCGTCAGCCAAATCCACAACGCCCCCGGTTATGTTGCCGTTGCCGTCTCCCGAAATCACCCCGCCCAAAACGTACGGACCGTTCTGTGAGTTTCTGGCAGACAGTGAGAGCACGAATCTCCCTTGCAATAGGCTATTGGGAGGCGCCCCGTTCGTGACCGTGACGCTCTGCTGGTCGCTTCTGGCTGGATCGGCCGTCGACGTCGCAGTGATGGTCAAAGTGTTACCCGCAGGTACGGCGCTGGGTGCAGAAAAGGTTGTTGGGGCTCCGCTGGCGGTGTGTGCGGGAGAGAAGGAGCCACAAGCTCCGGGGCTTCCACAAGAGACCGCCCAATCCGCACCGGCATTGCCGGAGTCGTTGGCCACTGTGGCGACTAAGGACGCGCTGCCGTTCTGAACGATAGTGTTGTTTGTAATGCCCTGCGTGATTTTCACGGAAATGGGGGCAACGATGTTCACCGTGACCGAACTCAGAACGCTTGTGCCTGCCGCAGTGGCGTAGGCGGTGATCGTCACCTGAAGGCCTGGGGGAGGGTTGGGAGAAGGGATGACAGGTGGAGCGGTGAAGGTGGCCGTTAGCCCGCTGGCGGTCTGAGTTGGTGTGACGGTTCCGCATGGTGCGCTAATACAACTAACGGACCAAGTCACCCCATAATTAAATATGTCGTTGTTAACTACAGCTGTTACGGGAGCCGCGGCTTTTGTCAGCATCGTTGGGGGAGGCGCTTGAGTGATGCCGATCGAAATAGCGGCGCCGACGGTGAAAGCGGTGAAGGCAAAGACACTCTGATCCGCCGTGGCATAGGCCGTCACGGTAATCTGCGTTCCGACAAGCGACTGGGTCTGCGTAGTACTCGGAATAGCGACCACTTCCGGCACAACGAAGACAGCTGTCCCGCCGACGGTAGAATGAAGCTGAGGGGGGGAGCAAGTGACCTGACCGCCCGGTGTGGTGCAGGTCGCCTTCCAGTCCACGCCTAGATTCGCGGGATCGCCGGACACCGTTGCATTCAGGTTTACCGGGATACCTGCGGGTATAGTGGCTGGCAGGCCCGATGTGATGGTGATACCTGTGACGGTGGATATGATGACGACGTTGGACGCCGCACTCTTGCTGCGATCGGTCGTGGAGAGTGCGGTAACGGAGATCTTGCCGCTCGACGGTACGCCTGGGGGAGCGGTGTAGCTTGTGTTCTCGCCGGTGCCCGTGTGGCTAGGGGTGAATGTGCCGCAGTTGGGGCTACCGCACGTGGCCACCCAATCGACGCCCGCCTGAGCGACGTCGTTGGTCACGACGGCCGAAACCTGGGTAGTCGTACCAACAGTCATGTAGGCAGGTGGGGCTTGCCCCATGGTTACCAAAATGGTCGGTGTCTGAGCAGGCTGGTTGGCCGAACCGGTCGAACAGCCTGAGACTCCAAAAAAAGCGGCGACGCTGACCGCAAGGGCAAGAAACAGGTGAAGGGAAGCGCTCCAAGGGCGTGGCTCATTTGTTTGTAAATCAAATTGAAGAGCTTCTTCGAGGGAATCGGCGTGCGACTCCAGCTTGCGGTCGCTCCGATAGAGATCATTCATGACCACTTTGCCCTTTCGCTGACGGATTTCGTGCTGCTGTGGGGCGGACCAAGGCACAAAGCAAGTAACTCCGGTGCTGGTCCTGATAAGGATCAGCGTTTGCCCCCGTACTCTTTGAGTGGAGCTGAGGTGGCGAATCATAGAGCGCTTCGATGAATCGGTGAACAATTTCAGGTAACGAGACGTTTACAATGAGAAATCCACAGCCCTAGAGCGAAACGAATTTTTTACATGACATTATCAATCTGTGAATCTCCGTAAAATCTATATTGGCTAGGTTCTGGTCTTTCAGAAAGCGAAGCCAACCCACTAAGAAACATGGATCGATGATGAATAGAAGCGAAACCGCCTCGACTTCGAGTCTCAAGACTTTTATTAAGAGTATTCCCTTGATTGGGCCGACCGCTGGAAGACTCGCACGCCTTCCATTCGTTGGCCGTTTGCGAAGCTTGGCCTTTCCGGGCTCGGCCTCTTTTTGGGAGAGCGTGTACCGCCACCGCGGTACCTCAGGGCCCGGTTCTTATGGCCGTTTGGCACAATTCAAGGCGGAAATTTTGAACGATTTTGTGCGAGCCAGGAACGTACGTACCGTTGTCGAGTTCGGCTGCGGTGACGGGGCTCAACTGAGTTTGGCGAAATATCCGGAGTATGTCGGAGTTGATGTGTCGCCGGCAGCAGTGAAGCGTTGCTCGTCGCTATTTGCAAATGACCAAAGCAAGCGTTTTTTCCTTGCCGGCGCCCTACCAGGGGGTTTGGGAACGTTCGATTTGGCTCTTTCGTTGGACGTAATCTACCATCTGGTGGAGGACCGAGTTTTTGAAGAATACATGAGCAGGCTGTTCAGCTTTTCCCGGAGTTATGTCGTGATCTACGCGAGCAACTACGACGCCCGGACACAGGCACTCCACGTGCGTCACCGCAAGTTCACAGCTTGGATCGACAAGAAGGCGCCGGAATGGCAGCCGACGGGCATGGTTGTGAATCGCTTTCCCGCAGACCCCTTACAGCCAGACGAGACTTCGTTCGCAGATTTTTATTTCTTTACCCACAAGGATGCGTTGAACGAATGACGCGGCGGCAGCGACGAGCCAAATACTGACCACTATTGAGATGCGGCCGACCCTGTTCGCGGGTTAACGGGCAAGTTCGCGGTCATTCTTTCTTCGCGATGTGGTGGTCGTCCTCGCCCTTTGGTGTTTGTGAACGCATTTCCTGCTTAATCCAGCCCGACAAACCCGTAACTTTCCAGGCCTTCAGGAGATCCTGGGGATTTTGATACCTTACGACCATAGCGCGGGGAGATGCTGCGGCAGCAATCATTTCTTTAGCAGCGGGTGGAGTTGCGGGTTCACTCAGGGTCTGTTGTAACCGAATACTTGGAGTATGTAGAACTGGCAGGTATGAAACGGGATCGAGGCCAGAGACGGATTGCAGGAACTGTTTGGTCAAGTATTTTGGGCGCTCATCCGACGGTACGACCGGAGAGCTCTTTAACCATTCAGGCCAGTCACCCCAAGGATCGAGGACATCGACAGTAGTGATTCGAGGATCGGCTTGGGCTGCCAAGATCGCGATCGTGCCTCCGGAACCCATGCCGAACACGCCCGCGTGCGCTGTATCCAAATCGCCTCTCTGCGCCAAATAGTTGAGAATCAACTGTACATCGTGCGTCGTGCTTCCCAAGACCTCGGAAAATTCGCTGACAAACCATTCTTTTAAAGGGCGGCTGTGGAAGCGGTAGTCCGTCATCGCGGCTAGGAAGCCAACAGCCGCGAAACCATCGGCGGTGGCACGCTTGCACCAGCCGTTGTCACGAAAGCGGTCGGCAGTGTCGGGATAGCCATAAAGGTACAAGATGACCGGGACTTTCTCGGGAACCTTGCCGGCAACTTTCGGGCGAATCACCCACACCTCAATCGGATCATTGTTGCGCCACTGAAGGCGAATCATATCCCTCACAAACTCAGGTTGATCGTCGCTCTGGACGGGGACAGGCGGGCGGGGTTCAAGGCCCGTCTTGAGATCCGTGAGGCCCTGCCAATTTTCGGCGGGCCGGGCTGCAAGGTTGATATTCCGGACCTGTGAATCCGCTATCTTGGCGCTTGACACCGAATCCTGCTGTGCACGAGCAGGACTCGAGACTGCCACGATGGTCAACAGCAGCAAACTAGCCCGACAACGACGCATGGATCTCCTCTTTTCTTAGTGAATGATCTGCTCCTCAACGTACCGGTTGCATCAATACTCTGCATCAGTTCGAAACGCGAGGACATCGCAAGCATGCCGAAACACGAGGAGGGGCAAACCAGGTTTTCCGGGTTTGCCCGCTCTCGGAACGAAACCGACAATACGGTTAAGGTGGTTACTGGGTCTTGTTGAGAAGGCCAGCGGGGACACTGAAGTCGGAACAGAAGTCCTTGTTGGCTTGGATCGTTAGGACGCTGCCGCCCGCGTCGCCGCCACCTTCTGGGGTGCTGCCGGTGCACAGGTCGTTGGCCGAGGAGATGGTGTTACCGGTGGCGGCATTTGCGCTGCTCATGCCGATGTTGTTGATGAAGAAGTGCGAATGCCACACCTTCAAGCTCGACAGTGGAACGAAGTCATGCTGGGACCCAGTGATCGTATTGAGCGCAGTCAGCATGTTGCCGATAAATGCGTTGCTCGGTGGACCGACGAGCCGCAACACCGACCAGATGGGATAGTTTCCCGCCTTGAGGCCGCTGAACGTAATATTGGCACCGATTCCGGGGTCCCCGACGCCACCGCCACCGGGAAGTATGCCATTGGACGTGTAAGTGTCCTGAAGGGGGTCAATGCCATTGACCTTGAGGTACTTGACGTTGTTTAGACCCGATGCATTGCCGGCGCTCCAGAAGAAGTAGCCCATCCGGTTGTTGGTCGAAGTCCCAGCGTTTATCGCGGCAACCATGTGGCCGGTGCCGATGGCGCGGTGACGGCCTGGAGTCACACCGCCGATCGACGGTACACCGATATTGAAGCCGGTCGTTGCGCCGGTTCCCATGGGGTTCTGCGCCACAGTTCCGGAGCTATTGCAGTTCGCGTAATCCTCAGAAGCGTGATACTGCGTGCCGTTGGGGATGCTGTATTCGAAGGTGTTGTAAGTTCCCGACAGTGGTTCGCGGACGTAGACGTCTACCGCTTTCGTCGTCGTCGGGCCGAACATGTCGGTAGTGCGCCCCAAGATGCCCTGGAAAAATAGAGTTAGGGTAAAGCCGTTAATGTCCGTAGCACCGGCGATGCCCGCCGTATCGCTGGCGGGTGCAACACCGACGATGATGGGCTGGGCACCAATCGAGAAAGTCTGATACGCGGGTACCGGTTTACTGGTTTGGGGGTCGTTGCCGAAGATGTTAAAGTCCAGAACGTGAAAGACGCTGGTGCCGGCACTAGAATCTTCTTGGATATCCACACCGACGTTCGCCGTACCGCTGGCATAACCAAGCCCGGAAGTGAAGTATGAATCTTGGTTAAAGAACTGACGGGGTAACAAGGCGTTGCACGGGGTGAACATGCGCACGGAAGCGAACTTGGCATCCTCTGGACGAACGTCTGTGCCTGCCCAGTTGTAGCGTTGGTTCTGAATCGCGGTGACGACCGAACCAGGGATGGCGGTGTCAGTGAGGCCTGGAATTTTGTTCCCCCCGGCGGTGCCTGCTGTAATGCTGAAGATTTGGGTGCAGCCCGAAACGCCGCCCGAATCAACCATAAAGAAGCAGCGGTCTCCGATAACGGAATCCAACTGCTCGTAGGAGTAGACGTCGAAGCTGCCAGCGGGCGTGGCGCAACTGCCGGTGCCAGGGCCCCAGGCGACCCAGAAGTTGCCCTGCTCGTCATACGTGGAGCCGAAGCGACTGTCCCTCGCAACGATGTTCGGGGTTTTCCCGGACGTCCAGATACAGCTGACGCCGGAAATCGCTTGAGACGCTGAACCCAGTTCATTGAACAGGGCAGATGAGCCGCCACCCACAAGTCTGGCGGTACCCTGAGCATGGGAGACGCTGGTGATTGCGCAGAACGCGACCACCAATACAAGTAGGTACTTCAAAAGTTTCATATCCTCTCCTTTTTTGTTGCTAATTGAAATGACCACGCCGCAGAAGAGCAAGGCTGAGGAAACCCTTCCGTGAACGAAGCGTAGGGGCAGAGCGGGCATCCCGAGACAAGAGCCCACTGCGCCGCTGCTTCGCTGAGCTATCCGCCTCGCCCGCTTGCACCACGTCCGTACTCTTCTAACCGCAGCCTGTTCTAAGCAGCATCAACGGAAAATCAATTGTCAATGACAATCGGGCTCAACAGGTCCAAAGACAACAGAAGCCCGACGAGGACGCAGGAAAAACACGGAGAGCGCAATCTCCCCAACTGATAAAGCGTTTGGAGTCAGAGTTTCGCAAGGAGCAAAAAAAAGCCAGAGTTTGGAAACAGCCGCGTGTCTGAGCAAAAAACGAGGAAATCCCGCTGAGATATAAGCCAGAACGTCCATTCCGCACTCTGCTGGTGAACGTATTGAGATAGCTTTGACATGGTCAAAGAACGCGTCACCATTCGAAACACGCGATTGCGGCTCTGTCATTTCTGGAAGAGATAAATGCCTATTGGCTGAGGGGCACCGGGAAGCTGCGCAGGTGGATTGGTAGAGGCGCTGCCTGAAAGCAAGATGACATATTTTCCCTGCACCTGGCCTACGACTGCGGCAGTGGGAAATGATACCGCACAGGCTGCGCCTCCGCAGGTCCAGGGATTAGAAACGCTGAACGGAGGGAAATTCGACCCGATGAAGACAGTAGCGTTGGGGAACAATCCGTTGTTAGACGAATCCTGCGTGCCAAGATCAATCGCCACGTCACAGTTCTCCGAGCCGCTAGCTCCCGTCGGATCATTGACGTCGCCAGAGCTGGACATGGTGAGAAACTCGCCGCCATAAAGGCTGTTGGCCGAAGGGAGAACCGGAACCCCGTTTGCTCCCTGGCCGTTGTTGGCGGCTAGGGAAGCTTGCAGCGTGGAACAGGCTTGCGAGGTTGCCGAATGGTCTCCGAAAGAAGAAGCCAGCACCGTGATATCGTAAGATTGTTGTTTGGCTCCGTTTTGCGGTGAGAAAATGAAGCCGTTGTATTGAGCCGCGACCACCGAACTCCCGTTCACCGGCGAACTTGATTCGGCGACTCCGATGACCCCCTTTCCGCCGCCGAAAGCGCCTGGCGCCGGGGACGTCTGATTGTAGCTGCTCACCAATAAACCTGAATTTCCGATGCTGATCAATTCCAGGTTGGAGGAGCTGCCGAACGAGTTTAAAGGATAGGCTGTGAGGGCACCGAGATTGCTTGGCGAGCAGCCGCCGGTCACGATGGATGGAGGCTGTGGCTGAGATCCCACTAGATACGGCAGAGCATTGAAAGTCACCGCGGATCCCTGCGAGGTGATCTGAACAATTCCGTAGTCGGCCAGGTCGGAACTTTGACTTACGTTTGGAACCGTCACGTACAAGAACGGTGCCGCAGTGGAGAAGTTGGGACAAGTCGAATTGTCCGCCATCGCGGTCGGCGCGGCTCGAATGGAGGCGGGAGTGCTGTTGGTGTTGATGCTAAGCAGGTTCGCCAGAGCTCCCGCACCTGGGATCTCAACCGCCCAAGCGCCGGTTAAAGGTGGATTGAACGGTGTCAGAACAGCGCTCGATGTTGTCGCGAAGCCTTCGGTGATGCCAAGGAAGCCGGTCGGGGCGGAAGCAAAAGTGCCGCTGATCAGATTCACCGGTACCACGGCGCTATGTTGCGCGAGGAGACCCGAAACAGCGACGCTGTTTGCTGAATGATCGATAGCCGAAGCACTCACTGCCACCCTACTCCCGGTTACGACGAAGGGACCGCCGAAGTAGGGGTGGACCTGACCAGCGGCTTGGGAAACAACAGGCTGGGCGGTCTGGCCACAACCACCAGAACCAAGCATTACGATGCAGAGACCTAGAAAGGCTAGCCAGAGAAAACACTTCGAGCTGTAATTGGTGGACATTCGCGATTTTACCGACGGCCACCGAAGATTTCGGGCCCTCACAGTTGTTGCCATACTTGCTCCTTCGCCGCGTTCGAGAAAATCTCGCCGGAGAAACTGCGATTCTGGGATCCTGAACACTCCGGAAAACCACCTGTCAGGCATCGTGTCAAAAACTCAGCTTCAGCCCGAATTGCACGATTCGCGGATCATGGGCGTCCACCGGGTGCAGGAAGGAATTACCGGTCAAGCAATCCGCTCCGCCTCCGCCCGCAGCTGAATAATGCGTACTGGCGCCGCCGTAACAGCCGATGATGTTGTTGCCGGTATTCCCGGGATGCGATAGGTCATAGATTCGGAATTGCGTGTGATTGAAGATGTTGAATCCCTCGGCGCGGAATTCAAGATCTCTCTCGCCGAAAACTTTGAAGTGCTTTAATAGAGAAACATTGAAATTGGTGCGTCTGGGATTGTTGAGCGAATTCCGTCCGCAATTGCCGAAGGTCAATCCGCGCGGCGCGACATAGGCTTGCGGATTCGCAAGCAACGGACCAAAACTTTGCGCGATGAATTTTCCGTCGTACGGGACATGGCTGTGGGGATTACCGACGCAATCGGCGTACGACCCTGTTCCAAAGTAATTGGCCACGCCACCATTGTCCGATACAGCGATGCCTCCGGAACTCCCGCCATTAATCACGCTGAAGGGCGTACCAGTCTGAAAAATAACGATTCCGGAGAATTGCCAGCCATCGAGCAGAACTCTGGACGGGCTGGAATCCCAAACGCTTCCGCCGCTCGAGCCTGCTTTATGGAAGGACAGTTCATTCGTGGGATCGTCATCGAATGCGTGAGAGAAACTGTTCAAAGATTTGCGAATGGGCAAATCGTAGATGAAGCTGAGACTTGCGCTATGGCGTTGGTCGAAATTGGAATTCGCTTTGTTACTTGCCAGGTCGTAGGAGTTGACAAAATCTGCATCCGCCCGGTCCGATGAATTATCAATCGAGTGGCTGTAGGTATAAGACAATCCAAAAGCCAAAGGAGCAGTCGTCTTGCGGAGACTGAATTGGAAAGCGTTGTAGCTGGAACTCGCATTGTTGGCGACGGCGAGAATGCTGCCCAAGGTTGGGTAAGGACGAAAAACACTGGGGTTGAATGGCGTCCCGAATCCGGGAACACCATAACAGGCGATGCTCATATTGACCCAAGCAGGTTGCCCGATAGTTACGGTGCTCCCACCGTTCGGATTCGCCACACCACCCAGTTCGAAATTTCCTCCCGAGCTGCCTGCGCAATCCAATGTCGAGATGATTGGTCGCCCCATTGGGTAAGGGTTAAACGAGGGATCGACGGGGTGGACCTGGTTAATATCGCGCACCGCTGTCAGATGTGTGCCTCTGCTCCCGACGTAGGCTGCGGTAGCCGTTAGCCCCTTGGCGATTTCCTGCTGCAGGCTCAAGCTCCACTGCTGGACGTAGGGGTTGACGGCCTTCGTGGGAATCGACGTGACGTTGATGGGAAACGCGATGGGGCCGGTGATGACTGGATTCAACACATCTTGCGCGAAGTAAGAGCTGCACGGGGTTCCCAACCGGCCGAACCCGCCGATGCATTGGTAACTTGGAGGATTCAACTGCGTCTGGCTTAGGGTAAGAGGAGCACTACCAATGAGCGATCCGGTGTTCGCCTCGTAGCTGGTGCCGTGTTGGTAGAAAATTCCGTATCCGGCGCGAAGGGCCGTTTTGCCATTCCCCAAAACGTCCCAAGCTAAGCCGATACGCGGCATTGGATTGAAGATTTGACTGGTCATGCAGCTCTGCGGCACGCCATTGGCGCCGCACTTCACGAGGCCGTTGATGACGACCGGATCGGGGTTGGTTAAGTTCGAAGGCACCGCGACCAAAATGTTCCCTGCGCTCGAAGACCGGGGACGCACGAAGAATCCGAAAGCCGGGTCGAGAAAAACGCCAGCGGCCAGCGAAGGATTATAGGCTGACGCTTCCCAATTGTAAGCGGTGTTCTTGGTGTTGTACCAAGATCCAAACAGTCCCACTCGGATCCCTAAGTTTAGGGTGATCCGGGGAATCACCCGCCAATCATCCTGAAAATATAGTTCGGCAAGCTTATATCGGTTGTAGTATTTGTTTTGAACACTATCCTGTTGATATGCAGAGATTTGGCCACCCAGAAAATTCGCAAACGCGTTCGAAGTATCGATCTGCGCCGCACACGCCTGACTGCTGACGCACGATTGCTGGACAACCGTCGTGGGGCTGGGGCCGGCGCCCTGATCATTAAAGGACAGCACGCCCTGCACATCACCAGTGTTCAGTCCGTTGGCGGCACTCAACTCGTGCTGTTCTGCAGAAACAAGTTGCGCGCCGAACTGGAAAAGATGCTTGCCCAGCGACTTGGTCGCATCATCGCGCAAAGTGTAGGTCGGAATTGTGTCCTTCCAAGGTGTGTAGCCGGTGTCGATGTTAAAACCATGTGAACCGTAGGCGGCGTTTGTTCCCTTGAACAGCAAGGCTGGAATCTTGCCGCCGAAACTCGTATCGAAAAAAGAACCAATGGGACCGATAGGAGAGGTGGCAGGCGTTGCGCCTCCACCCGTTAGCGTGCAGTTCAGACTGCCCGTAGTGCTTGTCGGGCACGCCGAATCCAAGATACTTGGACGTGATAGGTTAACGCCGGGCCCAGCAACTTGCGTCAGGTTGATATCAGCCTGCACGTAGGAGAAAGAGAGGCGGTTCGCAATGCCTTTGGGGAGAACACTCGTGACGCTCGCAATCATGCTCAGTCCTGGGCCGTCTATGTGGTTTTGCACGCTGGGGAAACTGTTCTGCACAAGCCCCCACTGTGGAGTGAGGACATTCGTATTCCAGGAATCATGAATAAAGCGGAAAGAAAGAATCTCGCTGTTGCTAATGTTGTGGTCGACCCGGAAAAGGGTTTCGTTCCATTGTGTGCTCGGTGAAACGGACGCAACGTAGCAGGCGGGATTCGATGGTGTCGACACTGGCGAATTGCACCCGCCGACTGCATTGGGCGCGGGTAGAAGATTGGTCGCCAACAGAGCCTGTGCCGTGGGATCAATCGGAAGTTGGTCCGTGGCAAAACCAACCACGGTTCCGTTGTACCCCGACCGGTAGTAAGCACCCGAGTCGCGAAGAAACCCGACAACCGGACAGTCTGGATAGAGCGACTTAGTCTGTGTCGTTATGGGGAAAGTCTTGTCCCCGGGACATACATCACTGAAGTCTCCGGCTCGCTCTGCATTTGACGGAACGGCCTGGTTATAATTAACTGGTGTTTTCTCGAACCGAAACTCTTGCGAAAAGAAGAAGAAGGTTTTCTGTTTGTTCGTGTTGTAGTGGTCCGGAATAAAAATAGGACCGCCCAGTGTGAAGCCAAAGTCATTCCGCCGGTAAAGCGGCGCTTTCGTGGTTTGATCGAAGAAGTTTCGGCTATTGAAAAATTCGTTACGAAAGAATTCGTATGCGCTTCCGCGAAAATCGGCGGTACCCGACTTGGTCGTTATTTGCACAATTCCCGAAGCCGTCTTACCATACATCGCCCCGTAGTTTGAGGTGAGGACCTTCATTTCCCCGATCGCGTCGACACTGGGGTTGACAATAAAGGTGTTTGCGCCACGCGCCGCATTGATCCCATTATTCAAAACGTCCGTTCCATCGACTTCGAAGATGTTGTATTCGACACGGCCGCCGTTCACGCTATACTTAGCGCTGCCCGAGACACCTGTTTTGCCCTCATCCTGTCCGGTCTGGTTGCTCACGCCGGGTACGAGGGCAACAAGTTGGTAAGCAATACGTCCGTTGAGTCCGAGGGTCTTTACCTCTGTTTCGCTGATGGTCCCTGAAACTTCAGCGTTCGACGTTTCTACTTGCCCAGCTCCTCCGCCCTCGACCGTGACAGACGATTTTTCTTGACTCACCATCAATTTCACGTTGAACACGACCGACTGTCCTGGCGCAAGGATAATGTCCTCGCTGGAAAATGGCGTGAAACCATCAGCCGAGACATTCAGCCGGTAGCGGCCGCCTGGAAGGGCAGCAAAAGAGTAATGTCCTGCGTCGTCGGCTTCGGCGCTGAGCTTCGCTGAGATATCCAAGTTAGTCAGTGCCAACTTGGCGTTCGGAACGGCCAAGCCCTGCGGATCGGTAACTTGGCCGGAAATCTGCCCCTTTTCTGTTTGCGAATGGGCCACCGCAACGCTGATAAGCAGAAGAGCTGATACGCTGAGAAATCTCAAAAACGTTGGGGACATAGACTCCTTGCTCCGGGACTGTCGTGCTGTATTTCGACCGCACTTTCGAAACGTGTCGGCTCTCTTCTGGCAAACGGGTTATTTCACAATCGCCGAGAAATGAAGACCAACCTCTGCGCCGGGCGAAGTCACGGCAGACCTGAAAATCCGGTAACGAACGAACGACCGAGCTGTGGCAGGAAACGATTAGTTTCGCGCTATGACCACGACCCTTCTCCGCGTTTTTCCGCACATTACAACAACCCCCCTCAAATCCCAGCAGACTGACGGAGCGAGAGACACTAAACCCCGATGCGACTCGCGCATGCCGGAGTTGTTTAGCGCGGTTCCACCGAACACTGCCGGCTCCGGTGAGGATGCTGGACATATAACAACGACATGTTGGGTTTACGTGAAGCAAGTATGACAAGTCTATGAAGACGAAGTTTTGCAGAAGAAGTTAAACGTCTGTTTACATTGCGTTCTCAAGCGATAAATGAGAATCCGGCATAACAAGCAGGCCTAGCCCAGTCCAATCGTTCATTCTCATGCACCGCCAATGAGAAATGCGCGTTTGTGTACCAGGATTTGGACTGAGCGGAGTTGGCCATCCAATGAACAACTGACCAACGAAATCGGACGGCGGACAGACAGTGGTGGGCGGTGGGAGGATGTGAAATGAGAAAACGTGGGAGCCAGTTCCTTGGTTTGCTGAGTATCGTGTTGCTCGTGAATACCTATCTCCCCGCAGCAGCTCAACAGGCACAACCTGCCACCGCGAGCAAGCCCGCGAACGTGCTGTCCGCCTCGGGCAACAGCGATATACACTATCCGGCTCCCGCAGAGAGGATTCCCCGCTATCGGATCTGCCGAGATGATGTTTTATCGCTTTCTTTTTCGCTTTCTCCTGAATTGAATCAGAAAGTGACTGTGCAACCCGACGGTTTCATCTCTCTGCAAGGCGCGGGTGACGTCTACGTGCAGGGCCTCACGGTGCGCGAACTCGGCGAAGCCGTCAAAAAAGCCTATGTCAGTATCCTGCATGAACCCATCATCGATGTCGACCTTCTCGATTTTCAAAAGCCTTTCTTTACCGTTCTGGGCGAGGTAGGAAAGCCCGGGCAATATAACCTCCGCAACGACACTACGGTCACGCAAGCGATAGCAGTTGCCGGGGGCTTCACTCCAACGGCGAAGACCCAGGTTTTCGTCTATCGCGCTGTATCGGCGAACTGGGCCGAAGTTCGTCAATTGAAGCTGAAAGATATCCTGAATGGGAAAAACATCAGTGAAGACGTGCATCTTAGGGCCGGCGACATGATCTTCGTCCCTGAAAAGTTCATCGCCAACTTCAAGAAGTATGTCCCTTACTCCTTCAACCTTACGCCTCCGTCACCGACAACTTTCTAAGCGAGAACGTCATGTATCGGTAGAGCACGGCGGAAGAGTCAAAAGAGGAGACGTTTATGGAAAACACCAACATGAGGAAGTCATTCGGTTATGACATCCCGCGCTTGACGTTGCGGGATATGTTGCGCCCATTGTTTCGGCACCCCTTGGCAATGACGTTGACATTTTCTACGATTTTCCTGGTTTCCGTCGTGGTGGCGTGGGTTTGGGCGAATCACTATTGGGTCGCAACGATGCAGGTCGTTGTGGGCCGGGAACGTCTTCAGCCTTCGGTGACCCCGCAACCGATCGCAGCGGTGCAGGAAACCGGCAAGGGCGCCGTCACGATCGACGATGTTGATTCGGAAGTTGCGCTCCTGCAAGGACGAGACATGTTGCGAAAAGTGGCGCAGACCTGCCAGCTTGCTGGGAACGGCAGTTCGCTTTGGGACAGGTTTGATTCCCGCGATCCGGCGGTTAAGAAAGCAGTAGCACTTGAAAGCGCGACGAAAGCGCTCGCGGGCTCCCTCAAAGTGGAAGCTCAGAAGACTTCTCGATTGATCGACCTGCGTTACGGGAGCGCGAATTCCCCGGAAACCGCCGCTTGCGTGCTAGAAACCCTCGGAAAGCTCTATCTTGAGAAACACCTGCGGCTGCAGAGGCCCGCTGGTGCTCTCGAATTTTTCACCCAGGAAACCGATAAATACCGGCACGCGCTGGCCGAATCCGAAAGCGAACTGGTAAAGTTCAGCAAAACGGGAGGAATCGCGGCGCCCGAGATTTTGCGCGCGGACTTGGCGCAACAACTGATCGGGACGCAGGGCAATCTGTACCAGACCCGCCAAGCCATTGCCGCCCACAAGCGGCGTATCGAGAACATTAGAGCGCAGATGGCTGTGACTCCATCTCGATCGCTCACGACGGAAGCCTCTGTTTCCGCAAATCTGTTGTTGGATCAGTTGCACTCCACGCTGCTAGCGTCGCAGCTTAAGAGAACTCAGTTGCTGATGAAATATGATGCCTCTTATCCGCTCGTGAAGGAAGTGGAGCAGGAAATCGCTGAAACGAATGACGCCATCGCTACCGCTGAGCAGGCAAAATACATCAACACCTCCACGGACCGCGACCAGACCTTCGAATATCTTCGTCAGGACCGGGCCAGAACAGAAGCTGACTTAGCCTCCGATGAAGCGAGAGCCTCTGCGTTGCAGATCTCTGTCCACGACATGCAACTGCAAATGGTGGATTTGGATGCAAAGTCGGTTCAGCAGTCGGCTCTTGTGCGCGAAGCAAAAGCTAACGAAGCGAATTACCTGCTCTACCTTACCAAACGTGAGCAGGAACGCACATCGGACGCCCTGGACGACAAACGAATCGCAAATGTGGCAATCGCTGTGCCTACCGAGGTGCCGGTCCTTCCCGCTCGTAACCCTATGTCAATAATGTTCGCAGGATTCTGGGGCGCGCTCTTTTCGGCCATTGGCGCCGGGTACATGGCTGAACTTGTCGACCCATCATTCCGGTCGCCTTCTGAAATTGAGGAAATCCTGAATATTCCCATTCTCTCAGCAGTGCCGAAGCGAGTGGAATAAAGGTTCAAATGTTTCATGAACACTTCAAATTGAGAGTTCAACCGTTCGGCGTCACACCGGACGCAAGATTTCTCTATCTCAGTCAGACCCATCGTGAGGCGCTGGCCTCCCTGCTCTATGGAATCCATTCCGGAAGGGGATTCACGGCTTTGATCGCGGCTCCTGGCATGGGGAAGACCACCTTGATGTTCCGTCTGCTTGGTCTGGTGCCGAGAAACACGAAGACCGCGTTCTTGTTCCGGACGCTTTGCGCCCCGGAGGAGTTTCTGCGCGTTCTTTTAGCCGATCTTGAAATTGACGACCAAGGCGGCGACGTCGCTTTCATGCAGGCCAAACTGAATGCCTATTTGCTGCGGGAATCGAAAAACGGCCGCGAGGTTGTCGTGGTCATTGATGAGGCGCAGAACCTTGATGAGCGCGTGCTCGAAATGGTCCGAATGCTTTCGAATTTCGAGACGCCGGGCAAGAAACTGTTGCACATCGTTCTTTCCGGGCAGCCCCAGTTAGCAGAAAAACTCGCTTCGGAGCGCCTCACTCAGTTCCGGCAAAGGATTTCGATATTGGCCCGACTGGCTCCGTTTACCACAGCCGAAACCCGTGAGTACATTGAGCATCGGCTCCGCTTGGCCGGCGCGGCCTCTGAGAAACCGCTTTTTTCAGACAAGGCTTACGCTATGCTCGCCGAGCAGTCAGGGGGCCTTCCGCGCAACATCAACAACCTTTGCTTCAATTCCATGTCGCTGGCTTGGGCTCTAGAACGACCCAAGGTCGACGCTTTAATGGTTCAAGAGGCAATCAACGACTTGGACTTGAAAGCCATAGCTTTCCCCAAAGCATCTGAAGTTCGGCACCAGTCTCAACTCTTGGCTTTCGCCGGAGCGGGGAAGCTGTATACCCATTGGCGGCACGGCCTGGACCTGGCGGTGGGGATTCTGATTTTGCTCGTGTTGGTGTCTGTTCAGATGTTACGTTCGAACGATCGCATTCCTCGGCAAAGCCCGGCGAGCGTCTCTCAACAGAAGACAAGCGGCGGTTCCGACGTTTCCCCCATCGCGAATGTTCCCGCGTCACAAGATGCGCAAGCACAGAACCGGGCCGAGGAGAAAACACCTCCACAGCCCATCCCCGACGCGATTTCCGTGGCCCAAGCTCCACGACGAAGGACGGGAGGGAGTGAAAGCGACACACTGGCTGTAAGCCCAAGCCGGGCGTCGACCGGCGGTGACGGATACGCCGGACTGAAGAGCGGCGAGCTTATCCCGTCGCCTCAAGAACCTCAGCGGTTAAAGCCTTCCCGGATTGTCGAATTGTCCGCCGACGAGCAAGGGCTAAAGAAAGCTCAGGCGGCACCGAAAGAAGAACATGTCTCCTTTGAACCCGCTCCACAAAGGGAGAAGCCTTGAGCAAGAACTACGAACTGCTGCAACAGGCTGGTTGTGCTCTCGGCACGGCCCGGACGTCTACGACGGAGCAGAGGAGTGTTGCGGCAGAGGATGGTAGGTCGGAAGTTCTGACTTCGTTGGAGCCGGTCGCCCGCGAAGAAACGTTGAAGCTGGTGCAGCGCTTGTTTCTAACTCGTGAGGAGGTCGCGCCGAAGGCCGTTCTGTTTGCCCCAATTGACATTAGTGGTGGGTGCAGTTGGCTCTGCTCGGTTGCGGCGAAGTTGCTTGCGAAGAGTGTCACTGGTTCCGTTTGTCTGGTGGAGGGCAATTTTAGGTCTTCCTCCCTGTCCGAAAGTTTCGGAGGGGACCGCGACCGCGGCTTGGTCGATTCGCTAGAGCTGGGCGGATCCATCAGACTGTTCGCGAGATCGATTGGACCGGACAATCTTTGGTTGCTCTCCGCGGGTGCGCGTGTTCAGGATTCCACATTTCTGCTCAACTCGGAGCGCCTGAGAGATCGGTTCGTCGAGCTACGCGAAGAGTTTGATTATCTCTTGATCAATGCACCGCCGCTGAGTGATTTTGCAGACGGAATGGTGCTTGGACGCATGGTGGACGGTGTGGTTCTGGTTCTGGAGGCAGATGTAACTCGGCGCGAGGTTGCTGTGCGCGTGACCGAAGGCCTGCGGAATTCGAGAATCCCCATCTTGGGAGCGGTCTTGAACAATCGAACGTTCCCGATTCCGGCGGCTGTGTATAAGCGACTTTAGGGTTTTTGCCGGGTCGTTTGTTGCTCAAATCCTAGAGCAGTGTGGCTGAGAATGGCGGAGCTTTGTCTCTCGGAATTACAAACTCCCTTTACGAACACGGACTATCGCGCAGGACAGCGCCGGAGGAATCCTCATTTTGGTTCGCCGTTCGGACCAGGCCGCGGCATGAGAAGAGAGTGAGTTCAGAACTGCTTGAGAAGGGAATTCGCAGCTTTCTTCCGCTTCATCGCGAGAGAAAGCGCTGGAGCGACCGCTACCAGTGGGTAGAGTTGCCCCTGTTTTCGCAATACCTGTTCGTGAAGCTGCTGCCCACGGCGGAATCGCGCCTGAGGGTTCTCCAAACTGCTGGAGTCGTCCAGTTTATCGGCGCGACTGGGTGCGGAACACCAATTCCGAACGAGCAGATTGAGAGTCTTCACGCGATTGTTTCCCATAACATTCCTGCCACGCTGCACGAATTCCTTCGCGTCGGCGAAAGGGTCCGAATTCGCAGCGGGGCTCTGGAAGGAATCGAAGGCATTCTTTCGGCGATCAGGAACGACAAGAGCCTGGTCGTTTCCGTGGATCTCATCCAGAAATCAGTGGCGATCCGAATCGACGGATTCGAAGTAGAGCGCGTTTAACCCAGCCCAGGTTCGGCCTTCCAGAACTGAGGATGCATCAAAAATGGGTCCCAAAATACATGAAATCATGCGTGGAATTCTCCTCAACGCCTTCCGAGTTGCCGATATCGGACTAGTTATGCTGTCGTTCGGATTGGCGGCTGCCTTGAGTATCAACGCGGGTAAGTGGACAACGATCGAAAAATTTTTTGAAAGTAAAGTCAGCCTCTCGAGTTGCGGGCTGTTCGCGATTGGCATGCTGTTGTGCCATGCCATGTTTACCTTGTGCGGGCTCTATGAATCGAAGCGACTGTCGACAAAAAGTTCGGAGACTGCTGATGTTCTGCGTGCGATGACATTTTCAACCGCCTGCCTCTGGTGCGAGGGCAAATCATTTTCCATTTCGGTTATGACGCCCTACTTCCTCGTAGCGTTCTGGGCGATTGGCTCGATGGTGGTGATCGCCACGCGGTTGCCCCTCAGGTATCTTCTCGGCGCGATTCGAAAGCGTGGCCACAATTTGCGTCACTTGCTGGTGCTTGGGACAAATGCAAGAGCCGTTCAGTTCGGCCGGCGGATCAATGCGATGCCGGACCGAGGATACCGCCTCCTGGGCTTCGTGGACAACGATTGGCCGGGAATAGAGGAATTCAAGGCGACTGGTTTCCGGCTTGCTTGCGACTATGACGGCTTAGCGGAATATCTCAGGCACAATGTTGTTGATGAAGTAGCTATCTATCTTCCGCTGCGTTCCTTCTATGAGCGCGCTGCTCAGATCGCGAAGCTCGCCGAGCACCACGGTATCCTCCTTCGTTTCGATGCAGACATTTTTGACCTCAAGCTCACTCGGACGCGCACCGAGGTCATGGATCGTGCCTCGCAAATCATGGCCAACAGCAGTGGAATTGACGGGTGGCCCTTGCTGCTTAAACGAATTTTTGATGTTGCTTTGTCGCTGGTTTTGCTCATGGTTCTTTCACCTTTATTTCTGATCGCGGCGGTTTTGATTAAACTGACCTCTCCCGGAAGAGTATTTTTTGCCCAGAAGAGAGTGGGTTTGAATAAACGACAGTTCACCATGTACAAATTCCGGACCATGGTTCCCGCGGCGGAGAACATTCAGGAAAAACTCGAGCATTTGAATGAAATGGGGGGCCCTGTATTCAAGATCAAGAATGATCCGCGAATCACACCCCTGGGTCGGGTTCTGCGGAGGACGAGCGTCGACGAATTGCCGCAACTTTTCAACGTGCTCAAAGGCGACATGAGCCTCGTCGGTCCAAGGGCCATACCGGTGCGTGACTATGAACTTTTCAGCGAGGACTGGCATAGAAGGCGATTCAGTGTGCCGCCGGGAATCACCTGTTTGTGGCAGGTGTACGGGCGCAATAGCATTCCTTTCGAGCAGTGGATGATGCTGGACATGCAATACATCGATCGCTGGTCGTTGTGGCTCGACTTCAAGATCCTGGCGCTAACAATTCCAGCTGTTCTTAAGGGGTCCGGTGCTTCCTGACGTGAACACCGGCATTGATTTGACTGAGCAAAGTAAGAGTGTCGAAGACGCCGCCGAAGGCGTTGGGTCAGCCACCTTGCACTATGACGGCAAGGAGCCGCTTAACCTTTCTAGCCGCATCGATCCTTTCCAATTGCTAAAGTCGTTCCGGAACCTGCTGAAGGGCACATTGGCCCGCAACGCAAGCTGGATGCTGCTCGGGCAGGGCTTCAAATTACTGATTCAAGCGTTGTACTTCACCCTCATCGCGCGGTCCTTAGGACCGCAGAACTATGGCGCTTTTGTCGGCGTAGTTGGGCTAGTCGGTATTCTCCTGCCCTTCGCAACCATGGGCAGCGGTTATCTCCTGATCAAGAATGTCGCTCGCGATGAGTGCCGATTCCGCAAAGACTGGGGCAGTGCCCTCCTCACGACGCTTTTGTCGGCTTCCGTTCTGTTTGGTGTCGTCATCCTGATCTCTCGTTTTGTTCTGCCGGCAAGCATCCCCATCAGACTCGTGATAATGGTGGCGGCCGCCGACCTTTTCGGCACCAGCATCGCGGTGATTTGCGGCCATTCCTTCATTGCATTCGAGCGGATGAAATGGGCTGCCTGTCTCAATGTGTTCCTGAGTGCGCTCCGGCTGGTAGCCGCAATCATTTTGGCGACCGCCCACGCCAGCCCCACGGCCTTACAGTGGGGAGGGCTCTACCTTGGCAGCACCAGCATCGTGATGTTGCTGGCGTTGTTACTGGTGAGCGTGAAGCTCGGCACTCCTACATTCGGCTTTTCACGGAGTGCCGCGGAAATTCGAGAGGGCTTGTACTTCTCGGTCATGCAAAGTGCTCAGACTATCTACAACGATATCGACAAGGCCATGCTCTCTCGCTTGAGCACACTCGAAGCGACCGGAATCTACGGCGCCGCTTATCGTATTGTCGACGTCAGCTTCGCTCCCGTAGCTGCCGTACTGGTAGCCGCCTTCCCGGGTTTCTTCAGGGTGGGTGCGGACGGCATCTCCGCTACGCTTCGGTATGTTAAGCCTCTGATCTTGCGGGCGCTCGGCTATGCCGCTTTGGTCGCGGTTGGGTTATTGATCGGCGCCAGATTGCTGCCGTTGATTTTGGGCGACGAGTATCGATTGACGGTCGAAGCGCTACGTTGGCTCGCCGTCTTGCCGTTGTTGAAGGCAGTTCACTCCTTCCTCGCGGATGCGCTTACGGGTGCAGGCTATCAAGCGTTGCGAACCGTGATCAGTGCAGGCGTGGCGGTATTCAACGTGCTAATTAACATCTGGATAATTCCTCTGTATTCGTGGCGGGGGGCTGCGTGGTCGAGCATCGCCTCAGATGCACTGCTGATATTCGGAATAGGCACGGCGGTCTTCATATTGTCCCGCCGTTCGCAATCTTTCCCAGGCAGGACGAAAGCACTCGACGCGAGAGCTGAAGCATGAACGGAAGGCGAAGGCTCTTTGAGTTGATGGTGCTGGGAGGATGCGCCTTCATCCTCTCCAAGGCGGTATTGTCATACATTTTGGACCCTCAGGAGACACCGACCGCGGGTAACCCGGCATGGAGGCTGATCCTCGCGATTAGCTATATCGGCTTGGCGCTGGTGTTGTTTCCGTGGTATCGGGAAACGCTGTTCGTGCTCCGCCGAAACTGGTCACTGGTGGCTATGGTCCTGCTGGCATTGTTGTCTAGCTTGTGGGCCCAAATGCCGGACCTGGTCTTACGCAAGAGTATTGGGCTCTATGGCGCCACCCTGCTTGGAATTGCGCTCGCCGTTCGGACTTCGTTCCTTGACCAGCTGCGAGTACTGAGTTGGTTGTTTCGGTTTATTGCCGTCTTAAGTTTGGGCTTGGTTGTCTTGTTTCCCAGTTTGGCGGTCACGGAGGAAGGCCAATGGATGGGTGTCTTTGAACATAAGAATGCCATGGGATCCGTGCTGGGGCTGTCCGCACTGGTGGAGTGGCAACGCCCCGCCGAAAGCCGTGGAGCGAAGTTCCTCAAAATCCTGGCCTTATCGCTCTACGCGGTTTTGTTTCTGCACTCAGATTCGGTCACGCCCCTGATCGCCTTGTTCGGGGCGGTGTTGTTAACCGAGTCGTACAAGTTCGCGACATTCCGGCTCCGGCTTCCACGGTATGCGTTTTTCACGGCGATCTCAATCGTGGTGGTGGCCGGCTTAACATTTTTTTTAACCAATGGCGACAGTGCTATGGGCATCGTAGGTCGCTCCTCCAACTTGACGGGGAGGACCGAGATTTGGAGTTTAACGCTCTCATTTATTCCCCAAAAAGTAATTCTTGGTTACGGGTATTCTGGATTCTGGCTTGGTGCTTCCCCTGAGTCATTCGTGATTAACCGCATCATGCGCGGGGCGGTCATGTACTCGCACAACGGGTATCTCGAACAGCTGCTGAATCTCGGCATCGTCGGACTTGCATTGACGCTGACCTTCCTGGGAATCGGAATGAAGCGCGCGCTCAAGTTCTCCGAGCGCCGGCACTCTGACACTGTGCTTTGGCCTTTGGCATTCCTTTTCTATTTCATCCTCCACAATACCGGAGAGTGCACGATCATGATCCAGGATCTCGAGTGGGCTGTTTGTATCTCGTGCATTGCTGGCGCGGATCCGCTGCTGTTCTCGTTCAGCGATCAGGAAGAAGACTTGGTCCCGATGGAAGGACTTGCTTCAACGTGACTGCAAAACCAAGGGTCGTGATTTTTTCCGATCATTTGCTCTATCCGTCGGAAACCTTCATCAAGGCGCAAGCGAGCGCGCTCAGTGCGTATGAGCCGGTCTTTGCGGGATCACGACGCGTCGCGGGGTTGGAGTTGCCACAGGAACGGGTCTATACGGTGAATCCCGGGAGCCTGGCGGGAAAAATCCACGAGCTGAGATTTAAGATTTTGGGATCCGCGCCGGCCATGGTGAAGCAGCTGGGAGCACTGCATCCCGTCTTGTTGCATGCACACTACGGACCGAATGGCCTGCGGGCAATGCCGTTAGCAAGCAAACTAAGAGTGCCCCTGATTGTCACGTTTCACGGTTCCGACATAGCCATAACGGATTTGCGGTATCAGAAAACTTATTTCGGCTTTCGCAACTATTTCGCGAACAAGGGAAAACTGAAGAAGAGTGACGCAGTTTTTCTTGCGGTTTCCAAATTCGTTCAACGGAAGCTGCTGGAGCAAGGGTTCCCATCAGAGAAGATATTTGTTCAGTACACCGGCGTGGACACTTGGAAGTTTAGGCCCGCCTCTACTGAAGACCGCCCCATTATCTTGTTTGTCGGGCGCTTGGTGGAATTCAAAGGCCCGGAATTTCTGATCAGGGCTGCGTCTGAGGTCCAAAGACAATTTCCAGCCGTGGAGGTCGTGTTAATTGGAGATGGCCCTTTGCGCAAAGATCTGGAGCGACTTGCGAAGCAATCTCTGCGCTGCTTCACCTTCCTGGGTGTCCGGACACCGGAGGAAGTTCGCGATTGGATGAACCGGGCCTCGATGCTATGCATGCCTTCGGTGACCATGCGTTCTGGCGAGGCAGAGGGTTACGGAATGGTGTGTGCCGAGGCGCAGGCAGTAGGCAAGCCCGTCGTGGCGTTCAATAGCGGCGGAATCCCGGAAATCATTTCCCATGGGGTAACAGGATTCTTGGCCCCGGAGCACGATTGGCAGGCACTGGCCCGAAATCTCGTGACGCTTCTGCAGAACCCGGAACTACGAGAGCGATTTGGGCGCTCAGCCCGTGAGGCAATGCTTCGCCAGTTTGATTTGGAACAGTGCACCAGGCAGTTGGAAGGAGTCTACGGGATGGTTGTGAATGCCGATCAGCCGCGAGAGGGGACACCAGATGGTACGTTTCTATGGTCCGATAGTGCTCTTAATTCTAACCGGGGCGCTGCTTGACCCCGCCCTTGCTGCTGACTTGCAGGCTCCAAATGTAGTTATTCCAAGCTCTTACTTTGGACTGCATATTCACCACCTTGCGTATCCGGTTCCGACTCCCTGGCCAAACATGCCGGTGCCAGAATGGAGGCTTTGGGACGCCAACGTAACTTGGGCGGACATTGAGCCGAGCAAAGGTCAGTGGCGGTTCGAACAGCTAGACAGTTTCGTGACGCTGGCTCAACAACACGGCACAGGAATCCTTTTGACGCTCGGTGCATCGCCGCGCTGGGCTTCCGCGCGACCAAACGTGCCTTCCAACTACTATCCCGGATTCACGGCGGAACCGGCAAATATGGATGACTGGCATACCTACGTGAAGACCGTGACCTTGCGCTATAAAGGCCGTATTCAAGCTTACGAGATATGGAACGAGCCCAACCTTCGGGATTTCTGGAGCGGCACATCTGATCAAATGCTGACTCTGACAAAAGAAGCGTCGCTGATCATTCGCAGCGTAGATCCGCAGGCCATTATTGTTTCCCCTTCAGCCACGGCTGACTATGGAATCCCCTGGCTAGCGGAATTCTTGAAGAAGGGAGGCGGGCAGTACGTGGACGTAATTGGCTTTCACTTCTACGTCAACCCTCACACCCTGCTGCCAGAAGACATGTTGCCGGTCATTCAGCACGTGCACCAGGTCCTTGTTGACAACGGTTTGGCGAACAAACCCGTGTGGAATACAGAAACCGGGTGGCTTGAGCCTGCGAAATTTGACTCCGATGAACTTGCCGCAGGTTTTCTTGCGCGCGCGTTCATTCTTTCTTGGGCAGCTGGCATTCAGCGATTCTACTGGTATGCCTGGGACAACCAATTCACAGCAATCGTCACCTACAAAGAAGCTGCAGGTACGATCACCCCCGCGGGATCCGCCTACAAAATCATGGAACAGTGGCTTGTCGGAACCAAGATGCAAAGTTGCACTTCGACCGCGGATCACACGTGGACGTGTCAACTGAACCGCTCCGGGAAGAAGGAATGGATTGTCTGGAATACCCAGGGGAATCACAAGTTCGACGTGCCCCGCACTTGGAGTGTTGCAAGCGCTACGCGTCTTCTCCAGGATTCTCACCCTGTGAGCGGGTCGAGCGTCGAAATCGGTCCGGTCCCGGCACTGTTCACCGACAGGTGATGAAAGCAACTCTGCTCGAGAACGCCTCAATGGGTACTTCGAATCGAAAAATCAAGCTGGCGCTGCTGATGAACATGATCGCGCCTAACAGGCTTCCACTCTTTTCTTTATTGGCGGATCAATTCGACCTCCTGGTTCTTCATGGCGGAAAGGAGGAGAACCGAGACTCGTGGAGCGGGCTCGAGGAAGCGCTGCCAAAGGCGAGAGTTGTTCGCCCGTGGGGCTGGCAGATTCGATACTCGAAAAGGGCGAATGGAGGAGTCTTTGACGAGAAGTTCATGCACATTATGCCAGGAGTCCTGTGGCACCTGCTGCGTTTTCGGCCGGACGCTATCATCAGTATCGAAATGGGTTTTCGCTCGGTGATGGCATTAACCTACGCAGCGGTCTTCCGCAAGCCCGTTTGGATCTGGTGGGGAGGAACTCTGCACAGTGAGCGCAACATCGGCCCCTTGAGGAAGGCACTTCGAAAAATCCTCACCTTGTGGGTGAATCACTGGGTTACCTACGGCCAGACTTCTACTGAGTACTTGCTTTCTCTGGGCGTGAAGCGTGATCGGATTCTGCAGTCGCAAAATGGGATCGACGAAGAACGATTCACGGCAAATGCGGAACCTGCCTGGACGATCGAGCCCCGGCCGGTCGTGCTCCACGTTGGGCAGTTCATCGAACGGAAAGGAATCGCTTCTCTTCTCGAGGCCGCCGCGGCTCTCCAGAAACAGGACTGCGAATTCTCTCTCTTGTTCGTCGGCAGCGGCCGCGACAAGCTTGCCGTCGAGCGGCGTGCGGAGGCTCTCGGTCTGAAAAACGTTCACTTTCAGCCGGCGCAACCGCCGGACAAAATGCCGTCTGTCTACCGGAGTGCCGACCTGGTAGTTTTCCCTACTCTGGAAGACGTTTGGGGCCTCGTCGCTAACGAGGCGGTCTTATCCGGCGTTCCGGTACTTTGTTCGAAATATGCGGGGTGTGCGCCCGAGTTGTTCACGTCGGAAAATATATTCTCACCAGAGGACCTGAACGAGTTCTCTCAGAAGTTGCGCTACGCCATTTCTGGACGGTTATCCAAGCCGGATCCTAACAGGATTAAGACCATGCGGCAAATTGCCGCCGAAGTGGTCCAGGAATTGAACCGGATTTGTGCCTCGCGTGGCTGACTAGAGTCACTCCCAGTGCGCTAAAGCGGACTCTCACCAAGGGGAAGACCGATATGAGAATTGTGTTGGTTCACAACACCTACCGTCTTGCGGGCGGAGAAGACGTGGTTTTTCCGAGCGAAAAACGGCTTCTTGAACGGGCCGGTCATACGGTAATTCCTTACGTCCGCAGCAACACGGAATTGAATGATACTTCTCTGGTCGACCGCGTCGGTATTGCGTCACGGATGATTTGGTCGCAGCAGGCGCGCCAAAGTTTTGCAGCCGTTCTGGACGCCGAGTGCCCCGATATCGTCCATGTGCATAACACCTTCATGGTGATCTCGCCGTCTATTTATTCGGCTTGCTCTGAAAGGGGTATCCCGGTGGTCCAGACTCTTCATAACTTCCGGTTGCTATGCCCAGCGACATCCTTTTCCCGCGACGGCATCGTCTGTGAAGAATGTGTGGACAAGAGCCTGTTCAGGAGCATTCTTCACAGCTGTTACCGGAATTCTCGTGCAGCCACCGGTGCAGTCGCCTTGATGTTGGCCACCCACCGAGCGCTTGGCACCTGGCAGGCATCAGTGACGCGCTACATTGCTTTGACTGCCTTTGCGAAAAAGAAGTTCGTTGCGGCAGGATTTCCGTCCGAGAAATTCGTGGTCAAGCCCAACTTTGCCGATCCAGACCCAGGCGAAAGGCTGGCCACTGGCGAATACGCTCTGTTCATCGGGCGTATAGACAAAACAAAGGGTACGAGGGTTCTGCTGGATGCATGGAAGGGGCTGCCCGTGAACTACCCCCTGCATGTGGTTGGAGACGGTCCGGACCGGCAGTGGATGGAAGCTCGATCTCGTGAATTGCAACTTTCCGAAGTCACCTTTCGCGGACGGTTGTCACATGCTGAGGCGGTTGAAGCGGTCAAGAGTGCGCGGTTCACTATTGTGCCCAGCACATGGTATGAGGGCTTCCCGATGTGCATCGTTGAGTCTTTTGCATGCGGAACTCCCGTTTTGTGTTCGAGGCTGGGAGGAATGTCGGAAATCGTTGATGACCAATTGACAGGCTTGCATTTCAATCCTAGCGATCCGCAGGATCTGGCCAAAAAGGTCCAATGGGCTTGGAATCATCCCTTGGAACTCGCCCGGATGGGGCGGGTGGCCCGCCGCAAATACGAAACCGACTACACTGCGGAGAAAAACTACTCTCTGCTCATGGAGATCTACGAACAGGCGATAGCTGCTTGTGCTTCTCCAAGTCTTGCCGTGACCAGAGCACGACACCTTGCTTAGCTCCGCTCGTTTCACGAAGCAACCTGCAAACTGAACCTTAGGAGAGAAGTACATGTGTGGGATATGCGGCAAACTCGAGTTTGACTCCGAGGCCAGGGTAGCTCCGGGTCTGCTGAAGCACATGGCGGACGCAATCGTTCATCGGGGTCCTGACGACGACGGGTATTACGTGAAAGGCCCGATCGGACTGGGTTTCCGCCGTCTTTCGATCATCGATTTGAGTGGTGGGCACCAGCCTCTCGCCAACGAAGACGACTCCATTTGGATCGTCTTTAACGGTGAGATTTACAATTATCAAGAACTCCGTGTGCTGCTTCTTGCCAAAGGTCATGTTTTCAAAACCCAATCGGACACTGAGGTGATCGTCCATTTGTATGAGGAGTATGGCAGCGACTGCCTCGAAAAGCTTCGCGGCATGTTCGGATTCGCCATTTGGGATTCCAAAAAGAAGTCGTTGTTTTTGGCCAGGGACAGGGTTGGGATCAAGCCCCTCTACTACTACATGGGTGAGCACTTCGTCAGCTTTGCCTCTGAGATGAAGGCAATCTTGGCCGATCCTGCCGTGCGCCGCGAAGTTGACCCGGCGATGATCGACCGCTTTCTGACCTATTTTTACGTGCCTGGCCCCTCAACTCTGCTTCGCAATTTCTTCAAACTCGAACCCGGACACTGGCTCCTGGTTCGAGACGGAAAAATCCAGGTCCAGAGCTATTGGGACATCGACTTCCAGCCGACGGATGACCATCTATCAGCACAAGCGCTCGATCAAAAGGTAGTTGACCTATTGGATGAAGCGGTCCAGCTGCACATGATCAGTGACGTACCGGTTGGTTTCCTCTTGAGTGGTGGCGTGGACTCCACTGCAATGCTAAGTCTTGCTTCCAAGAAAACCGACAAACCCATCAGCTCCTATACCATCGGATTTGAACATCCTGGCGTCGTCGACGAACGTCCCTTCGCGAGGATGGCGGCGGAACGATTCGGTTCCAAATATTACGAAATCTCCATCTCGGCCAAGGAATTCGCTTCCTTCCTTCCGGAATATGTTTGGTACATGGAGGAACCCGTCTGTGAACCCGCTAGTGTCGCGCTCTACTATGTCTCGAAGCTTGCCAGCCAATACGTAAAAGTGCTCATCTCGGGCGAAGGGGGCGACGAAGCATTCGCGGGATATCACAACTACATGTATCTATCTTGGGTTGAAGGCATGAAAAAAGTGTTCGGTCCGTTTCGCAGCATTGTCTCCAAAGGTATGGCACTGGCCGGCCAAATGGCGGATTCGCGGGTGCTCAAAAAATATGCACCCCTAATGAAAGCTGACCTGGACGAACACTACCTGAGCCGCACCTCTTCTCCGTTTCATTACTTCAACCAAACGCCATCCCCGATCTACACCGAGCAAATGTCGCGGCGGGTAGACAAGCATCGGTCCGCGGAGGTCACACGGAACCTTGTTGCCCGCAGATCGAGCGACGGCCCGCTCGAAAAGATGCTCTATGTCGATACAAAGACTTGGTTGCCCGACGATTTGCTCATCAAAGCCGACAGAATGACCATGGCCAATTCGGTTGAACTGCGAGTGCCATTCCTGGACCATAAACTCTTGGAATTTGCCGCCCGCTTGCCTGGAAATCAAAAGGTACGTGGCTTTCAAATGAAATATTTGCTGAAGAAGGCTTTGGCGAACCATGTCCCCGTGGAAATACTGCGTCGGCGAAAAGAGGGTTTTCCGAATCCGTCTGCGAGCTGGCTGGCGCACGATCTAAAGGATATGGTTGCCGATATCTTGTTGGATTCCAAGTCGGTTGCGCGTGGTTATTTTCGCAGGCAAGCCGTCGAGGAGCTGATCAAGCGCAACTCTCGGGCAGTTCGCTACACGCCCGAAGTATTCTCCCTGGTCGTTTTAGAGCTGTGGCACCGCACTTTCGTCGATACGCACGTCGCCTTGTCCAATAGGCCTCCAATCGCCGAATCGCTTAACTTCGCGAAACAATTTCGGAGAGCTGGTGCTTAACCTGGTGAAAGTGGAGAAGATTAATGAATCCTAGTTTTGAACAGTACTCGGACGGAAAGACCCTCTACGGAGATGATTTCTCTTCCGATCAGATCGACGCATGGTTTCGTGACGAGGCGGAGGGATATTACAACTTACCCGAAGAGCGCGAACCAGGATTATATGCGTACCATGCTCGGAACTGGCGCCACGGCTTCCGCCATCTTCCACAGGTTCCGTTCGAGCATGTCCTTTGCTTCGGCGGCGCATTCGGCGATGAGTTACAACCCGTCCTTGGGCGCGCCAAGAAGGTAACCATTCTCGAGCCAGCATCGGAATTCCAAAATCCAAAGTTCGAGTATGTCAAGCCCAATACCAGTGGGCGAATGCCCTTTGCCGATGACACTTTTGATCTAGTCACCTGTTTTGGTGTCTTGCATCACATACCCAACGTCTCCACAGTTGTGCGTGAAATGACCCGATGCACAAGGCCCGGAGGTTGGCAATTGATTTGCGAGCCCAACCATTCCATGGGAAATTGGGACAGGCCACGCCGCCTGCTCACACGCCGCGAGCGGGGAATTCCGCTCGCTATAGTTCACCAGATTGTTGTCGATACTGGCCTGCAGATCGTGCACCAGCGGCGCTGCATGTTTTCGCTCACTTCACGCCTTCAGCTGTTGCTTCCGAAGCGACAGTTCGTTTACAACAATCCGTGGATTACGGCTTTTGATGACTATCTTTGTAATCTCCCGATCTGGTCTCGGAGCTATCACGCGGCGAATGTGTTTCAGAAGCTCCGGCCCTGGGCCCTGTTCTTGGTTCTCCGGAAAACCCCCTGAGCGATGACCGGCTTGCCAGCATGAGCTGCAGTTGGTGCACCACGCGCCGCCAACATTGCTTTACGAGGCTCGATTGTTCCAGGGCATAATAGGCCTCCCCTAAAGAAAGGAACCTGACGGAAGTGCGTCTGCATGAGCAAGTACCCGCGTCTCCTATTCTGCAGCGTTTGAAAGCAGAGAAGGCCTACAGGGAGGTGGAACGTCGAGAGGCTCGACTGCGCCTTGCTGCCAGGGTGCGCATCATCTGGGCTGAACGAACCTTTTCCTTTCGTATTGCCGCCTTGGGTTTGATTCTCGGTCTACTGGTCGCTTTTCTCATTCCTGCTCGCTACACCTCTACAGCTCGGCTCATGCCCCCCGACAATCAGGGCGCTTCAATTCCACAGGCAGCCATGTCGCTGCGGTCAATGGGCATCAGCCAGATTGCCACCGACGTGCTGGGCCTCAAGAGCAACAGCGCTGTCTTTGTCGGAATTCTCAACAGCCGGACCGTTCAGGACAAGATCATTGAGCAGTTCGAGTTAAAACGTGTGTATTGGACCAACCGCATGGATGACGCCCGCTTAGTCCTCGCCAGCCATGTTTCCGTTTCAGTCGATATAAAGAACGACATTATTTTAATAAGTGTAACCGACCGTAGCCCTCAGCGAGCGGCGGCCATAGCTAATGCCTACGTGACAGAACTGAACCGGCTGGTTGTTGAATTGAGTACCTCCTCCGCACGCCGGGAGCGTATTTTCTTAGAAAGTTATCTGGTGCAGGCAAAACAGGATCTTGAGAACGCTGAAAAGGAATTCAGTCAGTTTGCCAGCAAGAACACCACCATTGACATCAAGGAACAAGGCAAAGCCATGGTGGAAGCGGCCGCCACCCTGCAGGGGCAGTACATCGCGGCTCAAACAGAACTCGAAGGACTCAAGCAGATCTATACGGACAGCAACGTGCGCGTTCGCTCCGTAAGTGCGCGCATTGCGGAGCTGAAGCGCCAACTCGAAAAACTCGGCGGGAAGGGTGAACAAACCTCAGACACATCCGGTAAGTCCGAGGGCTACCTCTACCCATCAGTACGCAAGTTACCGCTGCTCGGAGTTGCCTATGCGGACCTTTATCGACAGATTAAAGTCCTAGAGGTTGTCTACGAACTCCTGACTCAAGAGTACAGCCTAGCCAAGGTGCAGGAGGCTAGGGACACTCAGACAGTCAGAGTTCTCGATCCGCCGAATATACCTGAGAAAAAGTCCTTTCCGCCGCGGCTTCTCATTGCCGCTTCGTTCACGTTCCTGGCGATCGCGGTCGGTATTTTGGTTGTGTTCGGCTCCAGGAGTTGGAATGACGGAGATCCTCGGGATCTGAGAAAAGCTGTCGCGATGGAAATTTGGATCGATCTAAAGGAAAAGCGGTTCTTGACCCCGGGGAACAACCTCGAAAGATCCGGAGCCGCTTCTTCGAACTCGCTGCCTCGTAAGAGTGGCATACTTTCTTTCTTGGGATTGAACGACTCGTCACGACATCCCAATGAATCTTTCTCTCCTTCGGAATCTTTTTCCGAAAGAGAACCCAGTGAAACCAAGCTGCCGGACACGCTTAACGCATAGTTGCTCGCAAAAAACTCAAATCTGACCATGCCTGTACGGCCTTTTACCGGCAATGACATTCCGCAGGTGGCACGCCTTTACTGGACCGTCCGTCCTGCGTAAACGTAACGAGTCTTCCCCTGTCGAGCTTCGGACCAGCGTTCACCAACTGTACTTCGAGAATCCGTGGATCAACGGCTTGCTGCCCTCGAAATGCGCAGAGGACTGCTTTTCTCGATAAAGGGAGACGGTTCTCTACGGCCGTAGACAAAAGAATGCTGTCCGCTATGCGGACGGAATGATTGCGGTTCGCCGTGCCGGCGGACGAGGGAAGAGATTACGAGAAATGAAAGTTTTGGTTACGGGAAGCAGCGGACTAATTGGCTCGGAGGCGGTCGAACACTTCGACCGTCAAGGTCACGAAGTCGTGGGCGTGGACAACAACATGCGCCGAGTCTTCTTTGGACCCGCGGGCGACACGCTGTGGAATCTGGAGCGGCTGAAAAATGCCACTAAGAGATTCAAGCACGCAGCGCTGGACATCCGGGACCGCGCGGCGATCGACGAATTGTTCCGTACCGAGCGGTACAACCTGATCGTGCATTGCGCCGCGCAGCCTTCGCACGACAAGGCGCGGGATATTCCGTTGCTGGACTTCGAGGTAAACGCGCTTGGAACTGTGAATCTGCTCGAGGCCACGCGGCAGCATTCGCCCGATGCCGTGTTCGTATTCCTGAGCACCAACAAAGTATACGGCGACGCGCCGAACGAAATCCCGCTGAAAGAACTCGATAAGCGTTACGACTATGCGCGAGCGGAAGATTTCCACGGAGTGGACGAGACCTGCCGGATCGACAGAACCATGCATTCTTTGTTCGGCGCGTCGAAGGCGGCGGCGGACCTGGTGGCCCAGGAATACGGGCGCTATTTCAAGATGAATGTCGGAGTGTTTCGCGGGGGATGCCTGACAGGGCCGTCGCATTCAGGCGTCGAGCTGCACGGATTCTTGTCCTACCTGGTGAAGGTGACGCTGAGCGGCGGCTCCTACTCCGTGTTTGGGTACAAGGGCAAACAGGTTCGGGACAACATCCACAGCCACGACGTGGTGCGGGCCATCGAGGAGTTTGCGGCGAACCCACAGCCGGGCGAAGTGTACAACCTGGGCGGCGGACGCGAAAACAGCATCTCGATGCTGGAAGCGATCGAGTGCATCGAACAGATAAGCGGAAAGAAATTGAACTGGCGGTATGTGGAAGAGGCGCGCAAGGGCGACCACATCTGCTACATCTCGAATCTTGCGAAGTTCAAGAAACAGTATCCAAACTGGAAAATCACGCGCGGGCTGGACACCATCCTGGAAGAGATCATCACCACGCAAGGAAAACAGCTGAAATAAGTCTTCGGCCGCTGGGCGGAATCGCATATGAAACTCCAGAACAGAAGTACCGGCATGCGTTTTGCCCGGTCAGAAAAGTGCACTTAGGAGACCTTGTGCAAAGTTCGAATAAACTGACGTTTGTCACCACAAGTTGGGACGACGGCGACTGCGCCGATCTCAAACTCGCTGAACTCCTGCGGTCGAAGGGAATTCATGGAACCTTCTACATACCTATCAATTACCGGGAGAAGTCGCTAAGCCACGCCGAGTTGCGGACTCTGACTTCTGAGGGATTTGAAATCGGAGCCCACGGATGGTCTCACAAACATCTCTGGCGCCTGCAACCCGAGGAACTGGGCCGGGAGGTGAGACCCTGCAAAGATGTTCTCGAGGACATCCTGGGGAAGCCAGTGGAGATGTTCTGTTATCCCGCTGGACGATACGACGCAAATGCTGTGCGCGCCCTGCAAGAGGCTGGGTACAGAGGCGCGCGTACGGTTCGCATGCTTGCCACACGGCCAACCTTTAACCCTTTTGAGATGCCTACGACCCTGCAGGTATTTCCGCACGCGCCATTCACTTATCTCAAGAACGTCGCCCGCGCTCGCAGTCTTGAAAGCTTGCAATCATGCTTCGTTCAGATGCCGCGTCTCGGAAGCTGGGTTGAACTGGCTAAAAGGCTCTTTGATGCGGTGTTGGAAGACGGTGGCGTCTGGCACCTCTATGGGCATTCCTGGGAGATTGAGAGGCTCGGCCTGTGGGACGGCCTTCGCGAACTCCTGGACTACGTCTGCCGGCGGGATGCGGTGCGCTATGTCCCAAATTGTGCCTTACTGCAACCTCAGTCAGTTGCCTCCTTCGCCCGCTGAGCGCGAATAAGCTGATAAACCTTATCTCAACCACGAAACTGGCCGCAGTTTAGTTCAAGGTGCACAACAAAGAAGGCTACATGCAGAAGAACGACATTGGAGCTACTGCTTGATCGATCGAGGGAAACACAACGTTGTTGGCGTGCTCGTAGACGCCGTCGATTATGAGGCTGTGGTCGAGCGTATCATTGCTGCGGCCAAGCAGAAGCAACGTATGTCCGTCTCGGCGCTCGCCGTCCACGGTGTCATGACTGGCGTCCTCGACGACACGCACCGTTACCGGCTAAATAGTCTGGATCTTGTTGTGCCCGACGGTCAACCTATCCGCTGGGCGCTCAACGCTCTTCACCATACCGGACTGACAGACCGTGTCTATGGCCCGGCTCTAACTCTGAAGTTGTGCGCGCGTGCCGCCGCCGAGTCGCTTCCCATCTACCTGTACGGCAGCGAGCCTGAGGTGCTCTCCGCGCTGATTCGTAACCTCCGTGTGCTCTTTCCCCGTCTACAGGTTGCAGGATCGCAAGCCTCGCGCTTCAGGACGCTCACAGCGGAAGAGAAACTTGAAGTCGCGCAGACCATTGCCAACAGCGGCGCGCGCTTGACCTTTGTCGGGCTAGGTTGCCCCCGCCAGGAAGTCTGGGTCTATGAATACCACGACGTCTTGTCGATGCCGCTCATTGCAGTTGGTGCAGCATTCGGTTTTCATGCGGGAACAAGTCCTCAGGCTCCGGAGTACCTCCAGCGCTATGGCTTGGAATGGCTCTTCCGCTTGAGTCGCGAACCGCGCCGCCTGTGGTCTCGCTATCTCCTGCTGAATCCGTACTACTCCATGCTGGTTTTCTTGCAGGCCGCCGGACTCAGAAGGTTCGATTCATTTGCCTCCCCTCCTGCGTCCGAACTTCGCTTCGGCTGACCACGGTTTCCACTCTGTCGTCCAGATTCACATCGAGCAGCATAATCAGGGCACCTGTTTGAAGTCTCATTGCAACAATGAAAGAAGTACGCCCACCACGCTTCTGCAACCCCAGCAGCCTCTGTTTGACCACCGAGAAGCAGTCTCATCGACCCTTCGGGTCTCCACTCGCCAGTCAATTCGTTGTGTGTGATGGACGGAATCTTACCGGGAGAGCCGTGAGGCCCCTCAGCCCCAAGTTATTCCGCCAGATCAGATTGCCCGGCTCCAATGCCAGACCAGGCAGGCGGCCAACAATGGCTGCGAAGGCCTCCTGACCTTCGACGCGCGCCAGCGCTGCTCCGAAGCAGAAGTGCGCGGCGTACCCGAAGGCAAGATGCCGGTTGTCTTTGCGGGTGATGTCGAAATGGTCGGGGTCAGAAAAGCGCTCTGGATCGCGGTTCGCAGCCGCCATCACAGCCATAACCGCATGCCCTTTGCGAATGACCCGGCCTCCCAACTCCACATCTTCAGAGGCGCGCCGTCCAGTGTGCTGGCTGGGGCTTTCATATCGGAGCATCTCTTCCACTGCCGAAGGAATCAATGACAAGTCTAGCCGCAAACGCTTCAACTCATCGGAATGACGCAACAGGGTCAGTACACCATTGCCAATCAGATTGGTAGTTGTCTCCAGGCCACCGACCATGGTCACGATGCAGGTTGCTACAACTTCCTCTTCGGTGAGACGCTCGCCGTCTACCTCGGCCATCATCAGGGAGTGAACCAGTCCCTCTCGCGGATGATCCTGTTGGCGTCGTATGGTCTCTCGAAAATAAGCGGTCATCTCCTGAACCGTGCGCAGCATGCGCGGTACGTGCTCCGGGTTGTGCTGGAAATTTCCCAACACTTCCGCGAAATCAGCCGACCAGGTTTTCAGCCGATGCCGGTCCTCCATGGGAACACCGAGCATCTCCGCCGTAACAATCGACGGTAGAGGCTCGGCCAAATCGCCAATGATGTCCATCCTGCCTTTGGCCTGCACGTGGTCCAGGAGCCGGCTTACAATTTCGCGAATGTGCGACCGCAACAGCTCGACCCGTGCGGGACTGAAGGCTTGAGATGCCAGGCTACGCAGCCGCGTGTGCGCCGGCGGATCCATGAACAGCATCTGCTTCACCATCAACTGGGCGATAGGGTCCATCTCCGATAGACCAGCAGCCTTCAGTTTCTCCGGTGTGTGCGTGCGCTGCGCAGAGAACGTGTGCAGAACTTCGATCACCTCCGCGTAGCTGGTTACTACCCAGGTGTGGAGGAAAGCATCCCAGTGGACCGGGTCCTCCGCGCGCAGGCGTCGAAACAGAGGATACGGATTGGCCAGCACTTTAGGGTCGAGAAGATGGTAGAGACTGAGGGCGGAGCCTCCCGTGCTTCTGGAGACGGAAGCGTCAATAGACTTCATAGGTCGGGCTGTTCGCTGTTATGGGCAAGCGATCTTGCTGCTTCTTTCTCGCTCATCGCCTCAATTCGCGCCCTACCGAGACGTTCCACTTCGGCAGCGAGTTCAGCTACTGTCGGATAATCGAACAGACACAACAGAGGAAGCTCCACCTGGAAAGTTTCGCATAAGCGAGCGATCACCTGGATTCCAAATAACGAGTCGCCCCCCAAGTAGAAAAAGTTATCGTTCACGCTCACCCTGTTCAGGCCCAGGAGTGAGACAATAATCGTAGCCACACGTTGTTCCGTCAGCGTGCGAGCGCCGACGAAGGCCTCATCCCGGAGCAGGTTCTCATCGTTCGGGGCAGGCAAAGCGGATCGGTTCACTTTTCCCGCCTCCCCGACGGGAAGGGCGTCCAGACACACAAATGCGGCCGGAATCATGTAGCTCGGTATTTCTCGGGCCAGAAAATCGCGAAGTTCACTGACGGTGAGGGAAGAAGCCTGAGGAACAACGTAAGCAACCAGACTTTTTTCGCCTTGAGCATCCTCGCCGGCCACGACCACGTTCTCCCGCACTCCAGGATGTCGGCTCAAGGCGCCGATAATCTCATTGAGTTCGATGCGATGGCCCCGAATTTTTACCTGGTCGTCCGCTCGTCCGTGAAAGGCTATCTGGCCATCGGAAAGCCAGCACCCCAGATCTCCGGTCCGGTAAAGCCGAGCGTTCGCAACCTTGCTGAACGGATGCTGAACAAATCGTTGGGCCGTCAACTCCGCATCGTTAAGATAGCCTCTGGCAAGCCCCGCGCCGCCGATGAAGATCTCCCCGAGTTGCCCGGTCGGCACTTGCTTCTTGTTGTGATCGAGGATATAGATTTCGGTGTGATCGATAGGCCGTCCGATCGGCGGTAGAGAAACCTGATTCTCCTGCGGAGCGACGATCCCCGAAGTCGCGACTACCGTACACTCCGTGGGGCCATAATTGTTCACCAACCGGAAGGGCAGGCCAGCGGCCGGATAGTGGTGCAGAGTATCGGCGCCGGTTAAAAGAAAGCGCAGACTCGTCCGGGCGGGCCATGGAAGCTTTATCATTCGTTCGACCAATGGAGTGGGAACGAACGAGATCGTGATTTTCTCGCGCATCAGCCAGTCGCGGAGTTTTTCCGGCTCGATGCGGACATCTTCGTCAACCACATGTACGCAGGCGCCGGCAGCTAGGTACGGCCAAAGTTCCCACACCGCCGCGTCGAACCCTGTGGATGCCAACTGAGTGGCAACGTCAGCCCGCGTTACGCCGAAGGTGCGGTTGTGCCACTCAACCAGATTCAGCAAGCTGCCATGGCCAATGGCCACTGCCTTGGGCGCTCCGGTAGACCCTGAGGTATGGATCACATACGCAAGATCCTCTGGAGCCGTCCAAACCGGCAGTGCCTCGGCAGAACAGCGACGGATGGCTTCGCGGCAGCTATCCAGGGTCACTAGCTGTTGTATTTCCCGGGAAACCGTCCCCGGGAGACCGGATTGAGTCAGGATTGTTGAGGCTTGCGCGCCCGCGAGCATCATCCTCAAGCGGTCACCGGGTGTCGCGATGTCGATCGGAAGATATGCGCTTCCTGTCTTGAAGATAGCCAGGGCCGCAACCGCGAACTCGACGGAGCGCTTTAGGTACAATCCAACTATGCTGCCCGGCTTTACCCCCAGGCTGCTCAAGTATTGGGCCAGTTGGTTGGACCGACATTCCAATTCGCGATACGTGAGGCGGTCAGAGACGGCTCTCAATGCCAATGAAGCGGGCGATAATGTCGCATTTCGCCGCACCAACTCCGGGACGCAAGAGGGCAATACTCCGGTCGCGCGCGCGTCATCGCCCGAAGGAATGGGTCCCGCACTCTTCAAACCTAAAGCAAAGTTTGAATCCAAGCGCGGAAATAGGGGTCGGGCCGTCTGTTTTGTCCACATGGAGGCGCACAAGTCCACTACGCTAACGGTATGACAGACTACCTAAATAACTGTTGGGTGGCCAGAACGTGATTCTTTTACGCCGCTGGCATTTTAACCCAGTGCGCAACAAATTGCACTCGAAGCAGACCGGGACGGGACGGTTTCGAGCCGCACCCCCCTGGTTCCCGAAATCAGCTCCTGTATCTCCGTGATATATTTGCCTCGCTGTTGCGTGGACGTGACTCACGCTCTTTTTCGGTCTGGGATTCATTGGATGCCCCTCGTCACGGTTTCGAAAGAGTCTGAATGACGCAAGCCCCACCAGCCATGAGTGCAGATCTAAAAGCCAAAGCTCTCTCCGCATCCAAGTCTTCGAAACCGCTGAAATTACGTGAAGTTCGCCTTGACGACCATTCGCAGGTGGCCGGTCTCGCGTTAAAGTTCGGCCTGGACGCTGATGAGTTTGCAGCATGGAAGAATCTCTGGATGGATAACCCCACATTCCGTGAAATCAAAGTCAAGTTTCCAATGGGATGGGTGCTTGAAACCGCCGATGGCAGTATCGCGGGGTATCTCGGCAACATTCCTATGAGATACGAACTGGAAGGCCGAAGAATTCTAGTCGCAACCGGTCGATCCTGGGTCGTCGATGCTGCGTATCGGCCCTACTCTTTGTTGTTGATGGGCACTTATTTCCAGCAGCCCAACGTGGATCTGTTTCTGACCACAAGCGTAAATTCTCAGTCCGCCGTTCCTCTCAGTGCGTTTCAATGGGTTCGCGTTCCCAAAGGCGCCTGGGATCGGACGCTGTTCTGGATCACATATCCGCAGGGATTCTCCGAGAGTTACCTCAGGAAAAAGGGGTGGCCGGCGCCAAAACTGTTGAGCTATCCGCTTTCGTTGGGGATATCCTTCCGGGATCGTGTCCGCGGTGACCGCTTCCTAAAAACTAGCAGCGATTTCGCAGTACTCTCTTGCAAGGCGTTCGATGATCGCTTCGACGCATTTTGGACGGCCCTTAGGAAGAGAAAATCCAAAGTGCTGCTGGCTGTTCGAGACCGGGAAACATTAGACTGGCACTTCAAGTCTGCTCTGCTGAACAACATCGCATGGGTTTATACATTGGAGGATAGTCGCGGCCTGATCGCTTACGCAGTGTTCCTCCGTCAGGATCGCCGGCTGGTCGGACTCAAACGCGTGTGCCTAGTCGACTTCCAATGTCTGGAGCAGGAAAAGGCCCCAGCATTGCTCACGGCCATGCTGCGAGCGGCATTCGAACGCTGCCGGCAAGAGTCCGTGCATATGCTGGAATTGGTCGGTCCAACCCCGCTGTTGGAGGAATGCGCGGAGCGGGCTTCTCCACACCGGCGGCAGCTGGCGAACTGGATGTACTTCTACAAGACCGATGACCGCATCCTGAGCGAAAAGCTGCTTAACGCAGACGTCTGGGAACCTTCGGTCTTTGATGGCGATTCCCCCTTGTAAGCAAAACAGGCATTGCTCGTCCTTGGCCTGGTGTCACTGTGAGACCTGTTCGCCACTCGCTCATATAGGCGAACCGGAGCCCTGACCATCGGGGAGTGGTGGCGCTGCCTTGGCAAGATCGATGGAGCCGCTTGGCATATGTCGAAAAGGAGCAAGTAGTTGATCAGAAGTTGTCACAACTTGCTGATTTTTCCCCACTTCGCGCTCACTCCGGCAAGTTTTGATAAAAGTACTCAAGCGACTTCTAAGCAGAGGGTCGGGAGTTCGAGTCTCCCCGGGCGCGCCACTTACTCCTACGTTATTTGCTCACGGAATATGCGCCGTCCGCGGCCGGGCGATAGTCGGTGTAGGTGAGAATTCTGTCCATGTCGAGATTCTTCAGGAAGAGGATTCTGGCGCTTGCCCGTACTTCCAGGCGCTTCGGCACCCAGACCGCGTCACCTACACAAGTCTGCTCCAGAATGATGTGCGAGCCGCGCTGCACGCGGGCCACGAATAAACCCAACGAGAAGGACTGCGTTACCTGGCCGTCGACCTTGATCCAGCCGAAGTCCTGCTTGTCGACCCAAAGCTTGCCTTCCACCTTGGAGAACATCTTGGCGAACTTGCCGTGAGCGTGATAGCCCGGATGCGGCGTGGCCTGAAGCACGTAGGCCGGCCTGCCATCGACTATCTCTTCGCCCATGAGATGGAAGTCGAAGGCCTCCAGCAGGTCGCGGAGAAAAGACTTGTTTTCCTGATCCTTCTCGATCCGCACAATCTGCTCGGCAGGCGTTTCGTGCTTCAGCTTCTCGAGATCCTCGTTGCTTTTTTTCTGTTCAACGGCCGATGGAAGCTGTCCGTTGTGTTCCATGAGCTGCTCGAAGCGAGCGCCGTTGACGAGAATCATTCTGGTGACGTCGACATTTTCCGATTTAACCTGCCCCAGTGAGT
>Ga0210400_10000506_pt1 | contig 43379 bp, 44 predicted proteins | sample IncBWH26MmetaG_FD_155456 | JGI IMG/M metagenome (GOLD analysis project Ga0210400, IMG submission 155456) | Forest soil microbial communities from Barre Woods Harvard Forest LTER site, Petersham, Massachusetts, United States - Inc-BW-H-26-M | ecosystem: Environmental > Terrestrial > Soil >... | reverse complement strand
GTACGAGCAGGCAACCCGCGGAAACTCTATATGCTTCCATTGGAACGCGATGCTCCCTTACTGTTCCCGATGCCATTACCGTTCAAAAGGTGGGCCAGATACTTGCCGGTATAGGAGCCGGGAATCCGCGCAATCGCCTCAGGCGGCCCTGTTCCAACGATTTTGCCCCCGCGCGCTCCGCCTTCGGGCCCCAGGTCAATCACCCAGTCTGCCGTCTTGATCACTTCCAGATTGTGTTCAATCACCAGGATAGAGCCGCCTGCCTCGATCAATCGCCGGAAGGCCGCCAATAGTTTGCTGACGTCATCGAAATGCAGTCCGGTCGTCGGCTCGTCAAAGATGTAGAGCATACGTCGCTGGCGGCGCGCTTCGTCGGAAGCTCCGTTCGACCGCCGAATCTCCCGCGCCGCAGGCTGCAGGTGCGCTGCCAGCTTCATGCGCTGCGCTTCTCCGCCCGACAACGTCGTCGCCGACTGCCCCAACCGCAAATATCCCAGCCCCACTTCGTCCAGAACCTTCAGCTTTTCAGTGATCTTGGGTACTTCGGCAAAAAACTTCAGCCCCTCTTTCACCGTGAGATTCAGCACTTCGTGAATATTTTTGCCGCGGTAGCGAACCTCGAGCACCTGCGCTTTGTACCGCGTCCCCTTACATTCCTCGCAAAGCAGTTCCACGTCGGCAAGGAATTGCATTTCGACGGTGACCGTGCCGTCGCCCTGACAGACTTCGCAGCGTCCACCAGGGATGTTGAAGGAAAAATGCCCGGAAGAGAAACCGCGTTTCTTCGACTCGGGCAACGATGCGAAAAGGTCGCGGATCGCATCGAACGTCTTAATGTACGTCACCGGATTCGAACGTGGCGTGCGCCCGATCGGCGATTGATCTACCAGCACAACCTCATCGATGAATTGATCGCCCTCTAGACTTTCCCACTTCGCGGCGGCGCGCTCCGAGCCAAGAGGCTGCTTCTTGGCCTCTCCCAGCGCTCGATACAAGACCTGATGAAGCAATGTCGATTTGCCGGAACCGGAAACACCCGTAATCGCGACTAGCAACCCCAGCGGGATACAAAAGTCCACGCCCTTCAAATTGTTCGCGCGCACGCCCCGAATCCTGATTTGCTGCATACTGGGCTGGCGTCGCACTGCCGGCACTTGAATGCGTAAATCATCGGCAAGATAGCGGCCTGTCAGCGAAGCCGGGTTTCGCAGAATCTCGTCATACGTGCCCGCGGCCACCAGTGTGCCGCCATTTTCACCCGCTCCAGGGCCCAGGTCGAGTATGCGGTCCGCTGTGCGCATGATGTCGGGATCGTGTTCCACGACAAGGATCGTATTTCCCAAATCGCGCAGGTCCTGCAATATTTTGATGAGCCGGTGCGTGTCGCGGGTATGGAGTCCGATGGACGGCTCGTCCAGCACGTACAGGGTCCCCACCAGCCGTGATCCCAGCGAGGTCGCGAGCTGAATCCGCTGCGCCTCGCCTCCGGAGAGCGTCGACGACAAGCGGTCCATCGTCAGATATTCCAATCCAACATCATTCAGAAAGCGCAAACGCTCGCGAATCTCTTCGAGCAAACGCTGCGCAATCTCCGCTTCCTCCGCGCTCAACTGGACGTCCGCGAAGAATTTCGCGGCTTCTTCTACGGTAAAGCTACAAACCTCGCAAATATTCTTCCCGTTAATCTTTACCTGGCGTGCTTCCAGACGCAGCCGCGAACCCCGGCACTCCGGACAGCTCGAGTATCCGCGATAGCGGCTCAGAAAAACACGAATGTGCAGCTTGTACTTCTTTCTCTCGAGATACTGGAAAAATCCGCGTACACCCAGGAAGTCTCCGTCCCCATCGAGAATCAATTCCTGTTGCTCAGGATCGAGGTCGGCCCAGGGCACATCGAGAGGAATTCCCTCCTGCTTGGAGAAGCGCTTCATCTCCGTAAACACCGGACGGTATTTCGGTTTGTTCCACGGATCAATCGCCCCTTCCCCGAGCGACCTCGTTTTGTCGGGGATTACCAGGTCGAGATCGAAGTCGATTGTGTTGCCGAATCCCTGGCAGCGGGGGCACGCGCCGTAAGGATTATTAAACGAGAATAACCGCGGCTCCGGCTCCTCGTAACGCAGGTTGCAACTCTTGCATTCGAAGCGTTGTGCAAAACGCATCTGCTGCGCCGGTTGGTCGTCACGCTGCGGCAGATCAAAAATTACCTCGCCCGATTCCCGATAGGCCATTTCGACGGCATCTACGATGCGCGACCGCGCCTCCGCCGAAACCGTCAAACGATCCACCAGCATGAAGACGGGCTGGTCAAAACGAATATCCAACAGAGATTCGGGTGTGGAAAATTCAAACACTTGTCCCGACTGGTACAACCGGTTAAAGCCCGCCTTGCGCAGATCGAACAATCGCGCCTTTAATTGGTCGGTCAATCCCGCGTCAGGAGCAGCTTTCTTTTTAGACGACTTACGCCCACGGGATTTGTTCTTATCCGTTTCCTGTGGCGCAGCGGTAGGCGCCTGTAGCGAAAAAAGAATCTGCACTCGCGTTCCCGGATCGAGCGCCAGAATGGCGTCCGCAATTTCATCAACCGTGTCTTTCCTTACTTCTCGGCCGCAATTCGCGCAGTAGGTGCGGCCAATCCTGGCAAATAACAATCGCAGATAGTCGTAAATCTCGGTCGCGGTCCCGACGGTCGACCTGGGATTTCGCGTCGTATTCTTTTGCCGGATCGCCACGGCCGGAGCAATGCCATCGATCGAATCCATGTCGGGCTTCTCAATCCGCTCCAGAAATTGGCGGGCATAGGCCGACAGCGACTCGACGTATCGGCGCTGTCCTTCGGCGTAGATGGTGTCGAAAGCAAGCGACGATTTTCCCGAGCCAGAGACGCCAGTCACCACGGTTAACTGGTTGTGCGGAATTTCAAAGTCGATGTTCTTGAGATTGTGGACGCGGGCACCGCGAACGGTAATGCTTTCGTTGAAAACGGGGTCGGACATTGAGTTAAATTCGTTTGCAGAGCTCCGCCAGGGGCCGGGGACACACTCCCAGTAGGCTTAACAGGCAGTGCCGAATCTTTCATTATAGAGCAGAGTGTTGCCGAGAAATCGGGATAGGATAGCGAGGTAGAGAGGTCAAGTGGTCAGACCTTCTTTGCCCAGTCAAACACTCGAATTGATGGCGTCACAAAGTTGGCTGGATCTTTTCTACATGGATAGTGTTCGTACTCATGTCCAATTTTCCGCTCACCTTCACCTGTTTACCCAAATATTGTTTCGCTTTTGATGAGTCATTGAGCTTGTAACTTACCTTGGTGACAAGATCTTTCAGTACCAGATTGCCGCCTTCCTTGGCGACCTCGCCACGGAAGGTTTTGGTTTCATGCGTCGTAAAGTCGCCTGAGGCGGGCATTTGGGCATCATCTTGATTCCGCGGAGTAGCCGCCGTCGGTTGATGAGGAGTTGCAGGGGCGGCATCTTGATCGGCTTCCTGGGCTCGGGCGATCACTCCCATCGCTGTCAAGGTGAGTGCCGCTGTCACTAACAGTTGCAGAAATAAATTCTTCATAACCCCTCCGGAGTCTTTCTCGTTTTTTTTGTTGCAAGTGATGGGCCGGCCGAATGCAACCAATTTCGTTCTCGTATATCCGGATTAGTAAACTCATACACGCCCGTGATATATGGGTTTGAAAAAAATCTCACGATCTACATGATCTACCCGAGTTTCAGGCGTGAGCTGCAAGCGTAACGTGATACTTCACACGAAAAATCACCAGACGTGGAGCTCTCACCATGGCAGTCCACCCGGCCGCATACGGTTTTTACTCCCAAGATGTCGCCTTGGCCGACATCGTACGCAATCTGAATCAGGCCGGGTTTGAGAACGAAGACATCTGCATGATGCTCTCGCCCGGACATCCGATCGCCTCGATCGTTCGCGATGCCAGCCTGTTCAACACCGAGAAAGAAGCCAGCGCAGTGACTGCCGGGTTGATCGGCTGGCTGTCGGGCTTCGGCGCGGTTCTGATTCCGACGGTAGGTTTCTTCATCCGCTCCCAGGCTTTCTTTCAAGCACTCATGGTGGCAAGGGAAGCTCCAGCTCTTTGCGGCAATGCCAGAACGCTGATCGGCCTTGGTTTTTCAGAGGACGATGCCGGAAGATTCGAGGATCAGATTGGCCAACTCGGAGTCTTGGTCTATATTTCTTGCTCCGAGACCGCGAAGACTCTGTGGGCGCGAGAAGTACTTCGTCACACCGGGGCCCATGAGGCCGCTACATTGCAAGGCACGCTGAGCGCTGCCGCAACAGCCGCCGCGTGATCTAGATCGGCTATTGTTCCGGGGTGGGGCAGCGCGCCAAGACGCTGCGATGACATCGCTTTTCGGGGGGTTCCGTCTGTTGCTTAGTCCGGATCCTGATCACGGCGCTTTCCGTAACGGAAAGCCAGTCCCACGCCCACTACCATAAAACCAACCGGCGGGACCAACAGCACCAGCACCGCCCGGTTCAAGGCCTGCTGACCTTCTTTCGGTGTGCTTCTGGCGTTCGCGTTGCACATGGCGCAACCCTGTCCAAAAGCTGGCAGGACAAAAAGAGCCATCACTGCCGCCAACGCAACCCCACGCGCTGTATGCAAGAACAGTTTCATAATCTTCGTCATCGAACGTCTTCCCTGAACTTCGGCGGAGAGTTCCGCTATTTCACACCCAGTTGCAAGATCCGCCCCGCGTCCGGAAAGAAAAAGAAATACATAATCACGAAGCAGCCTACGACGGCGATCACCAGCATCCAGCGCATGATCGCCGATTCAAACTTCAGGTGCATAAAATATCCAATGATCAATGCCGACTTGATTACAGATAGCACCAATAGCACTTCCAGCATGCGAACCGGTTCGAAAATCTGCCGGTACCCGAGCCAGACCTCCACCGCGGTCAAGACCAGCAGAGCACCCCACACCCAGAGATATTGACCCTTGCTATCGTCGTGCTTTGCGACATCGTGCATCGTCTGTTCCCTCACTCATGTTTGTCATCCTGAGCGCGTTCTTCGCGCGGAGGACCCGTGCAATCTGCCGGCCGCGCCCGTAGTTCCACCAGGCGCAACCCATATTAAATCTTCGTCGACATCAGGTATACCAGCGGGAAGATAAACATCCACACTAGGTCAACAAAGTGCCAATACAAACCGGATACCTCTACATCGTGCGCGTCATAGTCTTTCGGCTTAAGAAAAAGAATGACGGCCGAAACAATCAGCCCGACCAGCAGCGCATGCACGCCATAATGAAACACATTGTCCGACGGAATCAGAAAATATCCTGCTATGTAAAGCACTCCCAGAATCGGCAGAAACCACTTACGCAGCGCCACGACACCAAGATAAATCACGCCAATCGTGACGTGCAGCATGTGCATCGCGGTAAGGCCGAAGAATGTCGCGGCGAACTGCGGCACGCCCTTTGAAATCGTGGCGTATTCCCCCGTCTCTTGCCCGGCAGGAGTCGGGAAGCCCGGGATCGTGAGGCCTTCGTGAATCAACTTGGTCCACTCCATCCCGTGCAGAACAATGAACGCCGTACCGAACGCCATCGTCGCCAGGAGCCAATTGCGCGTCCAGGCGCGGTCGTGCCGCTGGGCAGCAAAGACCGCCATCACCATCGTCAGAGAACTCGAGAGTAGGCAAGCTGTCATCACCGTCGCGTTAATAATGCTGTCCTTGCCAAACGGCGTTGGCCAAACGGTATAAATGCGGTTGTAGCTGAACGCAAACAGCAATGCGCCGAAGGTCAGCGAGTCGGAAGCGAGAAACAGCCACATGCCGACTTTTTTCGAATAGGCCCCAAATAGCGGCGCTTCAAATTCCCCCGCGCTTCCGTGTCCGACCGCGGTGTGTTGCAGAGTGGCGTCTGCCATTCTCCGGTGTCCCCTTTCCGTTATCGCACCAACGCTAAAAGAGCAAAAACATAAATCCAAAGCAGTGCCATGAAATGCCAATACCAGGCTGTGACGTCAACGACAATTCTTCTGCCTTCCACGGGCCTATGCTGAAGGGAAGTGACGCCTGCCCACAACAATGCAATCACTCCGCCCGCCAGGTGCACTGCGTGTGCCGCCGTCAGTAAGTAAACAAAAGAGCTGTTCGGATTGGTGTTAACGAAAAACCCGCGCGCCCTGAGCTCGCCCCACGCAATCCCCTGTCCGATCAAAAAACCAAAGCCAAGCAGAGTCGTCACGCCCAGCCACGGGAAATTTCGTTCCTTGCCCAGCGAAATGCCTGGGATGGAGCTTACGGGAGCCAGCGCAGCCCGCCGCGTGATTGTGCGCCTTGCCGCTTCCATCGTTACGCTGCTGATCATCAGCAACGCCGTATTAATCGCCAACAGCAACCACGGCAACTGCACCATGCCCCAGTCGCGAAGATAAACGCGGCTGTTATCGTCGAACGTGGGTAATCCCCGTCGCACCACATATGCGCTTGTGAGCGAAACAAATACCATGCTGACGGTCGCAATAGCGCAGATCAGGCCCAGTCGCGCCCGCCGCAAACGCGCGCCGTAATTCGGCAGCCCAGAATCTGGAGGCCCGCCCTCATCTCCTCCATTCGGAATCCTGGGCACATTTCCGCCGCGTCCCAACCGGCTGATCGGAGAACTTGGTGTAAAGGTTGCCATAAAGCTTAAGAATACCTACAAGCGCGAGCGATTCGTATCAGGGCATGCCGCAATAGCTCAGTGCCCGCCTCCAACCGCCGGATCGGTCTGCATCACGAAATCTCTTGCCGCCCCCGGCACTCCATACTCATAAGGCCCGTTATGCACTACCGGGGTTACGCCGCCAAAATTGTCATGCGGCGGCGGAGTCGCTGTTGTCCACTCCAAAGTGGTAGCCTCCCACGGATTATCGCTCGCCTTCGGCCCTTTGAACATGCTCCAGAAAAGATTGATCACAAAGATGAACTGCGCTGCGATGGTAATGATCGCTGCGTAGGTCATGAAACCATGAAGGGGCATCAGTTTCTGCAGATACGCCACTTCCGTGTATTGCGAGTACCGCCGCGTCCCTCCCGCTATACCCAGATAATGCATCGGCATGAAGATCGCGTAAGTTCCAAGCAGCGTGATAAAGAAGTGAATTCGGCCCCAGGTCTCATTCATCATCCGGCCAAACATTTTCGGGACCCAATAGTACGTCGCCGCAAACATTCCGAAGATCGCAGCAACTCCCATGATCAAGTGAAAGTGTCCAACTACGAAATAAGTATCGTGCAATTGGATGTCGAGCACCGGCTGAGCCAGAAACGGTCCGCTCAATCCTCCCGACACGAACAGGGAAACGAATCCGATGGCGTACAGCATCGGCGTCTGGAATCGAATGTGTCCCTTCCACATCGTGCCCAGCCAGTTGAATGTCTTGATCGCCGAGGGTACTCCGATACACATGGTGAGCAGAGAGAACGCAAAGGCTGAGTATGGACTCATCCCGCTCATGAACATGTGATGGCCCCACACCATGAAGCCAAAAAAGCCGATCGAAAGCATGGCATACACCATTGCCTTGTATCCGAAAATCGGCTTACGCGAAAATGTCGACAGAATTTGCGAGGTCACGCCCATCCCCGGCAGGATGGCGATATAAACCTCGGGGTGTCCGAAGAACCAGAACAGATGCTGCCACAACAGTGGAGAGCCGCCCTTGTGCCCCATGATCTGTCCATTGACCACGACCAATGGCACATAGAAGCTTGTTCCGAGATTTCTATCCATCAACAGCAGAATGCCGGCCGAGAGCAGCACGCCAAAAGCCAACAGCCCGAGAATCGCTGTGATGAACCACGACCACACGGTCAGCGGCATGCGCATCATCGTCATGCCCTTGGCTCGCATGTCGAGGGTGGTGGTCAGAAAATTCAGGGCACCCATCAGCGATGCCAGACAAAAAATCGCGATGCTCGTAATCCACAAGTCAGCCCCGAGCCCCTCACCCGGCCCGGCCTGCTGTACCGCACTCAGCGGCGGATATCCCGTCCAGCCATGCAGCGGCGCTCCGCCTTGCACAAAAAATGCGGCGAGTATCACCACGAACCCCACAAACGTGGTCCAGAACGAGAGCATGTTCAGGACCGGGAATGCCATATCCGGCGCCCCGATCTGAATCGGCAGAAAATAGTTGCCAAACCCGCCCTGCGGCGCGGTTGTCAGCACGAAGAACACCATGATGGTGCCGTGCATTGTGAGCAGGCTGAGATACATTTCCGGCTTGATCTCCCCCACCAGGGGCAGAACGGCGCTCGGCCAGAACAGGTGAATGCGCATCAGGAGCGACAGGAACATTCCCACAAATACCGCCGTGATGGCCAGGAAGAAATACTGAATGCCGATTACTTTGTGATCGAGACTGAAAATGTATTTTCGAATGAACCCCTGTGGACCCGCGTGCGCATGAGGAGTAACCGACGTCGCCATTACTGTTTCTCCGCCTCCCGTGCCGACAGCCATTTGTCGAAATCTTCTTGGCTGACGACGTGTACCATGCCGTGCATCTTGTAGTGACCCAGGCCGCAAAGCTCGGCGCACGCAATTTCGTACTCGCCGATCTGTGTCGGATGGAAATGCATATGAATATTCAGTCCCGGAACCGCGTCCTGCTTGAAGCGCAGATTCGGCACAAAGAAGCTGTGAATCACATCCACGGAGCGCAGACTTAGATCGACTTCGCGATCCACGGGCAGGTACATTGTCCCTGTAACCACGTCGTCCTTGGCCGCAGGATCTGAAGTATTCAACCCCACGGCAGCCTCACCACCCGCCGACGGATCCATCAGCTTCGGGCTCGTGCCGCCGAATTTTCCATCGGGCCCCGGATAGCGGAAGTACCACGCAAACTGCATACCCGTCACCTCAACCTGCACCGCACCCGGCCCCGCCTGATCGAAGCGCTGGCTAGCCCAGACGCTGCTTCCCATCAGATTGAGTCCAACGAACAAAACCGTCGTCAGGGCCGTCCATACGATTTCCAGCTTCACATTGCCGTGCGAATATGCCACCGGAGGCGAGGAAGGTTGTTCCCGGTATCGCCACGCAAGGTAACCGAGCGAGAGCTGCGCCGCGACGAAAACAATTCCCATGAGCACGAATGTGAGGGCTAATTGTCCGTCGATGAATCCAGCGGCGGCAGAGGCCCCAACCGGCAGCCACCAGGTTTTGGCGACAAAAAAATACGTGCTGGCCAACGTAATTAGCCAGATTACGACCAGTAACGCGAGGCCCATTCCCTAGTCCTCCCGGACGAAAAACGAATTTCCTCGGCGAATTGCCGCGCCCCACAGCGCGAAGCAACAGTCGGCGGCGAGTCTACCACAGCCCCCTGAGGATAATGCAATCGACTTACGAAAGAAAAACTCACGCGCGGACACGTTGATCACTCTGCGCCTGCCCTGAGCCGAGTCGAAGGATGCGTGCGGCAGAGATTTTCCATCCTTAATAGCCGCACCTACCTCGCAATCAAATCCGCAAAAACAAACTGATCCCCAACCATCGTCTTGTCCACGACAACCGGCAAAGCAGCATCAAGCATCGGCCCCGCATAAACAAAAGAATGAAACTCCCCGCGCTCTCCGCAGGGATCAACTTCCTCAGGCAAAGCCGCAATCAGCGCCTCATCGAACTCCCGTCCAGCAAAAGACCGATCCAGTTTCCCGGCATCGATGCAAGTCAACTTCGCGCGCGTCCCGCAAGCAATCATCTCTCGCGCCAAAGCCTGAGTCGGCAACCCCCACACCGGAAATATCGGCTGCAGCCCCGTGTCCCTCATCTGCTTCTCGCGATAAGCCCGCACATCCTCGAGGAACAAATCGCCAAACGCAACTCCTTCAATATTTTCGGCGACTGCTTTCGCGCAGGTTTGCGCCATCGCCAATTCATACTGTTCATTGGAGCAAGGCCACGGTAGCGGCACCGCCCATAGCGGAAGACCCGCAGCCGCAGCCTGCCACTCGACCAACTCGCGTCGCACTCCGTGCATGGCCACACGATCAGCCACTTCGTTAAAAGTAGTCAGCAGCCCAACCACTTCATACTCGCGCTGCTGACGCAGAACATGCAGGCTCCACGCACTGTCCTTCCCGCTGCTCCACGATAAAAGAATCCGCTTCATTCAGAAGTATGATTACCTCGTGTTCCGCCGTATTTCTTTTGTGTCCGCTTGTGGTCAAAGACTCTGACCTTACTCGTTTTAGATTCCGCGAAAATCCGTCACCCAGTTCTACTTCTCACTCCAATCCGGCACCCTACCCGGAGTCCATGGTGCTCCCGCAGCCTCCATATCCTTCTCAAGCTTAGCCAGATCGACCTCAACCAAAATATGAAGTTTTCCCAGTTGATCGGAAAACTCCGCGGAGGCAATGTTGTAATCTTCCAGATGAGTCTGCGTCGGTTTGGCCAACGAAAAGCGTTCACCCTCAAGGATCGCCTGCACCCGGTCGTTGATCGACGTCGGCACCGGCTCGTTACGCTTTTGCAGAATCGTATCGCCGCTCAACTCCCGCAGAATCTCTCGATTCTTCTGCTCAATCGAGTCCGCCGCCGTGCTCAACTGCCTTTCCCCTGCCGGAACCTCTCTCAACGCCGCCCGAATCGCCTTCAAATGCGCTTCCACATCCTCCGAGGTATGCACAGCCCCGGCCACTGCGCGATACAGCCGGACCACTTTGCGTTGAAATTCTTCTTGCGCCAACCGATCAGAGGCATTTAACGAGGACGCCCCATCCGTTACAACTTTAAAGTTTCGGGCTTCCGCCAACTCGGTAACTACCCCATCCACCCTCTGAAACATTCGCACGGAATAGGTTCCGGCAATGGCCAGCGGCCCCATCGATCCTGCCGGTGGAAAATCCTCGCCGTTCTCCATGTCTTCCCGCAGAGAGGCTGTGGGATAACGCAAATCCCACGCCGTCCGCTGGAATCCTTCATCCGTGCTGCCCTCTACTCGCCGAATGGGAGCGCCTGATTCGTCATAGACAACGAAGTACACGTCCGGCTTTTCCTCTTGCGCTTCTGTCCGCAGTGTGTCTTTCGTCGGATAAGGCAGCGTCTGATTTTTCTTGGCCGCTTCTTTCTCCGCGTCCTGCCGTTTTTCTTTCTTCGTTTTCAGCTTCTCCTTTAGATATGCCGTGAACACCGCGCCATAGGCAGGATTGTCGGCAGTAAAAAAAGCATCTCCCTCGTAGGCTTTTTTCGGCCCGCCCAGCGGATGTCGCTCGATATAGAGCAATGAATCCCTCACCGGAAACAGCACGGCCGACTTGTCGAGAGCTTCCGGCTTAACTTGCCGCAGCGCCGAAATGTCGTCCAGCACATAAAATCCGCGCCCGAAGGTTGCAATCACCAGATCGCCTTCGCGCGCCTGCATCACCATGTCGCGCACTGCAATCGTCGGTAGCCCACCCTTGAGCTGAACCCAGTGCTGGCCACCATCGACCGTGAAGAACACGCCAAACTCCGTCCCTGCAAATAATAAATTTGGGTTCACCGTGTCTTCCGCGAAAGCGTAAACCGTCCCAGTCTCCGGAAGGTTTCCCGCAATCGAAGTCCATGTCTTGCCCGTATTGGACGATTTCAGCAAGTAAGGTTTGAAGTCTTCATTCTTGTGGTTGTCGAACGCGGCGTAGACCACATTCGCATCGTGCTGCGATGCGGCAAGCCGGCTGACATACGTTGTATCCGGCACGCCGGTAAACTTCTCGTACTTCGTCCAGTTCTGCCCGCCATCGCTCGTCACTTGAATCAACCCGTCGTCGGTCCCGACGTAAATCAACCCCTCTTTTTTTGGAGACTCCGACAGCGCCACGACATTTCCGTAGAGGGACGTCGACTGATTCTTCGCCACGGCATCCGGCTCCCACACCCGACCCATCACCGGCAACTTGTTACGATCGGTTTGACGCGTCAGGTCGCCGCTGATCGCCCTCCACGTATCGCCGCGGTCGTCGCTGCGAAACAATTTGTTCGCCGCAAAATAAAGTCGCGTATGCGAGTGCGGGGAAACGATCACTGGCGAATCCCAATTCCAGCGTAGCGGCGGCTCGCCCTTCCCCTCCAGCGGCTGCAGCACCAACTCCTGCCCCGTCGGCTTGTCGTAGCGCACCAGCACGCCGTATTGCGACTCCGAATAAATTGTGTTCGGGTCCACCGGATCTACAGCAGACCGAAATCCATCTCCACCCGTGGTCACAAACCAATCCGAATTCATGATCCCGTTTACATTCCGCGTGCGCGTGGGGCCGCACCACGAAAAGAAATCCTGAGTCCCGCCGCAGACGTTGTAGAACGGAAGCGAATTGTCGACTGCAACGTCATAAAACTGGAGCGTCGGCAAATTTGCTTTGAACTGCCAATTCTTCGCGTCATCCCAGGTCTCAGCCATACCTCCATCCGAACCCAACAGCCAATGCTTGGTATTGTCCGGATCGATCCACAACGCGTGATCATCGCCGTGATGATTTGTTTCCTGCACCTTGTGAAGAGTCTTCCCACCATCGAGCGACTCGCGCATCGTCACGCTCATCACGAAAATGCGATCCACATTTTTCGGGTCGCAAACCACGCGTGCGTAATACATCGCGCCCGCATCGAATTCGTTTCTTCTTTCCCAGTTCGCACCGCGATCCTCCGACCGGAAAATTCCGCCCTTGCCATCCGCCGCTTCGACTGTGGCATACACCACATTCGGATCAACCGGCGAAACGGCCAGGCCAATCCTTCCCATATCCACGCTCGGGAGGCCAGACTTCAGCTTGTTCCACGTCCCTCCGGCGTCGGTTGATTTATAAATCGCGCTCTCCGGCCCGCCATCGATCAAAGTAAAAACATGCCGACGCCGCTGGTAAGCGCTCGCATATAAAATGTCCGGATTCGAGGGATCCAGTGCCACATCCGCCACGCCCGTGTTTTCGCTGATCGTCAACACAGTCTTCCAGGTCTTTCCTCCGTCCGCCGATTTATACAATCCTCGATCGCCGCCCGGTCCCCACAGCGGCCCCTCCGCCGCAACATAAACAACTTTCGAGTCCCGCGGATCAATCACCACCCGCCCAATGTGCTCCGACTTCTTCAAACCCAAGTTCTGCCAATTCTTGCCGCCATCGTCGGAGCGATAGATCCCGTCGCCATATGAAACGCTGCGCTGCGAATTGCTCTCGCCCGCACCGACCCAAACCATTTCCGGATCATTCGGATCAAGCGCGACCCACCCAATAGAATACGATCCCTCCTTATCAAAAAGCGGAGTCCAGGTTGTGCCATCGTTCACCGTCTTCCACACTCCGCCCGACGCCACGCCGACGTAATACTCAAACTTGTTCTTGGGATTTACCGCGATGGACATCACCCGACCCGAAGCCACTGCCGGGCCAATCGACCGAAATTTCAGCCCGGAAAAAGTGTCGGCGGTCATCCCACCTTTTTTCTCTTCGTCTTTTGTTTCGTTCGGTGACGATGCGCTTTTACTCTCGGTTTTCTTGGGGCCCTTCTTGCTTGCAGGCGAGGTCGGAACCGTCTGCGGCTTCTTGTCCGCATCCTGATCTTGCGAGTGAGAAGGGAAGGGAAACACAGTAGCAACAACAGCGAGAAGTGCGGCAAATGGAAATTTCACGGCGGCTCCGGTTCGAGAAACTCAAACCGATATGTATACAGGAATGCTCGCAGAGTTAGAAGCCTGAATTCGCAACTCTGTCATCTTGAGCGCAGGATGGGCTTCGCGAGTGCGAAGCACATCCGTAGTCGAAAGATCCCTTGCGTGACGACGCTACCGTTAGCCTTCGAACGCGTTTCTATCAACACAGCCTGGGTCTAGTTGGTAATTTACGCAGCGATCATCCCCGGAGCATTCGATGTACAAAAAAAGCCGCAGGCATCGCGCCCTGCGGCTCTGAAACATCCAGCAAACTACCAGACCAAAGTCACAACGCCTGCCATCGCAATCGTATTCGCATTATGAATTACGAACGTGTCCGTACTCGCAACCTGGATATCCACCAGATGGCTGTAATCGAGGTAGACAATGTGCGTCCCTGCCGTGCCGCTAAAGCCTGAGGTTATCGCCGCAGATGCCGGCGACTCGATTCCTGTCCACTCCAGGAAGCTTGAAGGCACGTGCAACATAGTCACCTGCCCCACGCCACGATAGCCGAGATTGTTCTGGACACCGATGACCAGCACGGGAACGCTTTCCGCCGGATTTATGGCGGCGCTCGAAGCCCCAGCATTCAAGTTGTAGGGAACCTTCAAAGTGTTAGGTGTAGTAATGACTTGAGTGGCATGCACTCCGATGCTGAGAGCAACCACGCCGACAAAGCCCGTCAACAGCAGCGTGCACAGACGCGACAATCGTGAGAGATTCATAGTCGAATTCCTTAAGTTTGATTTTGCCCTGACCGGAGTCCAGGGGTGAGGACGAAGTCAGGCGCACTCCCGCGAGCTTTCGTCGATTGATGGTTGCTGGCTCCGGTGATCTTTACTTGTTGTCGCTCCTGAAGCCAGATAATGCGTGTGAGAAATTTTTGCGGGCCGTTAGCCCTTGATGGCCAGCAACAACGTGCGGCGGTAGAAAAATCCCAGCGCCAGCGCGCCGCCTATCGTCAGAATTCCGGAGGCTAATTGCATGTGCCGCTCCTGCTTCACTACAACATCGGGTCGCAGCGGCATTTGCCGATCGTTTGAGATCGGAGGCATCACGAACATATGGTTCTCAATCTTGAGCCGCGGCGCTGCCATCTGCACAAGCAGTCCTGCCGCAAAAATCACCCACATGCAAAGGATGATTATTCGAGTCCGCTGCTCGCCATCGAACCACCGCTGTAACCGAGATTCCTTATGGTTGTTCACAATGCCTCCCTATCGCTGAGATAGTGTGAATGGATGGAAGATCGTTTCAGAAACCTGGTGCGGATTTTGAGACACAGGATTCTCCCGGTCGTCCGCATCCCAATTGTTGTGACACTCTTCACAATCTACTGCCGCTGGAACGACCAACTCGGTCGCTATCAATTAAAATCCTTCCATGCCTTCTCGCGCGCAGGGTCACGAAACCCGCTACCTGAAAATTCAGAAAAACAACTGCTTCGTCTGCGGCCAGAACAATCCCGAAGGCATGCGCCTTAAATTCATGCTCGATGAAGAACGCCAAACCTTCGTCTGTCGTTTCCGCCTCGGCAAGCGCTACACCGGACCGCCCGGCCACTGCCACGGCGGCATTATCGCCAGCATCTTGGACGACGCAATGGGCAAGGTCAACAAACTGCATCAGGTCGTCGCGCTCACGCGAGAAATGACCGTCGAATATCTCAAGCCTGTCCCCCTGCATAAGCCCTTGCGCGTCGAAGGCCGGGAGATACAAAAAAAAGGCCGCACGCACGTCAACGCTGCCGAAATTCTGAACGATAAGGATGAGGTCCTCGCTCGCAGCCGCGGCATTTTCATTGCGATCGATCCCGCAAAAATGTTCGCGAAATTTGCAGAGCGGTAAAGCTCTCCGCCGCAGCCTGAGATGTAAAATGACCCAGGAAATCTATGCCATCAGATCCAGACCCGAAAGTTTCGTTCCGCTGTTCGATCGCTCCGTGGTTGTCGGTTCAGGATTCTGCAAAAGCTCTCCATTTCTACAAATCGGCGTTCGGAGCCACGGAAGTTTATCGTCTCGATGTACCCGGAGGTGGAGTGGTTGCAAGACTTTCCGTGGGCGGGGCGGAGTTCTGGCTGAGCGAAGAATCGGAAGGCGACGCCGATTCGAAGCAGGAACCAATCGGCGGCGGTTCCGTCCGAATGATCCTTACCGTTCCTGACCCGGATTCTGTTTTCGGCCAAGCGCTGAAAGCTGGCGCAGCCGAAATCTTTCCTGTCCAAGAGGGTCACGGCTGGCGCCTGGGCCGCCTCGCCGATCCCTTTGGACTTCACTGGGAGATCGGCCATCCGCTTCAATAATCGATAATCGATTCCTTTTGCTCAGGGAGCAGGGCGCATAAGGCTGCGATAAAGGCGCGCCAAATGCCTCACCATAATTTTTTTGGCCGCATCTGTCTTCATATTTTGGCCTTGGGACTTTGGCTTGGAAGCGTCGCGCATCGATCTTTCGGGGGTTCCGCAAAACCCGCGCTAAGGTTAGAATGAAAAAGCAGCGTGCCTGCAGCAGTTTTCATCCAAAAACGGTCAGCTGCGAGTCGCCAGCCGATACCTGACAGCGTTTTCCCCGGAGCCCATCATGTCGAAGAATAACGGTAACCCCACCAGCCTCCGCCTAAAAACCGGCCTAGCCGAAATGCTAAAAGGCGGCGTAATCATGGATGTGACGAACGCTGAGCAGGCTTCTATTGCTGAGCAAGCTGGGGCTGTTGCCGTCATGGCGCTGGAGCGCGTGCCGGCGCAGATTCGAGCGGAGGGGGGCGTGGCGCGGATGGCTTCGCCTAAGAAGATTCGCGAGATTATGGCTACTGTGTCGATCCCTGTGATGGCTAAGTGCCGCATTGGGCATTTTGCTGAGGCTCAGATTTTGCAGGAGCTGGGCGTCGACTACATTGACGAATCTGAAGTGCTCACGCCTGCCGACGAAGCTCACCACGTCGACAAGCACGCCTTCAACGTCCCATTTGTCTGCGGGGCGCGGAATCTTGGGGAGGCGCTGCGGCGGATTGCTGAGGGCGCGGCCATGATCCGGACCAAGGGGGAGGCTGGGACTGGCGACGTTGTCCATGCCGTCAAGCACATCCGCCAGATTGTGCAGGAGATGAAAATCCTCACCGTCCTCGGCGAAGAAGAACTTTATGCGAAGGCCAAGGAACACGGCGCGCCCTACGAACTGATCAAGCTGGTAGCGAAAGAAGGGAAGCTGCCGGTGCCGAATTTCTCCGCTGGAGGCATAGCCACGCCCGCCGACGCCAGCCTAGTCATGCAACTAGGCGCCGAAGCCGTCTTCGTCGGCAGCGGCATCTTCATGAAAGACTCGACCACCTTCGCCGACCCCGTCGAAGCCGAAAAACGCGCGCGCGCCATCGTCAAAGCCGCCACGCATTTCAATGACCCTAAAGTGTTACTTGAAGTCAGCGAAGACTTGCAGGGCGCGATGAAAGGGCTGGCTGTGGCAGGGATGGATGAAGCCCAGATGCTGCAAACCAGAGGATGGTGAGCTAAATAGTGAACCTGGTCTTAACTGATGGAGACGATCACGATTCGCGAGATTTTGGATCAGGTCGCGCGCGGCCAGATTAGGATTCCAGCGTTTCAGCGTGGTTTCATTTGGGAGCCGGATCGTGTTGCCTATCTAATGGATAGCATCCATAAGCGATATCCGTTCGGATCGCTCCTGTTCTGGAGGACGAAGGAGAAACTCAAGGTCGAGCGTGACCTAGGGCCGTTCAAACTCCCTGAGCCGAAGGTGGATTATCCAATCGATTATGTTCTGGATGGGCAGCAGCGAGTAACAGCAATTTTCGGGGTCTTTCAAACGGGCCTTAAGATGGTTAACTCCGTGCCATGGGAAGATATTTACTTTGATCTTCAGGCGGATACTAACGCCCAAGACCCCCAGTTCGTCGCGCTGTCGGGCGAAGAGGTCGTCTCGGGGCGTCACTTCCCATTAAAAACGATTTTCGACACCGCTGCGTACAGAAAGGCGACTAAGGGTTTCGATGACGCTACGGCGAAGCGGATAGACGATATGCAAGCCGTGTTTAAGGAGGCACAGGTTCCTCTCCAGCTATCGAGCACAGACGACAAGGCAACGGTCGCGATAATCTTCGAGCGCGTCAACCGACAGGGGGTCCCGCTAGACACTCTGCAACTGCTTTCGGCGTGGACTTGGAGCGAGGACTTCCAACTGCAAGAGCAGTTTGCCGATCTGAGCGAGGGGCTTGGGCCCTTCGGATTCGGCAGAGTCGGGGAAGACACTAATCTGCTCCTAAGGTGCTGTGCGGCCGTGCTGGCAAAGGATGCGTCCCCAGAAGCCTTGATGACGCTAAACGGGCAGACTGTGCGCGAGAATTTCACCCGCATTCTAAACGGCGTGAAGGGAGCCGTGGACTACCTGCGCAGCAATTTCAACGTTTTCTCGTTGGACAATCTTCCATTCTCCACGGTGTTGGTTCCGCTGTCGGTGTTCTTCGCGACTGAGGGAAATCAAGAGCACAAATACACAGATGACCAGCGGCGGACGATCAACCGGTGGTTTTGGAGGTCGGCGTTCTCAAAGCGGTACAGCGCAGGTGTGCTGCGGAACCTAAAGTCTGATATAGAAGAGATGGAAAAGCTGCGTGATGGAAAACCCAACACACTTGGTGCCTTTCAAGCTAGCGTGTCCGACTCCTTCTTCAGTAGCGAAATATTTGGCATGGGCAACGTCAACACGAAGACCTTTATATTGATGCTAGCTCAAGCGCGTCCCCGAAGTTTCATTTCGGGGGCGCCGGTCGACCTCGGTGAAAAGTTGAGGGCGAGCAATCGAACAGAATTTCATCACCTAATGCCACGATCGTTCCTAAAGGCGAGCAATCAGGCTGGGAATGAGAGTGTCCTCGCCAATTTCGCTTTCCTCTCCAGAGCCGACAATCGCGACCTCGGGGGCGTGGCGCCATCCGTTTATAAGGCTAAAATGTCCGGAAACCTCAGCGAAATACTCGCGGCCGCGCTCTGTCCAGCTTCCCTATTTAATGATGTGTACAACACCTTCATTAAGGAACGTGCGGGGATGCTTGCTGCGGAGGCCAACAAGCTAGTTGCATAGTGGATTCTCCGAGAACTCGCGGCCTAGATTCCGGACTCCCATGTCTCGCAAAAGAAGCGAGACATGGGGTGCCCGGAAAACTGTCGGCGGGTGGCCCGGCCTTTGATCCAGTTGGCATCACCAACGCAGCGGGTGCCCCGTCCTTGCGTTGTTTGCAAGGGCGGGTTGCGACGATGCCAACACAACCCTTGTCGCTCGACACAAAACCCCCTTTGCGCATGAGTTCGTGGTTCCCGCCCTTGCAAAGGACGCAAGAGCGGGGCACCCACTTTTGCGGTACGAGAATAAAATGTAAAGCCGGGCCACCCGCCCGGGCCACCCGCCCGGAGGAATTCTTCATAACCCTCCGCGTGGGGCCGTGCGACGACATCTGTTTTCCTCTTTTCAACCTATAAGAGGGGCTGGTGGCCGAGGTGTCAGGCTCACGCTCCATGTCTCACAAAAGCGGCGGAACATGGCCACCTCTCCATCAGCCTTCGGTGGGTCGGCCCTCGCTGTCAATCATTGACAATCCCTGCCAAGAATGTTATCTCTGTCCCATGCCCATAAACGTCAACCTCACTCCCGAACTCGAAGGGCTGATCCGCCAGAAGGTTTCCTCAGGTCGTTACAATTCCGCCAGCGAGGTGGTGCGTGAGGCCCTGCGTCTGATGGAAGCGGAAGATCAACTCCGCGCCGCGAAGCTGGCGCAGTTGCGGCATGACATTCAGGAAGGGCTGCACAGCGGCCCAGCGCGCCCCTGGAATCTGGCCGAGATGAAGCGCGAAGGACGCAAACGGCTCGCGACCCACACAGCCTCCGGCCGCAAGTAGATGCCAAGCGTAGTCGTACGCCCACGCGCGCTGGCTGATCTCGCCGACATTTGGGCCTACATAGCCGAGGACAGCGTGAAGCATGCGGATAGGTTCGCCGCCCTTATTAACCGCCAGTTCCGAACCTTGGCTCGCCAGCCCGTCATGGGCCGCAGCCGACCAGAGTTGGCAACCGCCCTCCGCAGCTTCCCGGTTGGCCGCTACGTGATCTTCTACGTTCCGCTTCCAAAGGGAGTCGAGATCGTCCGGGTTCTCCACGGCGCACGCGACATCGAGTCAGCCTTGCAGGACGAGGAATAGGAGGCCGCTCTCCGCTCTATGCGCCACTTAATGCCCATCGTGACGCCGCGTCTAGTCTTGCGTCCGCCAATTCTTGACGATTTGGTTGCTATCCAGGCCGCCAAGGAAGATGCCTGGGATGATTTGCAGCTTTGGATGGCTTGGGCGTTCGACGACCAGCGACCGCGGCAAGCGTTGGAACAATCCATTCGACGGGTGATGAACTTCCAGAGTCAAGCAGGGATCGCGTTGGCCGGATTCCATAGGATCAACGGGGATTTCGTCGTCCGAACCGCATTGGATCTCACCGATGAGGCAGACGTCTATGAGACCGGCTTTTGGGTGGCGCGGAAATACGCCGGACAGGGCATGGCGACGGAGGCGGCCAACGCCGCGATTCGTTACGCGTTCGGCCGCCTGGGCGCGAAGGCGATCAGCATCGGGCACTTCGACGGGAACGACGCCAGCCGCCGCATCGTGGAGAAACTGGGATTCCAGAAGCTTCGCGTCGCCCGTCAAGCGGCGACTCGGTGCCTCGACGGCACGAGGCTTGACCGTCATGAATACATCCTGACCAGCCCCGATGTACTTCCCAAACTTGACGTTTCCTGGGGTTGAAGCTTCACGGGTCTCCGAATTCTCTGTCACCGGGATCGCTCGCCGCCTGATCCGAAGAGATCAAGCGCCGTATTGAAGAGATTGATTCGGGCAAGGTTCAGATGATTCCGTACGAGGAAGTGCGGCGTCGCCTTGCGGCCCGGTTGTCCGATGCTGCTCGCTAAGCCATATCACTTCCACCCGTAGGCGTGGCAGTTTTGGTTTCCGGCTTTTGACCCGCGCGGCTCTGGGTTTACAGCGCGGCTGAAGCCGCGTCCTCTCAAAACAAATTCAAGTTTCCTGAGACAGGAGAAGCGGGTTCCTCGCCGGGCTTGGTGCCCGCCTCGGAATGACAAGGCTTTTGGGGCGACGGCGCGCCTGAATCCGCGCCCTTTCAAGTCATCAAATCTTGTCAAGACCCTGAAGGGTGGAGTTTTTAGATAAGTCTCTGATTCGATGGGAGAAATATAGTTGGCTAATATGACGCTTTTACCCTATGCTGCATGATATAATATAATTATAGAGTTAAAACAGGGCGCAGGCCTTCAGGTCTGCGCTTTTTCTTTTGGCGGGGGGATACAGCGTGGCCTTAGGCCGCGCTTTTTTATGCCTGAAAAACTGGATCCGAAGAAAGAGCGGGGAAATTCTGACCTACAGAAGCTGGTTGCGCCCACGGCTAAGAAGCTGGGTGAGGCGGTGGAGGCTGCCTTCCTGGCGAAGGCTTTGATGCTGGGGTTTCCGGTGTTGAAGCCCTGGGGAGATAGCCGTCCTTATGACTTTGCGGTGGAGAGCGGGCGGCGGTTGTGGCGAGTGCAGGTGAAATGCGCGACCAGCCATCGGGGTACGCGATGCGACGCGCGGGCTGCCGGCAGCGGGGAACTCTACACGCTGGACGACCTGGATTTTCTGGCGGCGTATGTGATCAAGAAGGACTTGTGGTATGTGGTTCCGGCAGATGCATTTGTCCCGCGGGCGACGGTTCACTTTAACTACGGGCCGCATAGTCAGGCAATGTTTGAGCACTATCGCGAGGCGTGGTGCTTGCTGACTTGTTCGGCGACGGCGCGGGGCAGAGGCGATATTCCGAAGCAATGCCGGTTCGAAGAGATGACACAAAGGTGCGTGGTGTGTCCGAGGAGGTAAAGAAGTGTCCGACGATAGATGCGTAAGCTGCTGGACTCGATCAGCAGCGGAGCCGCCTACTCCTCCCGCCGCCAGATCGCCATCGCCGGCGATCCCAGCGCCAGCAATCCCAGTAAGGCCGGTGCCGACAACGGAGCGGGCGCGCTAAGCGATTCCGGCAGCTCTTCTACATCAGGGCCGCTGGTCTTCCCCGCAATGATCGGCGTGTTCGGTGCTGTTTCGTAGGCATAGCCGGTCAGCTCGGCCTGAATTCTTAGTCCTTGCTTCAAGACTTTAACCGTGAAGCGCGCCCACCCATAGTGAGTCTTTCCATTGATCTGGAAGCTCACCCCCAAATACCGGTTGGTAACGTTGATGAAGTTTCCGTGCTCGCTCGGCCCGCCGCCACCGTAATAGTAGCTGACCATTTTGGCTGCTCCTGGGAAGAAGCGCTCAAAAGGGCCGATCTGCGTGCCCGCACGGAACGCATGCGCATTGGGTGGGAAGCCGCGGTAGACAAAGGTTCCCACGACCCCGTTGCCTTTCGCAGCCTTGGCCGAGAGAACCGAGAAAGCCTGGTCAGTGTTGTAGTGTGTCGTGTTCGAAATGGTAAAGTCGGTAATTCCGTCGTGATTGAGATCGAGCTGGTAGGAGCCCCGAGGTCCAAGAATCGACACGTGGGCGGGCGTATAAACGATCTTCGCGTCGGCGTCCGGAGCCAATGCTAAAACGCTTACTCCGGCAGCTCCAGCCGCCAGCGCGTACATATTGAGCCGTTGATGAGTTGACGTGGGAAGATCGAACGAGGTCTTGCCGGGCCGGGGAAGCTGCTGCATACGTCCTCCTGGGGGAGGTTGATTGTCCTCCCGCGCTTATCGAGAGTCAAGAACGAAGCGGTTCGCGCATTGTTAAAAGTGTGTCAACGGCAGGCGGAGTCGCGCGTCTCCGGACTGTTTTCATGTTTCGTGATGGCACCCGGCCGTGACCAGTATTTCATCGACGAACGGCTATGGGAAAAGATGAGGAGCGGCAACCAGTGTGAGTCGCGGCTCTCCCAAAAGCAGCGAGACCTTCGGCTCCGCTCACGCTCTAGCGTGGAGGTGTCGCCTTTGGGTTCGAGAGATAGTAGTCCATCGGGCTGACGGCAGGGGGTTGATGGCCGAGGATGCGGATCATTCCGATCACCTGGCCGCGATGCAGGGTGGAGTGGTGGAGTACGTGGCGGAGGACTTTCCAGCGGGGAAAGCGAGCCTGGACTGCGCCGGGAAGGTGAAGGAGAAGCTCGTTCTCTAACGCGGCGTCGGACTTGTGTTCGAGCCAACGGCTGAAACCGTCCCAGATATCAGGCCACTCGCGGCGGAGCCTATCCAGCGAAAGGTTGGCATCTGGACCAACGGGCAGCCGCCAGTGGCCACTGTCCGGAGTCGTGACCAAACAGTCGAGCCACACGCGTTCCCCATGGTAGATGTGACTGAGAGTACCAATGATATTGAGGTGCGAGATGCGAAGGTCGCGATCGAGCTCCTCGTTGCTGAGGACAGAGCAACTCTCCAGAAGACTCTGATTGGCCCATGCCGAACAGCGGGCAGCGTCCAGGAACAATTGGCTGCCGAAGCTCATGCGGCAAGTATATCGCCTCTTGCGGGCGCGCCAGCTACTACGTGCGTCGGAATCCGTTGATCTTCAGCCCCTTATTTTCCGGAGGCAGTAATGCTTCCGGAGGCGCTTACGCCGAACGTGAAGACGGTTGGGCCTAAGGTCAGCGCATACTCGCCTGGACTGAGCGGAGTCTCAGGGGTCAGCTTGAAAGAGGAGTCTCCGAATTTGGCGATATTGACGGATAAGCCAGTATTTGGCGTATAGTCCCGGCGTTTCCACTTGCCGAGGTCGTATTCCCGTTGCGATCCCTTAACGTTGAACTGGAAGAGTTTTGCCCGCGCCGCTTCTTCGTCCTTGAATACCTTGAAGACAAAGGTGACCTTATCGTCGTTCGGAAAACGGAAAGACGACGCGTCTCCTGATACCTGGATACTTTGAACAACAGCGCCGAAACCGCCCGTATGCTTTTTGAACTCTTCCTTGGGTAGCCGTTTCAGCGTCTGAGTACTGGGATCAAGGTAGAAAAACACGCCAATCGAGTCGGGTTCTGCTGGCTTGCCAGATGCAGTTTGGGCTGCGCAGATACCAAGGAATAGAGCTGATACTGCAGTCAACCGCATGACTTTTCCTATAGGAAATCTCACGGTCTAACTACCTCCTGTGTTCTGATCGGAAGAAAATCCACACATTGTCTTGAAGTTCCGGATCGGTACTTTGGCGTCGCGCACGAGCATCGTAAGTATTGCCGATAAGGGAGGTACAAGGAAAATTACGAAGGTCATTCCAGCTGGTCTATTCGGTACGTGTCCTGGCGGCAAGCGGTCCGATCCCACGAGGACAATTTGAACCTAGATGCTCGGTCGATTCGCAGGTCCGGCGGTCCGGTAGATCATCCATCCGGCAAAATTCGCGCCGATTACGACCAGCGCAATCTTAAGCGAATATTTCCATATGCTGGCGACCGGAACGATTGGCAACACAGCGAGGATGAGGAACAGCAGGATTACCGCGAAGCCGGTGGCTGCTCCGGCTCGCAGCCACGCCCGTGGCCGGATTCCTTTTTCTTTCGCCGCAAATAACGGGATGGCAAACAAGGCAAGGTATGCCAGCCCATAAAATGACCATGACCAGATTTGCAGCAGAACGAACGACTCCTGAGACTTCGCTCCAATCAAAACAGCCATACTTGCCGCCAAGGCAACGCCGCCCATAAACAAAATTGAGTTGACCGGAGTGCGATATTTCGCATGCAAAACTGAGAACCAGTTCGGCAGCAGGTGGTCCCAGCCTGCCACCATGGGAAGGCGAGTGTTCGTCGAGAAATAAAGAGTGTAGCTGCAAAGGTAATTCAAGAGAAGAAGTAGAATCGCGACCGAGGCGAGTGGACCGGCCAGTCCGAAAGCGCCGAATCCACGGCTTAAGGCTTGCGGAATCGCTCCAATCACGTCGATTGCATCGGGCGAAACGAAGGCCAGGATTGCGCTTGTTCCCAGAATATAAAGCAGGGCGATGAGAGGCGCGGTGAACAGGATGGAGCGGGCAAGATTGCGCCCAGAGTTGCGGGTCTCTCCGGAAAAGATCGCCACCATTTCAAAGCCAGAGAGAGCGCCGAAGGTCATTTTGCTGAAAATACTTAGAGTGAAAAAAGTAAACGGCGGCACGACCAGCGGAAGGGGGCGATAGTGTTGCAGAAGTCCGCGATGCTGGAGCAGGTATGGCAAGAAAATCAGTACACCTAGAATCAGCACGGTGAAAACGCTGCCCGCATTGCTCACCCACTTGCCAACACCGAGGCCGAGGCGAGCGATCAACATCATCCCTGCGATCAGGCCGATGGACGCGCCCACCACCAGCAGTGGCCGCGACTCAATCCACGCAACATCGAAGCCGAATGCGTAGGAGATATACGTGGTGGTTACCAGTGCGATTTGAGAGACCTGCACAGTCGTGTTGAGCCACATGTTCCAAGCCACCAGAAAGCCCATGCGGTCGCCGAAAATGAGCCGGGCCCATTCATAGAGTCCGCCTTCAAGCGGCATCAGGCGGTTCAGATGAGCTACAACAAGTGCTTGCGGAATGAAGAACAAGAGAATCGCCAGAAGCCACAAAATCACGTGGGAAGGGCCAGCCTTGACCGCGGTGCCGAAAAATTCCGGCACGATTACGATCAGAATCTGCGCCAGCACGAGATCGGCGATGCCGAGCTCTTTGCGCAAGACCTGGCTGCGCGCCTGAACCTCGGCTCCCGCGATATCGAGCGTATTCTGTTCGGCACTCACAGTGGTTATTTCTTGTCCGCAGGAGTGAGCAACAGGTCCTGGTAGTCGAAACTGAAATCCGCCAACGGAGAGACGGCGGCCATGCGAGCGCTCTCGATGCCGCCGTCGGGACGCAGGGAGAACGTGATGAACGCGTCTTCGATCGTTCGATTGCGCCAGTGGGCCTTGAACGTGTCGTACTGCCAGTGTTGGAGATCGCCTACCATCGACGGCGTATGATCGAAGCTGATCGTCAGGCCGCCGCTCTCCTGGCGAATCGTGACAGGACCGTACCAGGCATCGCTGTACATGCCGGCGTATTTCTCGATGGGCAAGGATGGCTTGGAGTCCGCTGAGCGTGAGCCTTCCGCTTTCTTCATCGTCTCCGCCGCCTCTTTCTCTTCCGTATCCTTGATTGACATAAAGGCGGCAATCCAGTCGGTGTTGGGTAAATTGAAATATTCATCGAGCAGGTGGTACATGATGGCATTGAAGGCCCCGCCCTCTTCCGCGTTTGTCAGGATCACGACGCCCAGATTTTCTTCAGGCACCAGCAACACGCGAGAGACAAAGCCGGCGACGCCTCCGTCATGCATGACCAATTTACGGCCGCGATAGTCGCGGAGAAACCATCCCAGTCCGTAGTCCGCGAAGTTGGCTTTCAATGCGGCTAGCGCTGGCGGAGGATTTCCCGTGGGTAGAATTGTTTGCGGCGTCCACATCTCCGTTGATTGCTGCTCGCTGAACAGCCGGCCGTCGTGGTCGACAAACTTCCCGCGATTCAATTGCAGTTGCACCCACTTCGCCATATCGGCCGCGCAGGAGTTGAGGGATCCGGCCGGTCCTGCATTGTCCAGGGCTTCAAACGGAATCACCTGCAGCTTTCCGTCGACGCGCTCGTGCGGGAAAGCGTAATCGTCGCCGGGTTTGAAGGCTGCGTTGCTAACGTTCGAATGATTCATGCCCAAGGGCGCGAAAATGTGCTGGCGAATGTAGTCATCCCAAGAGGAGCCTGTGACTGCGGGAATGATTTGACCCGCCGTCATATACAGCAGATTGTCGTAAGCGTAGTGGCTGCGGAAGCTCGATGAGGGCTTCATAAAGCGCAGCTTGTGAATGATTTCCTCGCGAGTAAAAGTGGAGTGTGGCCAGAACAGCAGGTCGCCTTCGCCTAATCCCATGCCGCTGCGGTGGGTCAGCAGATCACGGATGGTCATCTCGTGAGAGACATAAGGGTCATACATCACGAAACCGGGCAGACGCTGATATACCGGATCGTCCCATGAGAGTTTGCCTGCGTCCACTAGTCCGGCTAGCGCGGCGGTGGTAAAAGCCTTGGTGTTCGAGCCGATGCCGAACATGGTGTGCTCATCGACCGGCGTCGCTTCACCCAGCTTTCGGACTCCGTAACCTTTGGCTGCGAGCACCTTGCCGTCCTTCACGACGGCTACTGCCATTCCTGGGACTTCGAAGGTCTTGGCGGTCCTGGCGACATAAGCATCAAGATCGGCGAGCGGCGCTGACTGGGCTCCGAATGAAACGGCGGAAAAGGACAGCGACACTGCAGCGGCGAAAACCGTATGCCAACGCGTGTGCATGATTTCACCCCGGTAGATGGAATCGCAGCATTAGAACACAAAGGCAGTGCGAGCTGAACGGGATTTGCAAAACGGAGGGGCGGGTTGAGAGGAGGCGGTAAGTCGAACTGGCGAGTACACCGGCGGGGTTGCTCTACTCTCAAACAACTGCGGCCGCCCTTCTGCGTTAGAATGAAGAGAGCGATAGTTCATTTCGAAATCTGAAGGAGCCTGCCAAATGTATCCTGAAATCATGGTGATCCCGATGCGCGAAGAGTTGACCCGCCTGGGCATTGAAGAATTGCGCACAGCCGAGTCCGTGGACGAAGCCCTGAAGGGTTCGGGCACTGCAATGGTCATCGTGAATTCGATCTGTGGATGTGCGGCGGGCCGCATGCGTCCGGCAGTACGCCTCGCCTTGCAGAGTGCGACTCATCCCGAGAAGGCGTTTACCGTGTTCGCAGGGCAGGATGTGGAAGCCACAGAACGCGCCCGCAGCTACTTCACGGGTCAACCGCCATCCTCTCCATCGATCGCGATTCTGCGCGATGGGCAACTTGTCTATATGATGCCGCGCCGTGACATCGAATCGCGCGAAGCTCCGGCCATTGCAGCCGAACTGAAAGCTGCGCTGGATAAATTTTGTGCTAAAGTGGCAGCGTCTTAGAGACGTAACTCTCGCTGCATCTCGCGAGTAGAGACCTGGGCCGGAAACTTTGTCTGGTCCGCCGCAGATCCTAGGGCTTGCTAACCATAAAAGCCTTCACCACAATGGCATTCGGCTGCACGCCAACTGGGATCATGGTGAGTAGCGAATATTCCGTGGGCTCCAGCTTCCGCGCCGTGCGCTTCTGAATGACGGTCACATCGCCCGCTTGAGTGTCCAACACCAAAAGATAGTTCTGATCTTGCGAGAGCGCCAAGGCATCGGGGTGGCTGCCGACTGGCATGGTCGCGATCCTGCGCCCTAAATCGATGTCATAGACGGCCACGCTGTCGGAACCGAAATTGCTGGCAAACAGCCTTGAGTTGTCGCGCGTAATCACAGCGTGCGCGGGATGTTGTCCAATCAACACGCTGCTGCCGACCTCATCGTTGCCCGTTTCGATAATCGAAATGCTATCGGAGTCAAAGTCGCATACCATCAGTTCGCCACCATCCGGCTTCAATGCAAGACTCACAGGCGTCCGCCCAACATCCAGCAGCGCCAGCAGGCGGTCACTCGTTGCTTCGTTATTTTTTAAAGCGATGGACGCCACCTGCGACGAGCCCGAACATGCCACGAAGGCCTTACTTGAGTCCGGCAGGATGGCGATATCTTCGGGATGAGCGCACACCGGTAAGGTTGCCCGCACTCGGAGCAACTTCGCGTCAACCACGGAGACGGTGTTATCGTCGCGATTCGAAACCACAACGCTCCCACCGTCAGGCGAAATGCGGGCGAGCCCGGGGGCAGAGCCTACTCTGACATTTCCGATCACGGTGCGCTTCTCCAAGTCGATCGCCGAAATGTTTGCCGATCCCGAGTTTGCTACATAGGCGCGCTTGCCGTCTTGTGACACATCGATGAAGTACGGCCTCGCGTGAACTCCAATGGTGGCCACCACGACATTCTTCTGGGCATCGATCACGCTTATGTTGCTCGATCCCGAATTCACGACGTAGATTTCGTTCTTCTTTTCGTTGGCCGCAACTCCGGTCGGCTCCCCGCCGACGGCGATTGTCTTAGCGGGCTCAAACGTCCGCAAATCAATCACGCTGACGGTGTTGCTCTTGCCGTTGGTGACGTAGGCATACTCGCGGTAGGCAGGACCGTAGTCGGGCAAAGCCTGCACGCGGAAATACCACCACCCGAGCCCGCCCAGCAAGGCGGACAGAACGATGAGGATTAAGAACTTTTTCAAGATGACAGTTGCTTCGGTGAAGGAGGAAGACTATCAGAATCAGTTGTGTCGCGCGCATCTAGCGGGGCATCGCTTCCGGCACGGTTTTCTGCGAGGCAGCCTGCGACGCCGATTTACCTTTTAATTCTTCCACGAATGCCGCTGCCTTTTCGTTCGCAAGTCGAATTTCGCCGTCCAGCAGGAACTGTATGTGGCCCGATCCAGTGCCTTGAAACTTGGCGTGCTGGAGGGTCGTCGAACCGTGGGCTGATACGGGAAGAAGAGTCTTCAGGTCATCATTGCGGCGGAGAGCGGAGAGAAGAGATTCCGCGATTCGGTCGCACAGCATTTCACCTAAAGAACCGGAACGCAGCGACTCGCCGAGTAGCCCTTCCGCGTCGACGCGACCAATCACCGGTGTCAATTGCAACCCTCCGTCTGCACCGATCTGCGGCGTTAGCTTTACTTCGATGGATCCATCGCCTTCCAGCATCTCATTCGTCATCTGGCCGTGGCACGTCCAGCGCTCAAAATGCAGTTGCACACCCACCAGGCTGGAGGGGCTTTGGGGCGTGAAGGCCGCCATCCGGATTGCAACTTGATCACCGCAGGTCTCAGATTTGTTGAGGGCGGCGCGCAGCACGTCCGCGATATTCACCTGGAGGTCGGAGAGGTCGGTACTTAGTTCCAACTTGAATATATTTTGGCCGGCTTCTACTGCTGCCCTGGAAATCGTTCCAGTCGTTGTAACGTTCACCGTAATGTTCTCTGGCTCGTTGACGAGATTGAGCGATGTCCTCAGCGGCTGAATCTCAAAAACGCTCTGCTCTTGTCCCGGGCCGCCGATACTCATCTCTTGACCTAAGTCCAATTGCTCGGTGCGGAAACTCTTGAGCGCCCGCTCCAGGCTTCCTGCAGAGCCCGCACCCAGTTGGACTTCGCGGCCGGGCGCGGTGATTTCAAGGGTAAGAGCTTTGGTCTGTTGTGCCAGTTCGGCATCTGCCTTGGCAAGTTTCTTAATGATTTCCTTGAGGCCGGCTTTCTGTGCCGGGGAGAGATTGTCTAGAAACTGCTTGTTGTCGCTACGCGCCTTGTCGATCGTCTTGTCGACGGTCGCCAAGTGAGGGGCGATCTCGGAACTGTGGTTCCGCTCGCCGAGTCGTTCCGTCAACGCCTGCAATTCGACGTTCGCGGCTTCGGTGCTCTTCATCATTAACTTGTAATCAGTGATTTGCTGGCTGGTGGCCTGCAGAGCAAGGACACGATGAAAATCCTTCAGATCGTCCTTGGTGTCGAGGCCGGTGGCCCTTCCACTACCTCCACTTAATCCACCAGCGCCAGCCAAGCCGCCCCCACTATGGCCGCCCCCAGCGCCGCGTTGGGCAAGGATTCCGGAAGGGCAGGCGAGAATGGCCGCCGCGATTAATGCAGTGCGGGCAAAGGAAATGAGACTCTGTCTGCGAAGCATAGAGTGAGTTCCCCGCGGAGAGAAGGCTTCGCCGCTGGAAGAGATACCATAGCTTGTCTCAGGTTGGTGAAAAAGGCCAGAAGATTTACAGTTCTTTGCAAAGCGTGAGTGACAACTTGCGGGATGCAAGTTGTCAGGCTTACTTCACCCATCATCTATTTGCTTAGGGCGACAGTCTCACGCACTCCGATCCCCGGCACAGTCCTTCCCACTACGGCCGCAATCTGCCGCACCTGCTTCATCAACTCATCAAATTGATCGGGGAAGAGCGATTGCGGCCCGTCGGACATGGCTTCGTCGGGCTTATTGTGCACTTCGACCATCAATCCGTCCGCGCCTACGGCTACGGCCGCGCGCGAAAGCGGCGTGACTTTATTTCGTTTGCCGGTGCCGTGGCTGGGATCGACAAAGATCGGCAGATGACTCAACCTCTGCACAGCCGGAATCAAACTCAGATCCAGCGTATTGCGAGTGTGGTCCGCAAAGGTTCGAACACCGCGCTCGCAGAGTGCCACGTTGTAGTTGCCTTCGCTCAGAATGTATTCCGCGGCCATCAAAAACTCTTCCAGGGTGGCCGACATGCCGCGCTTGAGAAGGACTGGCTTCTTCGCCCGCCCGGCGCGCTTCAGGAGCGAAAAATTTTGCATGTTTCGCGCGCCGATCTGGATTACGTCGGCATACTCTTCCACCAGATCGAGCGACTCGTTGTCAATCGCTTCGGTGATGATCTTCATGCCATACTGCTGGCGGATGTCGGCCATGATCCGCAGGGCTTCTTCGCCGAGCCCTTGAAAAGATAGGGAGAAGTTCGAGGTTTGTAGGCTCCGCCCCGAAAAAACTGAGCCCCGGCGCGATGCACACGGTCGGCCACGGCAAAGGCCTGTTCGCGGCTCTCAATGGCGCACGGGCCCGCTACGATCGCCAGCCCAGGCCCGCCAATGGTGGCCTCGGTTCCCGCAAACCGAATCACGGTATTGTCTTCCTTGATATCCCGGCTGACGAGCTTGTAGGGTTTCGAGACCTTAATGACTTCCTGCACGCCCGGCATTTCTTCGAGCGTGCCCTGCTCGACCTCTCCCCTGTTTCCGGTGATGCCGATCGCAGTGCGTTGCGCGCCCGGCATCGCATGCGCCCGATATCCGAGCTTCTCGATTTTTTCGCAGACGCCCCGCACTTGCTCATCGGTAGCGTGCGCCTTCATGACGACTAACATTAGTTCCCCTTTGACGGACCAGCACACTTCATGTGTGGACAACCAGCCCAACTACCCACCTACCCATGCAGGAACGGTCGCCCTCGGCTGTCCGCCCTAAACTCGTGTGGTGACAGGCGCTCTTGCCCGTCCACAGCAAGTTCATCAAGTCTACCTTCGCCGCTCCTGCAACCGCAAACGCAGCACGAAACCTTATACTTGTGCCATGGCTCGCTCCATGGCCCAGGAACAAGATATTCTCCACAGTCCTGCGCCGAAACGCCCGCCTCGGCTGACCTCACGTCGCATCGGCATTCACACCTCCACCGCTGGAGGCATTCACAACGCTGCCGAGCGCGCTTACCGCATCGGGTGCAACACGCTGCAAATTTTCTCCTCGAGTCCGCGGCAGTGGGCGCCCTATGGCCTTAGTTCTCCGCTGTGTGAACAAATGCTTCGGCTGCGCGCGCAATATGACCTCAAGCCGCTGGTGATTCACACTAACTATCTGGTGAACCTTGCCAGCACCAATCAATTGTTCCTGAAGAAATCCGTGGAAGCTTTTCGCGGCGAAATCGAACGCGCCCTGGCAGTCTCGGCTGACTATCTCGTTTTGCATCCAGGCTCGTTTCGCGGGGCGGATCGCGAGGCTGGCCTGCTGCAGACCGCCGCTGCGATTGCTGCCGCAAGCCAGGGCCTTGACCTTGAGCGGGGCGGACTGACGATCCTCATCGAAAACACCGCTGGCTCAGCATTTTCTCTAGGTGGAGGCTTCGAGCAGGTTGCCGAGATTATCGAGCGACTCTGTCGCATCGTTCCGATCGCTGCCTGCATCGACACTTGTCATACCCATGTCGCCGGGTACGACATCGTCAGCGAAGACGGCATTTACCAGACGCTGCAGCTACTCGACGCGACTATTGGGCTTAACAATGTGAAAGTGGTCCACTGCAACGACGCAAAAGCCGCCCGGGGATCGAAGCTGGACCGCCATGAACAAATCGGGAAGGGAACCATTGGCAAAGAGCCCTTCGGGATTCTGCTGAACGATCTGCGACTGGCCCACGCTGCGTTCATCGCCGAGACTCCGATTGCGAAACCCGGAGATGATCGCAGAAACGTCGAGGCTCTGAAGAAACTGGTGTCTTAGGTTTCGAAACCGTGTTCACCAACCGGGTTCATCCAGTCATGTTTGTTCTGCGGCCGTTCTATATGTATTCTGGGCCGGCTCGTTACTCGCATCCATGATTCGCCTCGTTCTATGGTTGCTGAGCCAGACCTTATTGTGGGCCGGGCTCGGCGTAACGCTTGGGCCCTATTTCTTTTGGCACGGCTTTCGTGTGCTTCAGCGGAAGCGCCTCGTCATGGATACACCCCGCTCCACGATCCGCGCCGCGGCGCTCGGCTCCGTGGAAGTAAGCGGCAGAGCGGTCGGCCCTTACACCGTGGTTGCGCCCTTGAGTCAGACCGATTGCCTGTACTATCGCTTGAAGATCGAATCGAATCCCCGGGGCGATCTTCGCAGCAAAATACAGGAGATGTGTGCGCCTCTTTTTCTGGACGATGGCACCGGCACGCTGATGATCTTTCCGCAAGGCGCGGAACTGCTGATGCCGCCTTCCAGCGATCGATCGGAGTACGGCAAGCTCGCTACCGTGGGCACAAGTTTCTCCGAAGGGACCCCGGAGTTTGCGCAGGAATACTCCATAAAACCCGGAGAAACGATTTTTGTCCTGGGGACGCTCCGGGAAAATCCCTGGGCGAAAAAGAATCCAATTGCAGAATGTACCGAGTTGTCTCGCATCGGGCCCGGATTTGTCGGCTTGGGGGAGGCCGAGTTGATCCGGCGCGAAGCCCTTCCATACCTGGATCCCAAGCTGCCTTCGGGAGCGGTAGTTGCATCGCTCGACGATTTTGATTTCCATCCTCCCGTGATTCTGATGAAAGGCGCGGGTCCATTCATCATCTCCTGCGATAGCCAACGAGAAATCGTCGCCAGGCTGAATCTGAAATCGCTCCTCTACATTTGGGGAGGCCCGGCTGCGGCACTCTGGGGACTCTGGGAGATTCTGAGACGTGCGAGCTGGTTTTGATCGTCCGTCAGAATCAGCCAGCAAGACTTTCTAGCCTCGAAGAAATACGTAATCCAGCCTTACCTTTTTCGGCAATCGCAGCATCCTAGATTGCCATGATTCTGAAGCTTCTGGTCTCGATGCTGCTTTTATTCTCTTCGCTCTTTGCTCAATCGAACCCGCTGCCCGCTCGGGCGTCGGGTCAAACGGCTGCGCGAACGGTCGCACCGTCCGATCACGAGGTGCAGGTTGCGATGAAGAACGTCATGTTCCACTACAGCGACCCCGTTTCCGCACACATCCTTCACCTCCAGGGGCAACTGCGTCCCACGAAGCCCGGGACGATCGTCGTATTCGACGACAAGAATTCATTCACTCTGAATCTGGTTTCAGCCGAGATAGCTATCAGTTGCAATTCACTGGCTCGTGTCCTGAACGAAAACGTATTCTCCTCTGCCGATGCTCCCATCAAGAACCTGAGCATAGAGAGCAAGAACAATCAGCTCATCGTCAAAGGCAAGTTTCACCAGAAGGGAGACGTCCCTTTCGAAACTACCGGCACGCTCATTGCAAACGGCGACGGCCGAGTCCGACTCCACGCCGAACACGTCAAGACTGGTCATCTGCCAGTGAAAGGCTTATTGGATTTGCTCGGCATCGACCTCGCCGGCTTGATTAACACGAACAAGGTTCGCGGCATCACAGTGGAGAAAGACGATCTGATCCTCGACCCCGAAAAAATCCTCCCCCCGCCCCGCATTCAAGGGAAGGTGTCGGCCGTCCGCATTCAAGGCGACAACATCGTGCAGGTATTCGGCGATCCTCAGGTTCCCAACTTCGCCGCAAAACAAGGAGGCAACTACATCGCCTTCCACGACGGTGATATGCGTTTTGGCAAGCTAACCATGAGCGACTCCGACCTCATCATGGTCGACATCGATCCGCGCGACTCCTTCGACTTCTACATCGACCACTACCAAGATCAACTTGTCGCGGGCTACACCAAAACCACTCCCGAGTTCGGGCTGCGCGTCCACGTGGTCGATTACGACAAACTACGGCGTCACGCAGCAGCCCGTTGAATGAGCACGGGCCCGCGCATGCACACGACGCAAGAACCTGGCGCGCCGACCGCTGTGTTAAACTTGTTAAACGATGCTTGGAATCCGCCTCGAACCTGAACTCGAAGAGAAGCTGGAGTCTCTTGCTAAAGAGACTGGCCGCAGCAAAAGCTACTATGCTCGCGAGGCCATTAGGCAGTATCTGGAAGACCGCGAGGATTACCTGAAGGGCATCGCTGTCCTGGAGCGCCGAGAGCCCACGATTACGCTTGCTGAGCTCGAGCGCCGCCTCGGGCTGGACTAAATGAAGGGGTGGCAGATTGAGATCTCCCGCACGGCAGCGAAGCAAATCACCAAACTCCATCGGGGTGCACAAGAGTCCATATTGACTTTCATGCGCGAGCGCCTCTCGCGTGCCGATAATCCCCGGCAGTGGGGAAAGGCTCTGGTGGGCGAAAAACGCGGCCTGTGGCGGTATCGCGTCGGGGACTATCGTTTGATTTGCGACATCCAGGATGTGAAGATCAGGATACTGGTCTTGGAGCTGGGTCATCGCAAGGACGTATACCGGTGATCTCAACTCACCTGGCCCTGCCAGCCATTGTAAAATCTATAGTTTAGGCGCAACCTTCGAACGATCCCTTATGCCGCAGCAAGACAAGATGGAAGAAATTACAGCTGGTGACAACGTCCACCGTGACGACGAGCGCTACGATCCCCAGAGCGTTGAAACCAAGTGGTTCCAGCGCTGGCAGAATACTGCGCACCTCTACGCTGCTGAGCCAGCAACCTCCGACAAAAAGAAATATTACGTGCTCGAAATGCTGCCTTATCCCTCGGGCGCATTACACATGGGGCACGTACGTAATTACTCAATCGGCGACGCTCTTGCCCGCTACATGTGGATGAACGGCTACAACGTGCTCCATCCCATGGGCTGGGATTCTTTCGGCTTGCCCGCGGAAAATGCGGCGATCCAGAACAACACTCCGCCACGCCAGTGGACCCTTGGTAACATCGCCAAAATGAAGGTCCAGATGAATCGCCTCGGCTTCGCCTATGACTGGTCCCGCGAAGTCACGACTTGTTTGCCAGACTATTACCGGTGGAACCAGTGGTTCTTTCTTAGGTTTTACGAAAAGGGGTTGGCTTATCGCAAGAAGAGCAGAGTCAACTGGTGTCCGAAGTGCGCGACCGTTCTGGCGAACGAGCAAGTTGTGAACGGATGCTGCTGGCGCCACGAAGATACGCTCGTGGAACAGCGCGAACTCGAACAGTGGTTTTTGCGGATTACGAAATATTCCGACGAGTTGTTGCGTGATCTCGAAAAGCTCGACGGCTGGCCGGAAAAGGTCCGAACCATGCAGCGCAATTGGATCGGCCGAAGCGAAGGCACGCTGGTTGATTTCAAACTCGACTACGACGATCCCCACAAGGGCTTTGGGCCGGCGGGAGCGACCGTCAGCGTCTTCACCACACGCGTCGATACCATCTACGGCGCGACGTCGGTGCAACTCGCTCCTCAGCATCCGCTCGTCGCCGATCTCACCGCTTCCAACGCCGATCTCCGCGCCAAAGTCGATCAACTCATCGCCGAGCAGCGCAAGGCCAGGGAAGTGGGCGACATCGGCGAGATTGAAAAGCATGGCGTGTTCACTGGGCGCTACGCGATTAATCCTTTCAGCGGTGAAAAGATTCCCGTCTGGGTCGCGAACTACATCCTCATGGACTACGGCACCGGCGCCATCATGAGCGTGCCGGCCCACGACGAACGTGATCATGAATTCGCGCGGAAATACAAGCTTGAAATTCGCCTCGTAATTCTCCCCATCTCCAACGACTCCGAAGAAACAATGACGGAGCCTGTGCTTCCTTTCACGGCGCGGGATGGCATGTTGATTAATTCCGGTCCCTACGGCGGTTTGGGGTGCGGCGAAGCGATCAAGAAAATGACTGAGGTTGCCGAGAAAAGTGGCTTCGGGAAGGCCACTGTTACGTATCGGTTGAAAGATTGGGGAATTTCCCGCCAGCGCTATTGGGGCACGCCGATCCCGATGCTTTATTGCGAAAAAGATGGCATCGTGCCGGTACCCGAGAAAGACTTGCCGGTAATTTTGCCCGAGGCAGTCGATATTGCCGACGCTCTTGGATCACCCCTTGCCAGTTTGCCGGAATTTGTCAACACTATTTGTCCCAGGTGTGGCGGCTGGGCGCGCCGCGAGACCGACACCATGGATACATTCGTGGACTCGTCCTGGTATTTCTATCGCTACACTGATGCGCACAACGAGCACGCTCCGTTTGATTCAAAGACGGCGCAGTACTGGTTCGGCGACCGCGGGATCGACCAGTACATCGGCGGCGTCGAGCACGCCATATTGCACCTGATTTATTCGCGCTTCTGGACGAAGTTCATGCGCGACCTCGGTCTCATCACAAACGACGAGCCGGTGGAGCGTCTTTTCACGCAGGGGATGGTGATCAAAGACGGCGCAAAAATGTCGAAGAGCCTCGGCAATGTGGTGAGCCCGGACGAAATGGTGGCGCGCTACGGCGCGGATGCGGCGCGTCTTTACAGCCTCTTTGCCGCGCCGCCGGAGCGCGATCTTGACTGGCAGGATTCAGGCATTGAGGGGATTCAAAGATTCCTCGGGCGTGTTTATCGGTTCGTGAAGGAGAATGCGAAACCGCAGGACTCCCGTTGGCGCACTCCATTGCCTCCACACTTATCCGACTCTGCCCGCTCTCTTCAGCGCAAGCTCCACCAGACCATCAAGCGGGTCACCGACGACTTTCAAGGGCGCTGGCATTTCAACACCTGTATCTCCGCCATCATGGAGTTGCTGAATGAGGCGAATCGTAGGTTGTCAGGAGTTCAGCCGGCTCTCAATCCAAAGAGCGGGGATCTAATCAAAGGGGATGAGATCCCTCTAGTTCTGCTCGCCGAAGTGCAGCGCGACCTCGTCTTGTTGCTTGCCCCTTTCGCGCCTTATCTCTCCCATGAGCTATGGGAGATGCTCGGCGAGAAGTGTAACTTGCTCAAAGCGTCGTGGCCGAAGTACGATGCCGCGCTTGCAAAAGAGGAAGAGGTCGAAATTCCCGTGCAGGTCAACGGCAAGTTGCGCAGCCGCGTTACAGTCCCTGCCGATGCCGCGGAGGACTTTGTCGTCGAGCGAGCGCTCGCCGACGAAAAAGTAAAAGCCGCGATTGCCGGCAAGCAGATCGTAAAAAAGATTTTTGTCCCCGGCAAGCTCCTCAACATCGTCGTGAAGTAGCATTGTCGTGAAGCAGCATTACGTTCGAGGCACCGCCTGCAGACCTCTCCCACGCTCGAAGGCTTCCGGACGGCTTTTCGCCGTCCCTCGCTAACCTTTGCTGAGATGGTATGGCGCTGGACTGTCGGTGGAACTGCGGGAGCGCTTTTTCTTTCCGGGTTATTCGAATTTCTTGACTCGCTGCCGGTGAGCCGGGGCGATGCAATGCTTCTTCGGACCAAGCAGCCCTGGCTGGTTGCACGAGCCGTCGCTCACATCGTTCATGGCAGCCTGAATCGCGTTGTGTTCGCTTCCTTGGTCGGAGGTTTCGCGGTCGGTTTGCTTTGGATCATGTTCGCCTCGATCGGGCGCTCCGTTACCGTGCGTGCGCTGCTTGAGTATGTTCGTTCGGCGTCCAATAATTCACGGTTACACGCGCAAGCATCTTTCCGGGCGCTTGTGGGCCTGCAATTCCTGCGCGCGGCTGTAGCACTGGGGGCGATGCTCGCCTTTGAGGGTGCGGGGATTTTCGCCGGTTTTGCATCACCGGAAACAAACCCTCAGCCGGGTCTCGCATTTATTTTCTTCACGCCGCTGGCCGGATTGATTTGTCTCACCTGGTATGCGCTGAACTGGCTGCTTTCGCTCGCTGCGATTTTTGCCGTGCGCGACGGGGAGGACACATTAGGCGCGATATCAGCGGCCGCGACTTTGGTTCGCGAGCGTGCGGGCGCCATCTCTGCGGTCAGCACATGGAGCGGTCTGGCTCACCTCGCGGCCTTCACTGTGGCTACCGGCGTTATTTCGCTGCCTCTTGGTTTCATCCACGTAGCTCCGACACGAGCCGTCCTTGCTGTCGTGGCCTTGTTAACCCTTGTGTATCTCGCGGTAGCGGACTGGCTGTACATAGCGCGTCTGGCTGGATATGTATTCATTGCTGAACTGCCCGAGGCGTCGTGGTTACGAAGCCCTTTACCAATCGCTCCGGCCTCAAATCAGCAACTTCGGCCAGCCCCTCCGGTCATTGCAACCATCGACCGCGATGAGCCAATCCTGAGCGATCTTCCGCTCCTTTACACCGGTCAGCCGATTTGAGAAACTCATCCGTGCAACCCCAATCCCATTCCAAATCCAAGCTCAATCCATCTTCGGCCAACCAATCCATCGTTATCCTCGACTTCGGCGCGCAGTATACGCAGCTAATCGCCCGGCGTATTCGCGAACAGAATGTTTTTTCTGTGGTACTGCCATGCACGGCTTCGCTGAAGGAAATCGAGAGCTGCGAGCCCGTCGGCATCGTTCTCTCCGGAGCGCCATGGTCGGTATACGACAAAGATGCGCCGCCGGCCGATCCGCGCCTGTTCGAGCTGGAATTGCCCGTGCTCGGCATCTGTTATGGGCTTCAATTCATGGTACACACGCTCGGCGGAAAGGTGCGGCCCGCGGACAAGCGGGAGTATGGCCACGCGGAGGTCGACATCGTCGCCGAATCGGCACTGTTCCACGGCATGGCTAAGAAACAGCCGGTGTGGATGTCGCATGGCGACGAAGCACTGGAGTTGCCTCCGGGATTTGAGCTGACTGCAAAGACCTCGCACGCGGTCGCGGGGATTCAGAACGTGACGAAGAAGTGGTTTGCCGTGCAGTTCCATCCCGAGGTTCACCATACCCGGAACGGCACCGAGATACTGCGCAATTTCATATTCAACATCTGCGGTGCGAAGCCGACCTGGACGCCGCAGCATTTTATCGATTCGACCGTTGAACAAGTCAAGAAGCAGGTAGGAAGTGGACGCGCCATCTGCGCGCTTTCCGGCGGGGTGGATTCATCCGTCGCGGCAGTCCTTGTCGACCGTGCCTTGCGCGATGCAAAGGGTAAATCGCGGCTGACCTGCATCTTCGTGAACAATGGGGTCCTGCGCAAAAATGAGTTCGAGAAAGTGCAGAAGACGATGCGAGACAAACTCGGGCTGCGTCTCGATGCCGTCGATGCGACGGTGCGCTTTCTGGGCAAGTTGAAGGGTGTTAGCGATCCCGAGAAAAAGCGCAAGATCATCGGCAACGAATTCATTAAAGTCTTCGAGAAAGAAGCCCGTCGCATTGAGAAAAGCGAAGGCAAGGTGAAGTGGCTGGTGCAGGGAACTCTTTATCCTGACGTGATCGAATCGCGCTCGGTGCGCGGGCCCTCGCAGGTGATCAAGTCCCATCACAACGTGGGCGGGCTGCCTGACAAGATGAAGTTGAAGCTCATCGAACCGTTGAAGGATTTGTTCAAGGACGAAGTCCGCAAGATCGGCCGCGACCTCGGCGTGCCAGAAGAAATTCTGCAGCGGCAGCCGTTTCCCGGTCCTGGCCTGGCCGTACGCGTGCTAGGAGAAGTCACGCCCGAGCGTTTGGCATTGTTGCGCGAGTGCGATGACATCGTCGTCAGTGAAATCAAGAATGCCGGACTCTACACGAAGGTCTGGCAATCGTTCGCTGTTTTGCTGCCGGTCATGTCGGTGGGAGTAATGGGCGATATGCGGACCTACGCCTACACTTGCGCGATTCGGGCCGTGAGTTCGGAAGATGGCATGACCGCAGACTGGGTTCCGCTGCCTCACGACGTATTAAAGGTGATTTCTACGCGGATCGTGAACGAAGTGAAGGGCGTGAATCGCGTGGTGTATGACGTTACGTCCAAGCCGCCGGGAACGATCGAGTGGGAGTAAGGATGGTCGCAAAGAAGAACATGCAGTCCGACGAAGTTATTGCTTTATACGACAAACTGATCACCAGCCATCCTGAGATCGAGCGCAAGGGAGCGGCTAATCCGTATACGTCGGTGAATGGGAACATGTTTACCATGCTCAGCCCGTCGGGCGCAATGGCGCTGCGGCTGCCTGATGCTGAACGACAGAAGTTTCTGGCGAAGCACAAGACTAAGCTCTTTGAAGCCTATGGCGCCGTGCTGAAAGAGTATGTAGCTGTGCCCGATTCTTTGTTGCGAAACACGAAAACGATGACGAAGTATCTTGTGATCAGTTACGAGTATGCGAAGACGCTGAAGCCGAAGGCAACGAAGAAGAAAAAAGGCTAAGCGTGCTCACTGGAACGGCCCTACCAAGAACTCAGGCAGTTATTTCGACGAGATTGCCTTCGCTATCGGCGATGACCGCTTCGTAATATCCGTCGCCGGTGAGCCGAGGCTGGGAGACGACGGAGACTCCGGCGGCTTCCATGTCGTGGATGAGGCGATCAACCGCATCGCGGGAGCCTACCGATACTGAAAGGTGAGCGTGGCGGGCAGCTTCCGATGGCGATGCCATCAATTCGAGACGCGCACCTGAGCCCAGAGATAGAAAATAGGATTGAAAATCGCGTTTCGAACTTGAGTACTTTGGGCCGGCAGCAGCCTTAAACCAGCGCTCGTAGAAGCCTTTCGCGCGGGCGAGATCGCTGACCCAGGCGGCGACGTGATCGATTTTCGCTATCGGACCTAGTAAGCCCAATTTTACTAGTTCATCGCGCAGGGCCGGAGGGTTGGTAAAGTGGATTCCGTGCATGCCCAGCGCTCGCGCAGCCTCTACGTTCGGCAACAAGTCGTCGATGAAGATGGCTTGAGCAGGATCGATGCCGAACGTCGAGAAGAAGTGCTGAAAGATGGCAGGATCGGGTTTGATCAGGCGCACCTCACCGGAGACTAAGATCCCTTTAAACCACTGCAGAAATTCAAACCGCCTTAGAGCCGTAGGGAAAGTCTCCGCCGACCAGTTACTGAGGGCGTACAGTTCAACTCCGCGAGCGCGAAGCTCCGCAAGCACTTCGACGGTGTCCGTGAAGGGCCCTGCCGCCATTTCGCCATGGCGCTCAAACCATGCGTCGATGAATTTTGCCTGGGTGGGATGGTGCAGCTTGAGGGAAGCGCAGGCCTCGGTGAACGATCTTCCAGCGTCTTGCTGCGAGTTCCAGGAAGAAGTGCAGACGGTCGCCAGAAAATGCTCCATGGCGGTGTCGTCTCCGGCGAAGAGCTTGCGGTAGAGGTAGCGCGGATTCCAATCGATTAACACACCGCCGAGGTCGAAGACCACTATCGAGCGAGAGGACATACAGCAAATTCTACCGAATGGCTGGTTCAGAATGGGTCGCGATGCACCGTTTCCATCGAGAACGCGGGGAGGCAGACGGCGATATATTCGGCGCCGCCCTCATGCGGTGTCGAGTAACGAACCCATTCTCCGGCATGGGCGATAACAGCTTGTCCGGCGGCGACATCGAGGGAACCGGATTTATGTTCCACGCGGAGCGTGCCTTTCAGTACGACAGTGAACTCGTCGAATGCCGGAGTTTGCCCTGGCTCAAGCCAACCCCCGGGACTACGCATGTGGGCCACGCTGGCGGAGGCCGTTTGCGAATTGACGCGCCCGATGTATTCGTCGATGAGTTTAGGTTTGTTGCCGGCGGACTGGATTCGCGTGGGTTGCGGGATAAGAGTAGGCATATTTTCGCTTTCGTAAGCTGTGTATTCGATGTTACGAGTGTACTGCGGCGGAGAGTCGTGGAATGCCCTCCGCAAACATCTTCACGGGCACGGGTGCATGGGGCGGCAGCGAGGGTTCGCAGAAGCCGGCGCATGCATCATTTACAATCCTCACCTATGTTCTTTCGCTCTGATAATCGCTCCGTCGACCAATTGCGCCCGGTTTCGATCACTCCTGATTTCATCACTACAGCGGAAGGCTCTGTACTGATTGAGGTGGGGAACACGCGCATAATCTGCACCGCGTCGATTGAAGAGACGGTGCCGGCGTTTATGCGGAACTCGGGCAAGGGATGGATCTCGAGCGAGTATGCGATGATTCCGCGGGCGACGTTGACTCGAACGTCGCGCGAAGTGGCAAAGGGAAGGCCGAGCGGACGAACGCACGAAATCCAGCGGTTGATTGGGCGGTCGCTGCGGGCAGTCACAGATTTGTCACGGCTCGGCGAACGTACCATTTGGATCGATTGCGATGTGATTCAAGCGGATGGCGGAACACGCACGGCTTCGATTACCGGAGCATTCGTGGCCCTGGGGCTGGCGCTGGAGAAATTGGTGGAGGCGGGAACGCTGACCTCGGTGCCGCTGAAGGATTTTGTCGCCGCCGTGAGCGTGGGGATCGTAGACGGAGAGGTTCTGCTCGATCTCTGCTACGAAGAAGACTCGCGCGCCGACGTCGACATGAACTTTGTGATGACGGCCGGGCACAAGATGGTCGAAGTACAGGCCACGGCGGAGCATCAGGTGTTTGATGAAGCGCAGTTCGCAAGAATGATGGCATTCGCCCGCCAGGGAGTGCAGACGCTGATCGCCAAGCAGCAGGGAGTTTTGAGCGGGTTGACGTTACGGCAGTAGGTGCGGAAGCGGCTGATGCGGTCCTTCGGAGAGTCGCTTTTACATCGCGCCCAGAGACTAAAGA
>Ga0210400_10000505_pt1 | contig 43415 bp, 48 predicted proteins | sample IncBWH26MmetaG_FD_155456 | JGI IMG/M metagenome (GOLD analysis project Ga0210400, IMG submission 155456) | Forest soil microbial communities from Barre Woods Harvard Forest LTER site, Petersham, Massachusetts, United States - Inc-BW-H-26-M | ecosystem: Environmental > Terrestrial > Soil >... | reverse complement strand
CGCTCACACAAGAGTGCGGATGGAAGGGTGGCGACAGAGGCGGCTTGGCTGAACGGAAAAGATAGAAGGACCAAAGAGAGAGCGCTATTCACTCTTGACATGGACCGGCCTTCTCATGGAAGGAGTTAGCACGGCTTACTCTGGCAGACGAACAACTAACAATCTAGGCAGCCGAAGAATCGCTCAACTCAATTGTTCCACAATTCTCTGAGGGTAGAGGGGATCACATAAATCATCAGCACGCCCGGCTTGGGGGCTCGTCGTGGACCTCCGCAATAATTCTCACTCACGATTCCCCTCGCTTGTATTTCATCGATCGAATAGACATGGCTTGCGGGTGCCTCGGGACCATAGCGGCAGTCGCGAGAGATGAAGTCCGCCCACACCTGGACTTGACGAGGGTTGGCGTCGGTAACGTCTACTTCGGCTTCGCCAAAAAAATTAGTCCTCTTGTCGATTGCGTCCAATTCTGTGCTGCTAATCGCTCGGCCGATCCGGAGAGTGGCCAATCCTCGCCACCATACTGCGTGCCCTGTCCTGCCATTTAGAAGTTTGATTGTGATCTTCTGTTTGGGCGTACTCGATGTTTGGGCGGCCCCAAAGCTAAACACAAAGAGAAAGACGCTCACGGAAATTATTCTCTTAAAGGTGAGCATCTCCGGCATGCCTTTGTCAGGGAACGACCTCACACGGCTTCGAGGCTTCATAAAACCACGCATCCTTGTTATCAGGCAACACCATATGCATGATAAACGGGGCTTACCGGAGATGTGGAGTCCTAGGACGGGACTTGTACGGTAAGCCGACTAATCGGGAGCTGCCCAAGGCTATGGCGCGGTGATATTCGAGGCATGAATATGAACAATCTTCCATCCATCCGGATCGCGCTTGAATACGAGAGTGCGTCGATTCACTGTGCTGCCATCAACCAGATGGAACGTGACCAGGGCCACATCCTCAGACAACTTCTCCAAGCGTAGATCGAGCGGGTTAAGATTCATATATGGCGGCGAAGTGCGGCCAGAACTCTTCTTGATTCTTTCAAAGACCCCAAGCCACGCCGTTTCGAATTGTTCAGGGGAATCGATGCGTCTAATATTTGGAGCTGCCGGGTGGAAAATCGTCGCGGTACCGCTGAAGCAAGCTCGAAAGGCCTGCCAATCAAGGTTGTTGAAAGCTCTCAAGAACGTGGATAGAGTCTCCTCAATCGAGGCGGTCTTCGGCTTTGCTAACGACTTTTCCTGGGCGACCGCTGATCCTACGATCGCCGCAGTCAAAACCAAGAAGCCAGCGAGGCAGCATTTTTTCCGGCCCATATTCAACACCCCTATTTCACGGATGAAGTATATCCGCAGCACCGCGCCAATCAGAAACCTGCTTTCATGGAAGCTTTAACTGCACTCGGAAGCAATCCACTTCTCTGTACAACGCTGCAGGTTCAGACGGTCGACGCAACACTTGCATGAAGTTTGACTTATCGGGACTTTGAGCGTTTGGGGGTGGGTTCATTACTTAGAACGTCTACCAGAATCAATTCATTCGGGTAAGCACCGAGGTGCCCGAACCCGCTGTGCCGATAGATGCTAGCTTCGAATTGACCCAAAAGTACAACTGGTGTGCCCCTCCCAAACCCTTTGGGCAGCTTATGCCACGTTTGCGAGTTACGTCTCTTGTTGTAAGTAAACAAGAGTTCTATTTCCAAGTTCTTGAACGATTCATCAGGCTCTCCTTCCTGTCGGAGCAAAGGTATAAACTCTTTCAAGCCCTCCACGGTTTCTGCATCCTCGACCCAAATGAGTCCCGATCGTCTGTCGCATGCCGTCAACGCGCTCATCTCGAAACCACCCATATGACACCCACTTACCGTGACCACCGTATGGGCGAAACTCTGCGGATTCACCAGCAATTCTTCGACTGAGTAACTGTCCTTTGTAAGCGGGGCGGCGACATGAACGCTTCGAATAGGCAACGTTTCCGGTAGAGTGGACTGATTGCAACCTCCGGCAAAGGTAGAGAAGACGACGAAAGACACCTTAAGGAGGCTACGATTCACCATGTTGCTTCGCTTCCGATGCTGCAAATTTTCGAGCCTCATCTGAGCACGCTAACACAGGGTGCGTGATTAACGCACTATAAAAGGGCGCCCGTTTGGAGTAGGTTTTGATCGTTCGCATCAACGCCTACAACAAGGAGCGCCCTCATGAATGACGCCAAGTATATTGGGCTGGATGTGCACCAAGCAACGATCTCCGTGGCCATTTTGGATTCTGCCGGCAAGCTGGTGATGGAAGCCATTCTCGAAACGAAAGCCGCAACGATTCTCCAGTTTATCCACGGCCTGCGCGGTAGTTTGCATGTGACCTTTGAAGAAGGCACCTGCGCCGCATGGCTGCACGATCTGCTCAAGCCTCATGTCACACAAGTGTTGGTCTGCGACCTGCGCAAAAATAACCTGGGGAAAGGTGGAAACAAGAACGATCGCAACGATGCACGCGAGCTGGCCGAGCTGTTGTACCGGGGCAAGCTTACGTCGGTCTTTCACGGCGAACATGGCATGCGAACTTTGAAGGAACTGGCGCGCAGCTACCTGGCGATCACTCGGGATCTGACGCGCGTGATGAGTCGGCTGAAAGCGATTTATCGAAGCTGGGGGATTGCTTGTGCTGGCCAGCAGGTGTACGCACCCCGCCACCGTGCAGAATGGCTGGCTAAGATTAGTCAAGCGGGTGTGCGCCGCCGCGCTGAATTCTACTATCAGCAGTTCGATGCCTTAGCGGCCCTGCGTCAGCAAGCGAGACGAGAACTCCTTGCTGAAAGCCGGGAACATTGCGCGGTGAAGCTACTGCGCCAGATTCCCTCGATCGGCCCCATCCGCGCAGCTCTCCTGGTTGCTTTGATCCAGACGCCGCACCGCTTTCGCACCAAGCGCCAGTTCTGGTCCTATATTGGTCTGGCGCTGAAGCCGAGGTGCCAACCATGGTTCTATCTGAGACTCGTGGCCTATAGCTTTTTCTGGTTGTCCGAGGGGGCATATAGTTAATCAAGAGACTGGCGGTGCTCGAAGCACACTCTCCGCCTGAACGCGCTTATGGATACTCACCCTCGAACCAGAGCGTCGGAAGAACCGAAGTCATCGCCAGACATGAATCTGGGAAGAAGAGTTCTCGACCAGGCGCTCAAGCTGCTTGTTGTTTTAGATGTTCAGCGTCGAAACGCACTCCTTTCTTCCAAACCAGCAAAGTAATGGCTGCGATCTTGCGCGCCAAAGTGAGACGCGCCATCGATGGTTTCATTCCTCGGGCCAGGCAAGCTTCGTAGACATTCTGGAAAGGTCCGCTTGTAGCGGCAGCCCAGGTGGCCGCTCCCTTGAAGATATTTTTCAGATCATGGTTATGGTTGATGTTGAGTCCGCGGATGGCTAAAGCCTTCTTGGTTGGTGAATACCGCTTCGTTGGCTGCCAACTCAAACGATACCACACTGCTTGTTTGCATCAGAAACCGAAAGCGTCGTCACGATAACAAATGAATCTGCAAGCAGAGAAAACCCCCAGAGCCTCCCAACATGACATGGGCTGGATCGTACTGCGCACATCTCCGCTTCCTCCAGTCGCCGGTGAAGTATTTCTCTTGACTCTCCCCTTTATAGAACGCGCTTACCGGCGACATGGGTACTGGTCCGAACCGTTCCGATTTGCGGACTTACCAGGCGTTGGGGCGGTTTGCAACTCGTGGATTCCCAAGGATCTGCTAATGTGTGGCGTATGCACTTGCGTATCTGCCTTGCTGGAACATTCGCCATAGCCTTATTGGGCTGGTTTAGGCGCGCAAAGGCCGTGGCAAGAGGACAACAACCGTTGACCGCCAAAAATGCATTCCTGCACTCGGTAGAGGTCATCCCAGGCAGATTAAGTGTGAAGATATTTCTTCACGACATCACATTCGAGGGTGAGACCATTCCTTGCTGGTCATATGTGACCGAAGGATTTGTGGCGCAGCATCAGAAAGAATCCATCTTCACTTTACGCCGGGAGAGTGGTCCGAAACCCGAGGACTATCCGCGCGGCTTTCTTGACCTTTTTGCCACGCTTTTTCGTTATGCCCAGCGAGCGCAGCCCGTGGATGTAGGCGACTCAGCTCTTTTTAGCGATGCCGACTTTCTCCCAGACAAAGACATTCGTGGCATTGGTTACGTCGAACCTGAAGGTCTACTGGGAGTAGAAACCGGTGACGCCCCGCTTCTGGCGGCCATTCTACTAAAGGGCGACGAAGCTCAGATCGCGTGGAAGTTTGGTCTTACGCGCGTCACCGCATTGATAGGCATGAGATACCACTACTATCCATGTCCCGTATGGTCGGACCTCAAACGTAAACCCCTGATATCTCTCCGTGAAATGGATAAAAGCCTTCTGGGACAGATCGCAAGAGTCGGAGTTCGCGCCAGTTATTATGAGGAACAGAACCACATCTATCTCTCCATACCACCCTCCGAACGACCGGAGCTTCAGGAGTTCTTGGACAAGCTAGCTCCGACCCAACCGGTGGCGCTGCGTACGCGACCGGATTCCCGAGCCAATGCCTGTCTAGTTTGGCGTCCAGGCCAAAACCAGATGATGGCGATTACTCCTCCCAACAGCGACGGATCTCGCAAAACCGGCGCTTTCCTGGCCTTCGTCCCCGAGCAGAGCGTTAATGAGGTCCGAAGCGCGGAGGACGGCTTCTTCTTCTTCCTGACTAACAGTGATTGGCAGAGAATCCGGAAAGCGCTCGTATCCGGTTCCGATGCTTTCATTCCTCCAGAGGGGAAAGACGGGGCCAGTCTCTCGATTGATTGGCAGAAGGCAAGAGGATATATCAGCCCAGTCACGGGGGAGGCTTATTTGGCTGAAGGATGGGCGACCTATCAACCTGCGGGCACGTCGCCGGAACTGAATCAACGACTAGCGGTAAGTTCGAGCAGGATTGTCCTACTCACCAGCGAACGAGAGAGCGCCGCACGCATTGCTGCCGAGGATCTCGGGGACTATATCAACACAATCGAGGACACCGTCGATGCGTTCTTCGCCCCCCAGGTGCAAAGAACCAAGCGTGAGCTCACGATTCAGCTTGCGTTGAGGCAAGAAGGGCAAGAAGTTCGATTCGTTGCAGTACCAAACCTGAGCGCCGAAATGAACGGGGACCTCCAAAATCAGCTTGAGAAGGTGGCCGAGCCTAAAGTCAGAGGTCCTGTAACGCTCGAACTCGTCCTGACTGTTTGGGGGCATTGCCAGTAGAAATTAGATGAAACATCTTTGCGGCCAAATCCCTGATTAACGGCTAATCGGAGAAGTGAAGTCCTGGTACGGCAGATGTACGGTTAGCGGACTTATCAGGACTTAGCCCTGTAGGCATGTAAACCACGTGGCCGGAAGCATGAGACGCCCTCGTGACTATTCGACCGGCTAGCACCTGCATTCGCGCGCTCCATTTCGCGATCCTCGCAATCTGTTTGATAGACTGTGGTGCATGAGACTAGCTTGCGCTTTGATATTTCTTCTCACGTTGGCCGCAGCGCCGTTCTTCTGTCAAGACAACGCCAATCCTCCGTCTGCGCCCACCGTTCCCAATCTTCCGGATGTGAACCCCCAACTCTTGCATCTTGTGATTGAGGACCAGTGGGATTGTGGCAACGACATGTTTTCCGGGAGACAAGTCAAGACGCCACAAAATCTCAACGTCCCGAAGCGCGATGCGGAGCGCCAGGCGGAAGTGCGAAAGCTTCTCGCCGAAGGGAGTATCAACACGGGCCGGGAGTGCTACTTTGCGGCCCTGATTTTTCAGCACTCCTCGTCGGCCGAAAACTTGCTACTGGCGCACATGCTTGCCGTGACATCGGTGGCAAAGGGGAACATAAATGGCAAGTGGATGTCAGCCGCGACGCTAGACCGTTATCTCTGGTCGATCAATCATCCCCAAGTGTTTGGCACCCAATTCCAGAAGGGCGCAGATGAGAAGTGGACTATGGAACCCTACGACCAAACTGCCGTTTCCGACAGCATTCGTGCCAGCTGGTGCGTGGTATCGCTGGTGGAACAGGAGAAAATTCTGAAGGACTCCCAAACGAGCGGCCCTTTAGCGGGTACCTCAACACCGGATTGCAAGTAAACGCGGTCGCGGGGCGGAAGGGTTCCGCGCTCTTGATTTGCGTTCACCTCGGCTCTCCTGAGGAGGGCGGCGCCTCTTTGGGGCGCAGTCTCTCCGTCGACCGTCTGAACCTGCAGCGGTTACCGGAGATATGGAGTCCTAGGACTGTACTTATCCGGTTCGCCGACTTACCAGGACTTTGCTCCTGATATTGCAATTCTCGCGGAATCAACGATTCATATCTAAACACTTCGTTCATGCTTTTCAACCAGTCGGACCAGGCTTGGTCCCAGCGCCGGCAAGTACTCCTCCCAACCGCACACATCGCTGGGGACCGGAACCTCCGGGTACCGCTCGCGAACGGCCTGTTTAAGCAAAGCACCCATGCGCGCCATCATTCTTAGGTTTTTTACCACCGTGCGGCCAATGCTCTCTGAAATGACGACTCGATCCTCGTGCAGACACCTCAGAATGTCGAGCAGCTTGGGTTCCAGTTCAGGATCTCTGACATCAACGACTAAATGCGAGTGTCCGCGTTCACGCATTAGATTGCGGATTCGTTCGTCCATGGACACGCCCGCCGAGGGTATCAGTCCCGGCATAGAGGTCACCACGGCGTGATAGCGAGAAGCGATTATCGAGTGACAACAGCGAAGGATGCTTACGAGCTCAAACATAGTGTAATGCTCAGATGTGAATACTGGCGCGCCACCCAACTGCTCGGAGATCAGGTTGCAAGCATGTCCATCCAATCGCTCCATGCCAACCAACACCGGAAATACGCCGCTCTCTTCTCGGAACTTCCCGACGGCGTTAGAAATTGAGTCAAGATAATGTTTGTAAGCTGCTTTGGCCTTCGCTTCAGAAGCATGGAAGTAGAAGGAACGATAATGGCTGTCGCGGTATGAGCCCGTAAGAGCTAACGCCGCTCGCTTAAACACAGAGGCACTGACTGGCCAAAAGAACGGTCGATTAGGACAGATCGCCAGAAGAGGTTGAACCCCGTCCCATCCCGCATCGTGAAGCACTTTTCGCCCGAATTCTGGACCGAGTGGTTCAAACGTCCAAGCGGTGTCGGTGCCGAGCTGGCTTTGAACACCCAGTTTCTGCAAGACATCACGCGATTCTTCATTGCGAGGAATCATGAGAGATTGTGCGCAGTAGCGGCTGCACATCTTGGCTACGAACCAATCCATTCGGCCAGCTTCGAATCCATAAGCTACCGACAACTTCTTGCGCGCAGAGGCGATGCCCAGCGCACCGGTCATCAGCGTGACTATGGCATTGGAAAAGGTGCGCTGGAACATGCCACCCAAACAAGCGACAAGCCCGTCGTAATGGGGAATCTCGCGCCACAGGAACGGAGGAAAAACAAACGGCAACTCCACCTGTGTGGCACCTTCGAAATAACCACGACTGCGCTCGAAATCGAGTGTCAACACGCTGATGTCAACGTTCCCCTCTCCGAGGACTTTCCGGAATTGGCGAATCATCTCCTCGACACGGACATCCTCGCCGGTATTGCGCGCCCCGTTGTAGGCCGCGAACAGAAGCTTGAGCTTTGCATTAGGACTGCGCGAGCCGTTCGCATCCAGTGCTCCTCTAACTCTTGAAAGTTCGATCAGGCCGCTTACCCACGCCGCAAGCACGAGGTCGGTCATCGGTCCAGCCTCCCAATCCGCTTCCAGAAGGGATGCGACTCATATTTCTTGTACGGATGCTCCGGTGCGTTCTCGTAGACGATTGGTTTGACTTTGGCTCGCTTAGTTCTCATGGAAACCCCCGCGTTTCCCACGCAGTATAAGGCAAATCGCGGTCAGTGCCTGATTAACGCAGCGCAAACGGGACAAGTTGGACCGACCGAAAACCACATGTCCGGTTAGCCGACTAATCGGGAGTCGACCGACCTAGAGACGGGGAGCTTTCAGATTCGCACTGTGTTATTTTCCAGGCATCAGCGCAAAGAGGAGCCACGTGCTACGTGTTTGAGTTACATACCCAAGGTGCTAGGCGCGTCATTTTCCTTGCACGCGAGCAGTAAGTGCTCGCTTTCGATTGCACTGCTTTTTTTTTGGCAGCGGAGATCCCTCGCCCGTTCAATGTTCCCTTCTTTCTTTTTGTTTCCTTGACGCCGCTGGCCGTTCCCTGAGAGAGTCCGCACTACGATGGCTGGCTTGCCGCCCAACTACGTCTGCAACGACCTTGAGTTTGGGCGCAAAGTGTTCCGCAAAATCAGCGTCCGGCTGATTCCGCTCCTCGTGGTCTGTTATGTCATCAATTACATTGACCGCATCAACGTCAGCTTCGCTGCTTTGCAGATGAATCGGGACCTTCACTTCAGTGCGTCGGTTTATGGTTTTGGCGCGGGAATTTTCTTCCTTAGCTACGCCGCTTGTGAAGTTCCCGCAAACTTATTGCTCGTTCGTTTTGGTGCGAGGCGCTGGATTGCCCGCATCATGATTTCGTGGGGAGTGTTTGCCGGAGCCATGATGTTTGTGAAGAGCCCGCTGCAGTTCTACGTCCTGCGCTTTCTACTGGGTGTGGCCGAAGCAGGCTTTTTCCCGGGAGTCATCTATTATCTGACACTCTGGTTTCCTCAAGGAGTACGGGCGCGGGCTATCAGCCGTTTTTACGTTGGTATTCCAATTGCCGGCGTTCTGGGAGCTTCGGTCTCCGGACTTCTCTTGGGCTTGCAAGGCCGCGCGGGCCTTGCGGGCTGGCAATGGCTCTTTCTTGTCGAGGCACTGCCTGCAATTGCTCTGGGGATTCTCGTTTTGCGAATACTGCCCGATGGTCCTGCAGACGCCCCCTGGCTTTCCACAGAAGAACGCGCTTGGATTGCGTACAGGTTGCAGCAAGGTAGACCCGCCATAGCGATCAACTCTCATGCCGGTCTTGCAAGCGCAATTCGCGAACCGCGCGCCTGGCTGTTAGGAACGTTTCTGCTGGTTACATTTGCCGCTTCTTACGCTTACTCCTTCACGGCACCCTTGTTGATCAGGGATCTCACCGGATTTAGCAACTCAGCCGTTGGTTTGATCGTCGCTGCCATTTGGTTCTGTGTTGCGGTGGCAGTGATTGCAAATGGCATTGCTGCATCAAACAAAAATGCTCCGTACCTCCATATCTTGGTACCTGCCTTATTGATCTCTCTGGGCTGCATGGGTGTCGGACTCTTCCGCATGCCACTTCTCGTGATCAGCTCCCTCGCCCTGATTCCAATATTTCATAATGCGTGTTTCGGGCCGTTGTATGCGACAGCCGCTTCTTTCCTGGAGAAAGATAGTGCGGCAGGCGGCTTGGCACTTATAAATACGATCGGAATCGTCGGAGGATTCCTGGGGCCCTATTACATTGGCATTGCAAGAGATTTCACTGGTTCTTATCAGAAGGGATTTCTTGTGCTTAGCGTCTCTTGCGTATTTGCTGTATTTTTGGCTTTTCATCTGCACCGAAGTGAAGCGGCGAGGTGTTCACGGCAGGCACGCGACGATTTGAGTCCTAAAATTGCACCACATGGCGCGCAGCCATCCGAATTGAGCCCCGCGGACAACTAGCGCCGCGACTACGTCAACACATAAAGCCAAGCTCCTGATTAACGCGCTAACCGGAAAAGTGGATTTCGGCATTTGAGGCGGAAAGTCGCCCTATTCAAACGCAGAATGATCGGCCGTGAACTGCCGCGTGAGTTTTTTGCGGAAGGCCGAATCCCGGATGAGTTTTTGAAGTTTGCGGATGTAAACGCCCCGTAGCCTCTCAGTATCTTTCCCGGCTTCGACAGCACGGGCGGTTTCCCACTCTGTTTCGAAGAGCAGTGCACCCAGAACGTGCTCGGCATGATGGGCGGCGGTCCCGGTGGCCAACATCTTTTCAAACGCGGCCCTTACCAATGGATCCACCTCGAGCTGCCCTTTGACGGCCGCATGCGCAGTCAGGTGGGCCAACGGATTTACAGGTTCGCCTCCTACCGTGATCTCATAGGGCTCGCCTTCGCGGAGGTCTGCGAACTCAAGGGCATTGTGAATGTGCTTCAGGTGCATGTGTTCTTGCATCGCCTTCGCGAAGAGCTGGCTCTCATGCGGGAGCTGGGCCACTGTATCCGCTTTGACAGCTTCGTAGACGATCTTTTCATGCTGGCCAACCAGCTTACGAAGTTCTGTAAATATGGGATCGACCATTTCCGGTACCCCTCTGAGGGCTAATGCTACTACGCCGTAGCTTGGTGTGTCGCGAGGGGGGCGGTGCTCCAGTCGCTTATGGAATTCACATCTCCGGTAAGCCGACTTACCGGGACTTACCGCTATCGCCGCGACTTCTGACCAGCGCTTAGTGGCAGATCGAGCCAATCGAAGAACAAGCATGAACGTTTCACAGCTTGCCCCGAGATCGATTCGTTGTCACCACTGCCGCGCTGCTGTATCCTGCCTCTAGAAGCCTGCATTTGGAGGCCCCATTGACCCAATCCCTCACACCCCTCGGTTCGCTGTTCCTCAACATCGTACTCGCCACACTGGCCCTCGGCCTGCCTATTCTCGTGGTGTTGTCTATCCGCTTTCTGTGGGACCGCAACGTGAATCTTGGCCGTTCGAAAGAGCTCGAAAAGCTCATCTGGCAGTTGCACCGTATCGCCAGCGCAATGGAGCATCAAATGAATTTGTCATTTCCCGCCGTTCAGCCGGGTACGGAAGAGCCTCGCGATCTCGCCTATCTCCGGCAGCCTGCTGCTCAACCAACCGCTGCTACCCCGAGCGCTGCAACTCCCACTGCTCCGGCTGCGGCTCAGACGCCCGCCACGGATCAGCCTACCGACGTGCAACAGCCTGTGACGCCGCAAGCCGCCCAGCAGGCCTCTCTTCCTGGGCTTGAACGCCGAGCGCCTTCCGCCGAGGCCCCGCGCGCTGGAGTCAATTCCATGTTCGGCCTGTAAATTTAGTTTTTCCTCGCGATAGTTTTGCCCACACGGTCCGCCTCGAATGCTCCACCTCCGGGCTCCGAGAAGAGTTCGAGTGAGTTTAGGGACGAACGCCAAAACGGGTTCCTCAAAGGTGTGTCATAGCTATAATCCAAGACCTCGGTTCAGTATCCTTTCAGGAGTGCGTGATGACCAAGACCACATTCCTAACCACCATTTCGCCCATGTTGTCGGTAAGGGAAGCTGCAAAAGCCGTGGAATTCTACAAGAAGGCCTTCGGAGCAGTGGAATTGCATCGCGTGAGCAGCCCGAACGGCGACATTGTCGCGGAGTTGGCGGTCGACGATGCCAGGTTCTCCACCCCACCAGGTGCCGGCACCGGCATCGACGAGGATTAGTTGCTTTCCGGTGTTGACCAGGAAGCCGCTGTCAACAACATCCAGCACGTGCGGATCCTCCTGCAGTGCCTTGACAACACCATCCATCGTCGCCTTGGTTCCGTTTAGCCAGTGCGGATCGAATACGCCGGTCCCATCGTATAAGGCCGTCACTTCGAGGTCGCCGACTTTCAGTCGGTAGAAGCCCGGCACCTGATCATGATGCTGGTGTGGGGCAGCCAGAGCTACGTTCGGAACGGCGACAAGGCCGGCCAGCGCTGCGAGGAGAACGGCGGCGAAGCGCGTCAAATTTCTCTTGAACACGTCTCTTGTCGTCTGTGCGGAGAGTTCCACAGCTTTGCCTATGCTTTTCATTGGTATGTATCCCTCGTCTGAGTTTGACTTCAGCTCTGGTATTGCATTTGGATTTTTACAAGGGGACCAATCGAACGATCCGCCTTCCTCTAGTCGGGTTGCATGGTGCGACCACTGATAGTGCGTGGGTCGGTTCAGGCGTTCATTCCGCCGTCCACGGTAAGATTCGCTCCGGTTATGTACGAGGACTCCGGACCTGCGACAAACGCCACCATCGCGGCGATCTCATCCACACGCCCGTAACGGTCAAGCGCTGTTGCGGCCTTCTGCGGCACCGCCCAGTCACCCGAGGCGGGATTCAATTCCGTGTCGATCGGACCGGGTTGCACGTTGTTGACCGTGATGCCCCGACTTCCGATCTCTCTGGCCAGCGCCTGAGTGAACATTTTGACGGCTCCCTTCGTGCCCGCGTATGGCACAAGCCCGGGCGCCGCGACCCGTTCACCCACGGCCGAACCGATCGTGATGACGCGACCGCCGCTCTTCATATGCTTCAGCGCGGCCTGAGTCGCGACGTACACGCCACGAACGTTGATGTCGAGCACGCGATCCATCTCTTCCAGCGTCGCCTCCTCGAACGGTTTCGGAATGGCCGTGCCCGCGTTGTTCACCAGCACATCCAGTCGACCGAAGGTTGCAAACGTCTTTTCGACCGCGGCTTTAACCGCGTCGGCATCGGCGGCATCCGCCTGAATCGCGATTGCTTTTCCGCCAGCGCGTTCAATCTCTTTAACGACCGATGCGGCCGCGTCGGCACCCTTCGTGTAGGTGATGGCCACGTGCGCTCCATCCGCCGCCAGTCGCTTCGCAATGGCAGCTCCAATTCCGCGCGATCCGCCGGTAACCAGTGCAATCTTCCCTTCGAGCTTCTTAGTCATTGTTTTTCTCCTACTCCTTCAATCTCACTCTTTCCTTGCTGTTGAGATTGACTGCCTTGTTGGATGTTGCCGTGCCGCGTTTGCAACATACTTTGTTAAGCTGGCACCGATGCTTTGCAGGCATGGGAGCGGAAATGGAATTAAGACACCTTCGCTATTTCGTTGCAGTGGCGGAAGCGGGGAGCCTGACGGTGGCAGCAGAGCAAAGGCTGCACACGTCGCAACCTTCGCTAAGCCGGCAGATTCGAGATCTTGAGGACGAGGTAGGTGCGCGACTCTTGACCCGCCGCGCTCGCGGTATCGAACTAACACCGGCAGGGCGAGCCTTTCTCGATCATGCCCGCTTGGTGCTATCGCAGGTTGAAGCGGCAACCGAAAGTGCTCGCCGGGTCGCTCATCCTACTAGGCCATGCTTCACGATGGGCTTTTTGACCGGACACGAATTGAAGTGGATGCCGGAAGCCTTGCGGATCTTGCGCGACGAGCTACCTAACATCGATGTGATGATCTCGAGCCAATACTCCCCGCTGCTTGCGGACGGCATTTCAAAAGGAAAACTCGATGCGGCTTTTCTTCGACGGGAAAGAGGGGTGGCGGGGTTGGGGTTCCGCCTTCTCGTCAAGGAACCTTTAGCAGTGATCTTGCCTGCAAACCACCGTCTAGCTGCTCTGAAATCCATAAGTCCGAGGGATCTAGTGGGCGAGACATTCGTGACCGTGTCCGATACGGCTCCCGTACTTCGGATGGTCATCGACAATTATTTGAAACGGTCCGGAATCAATATCAAGCCGACTCACGAGGTGGATAACCTGGCCATGGCAATGTCCTTAATAGCGTCGACAGGCGGGGTAGGGCTGTTACCTGCTTACGCGCAGAACTTTCTCCTTTCGTCTGTAACCAGTCGGCCTCTTAAGGGCAATACGCCAACTGTCGATCTGGTCCTCGGCTTCAAAAAGTCGAACCAGTCCCCCATCTTAAAGCTTTTGCTTTCGAGATTAGACGAGTTGGTCGCTCGTGTCGCGAAGAAGGCCCTCTAAAACTCGGAATGCATCTTAGCAAGCGCGATAGTACCGAGAAACGCGGGTGAAGAGCGATGTTGACGATAGTCCCGAATTGTCGGCAAGCCGGAAGTAATAGCGCGAATCGGGTCTGCCGAGATTACTTCCGGGCTTGCCCGTTAACCTACAACAATTCCGCTAGACCTCGCCGTGAGCACTTGCAACAGCGGACTTGCTGGCAAGCCCTTTACCGAGCATGTCCGCCTCCATCTTTCGCGCAAGAGAAGCGGGCACGAGGGCGTTCATGATGCGGTTCAGCCGGCCTGGAACCATTCTGGAGCGATTTTTGAGCAGACCGTTGAGGCCCTCAGATACGCACTGCTCGACGCTCATCGGTTTCATCGGCATGGTATTCGGATCGAAGCCGAACTTTTCGAGCACCGCTGTGTTCGTAAACCCGGCTGCCAGTACAGTGACGTAGACACTTAGAGGTTTGAACTCATAGTGGAGGGCTTCGCCAAGGCTGTGTACATACGCCTTCGCGCCTCCGTCATTCGCCATAAAGGGAACGTCGTTTTCCGCACCCATTGCCCCCACGAGGATCAAGCCGCCCCGCTTCCGCTCGGCGAGCTTCCGGCCGAAGTAATGGGCGATGTCTAAATGCGACATGGTGTTGAGTCGCAAGGTTTCCTCGAGCAGCTGTCGATCGAGCTTCAGGAACTCGCCTGAGTTTCCCGTGCCAGCATTCGAGACGACAAGGCCGATATTCAGATCCTTCGTAAGCTCGGCGAGCTTCGAGATGAAGCCCTCTTGCGAGAGGTCCATCACAATAACGCGATGCTGAACCTTAAAATCTTTCGCGATACTGCGTCCCACCTCAATCAGTGTGGTTTCCCGCCGGGCCACCAGTGCTACGTTGATTCCCGCGGCCGCGAGTTGTCTCGCGAATTCTTCGCCTATCCCGGACGAGGCACCGGTAACGAGTGCCCACGGCCCGAACCGTTCTCTGTCAATCGTTGCTGTCATCTTGCTGCTCCCTTTTATTTGCGAACGCTTTCTAACCGTCAAATGATCGCGACTCATCAGTTTATTCGTCAATATATATCTCGACAGGCTACAGAGCATTTCAGGATTACGAAGCCACGCCGCTATCCTCTAGCCACTCCATAATGGTATCTGTACAATACCTAGTGTCAATTACGCACCTGAACTACACTAAGGGGAACTGAGGTAACTGGCCATGGGTAAAGCAATCGAAATGAGTGTTCGGCTAGACCGTGTGCTTGTGGACCAGCTCGCCGGGCGCTGGCATCTTCTGATCCTCTGCGCACTCTGCGATCACCAACGCAAGGCGCGCTTCAATGCTTTGAAGCGCTCCGTTCCCGGCATCTCCCAGAAGACTCTTACCCAGTGTCTGCGCCAGCTTGAGCGCAGCGGCCTTGTCGCACGGCGGGTCCTTACCGATTCTCCTCTCGGCGTCGAATATTCCTTTACGCGACTAGGGGACACGCTTGAAACTCCGGTTAGGGCCTTGTGCAACTGGACGCGGAAATACTCTGCTGCCGTACGAAGCGCGCAAGACGCCTACGACGTTGATCGACGTCGTAAAGAAAGCAGACTAGCTAAAGCACTGCTGCAAGATCGCTGACCCGCAGTGGCTAGGATTTTATTCCGCCCGGTTGAATGGCATTATATATGCCTCTAGATTGGTCCCGATAAACGCGCTTGTGTCCATCAAATGAGTAGTTCGCGGATTGTTGGCAAACCGGAAGGTAGCCAGAAACGGCCCCCGAAGAATATCGATTGACACTGAAACGGCGTGTCCGGTTGTCACTCGTGCCGCTGCAAAGAAACACAAGAACCGGATCATCGGGCTAATCTGCCCCTTTTTGCCCCCGTGTATTTTTGTTAAGTGTCCATCCATCAGGAAGATGGATGGTAGGGCGGTGAGGATCGAACCCACGACCCTACCGTTCGAAACCGAGGAACTACAGCCCGAACAAGACCAGCGCCCGCTCTGCGCGTGCAGCATCGAAGTTGTGACTGCGGAGAATTTCGAGGTAGCCAAGCTTATCGCCCAAGCATAGTTTGTGGTCGGCTTGCAGTTTGTATCCATGGCAGGTCCCGCAGATACATTCTAGGTTCTCCCGCCGATCTGGATTCCCTGCCTTTAGTTTCCGGATCAGCCTCGCCGGCACGATGTGGTCCACATGTCGCCGCGCACCTGCTTGCTTGAAGTCCTGGCCGCACGACTCCACTTCGCACTTCTCCCGAAGTGCTAAGACTCTCTGGTTACGCCAGCCCTTGCGAGTCGGTGGTGCTCCTGGCCATTTACGGTCTACGCCTTCCCACCGCACTGCTTTCTCCTGCGTACGGAATCGTGCCTTGCAGAACTGACACCGACGGTATCGGTATGTTCTGCTTCGGCGAAAGACAGTTTTGAAAACGTCTGTTCGCCTGTCACCGCAATAGGGACAGTTCATTTTCATTGCCCTCCTTTCGTCTGATCAGCAATCACTTGTTGAACTTCGATGTTCTGAAGGCGTTGGTACAAAATTCGGGTTTGGAACGAATACCAGTGGTGTGGCTAGTTCCTTTGCTTTCTAGTTCTAGCCAGGCGCACGCCGGGCCGTCTTAAGTCGAAGGGCTTCCCATGCTTCGCCTTAGATTTCCGGGTTGGCGATCCACAAATCACGGAGGCGAACCAGATGGAAGGCAGGATCAAATGGTTCAACAATTCCAAAGGATTTGGATTTATTGGCTGTGAGAATGGACCCGATGTGTTCGTCCACTACTCCGGGATTATTGGAGACGGATATCGGACACTGAAAGAGGGGGATCGAGTTAGGTTCGAATTGGTGCAAGGGCCGAAAGGACCGCAAGCTGACAAAGTCGAAAAGGTCCTGGAAGGCGGCTAAGACAACTTCCTCAGACCGCTGGGGCGTGATTATGCGAGGTGGTCAAATAGAACTGAGGTTGGCAGCGTCCACGCTGCTTGGCAGCAGTCGCAACTAAATGTCCGAGAAGATCCAGGCAATCAAGAGATTGGTTCAAGAAGCTTGGCGGGCCGGATCGTTAGCGCATGAGCCAGTTTTACGATGTTGATCAAGCTTATATTTCGCTCGCCGCGTTCAACTCCGCCTATGTAATTTCGATGTAATTCCGCCAATTCCGCGAGCTTTTCCTGAGAGAGGTTGCGAGCAAGTCGCAAAGCGCGAACATGTCGTCCGAAGATGATGCGCGGATCGCTGGACACCGCGTCATCTTCGGGGCCTTGACTACTATGAGTCTACACACGGTGAGTGTTATATGATAAGCGCTAAGTAATTGCGTGCTATGTAGCGATCTAGTTAGAGACGGCATGTCATGACGGCGACCACCCAAACAACGTTTCAATTGCGGATTGCCACGAGCTAGTCAAAGACTGCCCGACGTAACTGAGGACCATAACCCCAAGTTTGAATGCGGCGGAGACACCGACGAAAACCTGATTGCGCGAATTCAAAAGGAACATAAGGAAGCATTTACAGTCCTTTTTAGAAGGTATGGGCGACTGCTGCGTAGTGTTTCTCCACGAATACTTAAAAACGAGACGGAGTCAGACGACCTCGTGCAGGACGTGTTTCTTTTTATCCAGCGTAAATGTACATCTTTTGATAGTTCCAAAGGCTCCGCCCGCTCTTGGATTGTTCAGATGACCTACCATCGAGCCATCGAACGACGCCGCTATCTCGCTACCCGCCAGCTCTATTCAAATCCAGCGGCTCAAGACACTGCCGAATGCGTGGTCGGTTCACCGACCACAGAAGACGATTATTCCCCGGAAGTGGTCTTTGGCCGTAATGGTCTAAATAAGGTGGTCGAGGCCCTCTCCGAGGACCAGCGGGAAACCCTGCGACTGCACTTCTTCGAGGGCTATACGCTAGTAGAGATCAGCGAGAAACTGGGCCAGCCTCACGGAAACGTGCGGCACCACTACTACCGGGCCATCGACAAATTGCGCAAACATATCTTTGGGAGTAAGGTGCGGGTTGCCAAGGAAGTCGAACCACATGGCGAATAACGGCAGCAACGGACCGCCCAAGAAACGAACCACCGGTTGGTCAGGGCCCCAGTCTCACGAGGAATATCTCGAGCTGGCTGCTGTCTCAACTACCGGAGACCTGAGCGAAGAGGAACAAACCAGGTTGCGGGAGCACCTCGCAATCTGCGCGGATTGCCGCCAGGCGCTGCAGGAATTTGAATCCGTTGCCGATATGGCGGTGCCGATGCTCGCTTCGGAACTCGTCGAAGCTCCTTCCCTGCCAGGGAGCACGGCCCCGGTTGAAGACATCCGAGGCCAGGAGCTGAAGGATTCACTCTCTGCTACTGTCGCCCGCGAAACTGGTCCTCCCTTTACATCAGACAGCAACAGCAAGACTGTTCGCATTTCGCATCAAAATGACCATCACCGTACGCAGGTGAACTGGAACTTGGCTTGGATACCTCTCGCCGCTTCCATCCTTCTCACTGCGGCGCTTGGAATTTATGCCTATCGAGTCGGTATAGGCCGTGGCATTGAAACGGCCAAGCTAACTACGGTTCCCGCCGGCGGCGCAATGGACGCCCGTTCTAGATCTGGCGCTAACCTCGAAGCCCTGGAGCAACAGGTCAGTGACGCTGGGCACGAGCGAGAGATCGTGAAAGGGCAAATGGCGGAACGCGACCGCTTGATCAATGATCTGCGCAGCCAAATCCAGGCGCAGAGTTCGGCATTGAGTGAGATCCGCATTGCCCAGGCCAATCTCGAAGGCTCTTTGCAGCGCAGCGAGGCTGAGAAGCAACAAAGGGCCGCTGCGGAACAAAAGAGCGCGGAAGACCGGAAGAGCCTGGACCAGAAACTTGAAACGGCGGAAGCCTCACTGCAAAAGACCCAAGAGGAGCTGAATTCCCTGCGCCAGCAACGCTCCTTCGACCAGTCGCGTTCTGAGAGCCTGGAAGCGCAAATCCGGGACCTGCATGGTCAGCTTCGCGACCGGGAACAAACTGTTAATAAGGATGAGGACTTATTAGCCCACGATAAGGACATCCGCGACCTGATGGGAGCGCGGGACCTTTATATAGCGGAGGTATACGACGTCGACGGCGACGGGAAGACGCAAAAGCCGTATGGCCGGGTCTTCTACACCAAGGGCAAGTCGCTCATTTTTTATGCCTACGACCTCGATCAGCAGGGCGGCCTGAAAAACGCCGAGACCTTTCAAGCCTGGGGCCGGCGCGGACGGGATAAGCAGCAAGCTTTGAACCTCGGGATGTTTTACGAAGACCGGACCGCGAAAAAACGCTGGGTCCTGAAGTTCGACGATCCGCGTACGCTCGGGCAGATCGACGCAGTCTTTGTCACCGTAGAACCGAGCGGCGGCAGCCACGAGCCCAGCGGCAAGCCTCTTCTCTTTGCATATCTAAAAGTCGACCCGAACCATCCGTAGCTTCTCGGCCTTATTCAATTCATCGAGAAAGATCAGAGTTGTTCTTCCGTGCCCCAGCGATGGTACAAAGCCCGAATCTCCTGCGTAGACCGTACAAGCGTGTCCAAATCGATTCGCCACAGGAGAAACGGCGTGCGCAAGATCACCTTGCTTCTTATCGCGTGTCTGTCCTTCGTTGCTCGGCTCAACGCACAATCACCCAATGCGACGATCAATGGACTCGTCCAAGATCCTTCCGGCGCCGCCGTGGCTGGTGCAGAGATTTTGGTAGTGAACGACGCTACCGGAGTTCAATACACTGCCAGGACCAACGGAGAAGGGATCTACATTGTTCCCAACGTTCCACCGGGAGCGTACCGCATCCAAGTGTCGAACCGGGGCTTCAAGACCATCATCAAGCCCGACATCCTCATTCACGTTCAGGATGCGCTCGCGATTAATTTTACGCTGCCGATCGGTGCTGTCTCCGAGGTTGTGACGGTGCGCGGAGGCGCGCCGCTCGTCAATACCGAGAGCGCTGCGGTGAGCACGGTGATCGACCGAGAATTCGTGGAAAACCTGCCTCTCAACGGCCGCAGCTTTAACACTCTCCTGCAATTGACGCCGGGCGTTTTGGTGGTACCAACAGCGCCGATAAACGGTGAAAACGGTCAATTCAGTGTCAATGGCCAGCGGACCAATGCGAACTATTTTACCGTCGACGGCGTCAGCGTGAACTTTGGAGTGGTTCCTCGGCCGGCACTTGGACAAAGCGGCGCTGGGGGCTCGCAGGCGTTCAACGTCTTTGGTGGAACCAGTAGCTTGGTGTCGGTGGATGCCCTTCAAGAGTTTCGCGTGGAAACCTCGACCTTTGCCGCTGAGTTTGGCCGCTCCCCCGGTGGCCAAGTCATTATGACTACCCGTTCCGGGACCAATCAGTTCCATGGAAATCTTTTCGACTATTTTCGGAATACAGTCTTAGACGCCAACGATTGGATTTCCAATAGCGTGGGACTGCCGCGTGCGCCCGAACACCAAAACGACTTCGGAGGTGTTTTCGGCGGTCCGATCGTTCGTGACCGCACGTTTTTCTTTTTTTCCTACGAAGGACTGCGGCTGGACCTGCCGGCATCCGGATCCGTCTTGGTTCCCTCGGCTTCCGCACGGGCATCGGCAACGGGAGCCGCCAGCGCGCTGCTTGACAGCTACCCCGTGCCGAACGGGCCAACGAGCGCCGTCGACCCGAATTTGGCTCAGTTCAACGGCAATTATTCCAACCGAACAAGCATGGATGCGACCAGTGTCCGCCTCGATCATCAGTTCCGGCGTCGATTTTCCATCTTTGGCCGTTACAACTTTTCTCCGTCGCGCTCTATCGTACGAGGTGCTCCAGCCTTGGCCCTTCGAGATTTCATTCACACCAACACGCAAACGTTCACGGCGGGAATCGCCACGCAGGTAACTTCTCAAACGATGAACGCTCTTCGCGTGAATTATTCGCGCCAGAGCGCTTATGACACAAATGTTTTGGACTCCTTCGGAGGAGCGCAGCCGCTGCAACCGAGCACTCTCATGCCCTCTCCCCTGTCCCCGGGTAACAGCAATACGCCTGTGACGATTCGGGGTGTCACTGCAGGCCAGTTTATCTTTGGAAAGAATTCCGACAACTCAGAAACCCAAGCTAATGTGGTAGACGATTTTGCAGTGAGTAAGGGGGCGCATCAGCTCAAATTTGGCGTGGACTATCGGAACTTGTTCCTTCGTAATGGCCGCCCCATCATCCTCAGCTATTTCTTTCTCAATGTTCAGGCCGTCCTGAACGGAGTGAATCGCTTCTCGCAAATCATCAATGCCAACAATCTAGACTTGGGCATCCGGTCCACGTCTCTGTATGCCCAGGATCTTTGGAAGGTAACCCCACGGTTCACGCTGAATTATGGCCTGCGGTGGGAACTGAATCCCGCTCCTTATGGTCGCCACGGAACGGTCCTCGGGACATTCGACAACATAAATGATCCGCAGTCCTTGTCGCCTGCACCTTCCGGGACGCCTCTATGGAGCACGACCTATGGAAACTTCGCCCCGAGGTTGGGCTTTGCCTACCGGGTAACTTCCAAAGGGGATCTGGTGTTGCGGGCGGGATGGGGCATCTTTTATGATCTCGGCACTGGGGCCGCCGCGGATATAACGGATAGCTATCCGAACGAAAACAGAGCGATCCTTGTCAACCAGCCCTTTCCGTTTACCAGTCTTGCGCTGCCGCCACTGCCGCCTACAGTTCCCTACCCCAATCTCTACGTATTTGACAGAAGTCTGCAGCTACCGTATTCCCAACAATGGAACGTCGCATTGGAGAAGGGCTTCGGTGCGGATCAAGCCATTTCGGTCACGTACGTCGGCCAGACCGGGCGCCGCTTACTGAACAACGAAGCCAGTTTCGCACCGAGCCCGATCGTCTCTCAATTCTTGGAGGTTACTCGAAATGCGGGAAGTTCTGACTATCACGCCCTGCAGGTTAGCTTCCGCCGGGCACTCTCGCACAATTTTCAAGCAATCGCGAACTATACTTGGTCGCATTCCCTTGATGAAGCGTCAGGCGATAACAACGGAGGAATCCCACTCTCCATCTCTCCTCTTCGACTCGATCGCGGCAATTCCGATTTCGATATACGTCACAACTTTACGATGGCCTTGACGTATGTGATCCCCGCGGCTTCTGCGCATGGATTCCTGGGTGTCGTTTCGCGCGGGTGGGCGGTCGATGGCACGTTCGTCGCCAGGACCGGTTTTCCGATCAACGTAACAACCTCACAGGTATCCGGACTCATTAACCCTATCCTGGTGACCGCTACGCGACCTGACCGCGTGGCGGGTCAGCCGATATACATTCCCGATACGACAGCTCCGGACGGAAAAGTGCTGAACCTAAACGCATTCGCGATTCCAACCACTCCACGCCAGGGTGACCTGGGACGCAATTCCGTGCCCGGCTTCGGTTTCCATCAGCTCGATCTATCCGTTCGGCGCAGGTTTTCCCTCACGGAAAAGATTGCCCTGCAGCTTCGAGCCGACTTTTTCAATATTCTGAATCATCCCAATTTTGCGAACCCGGACGGGAATCTCGACGATCCCACGTTCGGTCGTTCCAACCAGATGCTGAGCCAGGGCCTCGGAGGACTCAGTCCGTTGTACCAAATGGGGGGACCGAGGTCGGTTCAACTCTCCTTAAAACTAGTTTTCTAACTAAGAACGCGCATGCGCCCGGGAAGGAAACGGTACTCCACCGACTTGTCCTTTCCCTTTCGGCGGGAACGCTGCAAGGGACTTTCACATTACGTGATCTTGGAGGAGAAAAACAGTGATGAGCCGCGGCATAAGGAAGCGTACCCTCCTAACGTTGAGCTGCATGTTGGGCCTTGTCACGCTAAGCGATCTCGCGAACGCGCAGGATCCCATTCCTTTGAAAGTCGAGGACGCAGTTGGGGTGCGTACCTTTGGCCCATTAATGCACATCACGTTATCCCATGGCGGCGAATGGCTCGCATACACTGTCAGGGGGAATCGAAGAGCTAGGACGGGCGACGTAGAGACCTGGGCGCGAACTGGCGTTCGAGACATCTTCACGGGGAGCGACATCTGGATCTCAAACATAGTTACGGGCGAGACAAGAAATCTGACGGGCGATACGAGTGACAACTTCCTGCCGGTGTGGTCACCCGATGGTCATTACCTTAGTTTTGTCTCGGACCGCGACGGGAGCGGGCAGGCAAGGCTGTGGATATGGGACGCAGTGAAAAATGAACTGAAGCGAGTTTCGGACATGAACGTCCGAGCTGAACAGATTGCTTGGACCCCAGACAGTCGAAGCATAATTGTCACAACCGTGCCGCAAGGGCTTCCTCTTGAGGAGTATGTAAGAAAGCGTGCATCCGTCGTGGGAAGCCAGAAACCGAAGAGTGACAATTCGGAAGATGCAAGCGTTGTTCTCTACAAGGCAACCACAGCAAGTGGGCAGGACCGCGATAAGCTTCCACGTTCCGATCCGTGGAATCTGAACTGGACGTTACGCGACTTGATGCTTATTGACGTCTCTTCGGGCAAGAGCCTGGTGGTTGTTCGGAGTCAGAGAATTCTAAAGTTCTTACTTTCGCCGGACGGCTCGCGCGTTGCGTATACCAATCAGAAGCGATTCGAGAAAGCAGGATCGCAACAGATTGTTTTTGATCTGGCGACGGTCAGTCTTTCCACAGCGACGCAACGAATCGTCGCCTCGGAGATCCCGCTAGGCTTTACTGGTGAGTTTAGTTGGTCCCCACAAAGCACGCAATTGGCATATCTAGTTTCCGGGCCGACGGAGAGAACAAACGATTGTTATGTAGTCGATGTGGACGGAGGAAATCACCGAAATATCACATCGTTCATTCCAAGGCCGGAACGGCGGCATTCGGAAATACGACGGAGTTCGGAAATACCGCTTTGGGATTCAGAAGGGAGGCACATCTACTTTATCAGGGACGGCGCGCTGTGGCGGGCTTCCGTGAATCAGAGCGAAGCCATCGAAGTTGGCCGAGTGCCTGAGCGACAAATCGTCAGAATGATTCCACAGTCCGAGGGCAGCTTGTGGATGCTAGACGGGGGAAAGTCAACGATCGTTTGCACACACGATGATTTCGGCAAAGAAGACGGCTTTTACAAGATCGAGTTGCCTAGTGGAAAAACTACCCAGCTGTTAGAAAAAGGTCAGTGTTACACCTGCGCGTTGGTGAACGAAGGTCAGTCCACAGCGGTCACTGGCGATGGGAGCCGCGTCGTCTATTACTCAGAAGATGTGGGGCACGATGCAGATTTGTGGGTCAGCGACGCGTCGTTTCACAATCTCCGACGGTTGACACGCCTCAATCCCCAGTTAGACAACTACAGGATGGGAGAAGCTCGGATCGTTAATTGGCTAGGCGATGACGGAGAGCGCTTGCAAGGAGCACTATTACTGCCTGTCGGGTATCGAGAGGGGCAGCGCTACCCGCTTATCGTATGGGTCTATGGGGGAAGTTCGCTTTCGAATCATTTCGACCACTTCGGCTTTGAAGGGTTAGGCGTGTTTAACATGCAATTGCTAGCGACGCGCGGCTATGCCGTGATGGTTCCGGATTCGCCGCAGAATGTCGGCACGCCCCTGGTTGATTTGGCAAAGTCTGTGCTTCCGGGCGTGAATAAAGTCATTGAAATGGGCATTGCGGACCCGGCTCGGTTAGGCGTGATGGGACACAGCAACGGAGGCTATAGCACGCTGTCGTTGATCGTCCAAACCCAGCGCTTCAAAGCGGCGATGGAAGGCGACGGAATGGGCGACCTCCTAGGACTATTTGGACAGATGGACGAGGCGGGAATGACCTTCGGAGTTGGTCTGCTCGAACATGAATGGGATGTGATGGGCGGCACACCTTGGCAATTTCGGGAGAGATATATTGAGAATTCTCCCATCTTCTATCTGGACAGAGTTGAAACTCCGCTATTGATCGTCCATGGCTCTAAAGACGCCTCCGTTGCGCCATTTCTTGGAGACCAGGTGTTCGTTGGGCTGCGCAGGCTGGGGAAGCAGGTCGAATACGCGAAATATCAAGGAGAGGGCCATTCTCCACATTCTTGGAGCTATGCGAACCAAGTGGATCTTTGCAACCGAATGATCCGATGGTTTGATAAGTACCTTAGGGATGGGAGTTAACCAGCGTCGTTTGTTTATGTGAGGACGTTTGAGTTCGCATGGATTGGGGCGTTCGATCTCCGAACGCCCCTGCATCGTCTTACTTCGTCAGCTTGATACGCACTGACCGTCGCCAATAGGGGGGCATCCGGATACGGCTTTGTTTCCTTGCTGCCCGTAGTGCTTTGAATCGCCACAATGGCTGGTCCCAGGACACGGACCTCCGGCCTGTTGTAGTTCATAGTTTTTCACGTCCTTTCTTTTTCGGCGTTAAGTCATCGACTGCTGAGCTAGGAGACTCCTTATCGTGATAGAGTCCCGTCAACGCTTCCTTGCATCGACGTGCGAAACAGGTTGGGCGATCAACCTTCGCACTGAAACCTTCTGCGAATGGTAGCCGGAGCGCCCTGGGTCTCGGGCGCTCCGGCACGGACCTACTCATCCGCTTCGTACGCGCTGATGGTTACAAACATGGGAGAATCGGCGTAGCGATTGATTCCCTTGCCTGAGCTCTGAACGGCCTCGAGAGCGTTCGCCAACAGCGTGATTTCTGGCTTCGTGTAGTTCATGCCATTTACCTCCTTTTTGACGTTCCTTTGCTCCGATACGACCTACGGACTGGACGGTTTTGAGTTGAGGCAAGACAGGGGGAATAACAACGTGGCTCCACTGTGTTTGCCCCGTTGACAGAATTCGATGCCGGAGCGCCCAGCATCGGGCGCTCCGGCAGGAGCTTACTCGTCAGCTTCATACGCGCTGACCGTGACGTTCAAAGGAGAGTCAGCATGCGGCTGGCTGCCCTTGCCCGAGCTCTGAATTGCATCGACAGCACTCGCCAATAGCCTGACTTCCGGCTTGGTATATTTCATTACGTTCACCTCCTTTCTGATTCCCTTACTCAGCTAGCTAGCAGAACTCTTTCTAGGTCAGCGGTCGCATCAATCCTTCCCGATCGCAGCAGGAAACGTCCTTCACATTCAATGGCATGCCGGTCTTCAATATTCCGCGTTCACTGAGCTCTCTCAGCCAGAACTCCATACGCAGCGTGCGCGTTAGAGGGACAATTGGGATTTCTGCTCCTTGGCGAGCCTTGAGAAGTGTTTCTGAGAAGGGTCGGCGAGCAACAATTCCGAGAGAAGTGCTGACCATGTGACGGCTTATTTCGACCAGACTGGCCCATTCCGCGGAAATGATCGCCGAGGGCCCTCGGCTAATAAATGCCTTTCGCTTCCTTTCGAGGATCTGGGCCGGCACAATGCCTTTAAGCCCACGGCGCATCAGAGACCGGCGCTGCCCCGGCCGGACGAGTTGCTCGCGGGGAATAGCGTATAGGAATTCCAGCAGCCCACGATCCAGATAGGGATACCGCTTCTCACAGAGCGACTCCGAAGACAGGCATTCGCAAGCGAGTTGTCTTCGCAACCCATTCAGCGTGTTCATGCTGTCCTGAAAACTCGGCATTGCGCCGACCAGGCGTATCCTCTCGTCGTAGCCTCGAACCGCCTTTCTATTGCGCCTCGCAAAATTTGAATCAAGCCAAGCGGCCGGTCGCTGATGCTTCGGAACGCCGGCGAAATCCACCGGAAGAAATCCAGTCAGAGCCTCAAAGAACAGATGGAACCAAGGCTCTCGCTTATTCAAAGCCCAGACGGTTAACTGCCGAAATAGAGTCCTGCAGCGAGCTCTTGCGAGAAGATCTTGGAGTTCCGGTATGGGTGTTGGCACGCCGCCCGTAACCTCATCACCGCCGATCCCGGAGAGCACGACGCGATTGCCTTGTGAAGTCATGCGGGCCGCAACTTTTTTAGTCACATCGTTTGACGGTTGGTTCAAACCCGGAATCGCAGGAAAGCGGTTGGCGTCATACTTGAACTTGAGGGACCACTGCGAGCCGACATCGATCTGGCAACCCACGCGGCCGCGCCTTGCTTCGACTTTCGCTAAATAGGGCCTTTCATTCCAATTCGGCTCGGAGTCGTCGTAGTAAGAAATCGTGTCGAGCCGCGGTGCTTCCGTGGCTCCTTGCGCGATGAGGGTGTCGGCCATGCATACGATCGAAGAGGAATCCATGCCGCCGCTCAGTTCGGCGAGGACGGGGCTATCCGAGCGCAGCCGCCTCCGTACGGACCCCGCAAATACCGCGCGAAAGTGCTCTTCATATTCAGCGTCCGTTCGGTAGCAGACCTTCTTGCCGGGATCAAAGTCCCAATACTTGCTGCCTGTCTGCTTTCCAACGCGCAGGCATACGAACGAGGAAGGCGGAACGGAATGGATCCCGACGTATGGAGTTAAATGCGTGGCTGGAAAACGTGAAAGCCAGCCGGCGATGTATTCTTCCTCTAAGGCCAAAGCTTTTCCGGCCAACAAGACCAAAGGATCGAGAATGCTGCCCCAGCTGACCTGGTCTTTATCGAGCGAATAATAAAGATGGCGCGTCCCGATAGGGTCCTTCGCGAGGATCAACGACTGGTCCCTCGGATTCCAGATGGAAAGAGACCAGTCCCCAACGAGCTTCGCAAAGCAGGCAGTTCCCCACCGTTCGTATGCCGCCGCGACGACGGAAACGTCAGTCGGTCGCGTGTCCAGGATATTACTCAACTCGCGGACGAGCTCGTCACGGTTGTCCAGCCGACCGTCCCAAGTGAGAACCGCAGCGGAGGCCGCGATGTGCGGCTGCGCCTCACTCCGAGATTCCTTGGTCGTATGAAGGGCACGGAACAAGATTCCAACGCTGTCCTTTATATATGCACCTCCCCCGTCCGGGCCGTAAGTAGCGAGCATCCCCTCGGCTCTTGCTAGGTACTCACGGTCCGCCGGCCGCCTATCGAAGTTCCATCTTCCGAACTGCACGCTCATAAGTTCCCCGCTTCAGATCGTGGACACGTCCTTAGCATCGGTCGAGCACTGCGTACATTTCTGGCATGTACGGCTTGTCGTTGACCACGACGCCCGCGACCTCGACCCAGGCGTGGGCCTTGAAGGGCATCTGCTGCGCTCCAATCACCATTTGAGCTGGTACGCCATACCGTTTGAGCAGGCACGCTGTAGACGCTGATCGCTGGAGGCAGAGCGCCTCTTTCCAATACCAGATACAAGCCATGTCCATTGCTGAACAAATCCGTTCGATGTCATCCGCAGAAGCCGTCTTCTTTCGGGTCGAGTACCTTCGGACCTCGTCGTAAAGTCCGGTGAAATTTCCACGCGCCAGATACAGATCGAATCGGATCAGCAACAGGTACGCCTTCAAGACAAGAAATGACATGTTGAACTCCCCTTTTCACACGGGCAGTTGCAGCTGGTCGCAAAGAAAAACCATCCGATCGGTCAGCGCGTCCATTCGCGCGCTCAAAGGAAGAACCGGGGAATGCCCGCGGAACTGGCTGTAGTCGAGAATAACTGGATTGGCGGAGGCAGTGGCCGCTTGCAATCGCGCGGTCATCTTTCGCGCATGCAGCGGATTACAATTGCGGTCGGCATCTCCGGAAACCATCATGGTGGCGGGATAGGCCACGCTCTCGCGGACCTGGTGGTAGGGGGAGTATCGCAGAAGGGCAGCGAAGTCCTCGGGATCTTCTGCGGTGCCATACTCGCCGCGCCAGACGTACGCGTTGTCGAACAAGTGATACCGCAGCATGTCGAGCATCGGAACCATGCACACCACCGCGCGAAACAGTTCGGGCCGTTGCGTCATGGCCGCGCCGACCAGGAGTCCGGAGTTGGAACCCCCGAAGATGGCGAGCCTATCCGCGCGGGTCCGGCCGGATGCGATAAGCCACTCGGCCGCGGACAGGAAATCGTCATACGCCACTTGCCGGTTGCGTCTCTTGGCAGCTGCGTGCCAGCCGGCGCCGAATTCCGATCCGCCGCGAATCCGGGGCAGCGCAAACAGACATCCACGCTCCACCAGGAAAGCGACAAACACGCTGAACTGCGGGGTCGCGGAAACACCGAATCCTCCGTACGAGGTCATGATCGCCGGGTGGCAGCCGCCTTCCAGAACATCGCGACGGCCGAAAAGAAACATAGGGATTTGCACCCCGTCTTTCGATGGATATGAAATCTTGGTGTGAACGTAATTGGCTGTGTCGAAGGGAGTGATTCTCTTGGCCCAGAGCGCCGGCATATCGCCGCCCTCGCTGTACCTCCAAATCCCGATTGGTTCTGCAAAGGATTCCGCTTCGAAGAGCAGCTCGTCGTTCTCCGCAGAGCCGCCGAAAAACCGAATGCTGTGGTCTTGCGAGAGCGGCACTTCGCCGGTCTTCCTGCCAGCGAAGTCAAAGATGCTCACCTCGCTTCCGGACTCACGAACATAAGAGACAAAGATACGGTCTCCAATAACCAGCCACTGGTTGATTCGCGCCTCGCTCTCCGGGACAATCTCGACCCACTCCGATTCTTTTTTCCCGCTGAGCCGCAGTTCCACCACGCGAAGATTCGGCGCGTCGCGATCGGTAAGGGTCAGAATTCTTCCGGAGACCAGCACCGGATTCAGAATGCAATCTACGCTTGCGACGAAGGTTTGCGTCGACCGTTCTCTTTCAAACGTTCTCAGGTAGAGCTCTGTTCTTGACTTGCTCGCGAACCGATACACCAGAAACCCGAGACGATTTCTGTCGGAGACAAGACTCAGCCGGATCTTTTCGCCGTCCCCCGCGCAGAAAATCTCTTCATCTTGGTCCGCACTGGCGCCCAGAACGTGGCGATACGCGGCGCGATAGAACGGCCGTTTCGAATCCACCGGCTCGTGCACGTAGTAGAAACTCTTCCCATCGTGCGCAAAGGCAAAGCCGCGCAAATATCCGCGGGAAAGAACGTCGACGAGCGTCGTCCGCGTCTCGATATCTAGCAGCGCAAACTTTCCTGTCCGTTCTCCGCCTTGCTTGATTTCATAGAGCAGGAGCCGGCCGTCGGGCGATACGCGCAGCGGTTTCACCGCGGTGTACTTTCCCGTGCCCAGTTGTGCGGGGTCGAGCAGCAAGCGATCCTCTCCGTCCGCACCTTCGCGGAAGTAGATGCCCGGCTGTTCCTGGTCGGGAAGACGCTTCCGGAAGAAGTAACGATTCCCTACTTTGTGAACCGAATCGTAAGTCTCGACGGCCAGGAATTCACGAATGCGCTCGCGGATCTTCTGCCTCCCCGGCAAGTTGTCCAGATAATTGCGCGCGTATTGCGTTTGCTCTTCAACCCACTGGCGGGTTCCCGGAGAGTCCTGCTCTTCGAGCCAGCGATAAGGATCCGTGACGGACACACCATGAAGAACATCAGTGACGGGTTCGGCATGCGAAATAGGAGGAGCTAAAGCGATTCCAGGCACGGCGCGCTCCTTTCCGCCACCTGTATGGACTCTCGGTACATGCGGCGTGTAAGGCTGCGCAGATAGCCCGCAGCTGCCGCATCGCGAAGAGTTTCCGGCGAGCGCCATCGACCGCTCGCTACCGCATAGACAAAGACCGCTACAAGGGGAGCGATTGACATGGCTCTCTGCAACTCCTCCGGGGAGAAGAAAGCCCCCCAAGGACGAAGGTAGGCCGCGGTGATCCGCGCGCCGGCTCCAGGTCCTTTGAGGCTGCTGCGCTCAATGTGTTGGCGCAAATACTCGAACGTAAGGAACGGGTTGCTCACGCAGCCTTCGGCCCAGTCGAGAAAGACGCAGCTCTCGGCAGACACCACAATATTTCCAGGATTAAAGTCGATGTGCCCGAGCGTGTCGGGGAGACCAAAGCTTTTGAGCAGCTGGCAGCCTTCCGTAAGAGCTTCCCGCAAGGAAACAAGATCCGATTTGGCCAGGCGCGCCGGGGATGGCTTCTCTTGCGCTGCCATGAATTCTCCCATGCGCGCAAGAAAGGGATCGATCCATCCAATGAGTCTCGCAAGCCGCAAGTCCTTGCACTTCCCGTCCAGCAGCTCGGAGCATTTTCCAATCGAAGAAATCTGCAGTTCGGCTAGGCTCTCCGCGGCCCGTTCCCACGCCGAGCATTCGGCAATTTCATCGAGCTCGGTGCCAGGCGCTTCCGCCGACAGCCAGCCATTCCAAGCCGAGTGGATTCCCAGCACGCGGGGAACATACCTCGGGAATAAACGCGCGAGCGACAAAGCAACCGCCACCTCATGCTCATTCGGTTTGCCGGTAGCCTTGAACCACAACGCGACGCTGTTGGTCTCCAGACGAATGAGGCTGAACGTCGGGCTGGCGTTCAGCTGGCGGAAGTTGCCAGTAAGGCGGATGCCTAGCGGCGCGACTTCCTCTTCTGTCCACCGGAAGAGCTCTCGCAGCCAGCCCGCTCTTCCGAACGGTCCGGGTTTTTCTCCCATGGCGTGGGAGTTCATTTCGCCGAGAGCTTCGCTGACCGCTCTTGCCTCCTCTACATCGCAATAATGAATGCCGGCAGGCATCCAGTAAGTTCCAGAAGGAGCAGGATCGTTCTGCTTCACTGATTCCATCACCGCATAATTGGAATTCGACTTTCTCCGCACCGATGGGAGTGGGGTTGGCGCGAATAAGCAGTAGGTTTCCAGTTCGAAGGTCTTACGGATCGCCGCGGCCAATTGTTCCGCAGGCCTTTGCCGGGAAGGGATCTCCGTGCGCGGTAAGGACCAGTCTGGCCCGTTTCCCACGACGAGAATCTCGGAACCGGCTCGCCGTGTGATTATCAGGCGGTAGGTGTCTTGCCCGGTGTCGTTGGGTGCGTTCATGATTGCCTCGTCCTTGTTGCGACTAAATGCTTCCGTGCGATCGTATGGGTTGGAGAATGTGGTGCCGGTAGAGAGCGTCGAGGAACTCGCGCACATCGCGGCTTGCGACATCGCCGTCCACGCCGTAAGCCCGGCTGATCTCCTCGGCGATGCGGATTTCGTCATATCCGCACTGCAGGAGTTCAAGGATCTTGGAACCTACCAAGTTCAGGCAAAACATCTGGCCGTGGTGAACGTCGAGCAGAATCGAGCCGTCTTGGGTTTGAGTGCTGCGAACTTCGCTGCAGATTTTGAACATGTGGTCGTGCAATCTTGCGATTGGCCGTGCTGGCCGAATGTCGCTCCAAAAGGAGGCACAATCCAGTCACTTCTGCTTTTGTTCAGAAAGAATTTGTTCGTCCTCTAAGAGGCTGACAGCCCATGCGATAGAGCGCGGCGAACTGGGTTGGGAACTAAAGCCGCGTTCGCATTTCGGACCTATTCTGCACTTTCGCGGGGTCGAACCGAGAAACCATCCAAGCGAGACTTGCGACGGCATGCCAAACCCGGAGTCTGCAGTCGGACCTTGCTAGTCCAAGCCATCCGGCAAGACTCGCCCGGATACACTTGTTGGCCACTCGGGGCCAAGAAGTTTCCGTCTTTGCTTTCATCACTCCCGATTGATGCGAAAACCGTATAGCAGAGTGGGGCGGATTTAGGATGAATCTTACTGGAGTCGTCTGACTACCGCGGTAACCTGTCCTATCACCTCGGCGTCGAACCCATCCCTCAGTTGCCGTGGAACGAAGGGCCGGTCAGGGTATGGGTAGACCGAAAGCAGTCCGTCCTTCAGCGTGCAAGCGCCGCACAGGAAACTGCCGTCCCTCTTCAGAACCATGTATAGCGGCTGCGCCCACAACGTTCTAGCCGCGGTCTGGATCGGGTTCTTGATTCGACGGTTGACGACAACAAATGCCGCGTGGACAAGGTAGGGATGGATGGGGCTGTGATCTCCTCCAACCCAGAATACGTCGGACAGAGACAGATCCTTCAAACCTGCCACGACCGCGAAAGCTTCTTTCGCGAAAACAGGAATGTCGGACCATTCCGCGACAACCGTTGCAAGAAACCCTGCCCTCCCCTCGACGCGAGGTTCCGGCACGGCGTCGTCGACAAACCGTCTGCACCGGAGATTGCACGGGGAACCAGTTCGTCTGGCATAAACTCTCCTGCCTTCGGATCGACAGTGATGCCTGAAGCCGCGAGAAAGTCCCAGAACCCAATGTTGTAGAGAATGCAGATCGAAATGATCTTCTGAATGTGTCGAGGAGGATGGGTTAGCGTTTCGTATTCGGAAAGTGTGCCGACGGCTGTGAAGTACATGTCATCCGCCAAAACCTCTGCAATCCGGTGGCTCAGCGCCGAGGCTTCCCGAAACGAGAGTCCCGCTCGTATTCGAGACAACCGAATGAACGCTCCCAGCGCAGCAGTCCCGCTTGATGTTTGACGTAACTCCCGTGTGAAACGCGCATTCACGAATGCCCGGGCTTGGCAAACGACGCTCGAACGAGCCAACGGCCGTATCTCGGCGTCCGCTACACCATAAATTCGGAATGCCGGATCGGAGTTGAGCTCGATGCGCGAAAAGGGGAACGTCACTGAACAGAGCACGATGCGATCTTTCGCGTTTCGCTGCAGGCGGCCGCACCGCAATATTGAATCATGCTCGACCAGGAAGTTCTCGCGGCTCGGACCTGCCGCCTCCGGCAGCCGTTCGGCGCCACGCCTCGGGTCGACGCGCACAATGCTTCCTGGCATCAGATCGGGAAAGGCAAGCAGATCTTCTTCGCCAAGCTTGGCATACAAAAAAGCCTGTTGGCCGAGGGAGTCTAGCGTCCTCGCTCGTCGCGGCGGTCCGGGCCGCAGAAAGTACCCCAAAGGCGCGATTTGCGGAATATGTTCGGGAGCCAGCTTTTCCGCAAACCACGGAACCCACGCATTCTCGTCATACACCGATGAATCCAGCACAGCTGTGCGTTTCCGTGGCAGAAGCGGTTGCAGTCGCGGGATGTCGTCCGGATGAAACCCAAAAACCGCCAACCAGTCACATATTCGGTAATTCGATATCCGGCTGAGAGCAACGAACTGATAGATGCTTGGAAGCCGGCACGGAAGCGCTAAATCGGAATAGAAGTGGTGCGGAATGTAGTAGCGCGAAGACTCCCCGAACATCTCGGCAGACTGTCGGGACACTTGATAGGCGGTCAAGCCTCTTGTTGAAAGAATCTGCCGGACGCGATCTACCCTGGACACTTGGATTATGCGGGTTCTTGTGTATAGCGGTGTCGCGGGTCATGTTTGGGAGAAATCCTCCCATTGGCCGCGATTGCGACCACTTGCGAGATTTTTGAGCATTCGGAGCAAAAACGGAGTATAGATGAGCGACCAGTAACATGGCTGGACAGAGACTGGCTGCGAGCGGTAGGATTCCCGCCAATGGACCCGCGCAAGCCCAACCCGAGCGCCGGAGAAAAACTGAAAGAATTGCGTGTCCGCCTGGGGCTGTCAACGCGCGACGTCGAGACGAAGAGCCAGCAAGTCGCGGAGGAGAGGCAAAGCCGCGAATACTACATATCCCACGCTTGGGTGACGGACATTGAAAACGGCAAATTTACACCCAGCGTCTACAAGTTCCACACGTTTAGCGCCATCTACAATCGCAGAATTACAGAGCTGGTCTCCTACTTCGGATTGCCGCTGGGCGGCGTCAGTCGTTATCGCACATCCATCGGAGTTCCGAATACACATATACTTCAGAGCGGAGCCGACCCCGACATCGACAAGGTGTCGCTGCCAGTGCAGTTCAAACCAGAGTTCCGTCTGGAGAGAACCAACTTGCTTGCGCAAGTGGTCGAAAAGTGGGAGGAGATCCCGGTAGGTTTCTTGCAGCACCTCGATCTGCACAAATCCGTGTACGGCTACATCGGCCTGGAGGACTACACGCTCTTCCCGCTCATCCGCCCTGGTTCGCTTGTACAGATTGACGCTCGCCAAAGAAAGATCAGTGCTGAGAAATGGAAGACAGAATTCGACCGTCCTATTTACTTCGTAGAACTCCGGAGCGGTTACGTCTGCAGTTGGTGCCAAGTGGATCGGGGCCAGCTAATCGTAATTCCTCACCCTCACTCCCACCAGGATGTGCGGCGATTTGATTACCCTTCCCAGGCTGAAATCGTAGGCAGGGTGACTGGAGTGGCGATGCGAATTGTTGGGGAGAAGGTGCCTGAAGGCGGTGAGCGCTCAACCGGAGGGTCTCGTTAAAAGATCAGGAACTCTTGTGGTAGAGCCCGTAAAGGGCTAACGCTCTCTCGACGCGCCCAAGATCAGTACGCAGAGTCTCCAGGTAACCCAGCTTATCCCCCAAACAGAGCTTGTGGTCGGCCTGGAGCTTGTAGCCATGGCAGGTTCCGCAGATGCACTGCAGGTTCTCTCGGCGGTCTGGATTCCCTGCCTTCAATCTCCGGATTAGCCTTGCCGGCACGATATGGTCCACATGGCGCCTGATTCCTGCCTGCTTGAAATCCACTCCACATGTTTCCACCTCACACTTCCTCCGCAGGGCTGGGATCCGCCGATTCCGCCATCCCTTCCGCAAAGGGCGATGCCCAGGCCACTTCCGATCCACGCGGCTCCAGCGTACTGGTCTCTCCTGGGTACTGAAGCGGGATCCGCAGCAGAGGCATCGCCGGTAACGATATGAGCTGTGGCCGCGGTACACCGTCTTGAGCACTTCTGTTCGCCTGTCTCCGCAATATGGACAACGCATCGAGCGTTCCTCCTTTCGACCGCCGAGTTGACATCACAGTCTTTTGTTGGGGGAAATGGCCGCTGGCTAGAACTGCGACCGAAGAGGGTGTGAGGAGAGGACAGAGGCTACCTTCGAACCCACTCAAAAATTCAATAGCCGACATCGAGCCGAAGCCGTGTCGTCAGAATTGCTAGGATCGCCTATAAGATTGCGATCCTGCTGACACTCCTTGAGCACTCGGAAATTCCTAACCAGGTGATTGGTAGGGGCGGTGGGGATAGAACTATCAAGCCCTCTGAAAACACGTAAGTTATTCATTCCACGTACCGACAAAACTGATAGAAACCATAGAAACGCCGAACTGAGGTACACGGCGGGGACACGGATGGTCGCTCTCAAGCCCGCACCCGGCAATCGCTTCTACCTGCTCAGGCGCTGCTATCAGCATCCTAGGCTTGACCCCGTATCTCAGGAATCTAACTTCCGTTCAGAGCCGATAAGTCCAGCTTCTAGCTTTCACCACTGGACCCCGGGATAGAAACTGGGAATCCTCTGGCCTCTATACGTATATTCCCCCGTGATCAGCATTTGCCAGACAGTTTGCGCGCTGCTGTCCTGTGTAACCTCGTAGATGTCCGAGAGAAGATCAGAAATCGGAAAAGTTCGCCTTGCGCCGCCTCGTCAGCCCTCCCGTGGAAAGCGATGCTAACAGGGGATCGAATACGGGCGAGCGCAGGCGAGTGTTCATGGTAAGCGGAAGGTGAATAGCCGTCAGGAGAACGGCATAAAAGAACAGGACCCGTGCAATCCGAGGTTGCGAGGTCAGCAGCCGAAACCAACCGACAACCGCCAGACTTAGGACAATCAAATACTCAGCTACCCCAGCTCGTCTCAGTATGCGGTTCCCCGACGATGCCATGCTGGTGTGGAATATCTGGTCGGTGCTAAACCAGAAAGCGCCAACTTTTTCGCTGACGATGGGTATCACTTTCCAACCAACATGTCGCCAAAGTTCTCGCGCAATGCGGAGGGCTTGGCGGTTGAGAGCAACCTCATCGCGAAATTAGGGATGTGCAGGCGTGTTTGTTTCAACTGACAAGTCGCTCCAGCCAAGTATCTGATCGATCTTCTCCCTTGCGATCTTCATAGCTCAGCGTAACGTTGTACGTGTTCATTTATTGAGCCTCCCTTTGGTTTGATGCGTAGAACATGCTGAGAACTATCCGGGCTGCCAGTACCCGTAGACACACCTTTTTCCGCGCCGACTGGGATCGTGCGTGTCATGAATCACGCCATCGATCACGGCAGTCAGATGCTTCGAGACACTGACAACCAATCGTCCTGACGGAAGTTCCCTACCCTGCAAATGTACCGTGCAGCCGGAACCGATCTGCATCGTCGGAGTCCACACCCAACCCAGAGACTCCATGACTCGCTTGATGGAACTCTTGTAGACGCCTGTCCTCGCGTTGCTTACGCCGCGCTTCCTGGTACCGGTCCGCTCGTACGTGGCGGCCTCGTTCACAAGATCATAGATTTGCTGATAAGGAAGACCTGTCGCGATTGCTATCGATCTCACGACGCAATCGCCGGTCTTGCCTTTGTAACCGGCAGCGGAGCGTCCGCCGTCATCGAATCGGAAGTGTTGCGCCATCCCCTACCTCTTTCCTTTCGTTTCTGTGGCCTTCAGCAAGGCCAGCCGGCAAAACGTTGCTGCGGGAATTCCTGAAGCCTCGACCGCAGAATTGATCTGGCCTAGCTCTCCTTTATTCAACGGAACCGTGATTCGCTCGGTGCGCTGATCCTTCTTGAGTTTCCTGGGTCGCCCGATCGCTTTGTTAGACATTCTTAATTCAACCCAGGAGATAATATGACATATAATCCTACGTGTCTCAAGACTTGAGGGCGAGATTGTGAGATTTGATCACGAAAAGAGTCGAGCGACTGCGAAAAGCGCGGGGCGATGTCCCTGGAGAGGAGTGTTCATGGAGCAGTTCTTAAGAGCTTGAGGTTATCGACTGGACGCCCTGTGGTATTGTCAAAGACCAGGGAACTCACAGAAGGCACGACCGACATTCATGAAATTATCAGGCGCTGTTTTGAATGGGTCCGCGATTCGATCCAACACAGCGCTGACTTTCGGCGCAATCCTGTAACTTGTTCTGCGTCTGAAGTTCTTGCGTCCGGCACGGGTATTGCTACGCGAAGAGTCACCTCCTGACTGCGCTGCTTAGGGCGAATCGGATTCCTGTGGGGTTTTGTTATCAACGGCTCAGCATTGATGAGGCGGGCGCATCCTATTGTTTGCACGGTCTCAACGCTGTTCACCTGCCGGAATTTGGTTGGTATCGAGTAGACTCCAGGGGAAACAATCTCGGAATCAGTGCACAGTTTTCCCCGCCCGCCGAACAGTTGCATTTCGGCCGAGTTCTGCAGAGGAAAGGGACTTTCCGGAAATATTGCCTGTTCCGTTTGCCCGTTGTGGTGGCCGCACTACAAAGATATTCTACCTGGGACGCCCTATACAAGAACCTGCCCGATTGGGATTTTCCATCACTACCAGGTTCAACAGCCAGTTGGTGTGCTCATGCGGAGAGCTCTTGATAACAATTGGAATTTTTACTGGCCAATCCTTCAACACAAAGAGGCTCTCTTTGAAGTGAATCCTGGTCCAAAACGAGGGTTGTGGGAAGCGACATTGACTAGAATTGGTGAAGGTCTTCACTCGACCGCGTACCCGATGGGTCGCTGAAGTGCATGTTGGGCCTTCGCACCCAAACGATGCCTGGAGGAATCTTCAATGAGCGCAGTCGAAAAGCAACCAGGCAAGGCTGCTTTCGAGATCAAAAAGGGTCCTCAGCAGGTGATGACTCTCAGTGAGACGGACGTGGAGAAGTATCTCGACCTGCAAGAGCTCTTAGATGGACTCGAAGACGGTTTTCGCGGGCTGGAGTTGGGAGAAGTTCAGTCTCCGCCTCGGCCTCAACTGTCGGTTGCCGGCAAGGGTTTCTCCCTAGCGATGCCGGCCTGGCGTCACGGCATGCAAATGACGGTCAAGATTGTCAACGTTTTCGACGGTAATCTGACCATGGATCTGCCTAACCACCTAGCGCTGATTAACCTGTTCGATCCCAACACCGGCGCTACCTCCTGCGTCAAGGATGGCACGTACATTACGGGTATCCGGACCGCCGCGTCCGCGGTTCTTTCAGCCCGCATGCTGAGCCGCACCGGATCTCGGATTGCCACCGTGATTGGCGCGGGTGTCCAAGGTCGTGAACACGTCCGACTGCTCCTATTGATTCGGGATTTCGAACGCATCAATGTTTGCTCGCTACGCTTCGACACTGTGCGCGTCCCTTGTCGTCGCGTAGGTCAGGTGAGGGCAAAGCCAACCATTATTCTACTCCGCGCTTTTCGATGAACACGTAAATCATGAGTGATATGACCGCAAAAACCAGAAGCAAGTGAATTAGCACGCCAGCGACGTGAAACACGATGTAGCTTATTCCCCACGCTAAGAGCAAGAGGACCCCTAATCCAAGCCAAACGAAGTCGCGCATTTTGTACTCCTTCGTAAGGAAACCCAAAACCGCGCCGTCGGGACCGGGGTCATCACCGCATGATTTCGAACGGCCCAATAATCTTCGCAAGCAGTTCCATCGTCAACCGATAGAACGCATCTTCCATTTGAAGCCGTTGTGCTATGTTCGCCCGTTTATAGTATTCCGACTGCGCCGCGTAGTGCTCGAAAACTGCCTCGATCTTGAGTCGCATTGTGAGATAGGTTTCTTGTTTATCCATGAGCGGCCACCAGGTTCCGAAATACTAGAGTCCGGCCAGCGGCGGGAAAATATTCGGAGTGTGCCTGGAATTCCAACCAGGTGAGAAATGCTTACAACAGGCTCCGAGAAACACATTTGAAACGTTTTCTCTGCATTTTGCACTACATACGCAGTGGGGAACCAATGACCGTTTATGATTTGCGGGCTAAGCTGTCTCAATTAGACGGCCAAATACATATCGTGGTGTCTTGGGAAGATGAGATCGAAACGCATTTTGCCGAGATTGACGGTATTTCTGTGAAAAAGGGCATTCCGAAAAATCTGGCAAATGGGAAAACAGGATTTGAGTTTGACGGAAATGGCCCAGCGGAGTGGGCACTTATTGAAGTCATCCCGTAGGTTGCCGCCCGGAGGTAGCTGACGGCGCAAAAACGCCCATGATTCGATTTCGACCAAGCCCGTTTGAAAATCAATTCGGCACTCCGGTACGCATTATTCCCATTCTGACAAGGAGGGGACATGCGACCCACTGAAGAATATGCCCACGTTTTTCTGTTAAGGTGCCCCGCGTGTCATGGTGCCTTGACCTCAGTCTGTTTCAAATCCGAAGGCAATTTGGAAACCGCAGACGAGCACGTTTTCCGGCCTACATGCGATTGTGGTTGGACCGGAGAATTGGCTGGCTTTGTGGCCGTCCGTCATTGGGTCCAAGCTTGGGAATCGGTCGGGTCACGGGATGCCGGAATCACAGAGAATCCGCAAAGTCAGAGAAAAGAAGCCGCCGCTTAGTACGGGTAGGAGACCGGGCAATGACGGAAGGCTCGGACGTACGGATTGGTTGCTACGCCTCTTTAACCACCTTTCGCGGATTCTTGTCCTTACGCAGCACTACGAACTTTGAATGGCGAAGGCGATCTCCCTCCGTAAATTCAAGAAATTCTATGACGGCCACGAGCTTAGGACATCTGGCAGTGACCAGGGGCTTCAGCTTTTCGTAGACCATTCTGCGGGTTGATGGCACAAATCCATTTCGTACTCTGGCGACGTAGATCAAATCCCTGCCGCGATAATACCCGATCACAACCGAATCGATTCCGTGTGGCTCAGGGAAAAATCCGCCGATCGCGAACTCCTGGGCCTTGTTGATTCGTATCTTGACCCACGAGCCAGTACGCTTCCCCGCCTCATACAGGCTGTCCTTGCGCTTCGCTACCACGCCCTCAAGTTGCTGCTGGCGGACGGCGGAGATCATGTCATCAGCAGAAATATCGAATTGCTCCGAGATGCGAATCCAACCGGAGCGCAGCTTGATCGACTTCAGAAGCTTCCGGCGTTCCGTCAAAGGCAGGCTGGTCAAATCACGACCATTCAAGACCAGAAGATCGAAGACAAAGTAGTGAATCCGCGAGGCCTCGGCAGTGAAATGCTGGAGACGGTGAAAGTCCGGTCTTCCGGATTCGTCCAGGGCCACAATTTCGCCATCGACAACAGTGTCGGCGGGGAGATCACCGAGATAAAGTTGCATCCGCGAAAAGATAACTTATCGGGCCGCAAATGCAATGTGGTGACCTGCCAACAGTAAACAGACAAAGAAAATACATTCTCGTGACAATTCATTTTCTTCGCTGCCTTATTCCTACTACCGCCTTCCGGTCCTACGTAAACCCGCGGCATTTAAGGGAACCCCTAAGCAGTGCAGGTATGTCCCTGCCACACGAGCCCTTTGCGGAAGAGCTCTAAAACTTACCCGACGCGGCCCGGCCCCACTAAGCCTCAAGCAAGAAGGAGAAAACGCATGGAAACCAACATCACGCCCAATGAACGAGTGCTGGCGTCTCAGATCGTCATACGCAAGACTAGCATTCGTGTGAAGTCACTTATCGCTGGCACTGCGTTCCTCGTACTGCCGGTGCTCAGGGCTCAGGACAACGACGATGATGCGCGGGCTTTCCTTCCCGCGCACGTTCGTGTCATATCCACGATCCCGGCCAACGGCGACGTGAACCCGTACGGCGTTGCCTTCGTACCCCCTAAGTTTCCAGCCGGAGGAATGGTCAATCCCGGCGACATTCTCGTATCGAACTTCAACAACAAATCCAATCTCCAGGGCACTGGGACTACGATCGTAAGAATCCAAGGCAGCGGACCGGCGTCCGTTTTCTTCCAGGGGACGGCGCCCCTGGGGCTTTCCACTGCCCTAACCGTTCTGCGAGCAGGGTTCACGCTCGTGGGCAACTTTCCGTCTCCGGATTTGTCTGGCTCCTGCGCCACGGCCCAGGCCGGTTCGATCCTGGTCATCAACAAGAGCGGCAAGCAAGTCGCCAGCATTGTCGATGCATCCATCAACGGCCCTTGGGATTCAGCGCTCTTCGACGAAGGGAACTCAGCCAAGCTTTTCGTCGCGAACGGCCTGAGCGGTACCATCGTGCGCTTGGATCTCGTCGTCAGCTCCGGCGGCGTATCCTTAAAGAAGGCGACTCAGATCGCCTCCGGGTACGGGCATCAGTGTGATCCGGTCACGTTCGTGGACGCTCCTACGGGACTAGTCTATAACCAGAAAACGGATGTTCTATTTGTAGCTTCGACGGTGGATAACGCCATCTTCGCGGTTTCGGACGCCGGGGATCGAACGCACGACAACGGCATTGGGAAAGTAATCTACCAGGACCCCACCCACCTGCACGGGGCTCTGGCCATGACGATGGCCCCCAATGGCCACCTTCTTGTCAGCAACAATGACGCTATCAACCCCGACCCGAATCGACCAAGTGAAATTGTCGAGTTCACGACTGAGGGGAAGTTTGTGAGGGAGATATCGGTTGACCAGAATCCAGGCGGCTCGTTCGGGCTTAATGTGGCGGCCTCCCAGGATGCGGCCCGGCTCGCTTTCGTGGATGACAACACCAACTCGCTCTCAATTTGGACCTTCCAGTTGCCGTAACCCCCTTGGGTCTTGCGGTTGGGGTTAGCGACACCTGTAACTGTTCCGATGATCTGTTTCCACTTGGACGGCTAGTTTGAATGTATAGGTCGAAGGAGGAGCGGTTGGTGTACAAAAGCTGAACTCAGCGTCCGCTGATTCAGAGACACCAAGGAGGCTCCCCCATGGAACCTATGTATTACATCGGACTGGATGTTCACAAGCGGAAGATCAGTTACTGCGTGAAGGGCAGCGGTGGCAAGGTCTACGCCGAAGGATCGCTTCCCGCCACACCCATGGACCTGGACCTCTGGATGAAAACGCTGCCACAGCCGTGGAGCGCGGCGATGGAAGCGACCATGTTCACCGGCTGGAAAGACCTATCATGGAAGTCGGCTTACCGGAGATGTGAAGTAAAACTTCACTTTTCCGATCACGGCTGCGCTTATCGGACGTGTGGTTCTCAAATCTAACGGGATTCTAGGGCGCTACCCTTCGATCGCCTCACAGCCTTACTGACAATCACGGGTTGTGCCGAACCGTCAGCTTTGATCCAAGCGAAAACCAGCGTGTGAGAGTTTGGCGTGATGTCTTGGAACGTGTCTCGAAACTGCATCTTGTTGCCGTCCACAACCTCTTCGTAATCGTTCACGAACTTGTCTCCATCCCAGTGCGCTGTGCCGCGCACTTCGCAGCCGCTGTCTGCGTCTTTGAAACAAGTAAAGTAGCGATAAAGATTTGCGTCCTTATCCCACCAGACCACGATGATATAACTGAGCGATCCGGCCGAGCCGTCCGAGTGGCCCTCCATGACCAACATAGCCCCGCCAGCCGCGAGCCGCACGTGCGATCTGCCCTTGCGCTCGCCTCCGTTCGGGAAAAATTGCGTGCGCTCCCTTTTCTCGCTGGTGTCCCAGTCTCCTGCCAAGGACTCGAACAGCCTCTTGATCTTCGGAGTGGGCTGTACGTTCACCTCTCCAATTTCCTTTACCTGTGCACGGAGCCCAGCCGGAAAAGCGATCAGCGCCAAGGCTAGAGAAAATGCCGAGACATTCTTCATAAGACCTCCGCAGGCTCGGGGTTCTTGGCCATTTTGACGGCCTTGGCGGCGAAATCGTAAGCCGCTGGGCAACCAGCGCATCGGCAGGGATTTCCTCCCTAAACTAGTAAGCAACGAGGTCACCGGACATTGAGTCCCAGTGCATATTTCCGCCGAACCGCGCAGTTAAAGGGGTGGGCGCTATCTGGCGCCCGTTCTGAGACTTTTCATACCTATGCTTCGTAACCATACGTAAGGAGGATTTGCGATGAAATCCTCTTTGATCTTGCTTGTGCTTATCCTACTGTTGCTGAACATTCTGGCTGGATGTGCTCCTGGACCTAACCAGTTCAAAGGAACGGCGAGCGAACACGACGTGGTCG
>Ga0210400_10000503_pt1 | contig 43471 bp, 30 predicted proteins | sample IncBWH26MmetaG_FD_155456 | JGI IMG/M metagenome (GOLD analysis project Ga0210400, IMG submission 155456) | Forest soil microbial communities from Barre Woods Harvard Forest LTER site, Petersham, Massachusetts, United States - Inc-BW-H-26-M | ecosystem: Environmental > Terrestrial > Soil >... | reverse complement strand
TCATACCGCAACAAGAGAAAGCCTGGATGGTGGGAGCGCGTAGCCAGCCAACTGCCGGCATGCTCTCCCCACGATCCCAGATGACGATTGAGCTCTCCGGTTAGGAATCGCTCGACGAAGGCTTCGAGGGGGGACTGATCCTCGATTCTCCCCAACTGGCGCAAGTTGTGGTACTGCGAAAGGACCACATCCCGGGGATCACGAACTAAATAGATGATGCGCCGGTAGCGCGGATCGAAACTGCCTTCTGACGTAATGATGCGCGGCCGCTGCGCCCGTTCGAAATCTCGTTTTACGGCAACATCGGGATCGAGGACGAACAGGTGCAGATTGCCGAAGCTGACTTCTCGATCCGGGTGAGCGAGGTTCGCAATGAGGAATCGCAGCCACGTATTGCCCGACTGCGGATATGAAGCCAGCAAAATGTCATCGGGGCGCACGGGGAGCCTTCGCCCGGGACGGTGCAGCCCGAACGCATGCTTCATACCCGCTACCAGACGCCGAATCACTCGCATCCCTCAAATAGCCACCGCGGATCGCCCGTGACAAATTGCCTCAAGCCGGCGCTCCGTTATGCCGCTGCGTCCAGAACGTAAAGAGCCGGCTGGTCGCGTTCGGCGCCACCTTCAGCCCGAACAGCACCAGACTTAGAGTTGCCTTGCGGAAGTAATGGTTGGCTTCGGAGAAACGTTCGCGAGCTTTGGGAAAATTTCGCGTGGAGAGATGATTCTTTCCCTCCTCGAGCAAGTACCGGGCACGAATCTCGGCGGCCCGGTCCCGTACCAGTTTCCGCTGCGCTGAAGTCAAAGGTAGTTTCTGATCAGCTTTATCGAGGATCAACCAGTACGCTTCCGCCATCTTGGCACGCGAAACGCCGAGCGATCCCGGCCGGCCGTCGGCGAGGCATGCCTGCACCTGCCGGTTGTAGCCGACTTTGCCGCCATATAACGCGGTGCGCAGCCACATGTCGTAATCATCGCAACGGGCCAAGCTTTCGTCGAAGCCGCCCGCCTTTAGCATCGCTGCCTTGCGCACCACCACAGTTGAAACCGGAATCTGGCAGCGTTCGACCACCAAGGCCTCAAAGCCAGCTTCGCCGGTCGAAGGGCACTTCTCCATGAATTCAATGGGGCGCGTCGGGTCCCCAACGAGGAGGGCGTTGGCATATACCAAGCCGAGCGCTGGATCATCATCGAATTGCTTCACCTGCGATTTCAAATGGTTCGGCAACCAGGTGTCGTCACTGTCGAGAAATGCCAGAAACTCGCCACGAGCTTTCGCGATGGCAGTGTTTCTTGCACCCGCAGCGCGCTTGTTGACCTGCTTGATGTAAACGATGCGATCGAGGTAAGGCTGCAGCACCTTCTCCAGTTCGAGGGTATCGGGCGACCCATCGTTGACGACGATGGCCTCGAAATCCTGAAAAGTCTGGCCGAACACCGAATCCAGGCACGCGGCAATGAGATTTGCGGTGTTGTAGGACGGGATGATGATGCTCACTCGTGGCGCTGATTGTGGCTGCTCGGTTCCCATACTTGGCTCCAATTAAGAACTGTAAAAAACCAGTTCCTTCTCTCCACTCACGACGTGATTGGCAGCTTCCACGCCCATCAAGACTGAATGATCCATGTTCCCAATTTCGTAGCGCCACGCGCCAAAGCGTCCCCGGGAGTAAATCCCCTGCTGCATTAGCGCTGGCTGCAGAATGGCGAGCGCCCGATCGCGATCAATTGTCGGGATCGGATAGGAATACCTCACCAGGCGGTGGTAGCGCGAAACGATCCGCGAACGGTCTGATTCGTCGAGTATTTTCGAACGGATCAAGCCGGCGAGCATCTGTTCGTAAATATGCTCGACATTCAAGATGTGCCCCAGAGGAACCGACATCTCGCACATCAGCGAGCTGTACTGCTCGGTGTCGCCCTGGGGAACGTTAAAGGGCGAGTAATGCGAGAAAAATGTAGCTCGATAACATGGCATTTCCGGGTCCGCAAAATACACCCAGCATTTGCCGGTGTCGATCTTTTTTCTCAATCCGATTCCGAGGACGAGCAAATCGTTGTGTTCGAGCAATGCCGCCGCCTCGCGCAGTTTCGTGTCGGCGGGCTTCAACATGCCGGCCAGCAAATCGAGCGGCGCGGTTGAGATCAGCACGTCGTAATTGTCGCCGGTGCCGTCGGTAAATGAAACTTTGCGTTGCACCGTATCGACCTCGGCGAGCTGCTTCCCGGTACGCACCTTGTCTGGAAAACAGCGTGCCATGCGGCGGTAGATTTCTCCCGTGCCGCCGTGCAGCGGAAAGCGGAATTTATTGTTCGGCCCCCAGGCCACGTCGTCTTTTTCGTAGAGGACATTTTCGAGCAGGCGCTTGAAGTCCACCACCGACACGCGCTCGGCAATCCATCCCTTTGACATGCGCTCCAGCGGGGTAGTCCACACCTTGGAGTTGTAAGGGAACATGAAAACCTCGGCGATTCCCTCGCCAAACGTATTCAGCGTCCACTCACGAAAATTAGCGGAGTCACCGTTTTTGCTCGCCGCCGCCTTGGCCGCGCCCAGCAGGCAACTTACCTGCAGCGGTTTCGGCAAATATCGGAGGTTGTTCTGGAACGGATAAGGCACGCAGACATCATTCAAATACACCCAGCTCTCGCGTATCCGCTCGTGTACTTCCTTCCCCAGCATGCCGTCGATCAGTTTGTCGAAATAGGGATAGTGCGAAAAGATGACGTGTCCGCCCTCATCCCAGACAAAACCTTGAGGATCGACATGCGAAGTAGCGTGGCCGCCGACGTGATCGGACTTTTCGTAAAGCACCCAGTTGTCATAACCGAGTTCGTTTAGACGATAGGCCGCGCCGAGCCCCGTCGGCCCGCCTCCAATAATGACTATTTTCTTGTTAGCCATGCGTTTTCCGGCTGCGACACCAGCCTAAATACCTCTTTTGCGGGGAATTCAACCTGTGATCCCGACCCCTCATATATTGACACAACTCTACGCCGGTCGCCCATCCACGCGAATCGCTGGAGTCACCGGGCGACGGTCTATCACGGCATGAAGGAGCAACAGGCACTCCAAACGCGGACAGTCTGACTGGGCTGTATCCCTTTGATTGCACTTGAGCCTGTGGAGGGGGAGTACTCATGGCTGGTTACTAAAAAGGAAGTGCACGGCATGCGGCGAGGGCAAACTTTTTCCCAGTCGTGCCATGCTATTCCATTCCTGAATCTTGCCAGCGGCACCCGCAAGAATTCCGGAGTTTATGGTCTTTGATTGCGGAGGTGCTGGAAATCGGTTTCGAACGCGTTTTAGATTGCAACGCTGCGAGGCAGGGAAACCAATCATCGTCTCGCGCGGTTAGTTCTTCGCGTTTTTTTTCGGGGTGGTTTTTCCGAACAAAAAAGGGAAATTTTTCGGCGGCAATCAGGGCTCTGGGGAAAATGGAAAGGCTGTGACATTGGTTATGCTCTAGCCATCAGCTCCTGCGAGGAAGCTAATAGCGTGGACGCATGCACCGTCACAGCCCTTGATGCGATCACCGTTTTCGCGGTCCCAGACCCCAACTGCCCCTCGCAGAGCCGTCGGTTTTTTCAGGTCTGGCTGCTCGTCGGGTTGCCCTTCTGAGCTGATCACTCAGCCTACTTCGGATCGGCAAAGTTTAATTTAGCCAACCCTTTCAGCCGTCGACGGAAGCCAAGTTAGAGATTTGCGCGAGAATTGTCAATGCCCTTTTTCAGTGCAAACAGCCTTTCCGGATTCGATCCAAAACAAACAACGCAATCCGTTGAATCGTAGCCGCTTAGTGAGATATGAGATTAAATTCGACCCATTTTTCCACACAAACATTAACAGCCCGCCCAGAGGAGCCGGAACCAACCAACCGTCTTGACGCCGTAAAATAAATCACGCATGGTAGTTACCAGCGCATTAACGCGATGTCAGATCTCGTAGCCTATGTCGATGGCGGCTCTCTCGGGAATCCCGGCTCATCGGGCATTGGAGTCGTAATCGATGGTTCTGCAGATGGCACAATCAGAATTGCCAAATGGATCGGGCGCCAGGACAATAATGTCGCCGAATATATTGCCCTGCTGGAAGCGCTGCAATGTGCCCTTGGGCTCGAGGCTAAGGCCCTTCACGTGTTTTCCGACTCCGAAGTAGTAGTTAAGCAGATGAGAGGCCAGTACAGCTGCCGCAGCCCGCGACTCTATTCGCTGAATTGGATCTGCCGGAAGTTGGCCAGGTCGCTCGACTTCTCTATCTCTCATATCCGGCGAGAGAACAACCTGGAGGCCAATCGTCTGGCCACTTCGGCCGCCCGTGTCGGAGTGGGAAAGCCATCCATCAATCCTCTGGCACTTGTTTGATTTAGGATCAGCGACGGAACCTTTGTCGAAGTTCTAGAGGGTCATCTCATAAATAATGAAGCGAAGAAATAGGCTGCCCAGGCCTCAACGGCTAAAGAGCCCGCGTCGTTAATGGCTCTGGCGGCACGGCCTGAAGCCGTGCCCTTCCCGTTCTTGTCCGAACATAGTTCATGGGTAGCCCGAGACGGGGCAAGCCCCGTCTCTACGCGGATTCTTCAGCCAGGCCATTTTGTGCTCGCAATACGTGACGTGAAAGTATCGCTTTGTGTATCCTGATCACGGCCGTCACAATTGACTGAGCGCTCATGAACTTCAAGAACATCGTCCGGGAAGCAACCGCTGCGCTAAAACGCAATTGGGTCAGAAGTGTCCTTACGATACTTGGGATCTCCGTTGGAGTGGGCGCGTTCATCTGTGTGGTCGCGATTGGAAATGCGGGCAGCAGCAGCATCGAAAAGCAATTGCAAAATCTTGGTGACAACTTTATTTGGATAGAGGCGGGAAGCCGTTCCAGGAATGGCGTCCGCTATGGAGCGCGTGGTGATCGCACTTTGATTCTCGGCGATGCCACCGCGATTGCAGAGCAGATGCCGCTGATCAAGGCGATGTCACCCAATGCGGATGGATCCATTCAGATCATTTATGAGGGAGAGAATTGGTCTACTCGTTTTCGAGGAGTTACGCCCGAGTTTCTGCTGATTCGGCGATGGGAGATGAGGCTGGGAGCTTTCTTTACCCAGGCTGACGTGGATGCATCCGCGCCGGTCTGCGTCCTCGGTCAGACGGTGGTGGACAATCTGTTTGGCAACGACGATCCAATCGGCAAGACAGTCCGGGCCAAGAGTATGCCGTGTAAGGTGGTTGGCGTTTTGCAGGCCAAGGGTTTTTCCGCCACCGGGCAGGATCAAGACGACTTCATCGTGATGCCGTTCACGACGGCGCAGAAAAGGATTACCGGAACATTCTGGCTGGACGATATCTTCTGTTCGGCTGTCTCGCGAGAGGCCATGCCAGAGGCGACCAAGCAAATCGTCGGCCTCCTGCGGGAACGGCACCATCTCAATCCTGCCGAGGATGACGACTTCAACGTCCGCCGGCCCGAGGATGTCGTTCAGGCCCAGCTTGCGACCAGCCGGATTATGACGATTCTCCTGGCGAGCGTGGCGTCCCTGTCGCTGCTGGTCGGCGGCATCGGCATCATGAATATCATGCTGGTGTCAGTCACCCAACGCACCCGCGAGATCGGTCTGCGACTGGCATTGGGCGCAACTGAATCGGATGTCCAACTTCAATTCCTTAGTGAAGCAATCGCGCTTAGCCTGCTTGGAGGCCTCGTCGGTCTGCTGGCAGGTTTGCTCTCCTCGGGCTTGGTCGAAAGTCTTTTTCAAATGCCAACCCAGCTCTCGCCTGAAATCTTTGCCATCGGCGGTCTGTTCTCCGCCGGGATCGGAATTCTGTTTGGATTCTATCCAGCTCGCAAGGCATCGCAGCTCGATCCGATCCAGGGGCTGCGTTTCGAGTAATTTGTAAATACTCGCACATCCGAATACACGAGATGCTGATGCAGCTACTCGTAGCGGAGAGCTTCGATTGGGTCCAGTTGAGCTGCTTTGCGGGCGGGGTAAAACCCGAAGAAGACTCCCACCGCCATCGAAAATACAACGGCGACGACTATCACCAGTGGGGAAACCAGAACCGGCCAGCCGAGCGTCTCGGTAATCACGTACGAAGCACCCAAGCCAAAGATGATGCCGCTGATTCCGCCCATCAGGCTGAGGACGACGGCCTCAATGAGAAACTGCTGCTGGACGTTGCCTTCGGTGGCGCCAATCGCCATGCGAAGTCCAATTTCGCGCGTGCGCTCGGTGACGGAGACCAGCATGATATTCATGATGCCAATTCCTCCAACGATGAGCGACACGCTGGCGATTGAAGCCAGCAGCAAGGTCATGACTCGGCCCGCTTCGTCGGCGACGTCGGCCATGTCGGCGAGATTACGGACGAAGAAATCGGCATCGTCCCCCGCGCGAATGCGATGACGTTCGCGGAGAAGGGACGAAATTTGTTCTTGCGCCGCATAACTGCCCTGCCGTGATAATGCTGAAACCATGATCCACCGTAACCAGGGCTGGCCGGTGATTTTTTTCTGCAGGGTGGTGAGCGGAACCAGAATAATGTCATCCTGGTCATCGCCCATGGCAGAGGATGTTCCTTTGGGCATGAGAACGCCGGTCACACGGAATGGCAGATTGTTGATGCGGATGGTTTGTCCGATCGGGTCGGTCGCGGCGAAAAGGTTCTTGCGAACGGTTTCTCCGATCACCGCGACATTGGCCGACATCTCGACGTCATTTTGCGTGAAAGCAGATCCCTCCACAAACGGCCAACTGCGAATATCGAAATACTGGGGCTCCGTGCCATTCACGCGTGTGAACCAATTATCGTTGCCAAACACAACCTGGCCGCTCGTGCTGCTGCCCGGGGCCGCCACATGGGCCGCTGGGCATTCACGCATGATCGCCAGCATGTCATCGTAGATCAGACTCTTGGTCGAGCCCCACCCCATGTGCATGCCGCTGCGCGTGACCGTTCCGGCGCCTACGAACAATAGGTTTGAGCCCATGGCTTGAATCTGCTCCTGCATCGTCTGCTGCGCGCCTTGCCCTACGCCCAGCATGGCGATCACCGCGCCCACGCCGATGATGATGCCGAGCATGGTCAGGACGGAGCGCATCTTGTTGCGAGCCAGGGCCCGCATCGCGATGCGGATGATCGCGAGCAAATCCATATGATGTTCAGTCCTCCAGCTTGGGCAGGTTCTTGATGACCTCGGACGCGACGGGCCGATTCTGAATCCGTTCATCGCGGCGAATTTTCCCGTCACGAAACTGAATGCTGCGTTTAGCGAACTGCGCGATGTCGGGCTCGTGCGTCACCAGCACAATCGTCAGGCCTTCGTCATTCAGTTTCTGAAAAATATCCATGATCTCGACTGATGTGCGGCTATCGAGATTTCCCGTGGGTTCGTCCGCCAACAGGATCGACGGACGATTTACCAGAGCGCGGGCGATCGCCACTCGCTGTTGTTGACCGCCGGAGAGCTGGGACGGGAAATGCTCGACGCGGTCTGCCAGTCCGACAAGGGCAAGCGCCGCGCGAGACCGCTTTTCGCCTTCTGCCTTGCTGATGCGCGCGTATAGCGTTGGCAACTCGACATTCTCGAGCGCGGTGGTACGCGAAAGCAGGTTGAAACCCTGAAAAACGAATCCTATTTTGCGATTGCGAATGGCGGCGAGTTCCTTCTTGCTGAGGCTGGATACCTCGACTCCTTCGAGCAGATAGCGCCCTGCGCTGGGCTTATCGAGGCAACCAAGAATATTCATGAACGTCGATTTTCCGCTGCCGCTGGCGCCCATGATGGTGACGAACTCCCCACGCGCGATTTCTACGGTTGCGCCGCGCAAGGCGTGCACACGAGTTTCTCCCAGCTCGTAGTATTTATGGATGTCCTCTACCAGAATTACTGTTTCGTGGGTTTTCGTTCCGGTGAGACTTGCCGCGGGTTGTGAGGTGGTCGCCATGTCGAATCGCTTCTCTCTTCTGCTAGGGCGTCAAAAGACTATCGGCGTTGCGCGCCCATGCCCGGGCCCGAGGTCTTGCTCGCGGTCATTGAGCCTGTGACCAGTTCGTCGCCTTCCTTCAACTCGCCCTTGAGAATCTCGGCGACCTCTGTAATGGTGTGGTCGGTTATGCCAGTGCGGATTCTGACTGGCTCGAGCGTGCCGTCCGGACGCAGCTTCCAGAGCAAGGCGACATCAAGACGCGGCGTTCGCCCTTGGGCGGTGTCGTTTCCGCCACCCTCCTGGCCGGGCGTGCGCGCACGAGATTGTTTGCCGGCGGCGCCACTCCCCGTGCTGTCGGCAGCTTGTGTGTTGGCATCGTTGTCCAACCCATATTTTTGCAACAGGGCGCGGATTTCTTCCGCCTTCAGATCGGGCTTGTAGCGCAGCGCACCATTCGGCACGCTCAAGACGTTGCTCGCCGAAGCTACTGGAATCGTGATATAGGCAGTCATGCCTGGGAAGAGCTTCAGATCCGGGTTATCGAAATCAATCACCGTATTGTAGGTAACGACGTTCTGCACGGTAGTCGCATTCATCCGGATTTGAGATACGCGTCCGGTAAAACTGTCGCGCGGAAAGGCGTCGACTTTGAAGGTGACCACCTGTCCGGTCTTGATCATGCCTACATCCGACTCATCCGTGCTGGCGTAGACCTGCATCTTGGTCAAGTCTTGCGCGATCGTGAAGAGCGTTGGGGCTTGCAGAGACGCGGCCACAGTCTGGCCAACGTCGACGTTTCGAGCGATTACAGTGCCATCGATGGGCGCGTGAATGGTGGTGTAGTCGAGGTTCGTTTGCGCGACTGTCAAAGCAGCTTCTTTCTGCTGTACCTGGGCGAGAGCTTGCGTGATCTGAGCGTCGGCCGCGGAGACGCTCGCCACCGCCGAGTCGTGATTGGATTTCGCCAGATCGAGTTGCTGCTGGCTCATCACGGCTCCTTTGACCAGACCGACTGCACGCTCATAGTCCGCCTTGGTCTGAATTTCCGCTGCCTGGGCTTTTTCCAGATTGGCTCGCGCCGAGGCCACGTTTGCTTTCGCGTTTGCGAGATCGCTTTTGGCCTGCAGCACGGCGCCTTCGAACAGAGGAGGATCAATCTGCGCGACCAGCTGTCCCTTTTTGACGCGGGAATTGAAATCGACGAAGAGATGAGAAATCGTCCCTGAAACTTGCGAGCCAACCTGAACCGTGATGACGGCGTTGATAGTGCCCGTGGCCTCCACGACCTCGCGAATGTCTTCGCGATTGGCCTTGGTGGTGAAGTACTGTGGCTTGTCCTGTCCCCTAAATTTAAAAGCGACGAAGACAGAGGCCACGACTATTATTCCGATTGCGACTAACCAGGGACGCTTAAGCACTTTTTCCTCATTCTTGAAAACCGAAACGGGCTTCCTATCCGAATTCACGATCAATAAAACGCACCGGAACCACGGATATTACTGCTCCTGCGATGTCCGTCAGCAAAAACAAGTATTGCGCAATTGTAGCTGCGCCAGATGAAAGCCAGCCAGTGTGCGACGCGCAAGCTGACACCGCATTCCTGCTCCTCCGATGGCCCTGATTCGCAGGTTACAGATGAATGGAGTTTGATGCATGAATAGAAGTTAATGCATGAATGGAAATTAATGTGCTTCAACTCTTGACTGCTGAGTTAAGCTCTGTTCGCACAAATAAAAAGGGGGCCCCATGAAGTGTTCCTCAAAGATGCGTTCGTCAAAGTTGAAAACCTTCGCAGCAAGTTTTGTTGCGCTGGTGCTCATCCACAGTGTCGCGGCTCACGTTGACATTCAAGCCCAGGTCGCCGGCGGAACAATTACAGGAACGGTCGTCGACAGCAGCGGCAGAGTGATTCCGAATGCCAGCGTCTCCATCACTAACGTTGCGACGGGCATCAACCGCACTGTGACGACCAACGAGGATGGGCTCTACATCGCACCGAACCTCTTACCGGCGAGCTACGAACTGACGTTTACCGCGCCGGGATTCAGGACCGATGTGAGGAGCGGCATCGAACTGACGGTAGGCGCAACCGTGACTTTGAACACGACGATGCAGGTTGGCGGGGCAAAAGAGACGGTTCAGGTGCAGACCGAAGCGCCCGACGTGCAACTTGCCACGTCGGACATCAGCGCCGTGGTCAATGCGACGACAGTCCGTGAGTTGCCGCTGAACGGCCGCAGTTGGACGGACCTGGCAACGCTGCAGCCCGGAGTGAATCGGATCGAGACGCAGCCGGACTTCTCGGCGGGCACGGATCGTGGTAACCGCGGGTTCGGACAACAGCTGACTATCTCTGGCGCGCGGCCGCAGCAGAACAACTATCGTTTGGACGGCGTTAGCCTCAACGATTACGCCAATGGAGCGCCCGGCAGCGTCCTGGGAGGGAGCCTGGGCGTCGATGCCATTCAGGAATTCTCCGTGCTGACGAGTAACTATTCGGCCGAGTATGGGAAGACATCTGGCGGCGTGGTCAACGCGATTACACGCTCGGGGACAAATCAGATTCATGGGAGCGCTTACGAGTTTGTGCGCAATAGCGCGTTGGACGCCAAGAATTTCTTCGACGATCACGCTAGTTCCATCCCTCCCTATAGCCGCAACCAGTTTGGGGGAGCGGTCGGTGGACCGATCATAAAGAATCGAACATTCTTTTTTGCCGACTACGAAGCCAACAGGTCGTCCAAGGGCATTTCAAACCTTGTGACCGTGCCGTCGCAGGCCGCACGTAATGGGAATCTTGTCGGTGGTTCTGTGACAGTAGACCCGTATGCGGCGGCCTTCCTGACCTTCTACCCTGTGCCCCTGCCGCAAAACACCAGCGGAGATCTCGGAACATTCACTTTTGCCGGTCAGCAGGTGGTCAACGAAAACTTTCTTACCGCTCGTGTCGACCACAGGTTTTCTGACAAAGATAGTCTGTTCGGCTCCTACATGTACGACAAGACACCGTACTTGTCCCCCGACGGATTGAATAACGTTGAGTTCAGTACGCAGACCGCTAGGCAGTTCGTTTCGGTGGAAGAAACTCACATCTTCACTCCGCGCTTCGCGAATTCTTTCCGAATTGGTGGTAACCATGAGGCGGTGGCCAACAATGAGAGCCAGAAAGCGATCAATCCCGCCGCTTCCGATGTAGCTTTGGGTGTTGGCGGCACAGCGTTTGCCGGACGCAGGGCGCCCCAGGTTCTCATCGGCGGCGGAGTTACAGACTTTACTGGCGGTGTCGGCGGCAGCCCGACCTACTTCTACCACTGGAATTCGGCCCAGCTGTATGATGACGCCTTCTACAATAAGGGCACGCATTCCATCCGCTTCGGAGTTGCCGCCGAACGTATGTTTCTCAATGTGGTGGCCGACACCGATCCCAACGGAATCTGGAACTTCAAGAACCTAGGGGCATTTCTCACGAACAATCCTAAGAAATTCCAAGGCGGGATTGCCAGCACGCTTTCGCCTCGTAATCTGCGGCAGACTCTCTTCGGGGTGTACTTGCAAGACGACTGGCATGCGCGGTCAAACCTTACGCTGAATCTCGGTTTGCGCTACGAGATGTCAACCGTGATTTCGGAGACAAGAGGCAAGCTCGCAAATTTACGGAACATCACAGACCCGTTGGCGGTTTGTGGAACTATGGTGCCGTTGAGTTGCTCGGGCACAGGCCCTTTCTTCGGCAACCCAACGCTAAAAGATTTTGAGCCTCGTTTGGGATTTGCATGGGATCCCTGGAAGAACGGAAAAACCGCGGTCCGCGGGGGGGTCGGGATGTTCGATGTGCAGCCGCTGCCTTACCAGTTCGTCCTTCTGGCCACACAGGCAGTTCCGTTTTTTAAGTATACCGTGGTTAACGATCCCCAGGGACTATGCAACTGTCCGAATGCTAATGTTTTCCCCAACTTTGGCAAGCAGGATATTAATTTTCCGGCGAACCGATTGCGCACAACCTATACGGACCCGAACCCTAAACGCACTTACGTGATGCAGTGGAATCTCAATGTGCAGCAGCAGCTTACGCCGACCCTCGCCGCAATGGTCGCCTACGTGGGTTCTCATGGCGTGCATCAGCCTTTCCGGGTGGATGATGCGAATATCGTCATCCCTACCAAGACACCGTCCGGGTATCTGTGGCCCAAGGTGGATGTTCTAGGGAACGTCTATGTTCCAGGTGTGTGCGATAAAACCGATCCCAGTTTAACTGACCCGTCGCAATGCGCACCTCCGAATCTCATCAACCCAAACTTTGGCTCAATCCGGGGAATGTTTTACAAAGGAAGCTCTATCTACCACGCGCTCGAATTTCAACTGGCAAAGCGCATGAGCCGCGGCTTTCAAGTTCAGGGTACCTTTACGTGGAGCAAAAGCATCGACACCAGTTCAGCGTCGGTTGCGGGAGACACTTTCGGTAATTCGATCTCCAGTCTCAACTGGTTCGATTTGAGGTTGAGCCGCGGTCTCTCGGATTTCAATGTGGCCCGCACCCTGGTTGTGAACGGGACCTGGGAGCTTCCGACGCCCAAGTCCCTCTCCGCGCCGGCTCAATGGGCGTTGGGCGGGTGGGAGGCGGGACTGATCTTCACGGCTAGCGACGGGGTTCCGTCCACCCCGACGTGGGGAACAGGCTCGGACCCGGCAAATACCCTCAGCGGTGACGATTGGGCTTACGTGAATCGACTGGGCGGCGCCGGCTGCAAGACGCTCACGAACCCTGGCCACCTCAACTACATCAAAGCGGATTGTTTTTCGGTCCCCATCGCACCGGACATGGCATTCTGGAACGCGAACTGCGATCCTGCGCCACCGAGTGTCGGGGGGCCCGTGCCCTTCCCGTATTGCTTCAATTTGCGTGGCAACGCGGGTCGCAACATTATGATTGGCCCGGGACTGACGTCGCTGGACTTCTCGTTGTTCAAGAACAACTACATCAAGAAGATTTCTGAGAAGTTCAACGTGCAGTTCCGCGCGGAGATCTTCAATATTCTTAATCACCCCAACTTTGCCCCGCCCTCGACGCCCACCAACACGGACATCTTCGACGCGACTGGGACGTTGTCGCAGGGTGTGGGCCAGCTAACTAGAACCACGACCACCTCGCGCGAAATCCAGCTCGCGGTGAAAGTAGTCTTCTAACCAGGGTCGCAAAAAGGGTGGCGAAGTGGGTAGAGAAAATCGATACGGCAAAATACTGGGGGAAGCGCCCGCGCCGGGCCTGACCCGGCGCAACTGGTTGCAGCAAGCGGCATGGATTTCCAGTGCCGCAGTGTTACCACGAATCGCGTGGGCTGCCGCCCAGGATGCGAGCCCGGGCATCAGTCCAGTAATGGAGAAGCTCAGTGCATACATGGCTGAGGCCCGGAATCGCGCGCTGCCGGACAATGTGGTGCAGGAAACCGCGCATCACATCCTCGACACGATCGCTGCCATGGTTTCGGGATCCGAGTTACCGCCCGGACTCATGGCGATCAAGTTCGCACAAGACTATGGCGGCGAGAAAATTGCCACCGTGGTCGCTTCTCAAGTTGTCTGCGGACCGATTGAGGCGGCATTCGCCAACGGAATGCTGGCACACTCCGATGAGACCGACGACGATTTCACCACCGGAGGAGCGCATCCGGGCTGCGCGGTGATTCCCGCGGCGCTCGCTTCGGCCGAGCAGTTCGGCATTAATGGGACGCATTTTCTGCGGGCCGTGGCGCTGGGCTACGACATTGCCATGCGAGCCGTAAAGACGGTTGGTTCTGGGATGAAGGAAACGCACCCTCTGGTTGGAACCATGGGCGCGACGGCGGCTGCGGGTTGCGTTGCCAGTCTCACGGCGCAGCAGATGCGCTGGCTGCTTGATTACGCCGCACAGCAGGCGGGCGCCGGCATCGGTTCGTGGCGGCGCGACACCGAACATATCGAGAAGGCTTTCGTGTTCGGAGCCATGGGGGCGCGCAACGGGGTCAATGCGGCCCTGGTGGTCCACTCCGGCTGGACTGGCGTCAACGATGTTTTGTCCGGCCCTAACAATTTCGTGGAGTCCTACAATCCCAAAGCCGATCCTGCGGGTCTGATCGAGCAACTCGGCGAGCGCTACGGAGTGGTGCAGACGACGATCAAGAAATGGACTACGGGAGGGCCAATCCAAGCGCCGCTGGACGCCCTGGAGAGTCTGCGTAAGCGGCAACCCTTCGCGGCGGATCGGGTGAAACAGGTGGTGGTGCGTGCAGCTACCAGCGCGGCCTACACGGTAAACAACCGCGATATGCCGGATATTTGTCTTCAGCACCTGGTAGCGATAATGCTGATCGACAAGACGGTCTCCTTCCGCGCGGCACATGATAAGGACCGTATGCAGGACCAGGCAGTACTTCGGGAGCGGGCCAAGGTGCAGCTTGTTCCCGACGAGGAACTTGAAAAGTTGATACCGGTGCGAGTGGCCATCGTCGAAGTTACGCTAAACGATGGGACGCGCCTCACAGAGCGCGTGGAGCATGTGCGTGGCACTCCTGAAAACCCGATGACTCGCGACGAGGTAGTCGCGAAGGCGCGCGAATTAATGGCGCCCGTTCTCGGCGCTGCGACTTGTTCGAACCTGATCGAGCGCGTGCTGGCTGTCGATAGCGTAAAGAACGTCCGAGAGCTTCGACCCTTGCTTCAGGGCGATTCCAAACTTAAACATCGCAAACAGTGAAATAGACGGCCGCGTAGCGATTCGCGCGGCTAAGGATGCGTCAGGATGATGGGAACGAAGAAGGCGACGCTGCTGCTGGTGTTCTGCGCGGCTACTGTCAACAACTCGCATGCCGGCGCAAGACGTATGGCGCCCCCGGCTGAGCAAGCGGCTGCGAGTTCCACGCAGACCCCGGCACTTAGCTTCGAATTCTTCAAGACCAAGGTCCAGCCAATCTTCCTGAAGAAACGCGCCGAGCACGCGCGGTGCTATGGGTGCCACATCCTGCCGAACAGGATTTTTCGTCTCGAGCCGCTGGGGCCGGGGAGCGCTGACTGGAGCGACGAGCAATCACAGCGAAACTTTCAGAGCGCTCTAGAGGTAGTCGTTCCCGGCAATCCCGCCTCCAGCAAGCTTTTGCTCCATCCTCTTTCGCCGGACGCTGGTGGAGATCCGTTTCATTCGGGGGGCAGGCAATTTGCGTCTCAGAACGACCCCGACTGGCTTCTGATCGCGGAGTGGGTGCGCGGAGCTCGCAAAGAGAATTCCGAGTCTGCGCCAATAACACGCGTCTATGTGACAAATAGCGCCAGCGACACCATCGATGTTATTGATCCCGCGACGAATAAGGTTGTGCAAGTCATCCGTGGTATCGAGTTACCGCATGGCATAGCTTTCTCTCCGGACGGAGCGCGCATTTACGTCAGCAATGAAGCGGAGAGCGTGCTCGATGTTTTGGATCGAAAGAGCGGGGAAATCTTAAAAAAGATACCTCTCAGTGATCGGCCCAACAACCTCGCCATCGCTAAGGACGGAAGTCAGGTTCTGGTGGGCATCCGGGCGCAGCCCGGCGTCCTCGATGTAATCGACACGACCTCGCTCCAGAAAGTAAAAAGCATTCCCGTGGATGGCGCGGTGCACAACGTGTATGTCACCCCTGATGGCAAATATGCGGTCAGTGGTTCGATCGAGAATAAAGCCGCCACGGTGATTGATCTCCAGAGTCAGCAAATGGCATGGGAAGTCAAATTCGACCGCCCGGTACGGCCTATGGCCTTCGAGATAAATCCCGACGGCTCGACTCGCCGCATCTTCGTTCAGCTTTCCACTTTTCACGGATTCGCTGTTGTCGACTTCGCGAAACGGGCGGAGGTAGCCAGGATCAAGTTGCCGGATCAGCCCGGTGGTTTCGGAATTGCGGAAGCACGAGGAGGCGTGCCGTCTCACGGAATCGGAGTAACTCCAGACGGAAAATCGTTATGGGTCAACAGTACGCTCTCCAATGCCGTCTTTAAATACTCGCTCCCTGATCTCAAGTTAGTCGGACACGCGATGCTGCCCGAAGTTCATCCGCTGGGGCATGCGCCAACGGGGGCGATACCGGAGTGGATTGCCTTCACGCCTGACAGCAAACTGGTTTACGTTTCGGACTCCGCGGCTCGATTGGTATCGGTCATCGACGCAAAGACTCTGAAAGAAGTCGCGCGCATCCCCGTGGGGGAAGTGCCGAAGCGATTAAAGACTCTGGTTCTGCAATAAACCGGTGGGGCCGCGAGATTGACACAACAAGGGTCGGTTGCAGCGCAAAATACGGACCGAGTAAAGATACGGATTATGGCCGAGCACACTGCCGCTTCCCCGGAAGCAGGAAATGTCGATTTATCTGCCTCGGAGGCCGAGGTTGGCCGGCGTGCCCGACATCGTATAGCGCGGCGCCTTCTGCCCTTTTTGTTTGTGCTCTACGTCATCGCTTTCCTGGATCGAATGAATATTAGCGCTGCCGCCCTCCAAATGCCCCGCGATCTCGGGTTCAGCGCTCGCGTGGTGGGCATGGGGGCAGGCATTTTCTTTCTCGGGTACCTGCTGCTGGAAATCCCCGGCGCATTGATTGTGGAGCGATGGAGTGCGCGCCGGTGGATTGCGCGCATCATGATCTCCTGGGGAATGGTCACTGTATTGATGGCCTTCATCCACACGGCCCGGGAATTCTATCTGGTGCGTTTTTTTCTGGGCGCCGCTGAGGCGGGATTCTTGCCCGGCGTCATTGTCTACCTGACCCATTGGTTCCGATATGAGGACCGGGGCAAGGCGGTCGCGTTCTTTTATGCCGCCAACCCTCTTTCCTACGTGATTGGCTCGCCCATTGCTGGCTTGCTGCTCGGCCTCTCGTGGCTTGGGCTGAGAGGTTGGAGATGGCTGTTCATCCTGGAAGGGATCCCGGCGATCGTGATGGGTGTGATCACGCTCTTCTATCTGACGGACTGGCCGGCGCAGGCTCGCTGGCTGCCCGCGGACGAGCGGTCCTGGATCATCGAACAATTACAGCGCGAAAAGCAAGCTAAGAAAGATCGCCAGCATTCCTTGAGCATTTGGGGAGCCCTGCACAACCGGGATGTAATCCTGCTGACACTCTGCTATTTCTGCGCCATGACCGGAAGCTACGGCATTGGTTTTTGGCTCCCTACCATTCTGAAACGTCTCTCTGGACAGAGCGACCTAAAGGTGACGCTGCTGGCTGCTTTGCCATATGTTGCTGCTTTCGTAACCCAGCAATTGAATGGCTGGCATTCTGATCGAACTAGAGAGCGCCGGTGGCATGCGGCCATTCCCGTGTTTCTGTGCGCGCTCGCCCTTTCGCTCGCTGTGCTCAATAGCTCGAGGCCCTTGGTATCCATTGGCCTATTCATTCTCGTGGGAGGTTCGTTTTATGGCTTTCAACCTTGCTTTTGGGCTGTGCCTACGCTTTTTCTAAGTGAATCGGCCGCGGCTGCCTCAATCGGGCTGATCAATTCGGTCGGAAACCTTGGCGGCTTTGTCGGACCTCTGGTGATGGGCTATTTGGTTGGCCGCACTCATAACTTCAGCGCGGGGCTCTGGTACCTGGTAGGCAGTCTTATTATGTCGGGTGTACTGATGCTCGCGGTTGGCGCCGGACGCCGGCGCGAGGCTTCGGACACTGCTTAAGATGTTCGCGCAATCAAGAACGCGAATTGTTTTTAATGTTCGCTTAATGCGCATTTCATGTTCATCCTGATTAATGTGAATAGCGCATTCCATGAGTATGTTTCTGTGACAACGGTCTTGTTTCTCAATAACTGGAGGTAAAGGTGAATAAATCGCGAGTAATGATTTTGTCAGTTGTGTTCTTAGCGCTTGTAGCCGCAGTTTGGGCTCAACAGAAACCGGTTCTGGAACCTTTACAAACGATTCCATTGCCTGAGCTCAAAGATGGCGATTTCGACCATTTCACCCCGGATGTTGCGGGAGGCCGGCTGTTCGCCACGGCGGAAGAGAATTCGAAAGTCCTCGTCTTTGATCTCAAGACTAATAAACTGATCCATACCATTAGCGATCTCAAAGCTCCGCACTCGATGCTTTATCGCGCCGATCTGAAGAAGCTTTTCGTGGTCGATGGCGACCTGGGTGAAATCAAGATTTACGAGACGGATTCCTACAAGCCGGTCGGGAGTATAAAGCTGAAGGAGGGTGCGGACGCGAGCTCCTATGATCCTTCCACCAAGCACCTCTATGTCGTTAACGGCGGCAAGGACGCCAAACTTCCCAACGCCTACATCACCGTCGTTGACACCTCCACCGCGAAAACTGTGGGCGAAATCAAGGTCGATTCCAATGACGTGGAAGGCATGGCCATAGAAAAATCTGGGCCCCGCATTTACGTCGTCATCAGAGGAAACAACTCAGTCGAGGTGTTTGACCGCACCAAGCGCACCTTGCTTGCGACGTGGTCGATTGCGACCGAGGGCAAGAAGCCTACCGCCATAGCGTTCGATGAGGACGCTCACCGGCTCTTTGTCGGCACGCGCGATCCGGGAAAACTGATTGTGCTGGATACGGATTCGGGCAAAGTTGTCAGCAGCCTGCCGGCGGCAGCAATGGTCGATGACATGGCTTACGATCCGCAGCATAAGCGCATCTACTTCGCAGGAACGCTATTTATCGATGTGTTTCAGCAGAGCGACCCCGATCACTATGTCCAGATCGGTCACAATCCGGGTGCGTTTCGAGCCAAGACGGGAATTCTCATCCCGGAGTTGAATCGCTTCTATCTGGCGGTTCCACACCATGAGAAACAGGTAGCCGAAATACGCATTTACAACGTGCTTCCCTAAGTCTGGAAATAGGCAAGGGTCGTCGGCTGCCCACATCAAAGCGGACGCTTCTTTTCGATTAGGGAAGAGCGTCCGCTTTCTTTCCGGTTCGTATCTAATATTTTGGGGGGTGTTCTGCCGGAGTAGCTTGGGATCAAGATGTAGACCCGACCAAGACAGTACGGATTCTTTCCGCACCGGGGTTACACAGCACTTCGGTATTAGACGTGTGCGGGTACTAGCGAAACTTCTGCGGCGATGGCCTTACCCATGTCCTCGGTTCCGGCACGCCCGCCAATGTCCGGAGTGAGAGGATCGCGCCGAGCAAGCACCTTGAAGATAGCCTCCTCGACCGCGCGAGCCGCATCCTTCTCGCCCAAATGCTCCAACATCATGGCACCCGACCAGATTTGAGCCACCGGATTGGCAATCTTTTTCCCGGCAATATCGGGAGCCGATCCGTGGACGGGCTCGAACATTGAAGGGTACTCGCGCTCCGGGTTTAGATTGGCGGAGGGAGCGAGCCCCATCGATCCGACGACGGCAGCGCCGAGATCGGACAGAATGTCTCCGAAAAGATTCGATCCCACGACGACATCAAACCAGTCAGGATGGCTCACGAAGTGAGCGGTCAAAATATCAATGTGGTATTGATCCGTTTTGACTTGCGGATATTTCTTCGAAATCGCGGCGAACCGTTCGTCCCAGAAGGGCATGGTGTAGACAATGCCGTTCGATTTAGTTGCTGACGTTACATGATTCTTGCGGGTCCGGGCTAATTCGAAGGCGTAGGTCATGATCCGATCGCAACCTTGCCGCGTGAAGACGGTCTCCTGAATTGCCATTTCGAGATCCGTGTTTTGGTGGAGACGGCCGCCGACGGCGGAGTATTCGCCTTCATTATTCTCACGGATGATGCAGAAATCGATCTCTCCCGCTTTGCGATTACTGAGAGGGGTCTTAATTCCTTCCAACAGCCGAACCGGCCGCAAATTCACGTACTGTTTGAAAGCCCGGCGGATGGGAATCAGCAGGCCCCAAAGTGAAGCATGATCGGGTACTCCCGGGTAACCCACCGCTCCAAGGAAGATGGCATCGAAGGGGCGCAATTGTTCCAGCCCATCTTCGGGCATCATCCGTCCCGTCTTGAGATAGGTTTCGCAACTCCAGTTGAAATGCTGCCATGACAACGAAAGGTCAAAACGGCGCGCAGCCGCTTCAAGCACGCGAATCCCTTCGGGGACCACTTCGCGGCCGATGCCGTCGCCTTCGATAACTGCAATTTTGTAATTCTTCAAGTGTCCTCGAATCGCCTTACTTCAGCTCGTTCTTGAATATTTTTCCACCTTTCATCACGAACTTCACCCGCTCAAGTTCTGTGATGTCGGCGGTTGGGTCGCCGGAGACTGCGACGACATCCGCGAATTTACCCGCTTCCAGGGAGCCGATACGGTCTTGCCATCCCATCAGCTGCGCAGCTCCGGTGGTTGCGGCTAGTATCGTCTGCACCGGAGTCATTCCGAACTTCACCATGTATTCAAATTCTTTGGTTTGGCTGCCATGCGGGAAGGGACCGGCTCCGGAGCCGAAGGCAATCTTCACGCCTGCCGCGACGGCTTTGGGGAAACTGCGTTCCGAGACTTCCGCAACACTGTGGCCATGGTGTTTCTTCTCGTTCTCCTCACGATCGAGCTGATAGTGATACAGAGTGGGCACCAGATATATGCCTTTCTGGATCATCATCTTGATCTCGCCATCATCAAGATCCACGCCATGTTCGATCGATTCCACGCCTGCGTTTATGCAGTTATGCAGACCCTCGCCACCAAAAGCGTGACAAGAAACCTTGTGTCCTCTCCTGTGCGCCTCATCCACGATTGCATTTACTTCTTCCGCCGTGAACGTGGGTGGGACAATCATTTTCCCGTCTTCGGTGAAATGAAATTGGTATGCCGCGTACAACTTGATCCAATCTGTGCCATGCGCGATCTGCTCCCGCACCGCTTGACGAGCGGCCCAGGGAGAGTCCACGACCTGCAGCGTGACCGGAAGAGATAACTCCTCGGAGTAACCGTTCATGAGGAAGCCACCCGTTGCCTGAAGGCCACGGGTTGAGACCTGCATTCGGGGACCCGGCACGACGCCGCGGTCGATGGCATTGCGCAGATCCACATCGCTGTAACTGGCTCCCAACGTCTTCAGATCGCGAAGGGTCGTGAAGCCCACCATCAAGTCTTTTTGCGCGTTCGCGAGCGCGGTCAGGGTGCGGTATTGGTAGGAATCACGTAAGAACTGTTCTTCCAGGTCCGGTCCGTTTCCAAAGACGTGAGTGTGCGCATCGATCAGGCCGGGAAGCACGGTAGATTGGCTTAAGTCCACCACTTCGGCGCCGGCGGGCACTTTTACGCGCTCGGCCGGTCCAACCTCGGTGATGCGGTCCCCGCGGATCAGCACAACCTGATTGTTCACCAGCTTTGCGGACTTCGTGTCAAAAAGCCGGCCGGCACGAATTGCGACCCAGTGGTCCGGCGAGGGCGTTTGAGCGGTGGCGAAGGCGCAGGCAAAGAGCAACAGGGCGGCAAAAGTTTTCTTCAGCATTAGCATGTCGGTTACCGATGGTCATCCTGCAACATTAAGGTCCAATGAAGACCAAATGAAACTTTGTTCAGACTGGCACACGGCCGCGTTATGAATCACATGATGGAGCGACGGGCGCCTCGCCCGTCCAGTCCGTCCCGCACGGCGGGGGCGCCCGGCTCTCCACCAACAAAACGAATACGAATATCGGTTGATTCTGAACAACTTTTCATCCTCGCTTTGTTTAGGCTTCATCTTGAAATGGCAATATACTATGCGTCGGGAGACTTAATGCGCATCCTGCTGGTCGAAGACGAAACGAAGGTCTCGAGTTTTGTCGCGCGCGGGTTGATGGCGGAGCGGTTCGCGGTAGACGTGATCGCAGACGGCCAGTCCGGACTCGAACTCGCAACCACGTATCACTATGATCTCGTGATTCTCGACTTGATGCTGCCGAAACTGGACGGCACCCAGGTGCTTCGACGCCTTCGGAGTCAGAATGTCAATGTTCCCGTATTGATTCTAACGGCCCGCGATGCGGTCGCCGACAAAGTCGGTAATTTTGAAGCAGGCGCGGATGACTATCTGACCAAGCCCTTCGCTTTTGCTGAACTCCTGGTTCGCGTCAAGGCGCTGCTTCGGCGTGGCCCCGTCAGCCGCAGCAGCGTGGTTCGCGTTGGCGATTTGGAACTGGACCGCCTCTCGCAGCAGGTGAGGCGTGCCGGCAAACGGATCGATCTGACCTCGAAGGAATATTCCTTGCTCGAATACCTGATGTCGAACGCGGGCAGGGTTTTATCTCGAACCATGATCATCGAACATGTGTGGGATCAGAGTTTCGACGGCATCACCAACATCGTGGACGTCTATGTGCGGCACCTCCGAAGCAAAGTGGACGACCCGTATGAGCAGAAGCTGATTCGTACCGTTCGCGGCGTTGGCTACACCATCGGCAATGGGGCGCACTCGTGAATACTCGATCGCTTCGTTTTCGCATCACTGCCTGGTATGCGGGGCTCCTCGCGGGCGCGCTGCTGATTTTTGGTGTCTCGGTTTACCTGGGTCTGGAGCGATACCTCTACTGGAATCTCCAAAGAACGCTAGGCTCCGATTGCCGGACAATCGGAACGCAGCTGCTGTCACAACATCCTTTTAAGCGCAGGGACTGGCTTGAGACTGAAATCAACGAGGCTTATGCGCCCGAGGTGAACGGCCACTTTATTCGCGTGGTCGAGGAAGGGGTCGGGGTCCGATACCTTTCTGGTGCGCCGAAGGACGGCGCATTCGACCCGTCTCAGGTCCCACTGCCCAAGGGAGACGAAAAAAATCGTCCGCGAAAGGTACGTTTAGGTGGAGGAAAGCAGTTACTGATCGATACTCAGCAATTCACGACACCGGACGGAAGTAAGTTCGTCGTCGAAAGCGGAGTCCCCTATCAGCAGATCGAGGTTGTGCTCCACGGATTGCTCGTGACGTTTGCCATCTACATGCCCTTCATCATTTCTCTTGCCGTGGTGAGCGGTTATTGGCTGATGAGGCGATCGCTGCAGCCTGTAGACGAGATCACGAAAAGGGCGGAGGGGATTACCTCCACCAACCTTAGTGAACGCCTGCCCGTCATCCGAACGGGCGATGAACTCGATAGGCTTTCTGTGTCCCTGAACCGCATGATCGAGCGACTCGATCAAGCTTTCCAGCACATCAATCGGTTTTCTGCGGACGCGTCTCACGAATTGCGGACACCTTTGACGATTCTCCAGTTGGAGCTTGAGGGCATCGCTCAAAGCCATCGCCTCAACCCTTCGCTGACGGATCAGATTGGCAGCGCCCTGGAAGAAACCCACCGGATGTCTCACATAGTCGAGAACCTGTTGGCCATCTCGCGCCTGGATGCGGGCGAGGTGAAAATGGACAAGACGCGGCTAGACCTCGGCCAGCTGGCGGCGTCCACGGCAGAGCAAATGAGACTGTTGGCGGAGGAAAAGTTGATCCTGTTCCGCATCAATGTGGCGGCCAATATCCACGTGGAGGGGGATCGATCCCGCCTTCAGCAAGTCATTGTGAATCTCGTCGCGAATGCCATTAAATACACGCAAGAAGGTGGTGAGGTCGAAGTGAATGTTCGCACAGACCGTGGTACGGCTGTCCTCGAGGTCTCCGACAACGGCGTTGGGATATCGGCCCAGGCCCTACCCCATGTCTTCGAGCGCTTCTACCGGGCGGATAAGGCACGCTCGCGTAATTCCGGCGGGGCAGGATTGGGTCTCGCCATCGTGAAAGCCATCTGCACGGCGCATGGCGCTGAAATCAAGGTTTCCAGCAAGGAAGGCTACGGGAGTCGTTTCACAGTAGAGTTGCCGCTTCTCGATGTTCCTGCGGAAGACCTGGCCAAACCAGCGCTTCGAACGCACTGACTCTGAACACAATTTTATCCTTCTTTCAGAACGCTTTAATCTGGAGCGAGTAACTCTATCTATGTGCGTGATTGCTTGAACTGAACCCGTATCGGGTCTCGGAATCTGCCAAATCCTGCCGCAATCGTTAGTGCGAGACGCAAAATGCTAATGCTGAAGAGTGTGCGAAATCCGGAAACGGGCTGCCCCCGAGTGCGAAGAGCCGCGATTGCCGGGACGCTCGCGGTCCAATCGCTTCTCTTCCTGTTGGCTGGACGCACCCTAGCCCAATCGATCGCGCCTGCTGCGAGTGCGCAGGTCACAGCGGCGGAGCAAAGCCCTCCCTCCAACTCCGCCGCTGCTTCGCTGCCCACCATCACTTTTTCTGACGCCCTGCGGCTCGCCACGGCGAACAATCCTCAACTGCAAGCCGCATTCACCGCGTTAGGCCTTGCGCATCAGGACCTCGTGCAAAGCCGTGCCGCGCTGCTTCCGAATATTAATTACAACATGCAGTTTCTATACACCGAGCCAAGTCCGCACGGAACGAACAATCCGATCTTTATTGCCAATAACGGAGTTCACGAATATGTCGCACAGGGGAATGTGCATCAGTCGCTTTCCCTCCAGACATTCGCTGACTATGGCAGGGCTTCGGCGGCGCAGGCAGTGGCCAGGGCCAAATCCGAAATCGCTTTGCGCGGTTTGGCAGTCACGGTGGCGCAGGCCTATTACGCGCACGTTGCGGCGGGGCACAAGTACGCTACAGCGCAACGCGCTAATGAGGAAGCACAACGATTTCTGGGAATCAGCGAGAAGCTGGAAAATGGCGGCGAGGTAGCACACTCCGACGTCATCAAGGCCCAACTCCAGTACCGGCAGCAACAGCGCGATTTGCGGGAAGCTGAGTTAGGGACGAACAAGACTCGTCTCGATCTTGCTATCTTGCTGTTCAAGGATTTTAACGAGAACTTCGCGGTAGTGGATGATCTTGGCACTGCTCCCGCGCTACCGCCTTTCGACGAGGTCAGCGCGGCGGGCACGCGAAATAATCCCGATCTCCGCGCCGCTCAAGCTACGCTCCGGCAAGCCAGCCGGCAGGTTACCAGCGCGTGGGGAGGAGTTCTGCCGGCCATCACCGTGGACTACTGGTATGGGATCGACGCAAACCAGTTCGCTACGGAAAGTCCCGCCGGGTTCCGCAACCTCGGCAGCTCGGCGGCGGCAACTCTACAACTTCCAATTTGGAGTTGGGGAGCCAACTTCAGCAAAGTGAAGCAGGCCAACCTCGAAAAGAAACAGGCGGTTGTCGAGTTGAGTGCGGCGCAGCGCACACTGCTGGCAAACCTGCGAACCTTTTACAACGAAGCGCAAGCCGCGCACGCGGAACTCGAACTGCTAAGCCAATCTGTCCAACTGGCATCCGAGAGCCTGCGATTGACCAGCCTCCGCTACCAGTCCGGCGAAGCTACTGTGTTGGAAGTCGTGGACGCGCAGAATACGCTCACGGCCGCGAGCAACGCCTATGACGATGGGCAGGTGCGGTTTCAGGTCGCGCTCGCAAATATTCAGACCCTGACTGGAAAGTTCTGAAACCGATGAAAACTCAAAAGCTCTTATCTCCAAAGACAATTCGTGAAGCTGTGCGGGATTGCCAACGTGTTTCCCGGCTGACGATTTCGATTTTCCTGGCGAGCGCGATTGCCATGTTGTCTGCCGGCTGTTCTCAGGAGAAAACCGAAGAAGCTGCCGTTCCGGTCACCGCCGCGAACGCCCAGAAAGCAACCGTTCAACGCGTCGTCACCGCGGATGCTGTATTGTTTCCTCTGCAACAAGCGGCGCTGGTGCCAAAGATCAGCTCGCCGGTAAAGCAGTTTTACGCGAAACGGGGAAGCAAGGTGCGCAAAGGCCAATTGCTGGCTGTGCTGGAGAACTCGGATCTGGCTGCGGCCAAGGAAGAAAACAAAGGAGCATTCGAACAAGCCGAAGCCACATATGTTACGGGAACGGCCGCCGGCCTCCCGGAGGAAATACAGAAGGCTACATCTGATGCGCAATCCGCCAAGGAGATGTTCGACGCTCAGCAAAAGGTCTACGACAGCCGGCAAGAACTGTTCAAGCAAGGGGCCATGCCTCGGAAGGACCTCGATCAAGCCGGAGTGAGCCTTACGCAAGCTCGAGCTCAATATGAGCTGGCGAAAAGACATCTCGATTCTCTTAACGCTGTGGTCAAGCAGCAGGAAACCAAGGGATTCGAGGGCCAGTTGTCTTCGGCCCGAGGCAAGTACCTCGGAGCGCAGGCTCAATTCGGCTATTCGGAAATTCGCAGCCCCATCGACGGCGTCGTTACCGATCGGCCCCTTTACCCGGGAGAAATGCCTAGTGCGGGAGTCCCGTTGATAACGGTTATGGACCTGTCACACGTAATCGCGCGCGCCCATATCCCGCAAAAAGATGCATTCTTGCTCAAGGTTGGAGACGAAGCCACCATCGACGTTTCGGGACTGGACAAGCCGACAGAGGGCAAGGTGACGCTGGTGAGTCCGGCGCTTGATCCCAACAGCACCACAGTTGAAGTCTGGGTACAGGCGAAAAATCCGAAGCAAAGTCTGAAGCCTGGCACGAGCGTGCGACTGTCCATGGTATCTGAGACCGTTTCGGACGCCCTGGTCGTTCCCGCCTCGGCCGTCTTGACTGCCGCGGACGGCAGTGCGACCGTCATGGTCATTGGTTCCGATCAGCATGCTCGCCAGTTGGCAGTCAAGGTAGGAATAAGGCAGGATGAGAACGTGCAAATTCTCGATGGGTTGAAAGAAGGGCAAAGTGTAGTTGCCTCCGGCGCCTATGGTCTGCCGGATAACACCAAAGTTTCCGTGGAAGCAGCGAAAGAGAAAGAGGCAGAGACAGAGAAGGGAAGCGACAAACCCTCAGCGGGTGAAGCGCCGTCCAAGGATTCCAGCAAGGAGGAAAAACCGTAAGTGACCTCCAACGGCGGGAAGCCTTCGTACTGGTTTGCGCAGCATTCACGCTCGGTCATTTTCCTGACCGTCACCCTTGCATTGATTGGGGGATATCTCGCTTTCACTGTGCCCGTCGCGGTTTTCCCGGCCACCAACTTCCCGCGAATTCTGATCGCTGTCGATAACGGCGTCATGCCGATCGATCAGATGATGGTGACCATTACCCGTCCTCTCGAAGAGGCAGTGAACAGCGTACCGGGGCTACTGAATGTAAAATCCATCACCAGCCGCGGTTCGGCTGAGATCGATCTTTTCTTCGACTGGAACGTTGACATGTTCCAGACCTTGCAGTACGTCAACGCCGCGCTATCTCGCGCGCAAACCGAACTTCCCGCCAGCGCGAAAGTCGAAGCCCATCGCCTGACGTTCGCCAGTTTTCCGATCATGGGCTATAGCATGACCTCCGACACCGTTGAGCAAACCAAGTTGTGGGAGATGGCAACCTATGAAATCAAGCCGCGCTTGAATCGGCTGGACGGCGTCTCGACAGTCCTGGTGCAGGGCGGACAAGAGCCTGAATTTCATATCATCCCCGATCCTGCCAAGCTCCTCGTAGCCGGGGTCACGGTTCCCGACATTCTTGAGGCGGTGCGACGCACGAACCTCATCGATTCTCCCGGCCTGCTGGAGGAAAATCATCAGCTAGTCCTGGGGCTGATTAACGCCCAGGTCCGCAACCCCGAGCAAATTGCCGGCGTAGTGATCAAGGCAACGCCGGCAGGAGTTCCTATACATGTCGGAGATGTAGCAACCGTCACCTCCGCCGTAAAGCCGGTCTATACAATCGTGACGGCAAACGGCAAACCGTCGCTTCTCATCAACATCAATCGGCAGCCGGACAGCAACACCGTGCAAGTCGCCGACGAAGTACACGCGGAGATTGCACGGATTCAACAGACTCTTCCCCACGGCATCCAGATCCAGCCTTTCTATGACCAGTCTCTGATTGTCCATCAATCCATCGCGAGCGTTCGAGATGCCATCTTGATCGGCCTTGTTCTCGCGTCGATCATCCTCGTCGTTTTTCTTCGCGACTGGGGAACCTCGATCGTGGCGGGACTGGTAATTCCGGTCACGGTTTCTATCACATTCATTGCCCTGAAACTGATGGGACAGAGCTTCAACCTGATGACCCTGGGCGGGCTCGCAGCCGCCGTGGGTCTGGTGATTGACGATGCTATCGTCGTGGTTGAAAACATCGTGCTGCATCGCGACGCCGGGCAGAACCGGCTGGAGGCCATCCAGAGCGCGCTACAGGAGATCACGACTCCGTTGATTGGATCGACCATTACGCCCGTGGTGGTCTTCCTCCCCCTGATCTCTATTGCGGGTGTGACAGGAACATTTTTCAGAGCGCTGGCGGTCACGATGGCTGTGTCGCTATTTGCTTCACTCGCCCTGGCCCTGACATGGACTCCTACTCTCAGCCAGTTTTTTATCAAGCACGGGAGTTCAGGAGAGACTGCGGCCGAAGCAGCCATTGAACATGAAGAAGATATTAAGCGTCTGCTGGCGGCTGAGGACGCCTCCGTCAGCGGCTTCTTTCTCAAGATCGTTAATTTTCACCAGAAGTGGTTGAGCCGTGCGTTGAAACATCCCAAAAGGCTAGCCGTGTTGAGCCTCGCGCTGGTCGCCGTGTCGTACGCCTGCTACCACTTCCTCGGCTCGGACCTGCTTCCTGAGATGGATGAGGGCGGGTTTATCGTTGACTACATCATGCCTGCAGGCAGTTCGCTCGCCGAAACTAATCGCGTCATTACCCATGTCGAGAAAATATTGCGCGAAGTTCCTGAAGTCGAGAGTACCTCCAGGCGCACCGGAATGCAGCTTGGTCTTGCCGCGGTAACGGAGGCGAATACCGGAGACGTATCTGTAAAGCTGAGGGATCATCGTAGCCGTGCTATCGACGAAGTCATCGAAGAGGTTCGCAGCAAAATAAAAGCCGAAGAACCTGTCTTGGACGTGGAATTTATTCAAATTTTGCAGGACATGATCGGAGACCTCACCAGTGCGCCGGAGCCGGTTCAGATCAAGCTCTTTGCCCAGGATCCGGCCCTCCTTGCTGACTGGGCTCCCAAAGTTGCTGATTCAATCGGCAAGATCAAGGGCATCGTAGACGTACTGAATGGCATCGACAATACCATCAGCGGTCCCGCGGTAACGTTTCAGATCAATCCCGGAGTGGCGGCGCGGGCTGGATTCACTCCGGAAGAAGTTGCAGCAGATGCGGCCGCGATTGTCGAGGGAGAACCAGCGCCAACACCCGTTGTCAGCAATGATCGGGCCTACACCCTTCGCGTGCGATTTCCCGATAGAAATCGAGCCTCGATTGGAGCCATGCGCGACACGCTGTTGACCAGTAGCGCTGGGAAAACAGCCACATTAGGCGCGCTGGCGGACATTACATCCGTCCCCGGACAGACCGAAATTCTGCGCGAAAATCTGCAGCGCCAAGTCGCGGTGACCGCTCGACTGGAGGGCACCGACCTTGGGACTGCCATTTCCGAAGTCCAGAAGGCTATTGCCGCCCTGCATTTGCCGGCCGCAATCCGAGTCGAATACGGTGGTACTTACAAAGAGCAGCAGCAGTCTTTCCGAGACCTCGCATTTGTTCTTGTCCTCGCCGTTATATTGGTTTTTTGTGTCCTGCTATTTGAGTTTGGCAGTTTTGCAGCGCCCCTCGCGATATTGGCTTCTGCGTTGCTGTCAACCTCGGGCGTTTTTATTGCCTTGCTGATTACCCGAACGACTTTCAATATTTCCTCTTTCATGGGGATGATCATGGTGATCGGCATTGTGGCTAAGAACGGCATCCTGCTGCTTGACGCCGATCAGAAATTTCGCGCTCTCGGTTTTTCGGCGGAAGAAGCTATCTTGCAGTCGAGCCGCAGAAGACTGCGCCCGATCGTCATGACGGCGCTGGCGACACTTGCCGGGATGCTACCTTTATCTTTTGCGATCGGCGCTGGTTCGCAAATGTTGCAGCCCCTGGCAATTGCCGTAATTGGGGGAGTTGTGATTTCCATGGTGCTTTCGCTCATTATTACCCCCGCCGTGCACTTCTTCGCGACCGGCGGCAGGGATGAAACCACCTCGGAGACTAGCTTAAGAGAAACCGCGTCCCAGGTTTAGCGGCGCGGCAACTGCAATCGACATCAAATACGCTTCAATTTTCCGGAGGCTCTATGAAAACAAAATTCGCAAACCTGATTCTGTGCCTGACACTTGTTGCGGTCGCCATCAGCACTTGCGTTATCGTGGCTGCACCCGCGGTGGCCCAGTCCGCTCCAACCTACTCGGTGGCCCGCACCATGGTGATCGGCGGCGATGGCGGATGGGACTACGTATATGCAGATTCTGCGGCGCGCCGTCTTTACGTCGCCCGCGCCACTCGCTTCATGGTGGTTGATCTGGACTCCGGCAAAGTGGTCGGCGAGATTCCGGATACACCCGGCGCCCATGGTGTGGCCGTTGTTTCCGATCTAGGCATTGGCTTCACCACCAACGGCCGCGAGAATACTTCCAGCGTATTTGATCTGAAAACGCTGAAAGTTTCTGAAAAAATCAAAACTGGCGAAGGGCCGGATGCAATCGTTTACGACTCCGCTTCCGGGCACGTCTTTATCATGGACGGCCATGGCAAGGCCGCGTCCGTGATTGACCCGAAAACACGCAAAGTTGTTGCGACCATTCCCCTCAGCGGCAAGCCAGAAGCACCGGTGGCCGGTGGAAAGGGCCGCGTTTACGTCAACATTGAGGACAAGGGCTCGATCGCAGTGATCGATTCCAGCACGAACAAAGTTGTCGACGAATGGCCGATGGCGGGCTGCGAGGAGCCCAGCGGCTTGGCTATGGATCAGGATGAGGGCCGCCTCTTCGCCGCCTGCGGTAACAAACTCATGGCGATTGTGGATTCGAAAACGGGCAAGCTACTTGGTACGGTGCCCACCGGCGACAACAGCGATGGCGCGGCTTTCGACCCGAAAGCTAAAGTTGCGGTCACTTCAAACGGCGAAGGCTTCATGAGCTTCGTCGGCGAACGTGACGGAAAATATGCGCTGATAGAAAACGTGCCGACCAAGAAGGGTGCGCGCACCATCACTTTCGACGCCGCCGCTGGCCAAATGCTTACTGTGTCCGCCGACCTGGGCCCGGCGCCGAAACCAAGTCCGGAAAATCCGCGAGGACGGCCTCTGCCATTGCCGAATTCGTTCGTCGTAATCGCCGTGGGAAAGAAGTAGGAACCCGCTACGCCAGGTAAAACGGTGGAGAGATGGGCGCCTCGCCCGTCCCAGCCGGGCGGAAACGCCCGGCTCTCCACCGGCAAGGCTGGATCGAGAACGGTAACACTCACGCGGTCGCTTTCGATGAAAGTGGAGTATTCGCTGCCATGAAGAGACGAGACTTTTTGCGGTCTTCCGCCACGTTGGGCGCGGTTGTGACAACTGTCGGCTTGTCTCCCGCCACACTCGGCGCCAGCGAGAATACGCCTTGTGTCGCAGCTCCATTCCCGCAGACCCCCGGGCTGACAAAATATGTGGTCGAGTTCGTGCGGAACACCAAGTTCTCCGATCTGCCGGCGGACGTGATCGATCTCGGCAAAAAATCCATTCTGGACGGTTTAGGGCTTGCCTTGGCCGGTGCCCGAGCCCAGAACGGAAAGCTGTTTCGCGAGTATGCTGCCAGCCTCGGCCTTCCGGATCGCGGCGCTACGGTGATGGGGACCAAGACGAGACTGACGCCGCGCTTTGCGGCCTTCGCCAATGGCTTGGCGATCCACGTGGAGGACTTCGACGACACCCAGTTGGCGGTCGGTAAGGACCGCGTATACGGACTGCTTACACACCCCACGGTGCCCGTGCTTCCGGCCGCTTTGGCTCTTAGCGATACCACCGCTACCAGCGCCAAGGATTTTCTCGTGGCCTATCATTTAGGAGTCGAGGTCGAGTGCAAGATTGCGGAGGCAATATCCCCCCGCCATTATGAGGATGGGTTTCATTCCACCGGAACCTGCGGAGTGTTTGGCGGCACTACAGCCTGCGCCAAACTCCGCGCCTTTGATGAATCTCAACTCTCCCGCGCCTTCGGAATCGCAGCGAGTCAGGCCAGCGGACTGCGTGAGAACTTTGGAACCATGATGAAATCGTTCCATGCCGGGCACGCGGCTGAGATCGGAGTCTTTTCTACAGACCTGGCAGCTCTAGGCTGGACTGGCGCCGAACAGATACTGGAAGCTGACCGCGGCTTCTTCCACGCGTTTGGCGGCAGTTACGATCCCTCCGCCATTTTGCACAAACTCGGACAGCCCTGGACGTTCGCGAACCCCGGCGTCTCCATCAAGCCGTACCCCTGCGGATCGCTGACGCATCCCGGGATGACCGAGATGCAGCGGCTTATCCGCAGTGAGAAAATCAAAGCCGCGGACGTGGACATGGTCGAAGTGGGCACGAATCGCAACCTTCCCAACGCGCTCATTCACCACCACCCGAAGGACAACCTGCAAGCTAAATTCAGCATGGAATTCTGCCTCGCTATCCTGCTGATCGAGGGCAAGGCGGGACTTGGTGAATTCACCGACGCCGTCGTCAACCGGCCCGACGTCCAGGCGATGATCGATCGCATCCATTTCGGCGTCGATCCCGAGGCCGAAAAGGCGGGGTACGACAAGATGACGACGATCCTTAGAATCCGCCTGAAAGATGGGCGCGTGGTTACCGGGCGCGCTGATTTTGGTAAAGGCAGTCCAGCCAATCCGATGAGTTACGACGAGGTCGCCGAAAAGTTTCATGGCTGCGCCGATTTCGCGCAATGGCCCATCGCTCGCGCCAACAAGATCGTCGAACTGGTGCGCCGTTTGGAAGACCTTGATGACATCCGTACGCTAACTGCGCTTTGCGCCGGATGAGAGTTGCCCGATCGCGATCGAATGCCAGAACCCTACACGACTCCGCCGACGACTCCGTCGGCCGTTCCGCCGATCCAAGGCGGCCACGGCGCGGCTCTCCTCGCCGGCTTCCTCGGATGGACGCTCGACGCCTTCGACTTCTTTTTGGTCGTCTTCTCGCTGACCGCCATCGCTCAGGAGTTTCACCGCACAGACGCCGAGATTGCACTCTCCATCACGCTTACGTTGATGTTCCGTCCGGTGGGCGCGTTCATCTTTGGACTGATGGCCGATCGCTACGGCCGCCGCCTTCCCTTGATGATCGACCTCGTCTTCTACTCCGTGGTCGAAGTGCTCACTGGCTTCGCGCATAGCTTCACTACCTTCCTGGTCCTCCGCGCCTTGTTCGGCATCGGCATGGGCGGAGAGTGGGGCGTAGGCGCATCTCTTGCCATGGAAAAAGTTCCGCCCAGACTGCGCGGGTTTCTTTCCGGCCTGCTCCAACAGGGATACGCTCTCGGCTACCTTCTCGCGGCCGTCTGTTTCTACTTCGTCTTTCCCCGCTGGGGATGGCGTCCCATGTTTTTCATCGGAGGATTGCCCGCCCTGCTCGGGCTTTTCGTCCGCTTCAAAGTGAAAGAATCAGAGGTGTGGCAGAAAACTCGTCAAACGAGCTGGAGCAGCCTGGGCCGCGAGATTTGCTCTCACTGGAAATTGTTTCTCTATCTGACCCTCTTGATGATGATGATGAATTTTGCCTCGCACGGCACACAGGATATGTTCCCAACCTTCCTCCAGCGCCAGTGGGGAATGGGTCCGACCCAGCGCGCGGTGATCACTGCGATCTCCATGGTGGGAGCTCTCCTCGGAGGCCTTCTATTCGGCTTTTTGTCCGACCGCTTCGGACGCCGCCGCGCGATGATCACCGCACTCGTAAGCGCGGTCGCGCTGGTCCCCCTGTGGGCCTATGCCCCGTCTCTGGCGTTGCTGGTCGTCGGAGCTTTCCTGATCCAGTTCATGGTGCAGGGAGCGTGGGGCATCATTCCAGCGCACCTCTCGGAATTGTCGCCCGACTCGGTGCGCGGATTTCTCCCCGGATTCGCTTACCAGTGTGGCGTGCTCCTGGCCGGCTCGGTCGCTTACGTGGAGGCGATTCTCGCGCAGCATACCAGCTACGCCAACGCCATGGCTCTGACCGCCTTCGTTGTGTTCACGCTGGCAGCGGTGGTGGTGGCTCTGGGGCGCGAGCAGAAAGGCATTCAGTTCGGTGCGCAGGATATCGGTTCGTAGTATGTCAGTTGCGGACAACACGAAATCAGAGCAGGAGAACACGGGATAAGATCAAAAGAGTTAACTGCGGCGGTATTTCACCATCGGCGAAAAGGGGTAACGTTGACACAACTTAGTAACCCGGCCATCGCTGCCGAGATCAGCGCCCGGCTCGACCGGCTTCCCGCTACGCGATACATCTGGAAGCTGGTACTGCTGCTTTCCCTGGGCGGATGCTTTGAAGTCTACGATCTCTTCTTTACCGCCTATATTGGTCCGGGCCTGGTGCGAAGCGGGCTGTTCTCCAGTTCCTCGGCGTCGTTCTTCGGATTTAACGGCCTCGCCAGTTTTGTCGCCGCCACTTTCGCCGGCCTCTTCATCGGCACCATGCTCTTCGGATTCGCGGCGGATTGGTTCGGGCGGCGCATGGTCTTCACCTGCTCATTGCTGTGGTACACCGCCGCCACAGTGATTATGGCTTTCCAACATACAGCTATTGGCATCGTCGCCTGGCGGTTGATTGCCGGCATCGGCATCGGGGTTGAGTTAGTAACGATTGATACCTACATCACCGAACTCGTGCCCAAACATCTTCGGGGACGCGCCTTCGCTGTAAACCAGGTGATACAGTTCAGCGTCGTTCCCGTGGTGGCCCTGCTGGCCTGGATATTGGTTCCTCGTAGCCCGTTAGGCCTTGAAGGCTGGCGCTGGGTCGTTTTGATCGGTGCGATGGGTGCGATCTTTGTATGGTTCATCCGCCGCGGCGTGCCGGAAAGCCCCCGTTGGTTGATCTCTCACGGCCGTTTGGCGGATGCCGAGCACGTTACGGCCGTCATGGAAGCGCGTGTCTCACATGAGTTGGCCGCGCCTCTTCCTCCCGCTAATCCCCATCCGGTCGAGGAAGTTCACGGACATTTCTTCGACATTTTCAAAGCACCGTATTTAAGCCGCACCTCGATGCTGATGGTGTTTAACTTTTTCCAGACGGTGGGGTACTACGGCTTCGCGTCCTGGGTGCCTACTCTGTTGATTGCCACCGGCGTGACCACCACCACCAGCCTGCGGTACTCGTTCATTATCGCGATCGCGGCCCCATTAGGCCCGCTGCTCGCGACGACAGTCGCCGATAAGTTTGAGCGCAAGTGGCAGATCGTGGGTGCGGCTTTTTGCATTGGAGTCTTTGGACTGTTGTTCTCCCGGCAGACTGGTGGCGGCTTCCTGATTGCGTTTGGCGTCTTGCTGACTTGCTCCAATAACTGGATGTCGATGGCCTTCCATGCGTATCAGCCGGAGCTCTTCCCCACTCGGATACGAGCTCAGGCGGTCGGCTTCGTCTACTCATGGAGCCGGTTGAGCGCCATTTTCACGAGCTTTCTCATCGGTTTCTTCCTGCGCGATTTTGGCGTCGCCGGAGTCTTCACCTTTATCGCCGCCTCGATGCTGGTTGTCATGTTGTCAATCGGAATTTGGGGACCGAAGACTCGTGGCTTAGCCCTCGAACATATCTCACATTGAAGCGGAGGTCAGAACTTACGGTATCGCTGAAGCGATACCTTGATACGAAACCGTGGCTTCGAAATTCGAATGCCGATTTACGGGCTCCACATCCAGAGCGGAGTTTTCAGCAAACTGTTTTTAGCAGCAGCGGTGAGACTACGGCGCAAAACTTCTAAGCGGGCAGCGGTTTCCCCTTTGTTTCTTCGCCAAAGGGAATGAGCAATAGCCCAATTACAAACGCCACTGCGGTCAGAGCCACTGGGATACCGATCGTCTGAAAATGGCGAACGCCCGCGCCCACTAAAAATGTAATACCGGCCCCGGCAAAACGCCCGACGGAAGTAGCAAACGCGAATGCGCTGGCCCGGCATTCCGTCCGATATTGCTCCGGCACCCATAACGTATAGATTGCAAAGTTCGCACCTCCAACACCGAGGAAGAACAGACAGACCATGAACCAGGTGAGCGCGCCTTCCTTCAGATAAAAGGCGTAGCCAAAGCCGGCCGAGATAAATATCAACATCGCCGAAAAGTAGATTGCCAGGGTTGCCCGGCGGCCGATGCGTTCCGCCATGACCGGTACGGCCAGACACCCCAGGATAGTTCCGACTGAAAGAATCATCGTGGCATAGGACGCCAGCCGCGCTCCTTCCGCTGCCGGCAAATGTGCAGTGGCGGCCAAAAAGGTCACTGAAGCCGGGACATAAACCGCGCCCGCCCACAGGCCTACGATGGAAATCAACATATAAGTTGAGTTGAGGATGGTGCGCCGGCGGTACTCTGGCGAAAACAGATACAGGAAAGAACGCCGCGCTGTCCAAGCCTCATTCAACTGGTTGCGCTTGTTCGCCCAGCGGCTTGGTTCTTTCACGCCGTAGCGAATGAAAGCAACAAAGAGAGCGGGGAGGCCTCCCAGCACAAACATGGCACGCCAGCCATAAGCGTTGCCGATAAAATAGTTGGCGAGCGCCGCCAGAAAAAAGCCGAAATAGTAGCCGGTATGCATAAGTCCGGCGCCCATTTTCCGGCGTTCTTCAGGCCATTCCTCCGCGATGAACGTACCCGCCATTGACCACTCGCCGCCGATCCCAAGACCCGCCAGTAATCGAAAGGCGGCCAAAATCCAAACGCTGGTAGCCAAAGCGCTGAGCAAAGTGAAGACCGAGAAAAAAATGATTGTCAAACTCAGCGTGCGAACCCGCCCGAACCGGTCGGCAATCGGCCCCCAGATCAATGACAAACCCCATCCCACCAGGAAGAGCGCAAATAGCACCGCGCCGTAGAAGCCGACATTCGCGGTGGTCGCAGGAATTCCGGATCGCGGCAGCAGGTCTCGCAGCGCCGGAACCAGTACCATGGCATAGATGAACGAATCCATCCCATCCAGAGCCCAGCCTCCCCACGCCGCCCAAAATCCCCGGATCTGGTTGCGCGTCAGTTGTGGCTTGCTCAACTCCACTGCTGTGCTTGACATCCGATTCCCTTCCTGTTCGCAAGATGGCGCAACCGTGTGCGGACCACGCGCCGGAGACTCCTGAACAACATGTTTGATTTTCGCAACGACGTCCCAAATAGGAGTATCGCTCACGCCCTCTCATACGGTGGGGAGTGAAGCTCTACCACGAATCCCGTCAGCTAACAGGCAGGGCTTGCTGTCGCATATTTCAGGGGCCAGCGGTCTAGACTGGGCACGAGGAAGTCGCCTTTAGGTGGTCCTGGGTTCACCAGTACTCGCGCCGGGTTACCGGCCGCGCGGGCGTAGGGCGGGATGTCTGTCATGACCACGCTGCGACTGCCGATAATCGCCCCTTCGCCGACGGTTACGCCTTTGCAGATAGTGCAGCCCGTACCGATCCACGCATTGCGGCAGATACGAACAGGCTTGATCTCGGATGAAAATGCGGGAGCTCCGGCCAGTCGATGCCTGAAATCCAGTGGATGGCTATCACTGTCCCGTATGGAGCAGTCCGAAGCGATTCGGGCTCCGTCCTCGACCACCACTTCCTCGTTCACGACAAATCCTACGTTAGAGCCGATCGTAACCTTGCTCCCGATAAACAGCTTCGGGTGCTCATGCGTGCGACCGCTGGAAACCCCAATTTTGCCGCTGATCGAAACGTCATCTCCGATTTCAATGTGGGCATGCCCGCGAACATCGGGCAGCGCCCATAGGAAAAGCCTCTGGCCGACCCGATCGCAGCGGCTCCGGAACAGAGGCTCCTCGTAGAAGAAAACGCAAAGTCGCCGGCATGCCCGAGCCACTGACCAATGGCATGCATAGATTGATCGCAGCACCGGCTTGGCGAATTGGGGAATGGGAATGTGCATCCGAAGCAGAACGATGATGACGCGCTTGACCTTCGCGTAGCCTGGGGTCTCGGCACGTCTGATCTTCAAAAGAAGCGCAGCCATAACTCCTCATTTTCTCCCGCAGCGAGTGGCGGGAAGCAGGGTTAGCAGATGGCTGAGTGGTGTAGCACGTTTGGTTAGGCTCGTCAACGCAACTTAAGTGCCAGTAATTCCCGCCGCAGGCATTTTCACTTTGCAGCGCGCCAGCCGCTCCCGCGCACCCTTAGAATTAAAGGCCATTCCCTGTCTGCAGACTGCTACCAAAGCCGGCGAGCGCACTCCGGTATGCGAAGCAATCGCAATGCTCAGGTATCAGCCAGGGCCCGGCAGCCAGGGGCCAGTTAGCTGCTCAATAGAACTAGAACGTGACGCAACTTCGCCCATTCGGCCCTGTTCTTCCGTGATCTAAGAAACATCCTAGCCAATTGATAAGCTCCCAGTGAACTTCATAGGAGGGCCCGTGCCCGCTCACCAATCGGCTTCCCAATCGACGATCAAGATTCTCTACGGCGAAAGCGACGAAGATACTCTCACGGCCCAAGCCGCTGAAATCGCTAAAGCCGGGCATCATGTCACCACCGCCCTCGAGCGTCAGGGCGTTCAGGAAGCCCTGCGCCGCGACGCCTTTGACCTCGTCATTCTTGGCGCCACCTTGTCCAAGGAGGATCGCCATCACCTGCCTTACATGGTCAAAAAGGCTCACGAGGGAACCAAGGTCCTCGTCATGCACGCCGGCTCACACCATCACGCCGTCGACGCGACCATCGACTCCAACCTGAGCATGCACCGCGTCCTCGAGCGCATTGCATCGCTGCTTCAGCCCGTAGCTGTCCGTTAACCGCCAGCCACTTTCACAAAAATAAAAAGGTCTGGCTGGGTGGGTGGAGAAGCCCGCACTCAGCCAGACCGCTTCCAGGCGATTCAGAGTTGCTTTCCGGGTTGCGCCCCTTTGAAAAGCTCCCCCCGGACAGCCATCATTTTCACCATCGCCAGCCCGCCAGTTGTCACATCCGTGTCAACTTGCCGTCATATTTTTGCGCGGCGATGGTCGAGACGTGGCTTGCCGCGTCTCCTCAATTTTCCAAAATGATCTTCCAAAATTTGTCAGCATGACCGAAGCGAAGGACTTGCTTTTGTCCGCATCACGGCATTGTCTTACTGTCTTCGTGCGCCCGGAGGTACCCCAAAACTCAAAATGGGCCGCCAGCCAAGAAGCGGTGACGTTTCCTTGGCTATCGGCCCATTCGATCCGGACTGGGATCGGAGGTGATATCTACATCGTATTCCCTTCACTTCGATTGTCAAGGATCAACTTCCAGCACAAAATTGTTTCAATTTGCGACAAGTCCACGCCAAAAAGCGCTCCCATGATTGACACTCCCGTTGGCAAAGTGTTATTTTAATTGGTTTTAGAAGCGGATCTGCTTCCAGCGGAGTCCGCCAGCAAAATCAGCCAAAGGATCGGCAAAGATTCGACCACCAAGGATTCAATCGCCAGTTCGATAGTCGGTTCGATAATCGATTCGATACTCAAAACAAATCACCAGAGACCAGATCATCAGAAAATGGATCAGACACTCCGACAACTAGGCGAATTACTGCTCGGAGCCGTGCCCACCGTCATCCTTCTGGCGATGCTTTACATCCTTTATACCTTCCTCGTCCATCGCCCTCTTACCGCCGTGCTCGCTGAGCGCCACAACCGTACCCAGGGTGCAATGGAAAAAGCCCGCGCCGATATCGCCACTGCCGAGGCGCGGACGGCCGAATACGAGCAGCGACTGCGCGAAGCCCGTCAGAGAGTCTTCAAGAACCAGGAAGCTCGCCGCCGACAGGCCACTCAGGCTCGCAACCAAGCCGTGAATGAAGCCCGTATCCGCGCTCACGCGCAGGTCAAGCAGGCCCGAGCCGATATCGAACAGTATGAGCAGCAAGCCATGTCAAAGCTGCAATCCGACGCGGCCCAACTCGCCACCGATATCGTGCGCGCCGTGTTACGTCCCGTGGCGTCGCCCAGTCCGGTGGGTGGCAAATGAGAGTGATGCTGGAACTCGTGTGGGTACGGCTCGTGTGGGGACGGGCGACCTCGCCCGTCCAGGCCGAGCGAAGCTCGCCATCGACTCCTGGCGCCCGGCAGTGGCTGGCGCTCGCTCTTTTGGCATTCTTGTCAGTCGCCCCAGCGCGAGCCTTCGCCTACGTGCAAGAGCAATCCGCGGCGCCCCCGTCCGAACAAACATCCACGGAACCCAAAAAAGACGATAAGCAAGCTGACCCTGAACACAAAGGTATCGGCGGACAACTAGTCGAGGAGAAGCGCGAGTCTACGGGAGAGGACGAGGAAGACAACGCGAACCTTAAGCATGCCGGGCCGGTCCGTTGGCTGGCGCGTAAAAGCGGTCTCAGCGTTCATCAGGCGCATCTCGTGGCGCTCGGTTTTAACTTCGCGATCGTTGTCATCGTCGTGCTTTGGGCCGCGCGCAAATTTCTACCCGCGATGTTCCGCAACCGCAGCCAATCCATCCAGCGGGCTTTGGAAGAAGCGCGCTCTGCCAGCCAGGAGGCGAATCGCCGCTTAGCTGACATCGAGACTCGTCTCCGCCGGTTGGATGTAGAAATCGGACAGATGCAAGCCGCCGCTGAAAAGGAAGCCGACGCCGAGGAAGCTCGCATTCAAAAAGCCACCGAAGAGGACATCCGCAAAGTGGTGCTGGCCGCCGAGCAGGAAATCGCCGCCGCCGGCAAGCAAGCCCGCCGCGAATTGACAACTTATGCCGCCGGCCTCGCCGTCGCCTTGGCCCGCCAACAGATTAAAGTCGATGACAATACCGACCACGTCTTGGTCCGCACCTTCGCGTCGAAGCTGGCTTCTCGATCTTCACATGGTAGCGACGACAGCGGAAAGGACAGGCAGTAACCATGGCTTCCGTCGTCGGTATCTACGCCCGCGCCTTTGCAGACGTAGTAATGAAGACAAGCAGCCCCCTCGATCCCGCCGGCGCGCTCCAGGAATTGCGCAGCATCGAGGCCCTGTTCAAGGAAAGCGATCAGTTGCGCCGCGTCATGGAAAACCCGGCCATTCCCGGCGACCGCAAACGTGCCGTGCTCGATGCCATCACCCAGCGTTTGGGCACCAGCCGCTCAGTCCGGAATTTCATTGCCGTACTCACCGATCACCGCAGGCTGCCGCTATTTAGCGAAATCCTGAAACAGCTAGAGCAGGAATTGAACGCCCGCCAGGGCTTCGCCGAAGCGCAAGTAAACACAGCGCGCCCGCTGAGCGATCCGGAAAAACAATTGCTGGAAGCCGAGATCACAAAGATGACCGGTAAAAAAGTTCGCGCAAGATACGGGGAGGATGCCTCTCTATTAGGCGGAGCAGTAGTGCAAGTAGGCAGCACCATTTACGACGGTTCAGTAAAAGGCCAGTTGGAGAGGATAAGGGAGCAGTTGGTGGAGATCTAGCCATTAGCTTTTGGCCTTTAGCTATTGGCTTGGACGCAAAAGGGCAACACAGTGGGAGCCCGGAAAACCAGAGATTCGTATCAGGGCGTCGCTTTAGCGATGCTGAAAGTTCGACGATCAGTAGACCGTTGTAGGGCAGCGCAAAAGCAACAGCACCGCAGGAGCTAAGAGCTAAAGCTAAGAGCTAAAAGCTGATTTTATGGCACAAATCAAAGCAGACGAAATTACCCAACTAATTCGCGAACAAATCGAGAACTACGAATCGAAAATCGCGGTCGACGAAGTCGGCACGGTCATCACCCTCGGCGACGGCATCGCCCGTGTCTATGGCCTCGACAAGGTCATGGCCGGAGAGCTCCTCAGCTTCCCGCACGGCGTGGCCGGAATCGCCATGAACCTCGAAGAAGATCAGGTCGGCGTCGTCATTCTAGGCGAATACACCGAGATCAAAGAGGGAGACGAAGTCAAACGCACCGGCCGCATCATGAGCGTTCCCGTGGGCGATGCCCTCATCGGCCGCGTGGTCAATTCGCTCGGCGTGCCGATCGACGACAAGGGTCCCATCGCCACCGATAAATTCATTGCCCTGGAGCGCATTGCTCCCGGAGTTATCGCTCGCCAGCCCGTGCGCGAGCCCATGGCCACCGGATTGAAGGCCATCGACTCCATGATCCCCATTGGTCGCGGACAGCGCGAACTGATCATTGGCGATCGCCAGACCGGTAAGACTGCCGTTGCTCTCGACACCATCATCAACAGCAAGGGCAACAACCTCATCTGCATCTATAACGCCATCGGTCAGAAGCGCTCGTCGATAGCCCAGGTGGTCAAGATTCTCGAAGATGCCGGCGCCATGGAATACACCATCGTGGTTGCCGCCTCGGCTTCCGAACCCGCTCCCATGCAGTACATCTCTCCCTACGCGGCCTGCGCCATGGGCGAGTTTTTCCGCGATTCGGGACGGCACGCCCTCTGCATCTACGACGATCTCTCAAAGCACGCCGCATCCTATCGCGAGATTTCTCTCTTGCTCCGCCGGCCCCCGGGCCGGGAAGCCTATCCGGGAGACGTTTTCTATCTCCACTCGCGTCTGTTAGAGCGCGCCGCCAAGCTTAGTGACAAGAACGGAGGCGGGTCGCTAACTGCGCTGCCCGTCATCGAAACCCAAGCGGGCGACGTTTCGGCGTACATTCCGACCAACGTGATTTCGATCACTGATGGCCAGATTTATCTTGAAACGGACCTCTTCAATCAGGGTGTTCGCCCCGCCGTTAACGTAGGACTCTCCGTGAGCCGCGTAGGCGGCAGCGCGCAAATCAAAGCCATGCGCCAAGTGGCTGGAACTCTTAAGCTGGAACTAGCCCAGTACCGCGAACTAGCCGCCTTTGCCCAGTTTGGCAGCGATCTAGACAAAGCTACCCAACAGCAACTCAATCGCGGTCAGCGCTTGGTGGAACTGCTGAAACAAGGCCAGTTCTCGCCGTTACCCTTCTCAAAACAAATCCTGATCATCTTCGCAGGCACCAGCGGAGTGCTCGACGATATGCCGGTCAATCAGGTTCGCGACTTCGAGATGGACCTTTACAAGTACGTGGAAACCACAAATCCAGGCCTGCTAAACACGATCATGGAGAAAAAACTTCTGGACGACAATTTAAAGGCAGAAATGTCCAGAGTAATAAAAGAAGCAAAACAGCAGTTCATAGATTCAAGACAAGCAGCAGCGAAGTAAAAGTTCTCAGTTCTCATTCAACCACGAAAGCCGGGAGACTGAACTGAGAACTGAGAACTGAAAACCGAGAACTGATTCATGGCCAACATCCTCGATATCCGGCGCCGCATCCGCAGCGTGATCAACACGCGGCAGATCACCAAGGCTATGAAGACCGTCTCCGCCGCGAAGTTACGTCGAGCGCAGGAGAGCGCTTTGGCCGCGCGTCCCTATTCGCAGATGCTCACCAACGTCCTCAAATCGTTAATTTCACGAGCCGATGTCTACGATCCAGTTACCGGAAAGGCGATTCATCCCCTGCTCGCCGAACGCGAAGAAAAGACCGTCCTGCTGATCGTAGTCACCGGAGACAAGGGCTTGGCTGGAGCGTTCAACACCAACATATTGAAGATGGCGTCAAAATTCATCCAGTCACAAGCAGGTCAGAACATCGATATTGTATGCATCGGACGCAAAGGCCGCGACTTCATGCGCCGCCGCTACCCCTTCGCCCCAGAGAAGGCGTCAACTAGTGGAGAGACGGGCGCCCCGCCCGCCCAC
>Ga0210400_10000502_pt1 | contig 43536 bp, 33 predicted proteins | sample IncBWH26MmetaG_FD_155456 | JGI IMG/M metagenome (GOLD analysis project Ga0210400, IMG submission 155456) | Forest soil microbial communities from Barre Woods Harvard Forest LTER site, Petersham, Massachusetts, United States - Inc-BW-H-26-M | ecosystem: Environmental > Terrestrial > Soil >... | reverse complement strand
AAGATATCCAGTATTGAAGGCTGTTCCGAGGTTGAGCCCCGGGATTTCACCCCCAACTTAGACATCCGCCTACGCGCCCTTTACGCCCAGTAATTCCGAGCAACGCTAGCCCCCTTCGTATTACCGCGGCTGCTGGCACGAAGTTAGCCGGGGCTTCTTCTCCGGGTACCGTCATTATCTTCCCCGGTGAAAGAATTTTACAATCCTAAGACCTTCATCATTCACGCGGCATGGCTGCGTCAGGCTTTCGCCCATTGCGCAAGATTCCCTACTGCTGCCTCCCGTAGGAGTCTGGGCCGTGTCTCAGTCCCAGTGTGGCTGATCATCCTCTCAGACCAGCTATGGATCGTAGCCTTGGTAGGCCTTTACCCTACCAACTAGCTAATCCAACGCGGGCTACTCCAATGGCGATAAATCTTTCCCCCGAAGGGCACATACGGTATTAGCTGAAGTTTCCCTCAGTTGTTCCGTACCAAAGGGCATATTCCCACGCGTTACTCACCCGTCCGCCGCTCACCCGAAGGTGCGCTCGACTTGCATGTATTAGGCCTGCCGCCAGCGTTCGCTCTGAGCCAGGATCAAACTCTCAGGTTGAGTTGAGCACTGACCTAGCGTCCTCAGTATCCGAAGATACTGACTGGCATAGTCATCTTTAGTTCTTGACGAGTTCCCATTCACATCGATGCCCCGAGGCCGAAGCCCAAGGGAATTGATATTCATGGTGTGTCTTCAAGAGACCGCAGATTTCGTCAGTGTCGAGGTTACCTGGTTAGGGTAACCGCCAGGACACCGCCGCCTGCGTTTCTCTTTCCAATTCAACGATGTCAAAGACCCGACTGGCTTTCGCCCGCCCCACTGTTTAGCGCCGGTGGTCGGCGGAGGCGGCTATCTAGTTGCCGGTCTCTTGGGTGTCAATCGGTCCTTTCGGACTTTTCCGCCGAACCCGGAAATCCCGAAGGATCTCCAAAATTTGGCGCAAAAATCGCACCGGGCCGCCGAGGGGCAACCCTCATACAGTCGGTAGCGATTCGATTGAGGCTCGGGAAAATACCCATCTCCAGGAGAAATGCAAGAGGGTTGTTGGACCCTTTCGCCGCCGCCTGGAGCAGGCCCCGCCCGAGCGGGAGGCGGCTATCTAGGGGTCGCCCCCCAGCCTGTCAATCGCCGTCTTTGGGCGGAATGAATTTCATGAGCCCGTCACAGGCCCCTCCCCCTTGCCGCTCCGCCTGCGGGGCCTAAGAAGGATGCGGGGAGGAACCGCCCGGCCATGCTGTCGCAGAAAGCGAAATACGCGCTCAGGGCCCTGGTGGAGCTGGCCCGCGCCGACGGGGCCCAGCTCACCGCCGGCGAACTCGCCCTGCGGGCGGATGCGCCGCGCAAATTCCTGGAGGCGATTCTTCTGGAGCTGTCGCGCCAGCGCCTGGTGACCAGCCGGCGCGGCAAGTTCGGCGGCTATGTCCTGGCGCGCCCGCCCGGGGAGATCAGCTTTGCGGAGATCATCCGGGTGATCGACGGGCCCCTGGCGTTGGCGCCCTGCGTCAGCCCGCGCCTGCATTTCCGCAAGTGCGACGACTGTCCCGACCGCGACGCCTGCACGCTCCGCGAGGCCCTGGCTCGCGCCCGCGACGCCTCCGCCGACGTGCTGGAGGCCTACAGCCTGTCCGAGGCGGCGACCATCGGCGCCCCGGACGCTCGGCGCTCCGCCGAGTGACAGACCTTGAAAAAGCGGCTTCACGGGAAGCCGTACGTCTTCGCAAGGGCTTCGATTGACGCCGCGGGCATGTGTCCGCAGGCATCAACTCGCCGCGATATAGGCCTTCAGCCCGTCGGCCTCGGCCTCGACCTCGCTGATCTTCGACTTCACCAGGTCGCCGATCGAGACGATTCCGACCAGCCGCTCCTTGTCGCAAACCGGCAGGTGGCGGATGCGCCGGTCGGTCATGCGGCCGAGCAGCGAATCGACCGTCTCGCCAGGCTGGGCGAACAGCACGTCGCGGGTCATGACGCCGGACACCGGCTGTCCGAGGGCCGCGGCGCCCCCATCGGCCACGGCGCGCACCACGTCGCGCTCCGAGACGATTCCCACCACCTGCTCGGCGTCGAGCACCACCAGCGCGCCGACTCGCCTCGAATGCAGCAGCCCCGCCACCGCCGCGATGGTTTCGGACGGTGCGATCGTGAAGACGGTGTCGCCCTTGGAACGCAGAATCTGTGAGACAAGCATCGGAGTTCCCTCGCTTTCTCCCTTGTCGTTGAGAACAGCGTCGCCCCGAACCGTGTTCCACACAATGCACGCCCGCGTGAGGCCGCGGCCGACTAAGCCTTTGGCGTGCAGTCCAGCGCCGGCGCCGGCGCGGGCCGCGGCAGCGGCGTGTTCAGCGAGGGCGCGCGCCGGAAATCGAACATGTCCTCCAAGGCCCAGGCGTTGGCGTCGCGGGCGGTCAGGCGCCGGGTCCTGCCGTCCGGCCCGGTGAGGAACCGCTTCTCGATCAGCGCCAGCATTGAGGTGTGGTCGGCGATCCGGTGCGAGACGTAGGCTTTCTTGGCGAAGGGCGAGATCACGATCAGCGGCGCGCGGAAGCCGAGCTGGTCGAAATTCGGACAGGCCGCCGGATAGGGCTTGGCCGGGTCGTACTGCGGGCAGATCCCCAGGATCTCGTCATAGGTCGTCCCGATCTTGCGCTCGCGGGCGCAGGCCACGCCGCCGCCCGCCTTCCCGGCCGCCGGCGTGAACGGCCCGTCAGCGCAGTCGCCGGGGTTCAGCCCGTCCGGCGTGCGCTTGCCGCCTTGCGGCGCCGGCGGCGGCTTCACATGGTCATAGAAGCCGCCGGCCTCGTCGTAGGTGATCAGGACCGCGCTATCCTTCCAATACGGCCCGTGGCGCAGATCGTTGAGCAGTTCCGAGACCCAGGCCTGGCCGCGCTGGATGTCGCTGGAGGGATGCTCGTCGCTGTTGGAGCCGTGCTGGAAGTAGCCCTTGCGCGCGTTGACCCAGACCACGGCGGGCAAGGCCTTTGCGCCCGGCGCGCCCCTCAGCCGGTCCAGGAGTTCGGCGTGCCTGATGAAATGCGGATCGCCCAGGCGGCGGTAGGCCAAGCCCTCGGGCACGTCCTGGAAGGACTCGGCCCAATCCACGTTCGCGGCGCTCAGGAGGTCGTAGATCGTGCCCTGCGGCGGCCGGTAGCCGCCGGCCGGCGGGCCGACCTCCTCGTCGGTGATATGGCCGAAGAAGCTGCCCGCCAGGTGGAAGGCGTGGTTCGGGTCGCTGGCGCCCAGGAGCGAGCTGAAATAGCGGTCGCTGATCGCGAACCTCTGGGCCACGTCATAGTAGAAGGGGATGTCGGCCTGGCTGTAGTAGGCCATCGCCCGGGCCCCGTCGGCCGGTCCGGTGCGGTGGGTGTCCGGCGCCATGATGTCGTTCTGCATCACGAAGCCGTCGTTTCGCGGGTCGCTGAGCGAGCGTTCCGGATGGGCGAAGTTGGCGTCGCGGTGACTGCCCTGCCACTCGTGGTCGACGTCCGGCGCGATGCAGCGCGTCGCCGCGTGAAAGGCGTAGACCCGCCGCCCGTCGGCGTGGGCGTTCCAGTCGGCGCAGCTCAGCGCCCCGTCCGCCGAGAGCTTGCACTTCAACCCGTCGACGCAGGCGTGGTCGTCCGCCGCGCAGGGCCGGCCCTGGTGGTAGGGCGAACCCGGCGCATAGGGCAGCACCCCGAAATAGTGGTCGAAGGAGCGGTTCTCCTGGAAGATGACGATGATGTGCTTGAGGTTGGAGAGGCCCGTGTCCGGCCGCTTTGCCGCCGCAGCCGGGGTCGCGGATCCGAGCCACGCCACGGCCATCGCCGCCGTCAGCGCCAACGCCAAAGCTCGCCGCATCGTCCCTCCCCTGGCCGCCTCGGCCTCTCCCGCGCCAAGGCGCACAGAGGCGCGCGGCCGGGTCAAGAGCCTGCACCCGGAATGCGAAGACCTGACGACGTCAGGCGCGGGGCGCGAACCTTGCGAAGGGGCCGATCAGCAGCACGCCGGCGATGAAGCCCGCGATATGGGCCTCCCAGGCGACCCCGGCGTTGCCGGCGCCCGGCAGGAACCAGCCGCCGACCAGCGCTATGATCAGGTTGATCGCCACCCAGGCGCCGCCCATGGCCAGCACCGGCTTGGAGAAGATCCGCCCGACCCGCCCCTCGCCGCCGATCAGCCGCGCCGAGGCGCCCATCAGGCCCGACACCGCCCCCGAAGCGCCGACCACCAGGACGTGGCCGCCGGGATGCATCGCCGCATAGGCGAGGTTCGCCAGCACGCCGGTCAACACATAGAAGCCGAAGAACAGCAGCGCGCCCTCGATCTTCGGCCCGAACAGCCGCGCCAACGGGGCGGAGAACGCGAGCGCGAAGGCGCCGTTCATCATCGCGTGCGCCCAGCCGCCGTGCAGGAAGATCGAGGTGATCACCGTCTCCCAGCGCCCGGGCGCCAGGTTCGCCGGAGCGAAAGCGTAGGCCGCCAGGATGGCGTCGACCGGAAACAGCGTCTGCACCGCATAGCCGCCGACGATCAGCACCACGACCGCCACAGCCTGCCAGGGCGCGTTGAACACCGGCTCGCGCTTGGGCTGTTCCACCGGCTGCGGCTCAGGTCCCGGCGACCATGGCGGCGGTTGCGGCGGGGTCTCTTCGAAACGTGATTCAGTCATCGACCTCATTTAGGCGGTTTGTCGCAGTTACGACACTGCCGCCTTCTTGCCTTGCCGCCGCCACTTCGCTTGGCGATGGTGCAGCCATCCGCCTTGTTGGATGCCTTCAGGACTCTTCTATGATCCGTTCCCTGCGCGCGAGCGTCGCCCTCGCCGCCGTTCTGTCCCTCACTGCGCCCAGCTTTGCGCAGGCCATCGGCCTGCCGCATCTGCCCAAGATCAGCCTGCCAGGCTCGAACTCCGGTGCGGGGCCGGCGATGGAGAAGCTGCCGCCGGGTGTGTGGCCGCAGGCCCGCTCGGACGTGCGCGCCGACCCGGAGGTCCGCTTCGGCTCGCTGCCCAACGGCATGCGCTATGCGATCAAGCGGCAGGCGATCCCGGCCGGCCAGGCGGCGCTACGCCTCCGATTCGACGCCGGCTCGCTGATGGAGACCGACGCCCAGCAGGGGCTGGCCCACTTCCTCGAGCACATGGCCTTCAACGGCTCGAAGAACGTGCCGGAGGGCGAGATGGTGAAGATCCTCGAGCGCCACGGCCTGGCCTTCGGCGCCGACACCAACGCCTCCACCAACTTCGACGAGACCGTCTACAAGCTCGACCTGCCCAAGACCGATGAAGACACGGTCGACACCTCGCTGAAGCTGTTGCGCGAGACCGCCTCGGAGCTGACCCTCGCCCAGGCCGCCGTCGACCGCGAGCGCGGCGTGGTGCTGTCCGAGGAGCGCGCCAGCGACAGCCCCGGCTACCAGGTCTTCAAGGCCCGCCTGGGCTTCCAGCTCCCCGGCCAGCTCATGCCGAGCCGCCATCCGATCGGCAAGGTCGACATCCTCCAGAAGGCGCAGGCCAGCGTGATCGCCGACTTCTATCACCACTACTATCGCCCCGAGCGTGCGGTGCTGGTGGCGGTGGGCGACTTCGACCCGGCGGCGATGGAGGCCAAGATCCGCGCCCGCTTCGGCGACTGGAAGGCCGTCGGCCCCGCCGGTCCCGAGCCCGACCTGGGCAGGGTCGCCGACCGCAAGACCGAGGCGAAGGTGGTCGTCCAGCCCGGAACCGCCCTGAACCTCCAGGTTACCTGGATCCGCCCGCCGGACCTGCGCGCCGACCGGCTGGCCAAGCGCCGCTCCGACGTGATCGAGCAGCTCGGGTTCAATGTGCTGAACCGCCGTCTCTCGGCGCTCGGGCGTTCGCCGCAGCCGCCGTTCATCGCCGCAGCGGCCTTCAAGGCCGACCAGGGGCATTCGGCGGAGATCGCCACCATGGCCCTCGCCGCCCCGGCCGACGGCTGGCGCTCGGCGCTGGCGGCGGTGGACCAGGAGGAGCGCCGCGCCGTCCGCTATGGGGTGCGCCAGGACGAGCTCGACCGCGAGATCGCCGAGCAACGCGCCAGCGCCCAGGCCGCCGTGGCCGGCGCCGCAACTCGCCGGCCGGCGCAGATCGCCGACGAGATCGTGGGCTCCCTGGGCGACCAGGAAGTGGTCACCAGCCCGGCCGAAGACCTCGCCTTCTTCGAATCCGTGGTGAAGGGGTTGAAGGCCGACACCGTCTCCGACGCCCTCAAGGACGCCTTCTCCGGCCAGGGGCCGCTGGTCTTCGTCTCTACGCCCAGGGCGATCCCGGGCGGCGAGCAGGCCGTGCTGGCCGAATACGCCTCCACCCAGAAGGTGGCCGTGGCCGCGCCGGCGGCCCCGCACGAGGTGGTCTGGCCCTACGCCAGCTTCGGCGCCCCCGGAAAGGTCGCCGAAACCAAGGAAGTCACCGACCTCGACACCGTCTTCGTCCGCTTCGAGAACGGCGTGCGCCTGACCGTCAAGCCCACCAAGTTCCGCAACGACGAGGTGCTGGTCCGCGTCAATGTCGGCCAGGGCCTGCAGGACCTGCCCAAGGACCGCCAGAGCCTGGCCTGGTTCGGCAACGCCTTCATCGAGGGCGGCCTGAAGCAGATCAGCAGCGAGGACACCGAGCGCGTCCTGGCCTCCAAGCTCTATGCCGCCCGCTTCGGCGTCGGCGAGGACGCCTTCGTGCTCTCCGGCACGACCCGCACCGACGACCTGGCCACCCAGATGCAGGTCCTGACCGCCTACGTCGCCGATCCCGGCTGGCGTAGCGAGGCCTTCAAGCGCCAGCAGACCGCCGGCCGGACGGTCCACGACCAGATGGAAGGCACCGACGGCGGGGTCATGGGCCGCGAACTCTCCGGCCTGCTGCATGCCGGCGACCGCCGCTTCACCTTCCCCAGCCGCGACGACATCGCCAAGGCCCAGCTCGTCGACCTGCAGGCCCAGATCGCCCCGCACCTGGCCAACGACCCCGTCGAGGTGGTGATCGTCGGCGACGTCACCGTGGACAAGGCCGTCGACGCGGTCGCCCGGACCTTCGGCTCCCTGCCCGCCCGCCATCCGTCCGAGCCCGTGCCTGCCGCTCAGCGCGCGGTGGGCTTCCCCGCCGCCACCGCCAAGCCGGTGCTGCTCACCCACAAGGGCCGCGCCGACCAGTCCATCGGCTACGTCGCCTGGCCCACCAACGACCTGTGGGCCAATCCGCAGCAGGCGCTTGAGACCGACATGCTGGGCGAGATCATGGACCTGCGGCTGATCGACGAGCTGCGGGAGGCCCAGGGCGTCACCTATTCCCCCTCCGTCAGCTACCAGCACAGCCTGACCTGGACCGGCTGGGGCTATCTGTCCGCCAGCGTCGAGGTGCCGCCCGCCAAGCTCGACGGCTTCTTCCGCGACGTCTCCAAGATCGCCGACGACCTGCGCACCCGTGACGTCACCCCTGACGAACTGGAGCGGGCCAAGAAGCCTCGGATCGACAAGCTTGAGAAGTCGCGGGTCACCAACCAGTACTGGCTGTCGGAACTCTCCGGCGCTCAGGCCGACCCGCGACGGCTCGAATTCATCCGCCGCATCGTGCCTGGCACCGAGCGGGTCACCGCCGCCGACATCAAGCACGCCGCCCAACTGGTGCTGAAGGACGACCGGGCTTACCGCCTGGAAATCGAGCCGGAAGGCAAGGTCGCCGAGGCCGCCCCGGCGGGCCGGCCGTAACAATCGCAAGGAATGCGAAATCGGTAAGTCGCGATTCACCCTGATCCTGGATGCTCCGGGGATGGGAGTGAGGGCCTTGCCGTTTTCGATGGGCGACCGCTCGCCGGCCATTCTGGGCGCGGCGGCGTCGGGACGATTCTTTTCGCTGGACGCCCAGGCGGGCCGCCCGGTGGCGGTCGTCGCCCTGGGCGCGCTCGATCCACAGGCCGCCGCGGGCCTTCTGGAGCGACTGCGCGCCGCCGCCCCGTTGTTCCAGGCCGCCGGCGTCGACCTGGCCCCGCTGGCGCCGGCTTCGCTCGAGTTCACCGGCCGCTTCGCGGCCGACCCGGCAGCCCGCGACGACCTTCTCTATGTGACCGCCGGCGCGGGCGTCGAACTGGCCCATGTCGACGGCGCCGCGGCCGGCGTGCTCATCGACCGCAGCGGCCGCGTGGTGGACGTCATTGCCCTCGACGAGGCGACCGATATCGCCGCCTGGCTGAGCGCCTCGGCGCCGCGCGTCTGGGCCGAGCCGTCGCAGGTCCGCGCCTCGACGGCGCCGGTCCTGATGATCCCCAACATCGCCTCGCCACAGCTATGCCGCGCCCTGATCGACCATTTCGAGGCCTCCCCGCACGAGGCCGGCGTCATGGCCTCGTTCAAGGACGGCGGCGCCTACGCCAAGCTGGACGAGGACAAGAAAAAGCGCCGCGACACCGAGCTCACCGCCGGCATGCCGCTCTACGGCGAGATCATGGAGGTCCTGGCCAAGCGGGTGATTCCGGAGATCAAGCGCGCCTTCCAGACGGACATGGCCTTCGCCGATCGCGTCCTGATCGCCCGCTACGACGACACCGGCGGCTACTTCAAGCGCCATCGCGACAACGCCGCCCCGCACACCGCCTTCCGCGAGTTCGCCATCTCGCTGAACCTCAACACCCACGAGTACGAGGGCGGCGAGATCCTGTTCCCGGAATATGACGACCACCGCTACAACCCGCCCGCCGGCGGCGCGGTGGTGTTTTCGGCCTCGCTGCTGCACGAGGCCGCGCCGGTGACGAGGGGCAGCCGCTACGTCCTGCTCTCCTTCCTCGGCAGCGCCGCGGCGCAGGCCACGCTCGACGCCTGGGTCGAGGGCCAAAAAGCTATCGCATCTTAACCATCGGGCAGGGGCCGGATCGTAGCTTCGGGGCGCCTCCCTGGAGCCCCGCACGATGCTGATTCGCCGCTCGACCTACGTCCACCTGACGCCGCTGGCGGAGGATCGCGTCCTCATCGTTCACGCCATGAGCCATCTGCGGCTGGTCGTGGACGCGGAGGTGGCCGGGATCGTGGCCTGGTTCGAGACGCCCAGGGACATGCCGGGGGACCTGGCGGAGCTGCTCAAAGGCCTGACCATCGACGCCGACACCCTGGCCGGCTGCTTGGCCAGCCTGATGGAGCGCGGCGTGCTGACCGCCGACGACGCCGCCGGCGAGACCGCGGCGGTGGCCGCAAAGCTTTCCGAACTTCACGGCCGCGATCCGGGTGAAGCCCTGGACCAGTTGCGGCGGCAGGCCGGCGAAGGCTCCAACCCCTACTGGTCGGTCACCGCCGCATTGGGGGCCGACGACCTGGGCGGGGCCAAGTCCCATCGCTGGGAGGTGCTGCTGTTCGGCGACTGCGACCTGCAGATGGAGGCCGACTTCCTGCGCCGCGAGGCCGCCGCACGCGACGTGGACCTGCGCGTGGCCGCGAGCTTCCCCGACGACCTGCGGCTGGCGGCCGAGCGTCCGCACCAGGCGATCTTCATCGGCGCCCTGCGCTCCCGCCACCTGGTGGCCAAGGGCACGGCGGCCGATCACGGCGGCGACCCGTCGGCGATCTACCTGGCCGAGGCGCGCCAGGTCATCGAAGGCCTGCGCGCGGTCAGCGACGCCCCGATCCTGATCGACAGCCTGCCCGAGCCCACCGTCCAGCCCCTCGGCCTCGCCGACCGCGGCGCGAACGGCCACCGCGCCCGCTTCCGCGCCGTCAACCAGGGCCTGGAGGCCCTGGCCGACCAGTACGGCGGGGTCTACGTCGTCGATGTGGCCGCCGCCCTGGCCGCGGAAGGCGCGGGCCGGCTGCTGGACGACGGCCTCGTGGGCTTCACCCACTTCGGCTCCCCCGGCTGGATGCTGCAGCGGCCGTCGGTCGAGCTACAGGCCGTCCACGGCATCTTCCCCGACACCGCTCCGCTGGAGGCCCTGGTCGGCCCCGACCTCTATCGCCGCGAGGCCGTCGTGGCCCGCGCGCACATGGACCTGCTCGCCGTGGTCATGGGCCTGGGCCGCAAGAAGTGCGTGATCCTCGACCTCGACGGCACGCTCTGGCCGGGTGTGCTCGCCGAGACCGGCGCGCCCTTCGCCTGGACGCCGGAGATCAGCGGCCACAACTCTTACATCGGCCTCTATTTCGGCTTCCACGAAGCTCTGAAGGCGCTGAAGCGCCGCGGCATCCTGCTGGCCTGCGTCAGCAAGAACGACGAGGCCCTGGTCCGCGACCTGTGGAAATACCCCGACCACTATCCGCACGATCGCCTGCTCACCCCCGACGACTTCGTCACCTGGCGGGTGAACTGGGACGACAAGCCCTCCAACATCGCCTCGATCGCCGAGGAACTGGGCTTCGCGCTCGACGCCTTCGTGTTCATCGACGACCACCCGGTGGAGCGCGAGCGGGTGCGCCAGGCCCTGCCCCAGGTGGACGTGCTGGGCGAGGACCCCTTTGCGCTTCGCCGCATCCTGCTCACCGACCCGCGCTTCCAGGTTCTCAAGCTCACCGAGGAGTCCGCGGCCCGCACCGACCTGGTGAAGGCCCAGCTCGGCCGCGACCGCCAGCGCGCGGCGGCCGGCGACAGCGAGGATTTCCTCGCCTCACTGGGCGTAGTCACCGCCTTCGAGCGCCCCACGGACGGCGCGACGCTCACCCGCGTGGGCGAGCTCTTCCAGCGCACCACCCAGTTCAACACCACCGGGCGGACCTTCTCCGAGACCGAGCTCGCCCGCCACGCCGAGGCCGGCGACGTCTTCATCGCCCATTGCAAGGACAGGTTCGGCGACTACGGCCTGGTCGCCGCCGCGGTCGTCGAGGGTTGCGAGATCGCGGCCTTCGCCATGAGCTGCCGGGTCATCGGCCTGAAGGTCGAGCACCAGTTCCTGGGCTTCATCCTCGACGCCCTGGCCGACCGGCACTCCGAGGTCCTGGGCCAGATCCTCGAGACCCCGCGCAACGGCCCGGTGCGCCATCTCTACGCCGACAACGGCTTCGAGCAGGACGGCGTGACCTGGCGCAAGGCGCTGGGCCGCTAGGCCAACAAGTGAGCTAGGCGGCCTTCTTCCCGTCCCCATAAACCGGCGCATCCTCCGCCGGCAGGAAGGCCTTTCCCCGGATCGCGTCGGAGATCTTCTCGGCGATCATGATGGTCGGCGCGTTGGTGTTGCCGCCGACCAGGGTCGGCATGACCGAGGCGTCCACCACCCGAAGGCCCGCGATCCCCTGCACGCGGCACTCCGCGTCGACCACCGCCATGGGATCGCCCGCCGCCCCCATGCGGCAGGTGCCGACCGGGTGGTAGATAGTTTCGCCCGTCGCCTTGATCCAGGCGTCGATCTCCGCGTCGGTCTGCACCGCCGCGCCCGGCGCATATTCCTCGCTCCGATAGGGATCCAGCGCGGCCTGTTCGGCCACCTTGCGCATCATCTTCACCCCCTCGCGCAGGGCGCGGCGGTCCTCTTCCGCGGCCAGGTAGTTGGCGAAGATCGCCGGATCGTCCAGCGGGTCGGCCGACTTCAGCCCCACCCGGCCGCGGGACTCCGGCCGCAACTGGCAGACGTGGAAGGTGAAGCCGTCCTTCGGCACGGAGACCTTGCCGTGGTCCTGCATGATCGCGATCACCGTGTGGACCTGCAGGTCCGGCCGGTCGAGGTCGGGGCGCGAGCGCAGGAAGGCGCCCGATTCCAGCATGTTCTGCCGCCCGATCCCCTTGCCGAACAGCATGTAGCTCAAGCCGATGCCGAGCGTCCTGATCAGGCCCTTGCGCAGGGAATAAAGCGTGATCGGCTTGGGGCACACCCAGCTCATGCAGACGTCCAGGTGGTCCTGCAGGTTGGCGCCGACGCCCTTCAGCGCCTTCACCACCGCGATCCCGTGGGCGGCCAGCTCCTCCGGATCGCCGATGCCGGAGAGCTGCAGGATATGCGGCGACTGCACGGCGCCGGCGCAGAGCAGCACCTCGCCGTCGGCCTGGACGATCCGCTTTTGCCGGGTCTTCTCGTCGTGGATCTCCACGCCCGTCGCCCGGCCGTCCTCGACTACGATGCGGGTCGTGCGCGCGCCGGTCAGGCAGGTCAGGTTCGGCCGCGCCAGCGCCGGGTGCAGGTAGCCGCGCGCCGCGCTCCACCGCTGCCCGTCGTGGATGGTCAACTGATAGGGGCCGAAGCCCTCCTGCTGGAAGCCGTTGAAGTCCTGGGTCAGCGGATGGCCGGCCTGGGCGCCGGCCTCGATGGTCGCCGAATAGATCGGATTGGGCGTCGACGCCTTCGACACCTTCAGCGGGCCCGACCCGCCATGCCAGGCGTCGCCGCCGCCCTCCAGGCTCTCCGAGCGCTTGAAATAGGGCAGCACGTCCGCATAGCCCCAGCCCGGCAGGCCCATCTGGCGCCACTGGTCGTAGTCCCGCGCGTGGCCGCGGATGTAGATCATGCCGTTGATCGAGGACGAGCCGCCCCAGCCCTTGCCCCTCGGCCACCACAGCTTGCGGTCGTTCAGGTTCGGCTCCGGCTCCGTCCAGAAGCCCCAGTTCTGCGGCCCGGCCTTGCCGATCAGCCCGCCGACCCCGGCCGGCATCTTGATCATCAGGGAATTGTCCTTGCCGCCGGCCTCCAGCAGCAAGACCCGCTTCGTCCCGTCCTCGGTCAGGCGGTTGGCCAGCACGCAACCGGCCGAGCCCGCACCTATGATGATGTAGTCGTAGCGATCCATGGGCTTCCTGCGCGCGTCCCTCAACATGGGTGGGGCCGCCGCCGAACCTGACGCACGCGTCATCTTCTGGCAAGGGCGCCCCGTCGGCGCCGTGCTAGAGAGGCCGCATGAAGGCCTGCGTGTTCATCAACCTCCCCGCCGCCGAGGCGCGCCGTCGCGACATCGAGGCCTCGTTCGCCCGCACGGCGGCCGGCGCCTGGTCGCTCAGCCGCTTCAAGGCGCTCGGCCCCGCCGACGTGGCCGCCATCCCCGGCGCCCTGACCCCTGCGGAAAAGGCCTGCTTCGCCAGCCACCGCACGGCCCTGGGCGAGCATCTGGCCGGCGACGACCCGGTGCTGATTGTCGAAGACGACGCCGTCTTCTCACCCCAGGCCTTCGGCGTGCTGGACGGCCTGCTGGGCCGGGGCGGCGACTGGGACCTGATCTTCACAGACGCGGCGCTCTGCGACTTCAATCTGATGGTCCATCTCGCCGCCCGCCGCGACGGCATGGTCACGCGCGGCGAGTACCTGCCCGTCGATCTCAAGGGCCGCTCCTACTTCGGGGCGACGGCCTACGCCGTGCGCGGGTCCTCGAAGCGGCGCGTCCATGCAGCCCTGGCCGCCGCCGAGCTCAACCAGCCCTACGACCTCTTCCTGCGCGACCTGATCCACTCCGGGTCGCTCAAGGCCGCCGTCGTGTTCCCCTTTATCACGTCCCTGTCGGCGGAAGCTGACGGCTCGCAGATCCAGGGCGACGACACAGCCGTCTTCGACCGGACGCTGAACGCCTATCGCCGGCTCATGTACGTCGCCCGCGACCTCGACCGGTGCCGCGCCGACGCCCAGCGCCTCGCCGCGCACACGGACGAGGCCGCCCGCCTCGTCGGAGCGGTTTTCGCTGCTGTGGTCTCGCCGGCCTTCCCTCTGGACCGCTGAACGCCTAGCGCCCCTTCCACTGCGGCGGCCGCTTCTGCGAGAAGGCCAGCGGCCCCTCGATGAAATCCTCGCTGCCGACGAGCGCCAGGATAGCCGGATAGCGGCGCTGCCCCGTCATCGCCGCCTCCAGGCTGGGTTCGTCCAGGCCCTGGTAGACCGCCTCTTTCGAGGCCCGGATCGACATGGGCGACAGCTCCATGATCTGGCCTGCCCAGCGCCGGGCCGCGGCCATCAGCTCGCCCGGCGCGACCACCTCATTGACGAAGCCCAGCTCATGGCCCTCCGCCGCCGACACCCGCCGACCGGTGAGGATCATGCCCATGGCGCGCTTGGTCCCGATGGCGCGCGGTAGCCGGTGCAGGCCGCCGGCCAGCGCCGCCAGCCCCACCCGCGGCTCCGGCAAGGCGAAGACCGCCGCCTCGGACGCCACGATGATGTCGCAGGCGAGCGCGATCTCGAAGCCGCCGCCCATGGCCACCCCGTTCACCGCCGCGATCACCGGCTTGGTCAGGTCGAAGCGCGTCGTGAGCCCTGCGAACCCCGACGGCGGATTGCCCATCTTGCCGCCGCTCGCCTGGTGCTTCAGGTCGTTGCCCGCCGAGAACGCCCGCTCGCCCGCTCCGGTGACGATGGCGACCCACTGATCCGGATCGGCCGCGAAGGCGTCGAACACCTCCGCCAGCTCGAAGTGCGCCGGCGAATGCAGGGCGTTCATCACCTCCGGCCGGTTCAGGGTGACGACGGTCAGCGGCCCGTCCCGCTCCACCTGCACGAATTCATAGGCCATGACGGTCTCCCATTTTCATCCCTCCTCTTTAGGGGAGGGACGGGCCGCGCAGCGGCCAGGGTGCGGAAGTCGCCTTGAAGCGGTGAGGACCGAGCTTGGCCCACTCACCCCCACCCGTCCCGCGCTGCGCGCGGTCTACCCTCCCCTAAAGAGGAGGGATGATTCAAGCCTCCCTCAGCTCCCGCCGGTAGCGTTTCCAGTTCTCCACATAGTGCGCCGCGCCGCCGGCCAGCATCATCGCCTGCTCCGGGCTGATCTCGCGGACGACCTTGCCGGGCGCGCCCATCACCAGGGAGTTGTCGGGAATCTCCTTGCCCTCGGTGATCAGGCAGTTGGCCCCGATCAGGCAGTTCTTCCCGATCCGCGCCCCGTTCAGGACGATCGAACCGATCCCCACCAGCGAATTGTCGCCGATCGTGCAGCCGTGCAGCATCACCATGTGCCCCACCGTCACATTGGCCCCGATGGTCAGCGGCGAGCCGGTGTCGGTGTGCAGGACCGAGCCGTCCTGCACGTTGGAGTTCTCCCCCACCACGATCGGGTCATTGTCGCCGCGCAGGGTCGCCCCCCACCAGACGGAGGCGTTCTTCTTCAGAATCACCCGGCCTATGACAGATGCACTGGGTGCGATCCAGTATTCGTCATCATTCGGTAATTCAGGTGTCACACTGCCTAAGTTGTAGACACTCATCCGCGCACCCCGTTTCTTGCGACAATCCGCCCGTTTAACACTTACGAAACCAAGTTAGGATCATTCTAGTCGGGCGATTCGAGGGGGCGATAGCTCTCCCGGAGTCCGCTGCGGGCCGAGCCATCGGTCCCGTGTCTCGCGCTGGACGGAGTTGATGGCGCTGAGTGTGTTGTCTTCTCGGATCCTCGGATCCGGACCGGCATCCTGGGGACAGCCCCCGGGCCTCGCACGCCGCCTGCTTCGATTCATCCCCGACCATCCAAGGGCGCTCCATTGCGGAGACGCCCTTTTTTCTTGCCCCCCAATCCACGGGGTCAACGGAGGCTTTTGATGAGCAAGCGAGCCCTGAAGCGACAACTGCGCGAAGGCGCGTTCGACGCCGGCCAGTTTGAGGGCGACGATAAGATTCGCCGGCTCCCCGTCGACCGCGGCTGGTCGCCGCTGGCCCACCACAACGACGATCGCGAGCAGGGCTACCTCAAGACCATCAAGGCCAAATCTCCCGGCCAGCAGGAGTTGATCGACGCCATCGACGCCAAGAACCTGGTCATGGCCCTGGGTCCGGCCGGCACCGGCAAGACCTATCTGGCCATCGCCAAGGCCGTCGAGGCCCTGGAAGCGGGCTCCGTCGGCCGCATCGTCCTGTCGCGTCCCGCGGTGGAGGCCGGCGAGAGCATCGGCTTCCTGCCCGGCGACGCCGAGGACAAGCTGGCGCCCTACCTGCGCCCGCTCTACGACGCGCTCTCCGACCGGCTGTCCATGAAGCGGGTCAGGGCCCTGATGGCCGAGGGCGCCATCGAGATCGCTCCGGTCGGCTTCATGCGCGGCCGCACCCTGAACAACGCCTTCGTGGTGATCGACGAGGCGCAGAACTGCACCTACACCCAACTCAAGATGCTGCTGACCCGCCTGGGCTGGCACTCGACCATGGTGGTCACCGGCGACCCCGACCAGTCGGACCTGCTGCCGGAATTCTCCGGCCTGAAGCCCGTCGCCACCAAGCTTGAGGCCGTTCCCAACATCGCCGTCGTGCGCCTCGCCGATCGCGACATCGTCCGTCACCCGCTGGTCGCCGAGATGCTCGGGGTCCTCTAGCTCAAAAGACGAGATTGCGGACGATCGCCCAGCGGCCGTCCGCCATCCGCTTCCAGACTGTCAGGTAAGGGCCGCCGGTCGTCGATCGGCGGCCCTCCTTGTCTACGGTAGTCGCCCCGCCGTGGCCCCACTCATAGACCAGGCCGTCGGCGGCTTGCGCCATGCCGTCATGATGGATGCCACCCGCCAGGACCTGGGCCAGGCCCTCGACCCGTCGGCGGTAGAACGCGGTGATCGCTGGGCGGCCGACGATCTCCTGGCCGTTGGGAAGCACGAACACACCGTCCTCGGCGTAGGCTTCCGCCAGCCGTCCGGAGTCCTTCCCCCGCAGGGCCGGCAGCCAGTCGGCGTTGGCCTTGTCGATGGCCGCCCTGGCTTGGGCACGATCGTTGGGCGCGGCGACGGCCGGCGGAATGGCGATCGCCAGCGCCGCCGCGCCCAACAGGCTGGGGAAGATACGCACTGCCACAGGGGCGAACCTAGCGCCGCCTCGCGGCCCGTGGCTTCGATCGCGATCGAAGCGTCGGTCTTTGCGACAAACGGTCGTGAACGCGAGTTAATTTGCCTGGAACCGGCGCCCGCGTGGATAGTCACCCCACGAGGGAGCTCCCATGCGACAGGTCAAAGCCCGCGCCGCCGCACCGAATCCGACCGTCACGCCTCTGGCCTGGAGCGTGGCGGCGCTCTCGTCGCTCGTCCTGTTGCTCGCGGCCCTGCCCGGCCACGCCGCCACCGGGGACGCCGATGTGCTCGGCCGCTGGATCACCGGCAAGAACCAGCCCGACATGGACTATCGGCTCTCCGCTGGGCCGTCGGGCAAGCTGGTCGTGACCGTGCCTGCCAAGGCCGTCGGCCGCGCCAAAGGTGAGACCGTCACCCTCGACCGCGTCGGCCCGGACGAGTTCGCCACGCCGAAGGGCGGCAAGATCCACGCGAGCTTCAAGGTCACCGGTCCAGGCCGCGCCGAATTCAAGATGATGATCAACCGGCCCGACGCCTTCAACGTCACCGACCAACTTCTCGAACGGCCCTAGACGCCCGAAGCGCTAGGCTTGATCGCGCCGCCGCGACTCCGTATAGATAGTTTGACGACCTAACTATATGGTGTTGACAGCATGCCCGCCGCCGCGGCCGACCTCCCAGGATCCGACGATGTGCTCGGCCTTGCCGAACTGCTCCGCGGCCCGCTGCTGCGGGTGTCGCGCAAGCTGCGCCAGGCCGGCCTGAAGTCGGGCCTTTCGCCGCAGGAGACGCTGATCCTCGGCTACCTGAAGAAGAACCCGGGCGCCGGCGTCTCCGAGCTCGCAGACTTCGAACAGATCTCGCGGCCCACCATGTCCAGCCACATCAAGCGCCTGGAGGCCGCCGGTTGGATCGCCCGCGCGAGCCACGCCGACGACGGGCGCCGCCAGGGGCTGACCGTGACGCCCGCAGGCCTGCGCCAGCACGCCGCCGCCCAACGCCACCGCAACGACTGGCTGGCCGGCCGTCTCTCCGGCCTGACGCCGCAGGAGCGCACGCGCCTTGCCGAGGCCGCAGCCCCGCTCCTCAAGCTCACGAGCGAGGCATGAGCACTCGCGCCGAAGAGGTCCTGACAGGCGATGTCCTCGACGAAGGCGGCGCCGACGCCGCGGCGGTGCTCAACGAGGGCCGCGACGCGACCCTGCGCGGCTGGGTGATCCCGGCGATCATCGGTTCGGCCCTGTTGATGCAGACCCTGAACGCCACCTCGATCAACAACGCCCTGCCCGCCATGGCCCGCGCCCTGCACGTCGAGCCGCTCAGGCTGAACATCGCCATCACCATGTACCTGCTGGCCTCGGCGGTATTCCTGCCGATCTCGGGCTGGATGGCCGACCGTTTCGGGGCCAAGAAGATCTTCATGGTGGCGATCGTGCTCTACGCGCTGTCTTCCGCCGCCTGCGGCTTCGCCAACAGCCTGACCGAGCTGGTGATCTTCCGCCTGGCCCAGGGTTGCGCCGGCGCCATGATGGGGCCGGTCGGCCGCCTGGTCCTGCTGCGCACCACGCCGAAGAGCGAGCTGGTCGGCGCCATGTCGGTGGTCACCATGCCGGCCCTGCTCGGACCCGTGGTGGGACCGGTGCTGGGCGGCGCGATCGTCACATTCGTGAGCTGGCGGTGGATCTTTTTCCTGAACCTGCCGATCGCGCTGGCGGGCGTGCTGCTGGTCCGCGCCTTCGTGCCCAACGTGAAGGAGCAGGACGTCTCGCCCATCGACTGGCCGGGGATCTTCCTCACGGGCTTCGGCCTGGCGGGCCTGATCTTCGGCTTCGAGAACCTCGGCCGCGACGCCCTGCCGCCGACCGCGGTGGCCGGCCTCTTCGCCGGCGGGATCGCCTGCCTTGGCCTCTACTGGGCGCATGCCCGTAACAATCCGCACGCCATCCTCGACCTCAGCATCTTCAGGATCCCGACCTTCCAGGCCTCGGTGCTGGGCGGCGCCTTCTTCCGCCTGGTGCCCGGCGCGACGCCCTTCCTGCTGGCCATGCTGTTGCAGGTGGGGTTCGGCATGACCGCCTTCGCCGCGGGCTTGATGACCTTCATCTCCGCGGTCGGCGCCCTGGTCATGAAGACCACCGCCCCGCCGATCCTGCGCCGCTTCGGCTTCCGCTCGGTGCTGGTCGTCAACGGCGTGATCTGCGCGGCAACCTTCATGGTCTACGCCCTCTTCAAGATCGACACCCCGCACTGGCTGATCATGATCGCGCTCGCGGTCGGCGGCTTCTTCCGCTCGCTGCAGTTCACCAGCCTGAACGGCATGGCCTACGCCGACCTGGAGCAGGCCCAGATGAGCCGCGGCACGACCACCGCGTCGATGGCCCAGCAGTTCATCCAGTCGGTGAGCATCGGCCTGGCCGCCACCCTGCTGCACTTCCTGATGGTCTCACGCGGCGAGACGCACCTGACCGGCGCAACGGTCGCGCCGGCCTTCGCCATCATCGGCGCCCTTACCCTGGTCTCGCTGTTCTGGTTCCTCCGCCTCCCCGCCAACGCCGGCGACGAGATGAACAACCGAGGGCCGAAGCCCGCCTAGCCCTCCACGTCCGTCCAGGGCCGGTCGCGGCCATCGGACAGTTCCTCGCGCCAATGCCCGTTGGCGTCCTCGTAGACGATGCCGTGGGTGTCGCCGGCGATCCGCTGCTCGCCGGCCGCGCGCCGCGCCGCCTTCAGCGCCGCCTCGTGGCTCGGGAAGGTCTCAGAATAGGTGCCGTCCGCCCGGTAGGCCCAGCCGCCGTCGTGCGGCACGATGTGATAGGTGACGTGGCTCATCTGGAGTCTCCGGCGAAGCTCAGCGCCCTACATGGCCCGTCCATCAGGGCGCGACAATCTCGAACCAGAAGTCGAAGCGGTCCAACAGGGGCAGAAGGCGGCCCAGCTCCGCCGCGCCCTCGCCGGCCACCGTCCCGTCGGCCAGGGCCTTCTCCAGCGTCGTCTCGCCGATCACCAGGGCGATCAGCACCGGCCGGGTCAGCGACGCCGCCGGGCCGCCTTCGCCCGCCGCGTGGTGCAGCACCGCGTTCTCGACGCTCACCGCGAACCGCTCGTTCGTGTCGGTGAAGGCCAGGGTCAGGGCCAGGTGGCCCGCCGCGCCCGCCGTCTCCCCGTTCAGCCGCACGGACAGGCTCTCCAGCAGGTCTTCGGCCGGCAGGGACCGCAGTTGGCCCGCGGCCCCCTGCCGCGGCGTGTCCGACTTCGGCCGCGGATTGCGCAGCTCCTGCGCCCCCGTCAGATAGAAGGCCCGCCACGGCCCGCTCTCGGCCTGGTAGCCGATCTGCTCCAGGGCGTCGGCCTGGATCGCCCGGGCCTCGGTATTGGCCGGATCGGCGAACACCAGGTGGTTCACCAGTTCGGCGACCCAGCGGTACTCGCCCCGCTCGAACGCCTCGCGGGCCTTGGCCAGCAACGCGTCCGCGCCACCCGCCAACTCGACGTAGCGCCGGCCCGCCTCCGCCGGCGGCAGCTTGTGCAGGTTCGCCGGATTGCCGTCGAACCAGCCCAGGTAGCGCTGGTAGACCGCCTTCGCATTGTGGCTGAGCGTCCCGTAGTAGCCCCGCGTGTGCCACTCGGCCGCCAGGCTGGGCGGCAGCGCCAGGTCCTCGGCGATCTCGCTAGGCGTCAGCCCGTGGTTGGCCATCCGCAGCACCTGGTCGTGGATATATTTGTAGAGGTCGCGCTGCTGGCGCAGGAACCGCGCCGCCTCGCCCGAACCCCAGCGCGGCCAGTGGTGGCTGGCGAACAGCACTTGCGTCTCGCCGGCGAACATCTCCACCGCCTCGTTGATGTAGTGGCTCCAGGCCCGTGCGTCGCGCACCTGGGCCCCGCGCGGCGTGTAGATGTTGTGCAGGTGGCAGGTGCAGTTCTCCGCCATGCACAGCGCCCCGAAGCCGGGGAAGAAGAAGTTCATCTCCGCCGGCGCCTCGGTGTCGGGCGTCACCTGGAAGACGATCTCCACCCCGTCGATGGTCAGCCGCTCGCCGGTCTCGCGGATGCTGACGGTCGGCGGGACCAGGCTCACCTGCCCCATCGACACCGCCTTGCCGAGCCCGGAATCCACGTGGCCCTTCGGGTCCTTCGGCAGGGTCGCGCCATACATGTAGGTCGCGCGGCGGCCCATGGCGTTGCCGGCCATGACGTTTTCGCTGACCGCGGCCTTGAGGAACCCCTCCGGCGCCACGATCTGCATCCCACCGGCGATATCGTCGTCGCTCAGCACGCCGCGAACGCCGCCGTAGTGGTCGACGTGGCTGTGGGTGTAGATCACCCCCGTCACCGGCTTGTCCCCGCGGTGTTCGCGCATCAGCTTCAGGGCCGCCGCCGCCGGCTGGGCCGAGGTCAGCGGATCGATGACCAGATAGCCGCGCTCGCCCTCGATGAAGGTGATGTTGGAGATGTCGAAGCCGCGCACCTGATAGACGCCGCGGCCCACCTCGAAGAGCCCGTGCAGGGCATTGAGCTTCGCCTGCCGCCAGAGGCTCGGATTGACCGTGTCTGGCCGCTCCCCGTCCAGGAAGGCGTAGGGCGCCATGGTCCAGGCGCCGGGGATCTCCGCGTTGGGGATCGTGCCGATGAAGCCGCGCTCGGCATTTGCGAAGTCCGCGCCGTCGTCCGCCGGCAGGCTCGCCGCCAGGGCTGCGTGCGCCGCGATCGTGGCCGCCGTCGCGTCCTTGCGCTGGTCCATCTCAAGTGGCCCTCCCCGGCCAGCCTTAGCATGCAAAGCCGGTTGCAAAAGCGCCTAGGCGAACCGTCCCGCCCTCCCTAAGGTCGGCGCAAATTTTCGCCCTCGCCGAGCCCGCGCCCCATGAAATTCATCCCCGTCCTCGCCGCCCTGCTCCTCGCGTCCGGCGCCCCGGCCTGGGCCGCGCCGAACCATTCCACGCCTGCGACAGCCGCCAAGGCCAAGGCCGTCCCGCCGCACGTCTCGCTGCCGACCGATGTCGTCCCGGACCGCTTCGAGATCACCATCACGCCGAACGCCGAGAAGCTGACCTTCACCGGTCAGGAGCGCATCGCGCTGACCGTGAAATCGGCCACCGACCGCATCGTGCTGAACGCCGCCGACATCGTCTTCCAGAAGGCTGCCCTGTCCGGCGAGACGGCGGCGCCCGGGATCACCCTCGACAAGGACCGGCAGACCGCGACCTTCGCCTTCGGCCACCCGCTGAAACCCGGCCGCTACACCCTCAGCCTCGATTACACCGGCGTGATCTATGAGCAGGCCTCGGGCCTCTTCGCCCTCGACTACGCCGGCGACGGCGGCAAGAAGCAGCGCGCCCTCTTCACCCAGTTCGAGAACTCCGACGCTCGCCGCTTCATCCCCTCCTGGGACGAGCCCGGCGTGAAGGCGGTCTATGCGCTGACCGTGGAGGCGCCGGCCGGGCAGATGCCGGTGTCGAACATGCCCGTGGCGGAAACCAGGACCAGCTCCGGAGGCCTCCAGGCGACCCGCTTCGCCGACACCCCGAAGATGAGCTCCTACCTGCTGTTCTTCGCGCTCGGCGACTTCGAGCGCATCCACAAGCAGGTAGGCAAGACCGACGTCGGCGTCGTCGTGCGCAAGGGCAAGGCCGACCAGGCCCAGTTCGCTCTCGACGCCGCCGCCGAGATCCTGCCCTGGTACAACGACTACTTCGGCACGCCCTACCCGCTGCCGAAGCTCGATTTCATCGCCGGCCCCGGCCAGAGCCAGTTCTTCGCCGCCATGGAGAACTGGGGCGCCATCTACTACTTCGACTACGCGCTCCTGATCGATCCGAAGCTCTCCACCGAGCAGGACAAGCAGAACGTCTACGTCGATATCGCCCACGAGATGGCCCACCAGTGGTTCGGCGACCTGGTGACCATGGCCTGGTGGGACGACCTGTGGCTCAACGAGGGCTTCGCCTCCTGGATGGAGAACAAGACCACCGACCACTTCCATCCGGAGTGGAAGATCTGGCTGCAGACCAAGGCCGGCGAACAGGCCGCCATGCGCACCGATTCGCGCACCGGCGCCCATCCGGTGATCACGCCGATCCACGACGTCTTCGCCGCCGCCAACGCCTTCGACGGCATCACCTACCAGAAGGGCCACGCCGTCATTCACATGCTGGAGGACTATGTCGGCCCCGACGTGTTCCGCGCGGGCGTCCGCAACTACATCGCCCGCCACGCCTACGGGAACACGGTCACCGACGACCTCTGGACCGAGATCGACAAGGTCTCGCCCAAGAAGATCACCGGCATCGCCCACGACTTCACCCTGCAGGCCGGCGTGCCGCTGATCTCTATCGAGGGCGGCAAGGACGGAGTGCAACTGACCCAGAGCCGCTTCGGAGCCGACGAGGCCTCCAAGGCGCCGCGCAGTTGGCGCACGCCGGTGACGGTCGGCGGCCTGGGCCAGCCCTGGCGCACGATGGTCAGCGCCGGCGCCTCGGCGATCAAGGCCGCCCCGGCCTCGGCCACGCCGCTGGTGAACCTGGGCCAGACCGGCTATTTCCGCAGCCGCTATTCGTCGGAGCTGGAGACCCGCGTCGTCGCGGCCTTCCCGAAGCTCGCGCCCGAGGACCAGCTCGGGCTGGTCTATGACAGCCGCGCGCTGGGCGAGACCGGCTATGCGCCCATGGGCGATTTCCTGGCCATCGCCAGACAGGCCGACAGCGCCAGGGACACCACCGTCCTGCGCGCCACGGCCCAGCAGCTCGCCGCCCTGGACGACACCTATGACGGCCAGCGGGGTCAGGCCGCCTACCGCGCCTTCGCCCGTGCACGCCTGGCGCCGATGCTGGCCCGCGTCGGATGGGACGCCAGGCCCGGCGAACCGGACAACGACGCCCTGTTGCGCCGCTCGGTGCTGGTGAACCTGTCGCAGATGGACGATCCCGCCGTCGTCGCCGAGGCCAACCGCCGCTTCACCGCCTGGCTGGCCAACCCCGACAGCCTGAAGGGCATCGGCCGCCAGACCGTCCTGCAGATCGTCGCCCGTCATGCGACCGCCGCCCAGTGGGACCAGTTGCACGACCTGGCGCAGAAGGCGACGTCGCCCACCGACAAGGGCCGCTTCTATGGCTACCTCGGCCAGGCCCACGACCCGGCGCTCGCTGACAAGGCCCTGGCGCTGTCCCTGACCAAGGAGCCGCCGGCCACCGACGCGCCGGGGATCATCTCCGCCGTCGCCGGCGCCTATCCGGAAAAGGCCTTCGATTTCGCCCTGTCCAACCGGGCCGCGGTCGAGGCCCTGCTGGAGCCCACCAGCCGCACGACCTTCTTCACAGGCCTGGCCTCCGGCGCCCGCACCGCCGCCACCCTGCCGAAGCTCACGGCCTTCGCTGAGACGACCCCTGCCTCGTCGCGCAATGAGATCGCCAAGGCCAAGGCGGTGATCCAGTACCGGCTGGACGTGGTCGCAAGGCGCCTGCCCGACGTGGACCGCTGGCTGGCGGCCCATCCGGGCTGATCAGGAGGCTGCTTCGGCCGTCGCCGGGTAGATCTTCGGTCGCAGCGGCTTGATCCGCAGCGACAGGCCGGGCGAAACGCCGCTCGGGACGCCGGGCCCGCGCGCTTCCAGTTCGAAGAGCCGGCCCTCGATCAGGCATTCGATCCGCGCATCCGGGCCGCGCTGGACGACCGACTTCACCTCTGCGGCCAGGCCCGCGCCGTCGAGCGGCGCGAACATCACCTCGTCGGGGCGGAAGAACATCTCGACGCGGCCCTGCGGCGCGTCGGCCGGCGCCTTGGTCTCCCAGTCGGCCACGGTCAGCCGCCCGCTCGCGACCACGCCCGGCAGGCGGCAGGCCGCGCCCAGGAAATCGTAGACGAAGGGATCGGCGGGCTTCTCATAGACCTCGTTGGGCGTTCCGAGCTGGATCAGCCGGCCGTCCTTCAGGATCGCCACCCGGTCGGCCAGGTCCAGCGCCTCCTCCTGGTCGTGGGTGACGAAGACGGTGGTAACGCCGGCCCTGTCGTGCAGGTCGCGCAGCCAGCGGCGAAGCTCGCGCCGCACCTGGGCGTCCAGGGCCCCGAAGGGCTCGTCGAGCAGCAGCATCTTGGGCTCGATCGCCAGCGCCCGGGCCAGCGCCACCCGCTGCCGCTGGCCGCCGGAAAGCTGCGCCGGAAAGCGCCCGCCCAGACCTTCGAGCTGCACCAGCGACAGGAGGTCGGCCACCCGCTCGGCGGTCTCCGACTTCGACGGCCGCTCGCGGCGCGGCCGCACCGTCAGGCCGAAGGCGATGTTCTGGGCCACGGTCATGTGGCGGAACAGCGCGTAGTGCTGGAAGACCATGCCCACCTGCCGGCGGCGCACGGGGATCGACAGGAAGTCCTCGCCGTCGAAGCGCACCTCGCCGGCGTCCGGCCGCTCCAGCCCGGCCAGCACCCGCAGCAGCGTCGTCTTGCCCGAGCCCGAGGGGCCCAGCAGGGCGAGGAACTCCTTGTCCTTGGCCTGCAGGGACACGTCGTTCAGGGCCGGGAAGCGGCCAAAGGACTTCGAAACGCCGCTGATCTCCAGCGACCGCGTGGATTTGGCGTGTCGTCGGGCGTCAGTGTCGGCGGTTGGCAGCGAGTTCTCCGGCATGTCGCCATTCGAGTCCGGTCTTGAGGACCAGGGTGATGAGCCCGAGGGAGGCCAGGAGCGAGGCCGCCGCGAAGGCGCCGACGAAGTCATAGTCATTGTAGAGCACCTCGACGTGAAGCGGGAGCGTGGTGGTGAGGCCGCGAATGTGGCCGGAGACGACGGAGACGGCGCCGAACTCGCCCATCGCCCGCGCATTGCACAACAGAACGCCATAGAGCAGCGCCCAGCGGATGTTCGGCAGGGTGATCCGCCAGAAGGTGGTGAAGCCCCCGGCGCCCAGGGTGAGCGCCGCGGCCTCCTCGTCGGAGCCCTGGTCCTGCATCAGCGGGATCAGCTCGCGGGCGACGAAGGGGAAGGTCACCAGGATCGTCGCCAGCACCAGGCCGGTGGTGGCGAAGATGATCTTGATGTCGTGGTCGATCAGCCAGGTCCCGAACCAGCCCTGGGCGCCGAACAGCAGCACCCAGACGAGGCCCGAGACCACCGGCGACATGGAGAACGGCAGGTCGATCAGGGTCAGCAGCGCGCCCTTTCCCCGGAACTCGAACTTGGCGATGCACCAGGCCGCGGCGATCCCGAAGGCCGCGTTCAGCGGCACGGCGATGGCCGCCACCAGCAGGGTCAGCTTCATGGCCGAGACCGCGTCTGGGTCGCGGATCGCGTCCAGGTACTTGCCGATCCCCTTGGCGAAGGCGTCGTGGAACACCACCAGCAGCGGCAGCAGCACGAGGGCCGCCATGACGATGGCGGAGGCCAGCACCAGCAGGACCGCCAGGCCCGGCAGGCGAACGCTGGAGATGGGGCGCGCGCCCACAACTGGGTTCGGGACGGTCATGCCTTGCCCCTGCGCGCCAGAAGGAGCTGCAGCCAGTTGATCGCGGCCAGCGAGCCGAACGAGATCACCACCATCGCCAGGCCCACGGCCGCCGCCCCGGCGTAGTCGTACTGCTCCAGCTTGATGACGATCAGCAGGGGCGCGATTTCCGTCTTGCCGGGCAGGTTACCCGCGATGAACACCACCGAGCCGTACTCCCCGACCGCCCGGGCGAAGGCCAGGCTGATCCCCGAGATCAGGGCCGGCGCCAGGGCCGGCAGGATCACCCGCACTGCCCGCTGCAGTGCGTTGGCGCCCAGCGTTGTCGCCGCCTCCTCCACCTCCCGGTCCAGCTCCTGCAGCACCGGCTGCAGGGAACGCACCACGAAGGGCAGGCCGATGAAGACCAGGGCGATGAAGATGCCCAGCGGCGAATAGGCGGTCTTGAGCCCCAGCTTCGCGGCCAGCGAGCCCAGCGGCCCGTTCGGCGCATAGATGGCGGTCAGCGCAATGCCGGCCACCGCGGTCGGAAGCGCGAACGGCAGGTCGACCAGGGCGTCCAGGATGCGCCGGCCAGGAAACTCGTAGCGCGTGAGCGTCCAGGCCAGCAGCATGCCCAGCGGCGCGTTCAGCAGGGCCGCCAGCGCCGAAAGCCCGAAGCTGAGGCGCAGGGCCGCCGCCACCCGCGGCGCGGTCAGCGCGCGCCAGACGCCGTCCAGCCCCAGCTCCCAGGGCCGGATCGCCAGCGCCACCAGCGGCAGGACGACGATCGCGCCCAGGTAGGCGAGCGTGATCCCCAGCGACAGGCCGAACCCGGGCAGGATGGAATGGACCACCCAGGGCCGTCGCGCGTGGATCGGCGCGGCAGGGATCGCGGGCGCCGTCACGTGGGCTTGTAGATCTGGTCGAACAGACCGCCGTCGGCGAAGTGGACGGCGCTCGCCTTCTTCCAGCCCCCGAAGGCCTGGTCGACGGTGACCATGGAGACCTGCTTGAAGCCGGCGGCGTATTTGGCGGCCGCCTTGGCCTCGCGCGGCCGGAAGTGATGCTTGCCGATGATGTCCTGGGCGAGCGGGCTGTAGAGGAAATTCAGGTAGCCGGTGGCGGCCGCGCGGGTGTTGTGGCGGTCGACGTTCTTGTCCAGCAAGGCCACCGGCGGTTCGGCCAGGATCGAGCTCGACGGATAGACGATGTCGAAGTTCGGCCCGAACTCGTCGATCGTCAGGAAGGCCTCGTTCTCCCAGGACAGCAGCACGTCGCCGATGTTGCGCTGGGCGAAGGTGGTCGTGGCGTCCCGCGCGCCGGCGCCCAGCACCGGCACGTTCTTGAACAGCCTGGCGATGTAGTCCTTGGCCGGCCCCGGCCCGCCCAGCTTCAGCCCGTAGGCATAGGCCGCCAGATAGGCCCAGCGCGCCCCGCCCGAGGTCTTCGGGTTCGGAGTGATCACGCCCACGCCCGGCTTCACCAGGTCGGCCCAGTCGCGCACGCCCTTCGGATTGCCCTTGCGCACCAGGAACACGATCGTCGACGTGTAGGGCGTCGAATTGTTCGGCAGGCGCGACTGCCAGTTAGGCGGCAGGAGTTTCGCCCGCTCGGCGATCTCATCGATGTCGCCCGCCAGCGCCAGGGTCACCACGTCGGCCTGCAGGCCGTCGATCACCGCGCGGGCCTGTTTGCCGGAGCCGCCATGGCTCTGCTTGATGTCCAGCGCCTGGCCGGTCTTGCTCTTCCAGTAGGAGGCGAAGGCGGCGTTGATGTCCTTGTAGAGCTCGCGCGTCGGATCGTAGCTGACGTTCAGCAGGGTGACGGTCTTGGCCTCCGCCAACGCCCGCCCCGTCAGAAGCGGCAGGGCCGCCGCGGCAGCCATCACGGATCTGCGGGAGAGGTGCGGCGTCGTCATGGTCTCAAGTCCTCAGACGTTGGGGGCTCAGGGACGCTTGTCGGAACGCTGGCGGCCGCGGTTTCACCTCGCCTACCAACCCACGAAGTGAACCCGCGTTTCATAGCGCTCCGCGCAAACCGCGGTTTGCGCACTTCACAATGCCGTGGCGCAGGCGCGCGCATGCTCCGTCCCTCGCTCCAGCCAGGGCAAGCTAGGCTGCTTATTCCTACTTAACGAGTGGGTTTAAGCTGGCGAGGACCGCAGAAAATCTGAAAGCCACCGGACGAGGCCGCTCCGGGAGGAGCGCGCCCTACTCCGCCGCCATCAGCACGCGCCCGCCGGTGAAGGCGGTCTTCTCCGCCAGCGCCGCCTTGGCCTCCTCGTATTCCGCCGCGAGACGGGCCACCAGCTCGGCGGCCGAGGGCGCTCCCTTGACCGAGCCTATGCCCTGGCCGCAGCCCCAGATGTCGCGCCAGGCCTTGGCCTTGGAGTTGCCGCCGGAGCCGAAATTCATCGCCGAGGCGTCGGAGACCGGCAGGTTGGCCGGATCCAGCCCCGCCGCCACGATCGACGGCGTCAGGTAGTTGCCGTGCACCCCGGTGAAGAGGTTCGTATAGGTGATGTCCTCGCCGGAGGACGCCACGATCATCGCCTTGTAGGCCGGGTCGGCGTTGGCCTCCTGCGTGGCGATGAAGGCGGAGCCCACATAGGCCAGGTCCGCGCCCATCGCCTGGGCGCCCAGGATCGAGCGGCCGTGGGCGATGGCGCCGGAGAGCGCGATCGGCCCGTCGAACCATTCGCGCAGGCCCTGGATCAGCGCGAAGGGCGACAACTGCCCCGCGTGGCCGCCCGCGCCGGCCGCCACCGGGATCAGGCCGTCGGCGCCCTTCTCGATAGCTTTTCTAGCGAAGCGGTCGTTGATCACGTCGTGCAGCACCGTGCCGCCGTAGGAGTGCACGGCCTGGTTCACCGGCTCCTGGGCGCCCAGCGAGGTGATGACGATCGGGACCTTCCACCTGGTGGTCGCCTCGACATCGTGCTGCAGGCGGTCGTTGGACTTGTGCACGATGTGGTTCACCGCGAACGGCGCGGCGGGCGTCTCCGGATGGTCGCGGTCCCACACCGCCAGCTCCTCGGTGATCCGGTGCAGCCACTCGTCCAGCATCGAGGCGGGACGCGCGTTGAGCGCCGGGAAGGCCCCCACGATGCCGGCCTTGCACTGGGCGATCACCAGGTCGGGGTTGGAGATGATGAACAGCGGGCTGCCGATCACCGGAAGCCGAAGGCGGTCGCGCAGCACAGGAGGCAGGGCCATGGAGGTCTCTCGTCAGCTCAGGTTTGATTTACAATGTACATCATTGGAAATGGGCGAGGCAACGGCTAGGCGCCCTTCGCCTGTACGGCGGCCTCCAGCCCAGGCAGGCGGGCGTAGAGGGCGCGGTTCAGGGCGTCGCGTCGCGCCCAGAGATCACGGTACCAGGCCTTCCGTACGGGAACCTGCTGGGCGAACATCCGCTCGGCCCGAACGTAGTCCCAGGCCGCGCGCGCCATGCCCTCGCGCCAGGCGGGATCGGCCAGCGCGCGGGCGAGGAGCCCGGGCCAATCGTCCAGCTCCCGCGCGATCAAGCCGTTGACGCCGTCCACGATGGTCGCCGCATAGACGGGCGGCGAGGCGATGGTCAGGGCGCCGACGCTGGCGGCGTCGAGGAACTTGGCGTCGCTCTTGGTCTCGATCAACGGCCGGTCCTCCAGCGGCGAAAGCGAAATGGCGCATCGCCGCATCAAGGCCAGATAGCCTTCGTACGGCAGGTAATCGTGGAACTCCTTGTGGCCCGTGGGCAAGGCCTCAAAGAAGGCCCGGTCGCCGACCACCGTGAATTCCGTGCGCGGGTGCGCGGCGATCGCGGGACCGAGCGAGCGCGCCACCTCCGCCACGAACGGGCCGCGCAGGGCCCCGCCGAAGAACACGCGCGGACGATCCCGGCCCCGCGGAAACGGCTGCAGATCGAACACCGCATTCGGGAACACGGCGACCTGCGGGTTGTAGGCCTGAAAGAAGGTCTTCAGCGCCGGGGTCGAAACCTGGATCGCATGCTGATAGGCGAACCGCCCCCAATCCGGCGGCGCCCCCGGATCGCCGGTCAACTCGGCGATCAGCCTCGGATGGTCGTCGAACTCCAGCACCACCACCCATCCCGAAGCGACGGCCTCGGCCATGGCCGCGCGCCAGGACTGCGGCTCCGCAAGCGCGGGGCGTTGCAGGATCAGGATCTTCGGCTCTTCCCGGTCCGCCGTGGGCAGGTTGAAGGGCGCCCTGGCAAGCTCCACCCGCAGGTCCGTCTCGCTGGCCAGGGCCTGGGCCGGCAACCGGGTGCGGATGTCCATCAGCTTCGGGGCGAAGACCACCATCTCCAGCCGAAGCGGAACCGCCGGCGCGCCGCCCGGCTTTTGCGCCCGCATCACGCCGCCGGGTCCGGGCGTCCAGGCCTCGAGGCCCACGGGCGGCGGCCCCGCCGTGTCGCCCGCGATCAGCCAGCCGCCCTCCGCCAGCACGGCCGCCTCGTCCCCAGCCGGCGCCCGGACGGCGACGACGTCGAAGAGCTCCCCGGCGACCTTCGCCGCCTCCGCCGCCTTCGCCGCACCGCGAACGCGCGCGTCCGGATGCCGTGCGGCCAGGGCCGCCGCAAAGGTCGCGCCACCCGGACCCAGGAAAAGCACCCGGGCCGCCGTCAGGGGGATCGCGGCCGCCAGCCGCCCCTCGGCCTGCCTCTCCTCGCTCAAGGTCTTGTTGAGGGCGGCGTGGACGACGTCGCGCAGGAAGCGGGCGGCGAAGACATGGATATTGTGCCCCGCATCCGGCGCCACATGCAGGGTCACGCCCGGCTGCGCCCTCAGCCAGGCGCGCTCGGGCTCGTCGACAAAGCTCGGGTAGCGTTCCGTGATCCGCCTGGGCTCCAAGGGCTGGTCGCCGACCACCACCTCGACCGGCGCGGGCAGATCGCGGAAAAGATCGAAATAGGTCAGGTCGCTCAGGCCGGCGTCGGTCACGCCGAAGATGTTCTCGATCAGGGCCCGATCCTGCGGGTGATCGCGCCGGCGCTCGCGCACCGCGTCGATCATCGGCCAGAGCTTGCGCATCACCAGGGGCGGCTCCAGCGCCAGGACCCGGCGCACCCGGGCGCTGCGCACGCCCAGGGCGACCAGAGCGCCGATCGAGACCCCCAGGAGCACGACGCTCCGGCCTGCGAAGCTTCGATCGACCGTCTCGCTGACCGCGCGCGCCCAGGCCGCAATCGAGGTCTGGGCCAGGTCCGGCGCGCCGTTGCCCGGCAGGCGCATGACGCAGGCGTCCCAGGCCGGACCGACCACGCCCTGCAGCGCGATCATGTCGTCGGGTCCGGCCCAGGCGCCGGTGATCGCCAGAATGACCGGCTTCGACGAGGCGAACGCACCCGGATGGCTCCAGATGGGGATCGGCCCCAGGGCCGTCTGCGTCGTCGTCGGCTCCATCGATGTATCGGTCATCCGTGCTGGCCGCCGTCAGAGGCTTTCCGACTAGCGCCTTGCCGGCCGGGCGCAAGGCCCCGCCGGTTCCGACGCCGCGGGGTCAGGCCGCCACCGAAGGGAAGATGGGAAAGCGCCCCATGACGACGACGACGTCGCAGCCGAAGTCCTGTGGGCGCATGGAGGCGTCCACGACCTCGCCGACCTGGCAGTAGGCGCGCCGCGCGTCGTCAGGGCTGACGGCGTCGGCGCGGATGAACCTCACGCCGTCGATCGGAGTCATAAGCTCCATGATGTGCTCGGGGATATTCTCGCCCACGACGATCTGGGTGGCCCCGAGCTGGCTGCACTCCAGGAACGCGGTCTCGATGGCCGCGAGCCGGGCCACGTCGTCGTGGTCCACGTCGATCAGCGGCCGGAATTGATAGGCGTGCAGCCGCCGCAGCAGTTCGTAGGTGTTCGCCCATCGCCTGGAGTGGGCCTGCAGCCTCGCCGCCACGGCCATGCGCTCGCAGACGAAAAGCAGGATGGCGTTGCCGACCTGGGATGCGTCCGGCAAGTCGCCGGGATTGAACTGCTGGGCATAGGAGGCCATCACCTCCAGCCCGCCCCGATAGATGTCCCAGGATTCCATCGCCTCGTGATTGCCGACGTGGCCGCCTTCGGAAATGGCCGTCGCGGCGATGTGCGGCTCCGGGCTGAACAGGACGTCGCCCGCGCCGAGCGCGTGGGCCAGCATGTCGAAGAAGCCGTAGGTGAACCGCGGCATGGGCCCGGCGATCGCCTGCAGCGCGGCCCGGCGGATCAGCCAGCACTCGGGAAAGACGTGGTTCTGGATCACGAAAGCCAGGCAGTTGCCGTACTGCCCGCTGGTGAAGCGCATCTCGCCCTCGAAATCGTAGAACTTGCCGACGATCGCGCCGCCCTTGGTCTCGTCCGTCAGAAGCCAGGGCGACTGGATCATCACCAGCGCCGGGTCGTCGATCATCCTGCGGACGTAGGCGATAAGCTGATCGGGGATCGCCATGTCGTCGTCGGCGATGCTGACGACCACCTCGCCACGCGCCTGGTGCAGGGTCGTCAGGATGTTCGGATAGGGGCCGAGGTTGCGCGGCCGGCGGCTGACCCGCATTCGCGAATGCTGCGCGGCGTACCGCGCCAGGATTTGCGGCGTCTCGTCGGTGGAGCAGTTGTCCGAGACCACCAGCTCGTAGTCGAGCCCCGACGCGTCCAGGAGGCCCAGGTGATGCGTCAGATAGCGGTCAAGGTAGCGGGCGCGGTTGTAGGTCGCCAGGCAAAGGCTCAGCACTGGCGCGTCCGGCATCTGCTCGGCCCCTCTGCTCAGCCACGGTGCGCGCCCATCGCGCTGAGCGATGAGGCTGCCGGAGAGTCCGGCAGGGGCGCCGAGTCGTCAACGCGATCGGCGACGCGAGATCACCTCGCGTAAACTTGACGGGGCGGCCCTCGCGGGACCATGACCCGGCCATGGCCGACGCCCCCGTCCTCGCTCCCAGCCTTTCCGCCGGCTTCCCGCCCGCCACGGACGCCGACTGGCGCGCCCTGGTCGACAAGACCCTGGGCGAAGCGCCCTTCAGCTCCCTCGAGAAGACCACGGTCGAGGGCCTGGCGATCGAGCCGCTATACGCGCCCGCGGCCGCGCCCGCGGCGCCGACCCGCGAGGTCCCCGCCGACCGCGCCTGGGAGGTGGCCACCCTCACCGCCCATCCGGACCCCGCCCGCGCCAACGCCGAGCTCCTCGCCGACCTGCGCGGCGGCGCGGCGGCGGCGGTCGTGCGAATCGACCCCACCGGCGAGACCGGGACCGCCATCGGCTCGGACGCCGCCCTGGCCCGCGCCCTGGACGGCGTGATCCTTGAACTGGCGCCGGTCGCGCTGGACGCGGGCTTCCTGGGCCCCCAGGCCGCCGACTGGCTGAGCGCCGCCGCCAAGGCCTCTCCCGCCGCGCTCCTGCGCCTCCACCTCGACCCCTTGAGCGCCTTCGCGGAAACCGGCGCCAGCCCGGGGCCGATCGAAGCCCACCTGATCGCCGCGGCCAACGTCGCCGCGCGCCTGGCCGAGACCTATCCGGCGGCTCAGCTCTTCCTGGCCTGCGGCCGTACGGTCCACGAGGCGGGCGGCGGCGAGGCGGGGGAAGTCGCCTTCGCGGCGGCGGCGGCCGTGGCCTACGCCAGAGCCCTGGTGCGCGCCGGCCTGCCCATGGCCGCCGCCTTCGGCCGCATCACCCTGGGCCTCAGCGCCGACGCGGACTACTTCGTGACCATCGCCAAGCTGCGCGCCGCCCGCGCGGTCTGGGCGCGGATCGCCCGGGCCTGCGGGGCCGATCCGGTCGCCCGCATCGAGGCGCGCACCTCGCGCCGGATGCTCACCGCCAAGGACGCCTGGAGCAACATGATCCGCCTCACCGCGGCCGGGTTCGGGGCGGCGGTGGGCGGCGCCGACACGGTCGTGCTCGGCCACTTCACCGACGCCCTGGGCCTGCCCACCGAGTTCGCCCGCCGCCAGAGCCGCAACACCCAGCTCGTCCTGATGGAAGAAGCCCACATCGGACGCGTCGCCGACCCCGCCGCCGGCTCAGGCTACGTCGAGGCCCTCACCGACGAGATCGCCCGCGCCGCCTGGGCCGATTTCCAGGCCATCGAGGCCGCCGGCGGCATCGTCGCCGCCCTGACCGCCGGCCAGGTCGCCCGCGCCGTCGACGCCGCCAAGGCCGCGCGGCCCGAGCCCAGGATCGTCGGCGTCACGGCCTTCCCGCCGGCCAAGGACACGCCCGTAGAGGTCGAGATCGCCGCGGCCAGGCCCGCCGGCGCGCCCTCGGCCCGCCTGCCCGGCCCGGACAGCGCCTGCCCGCCGCTCACGCCGATGCGTCTTTCGGAGGCGTTCGAATGAGCCGCTTCCCCGATTTCACATCGCTGCCCTTCGACGCCCTGCCGCCCCAGCCGCCGCAAACCGGCGAGCCCTGGCAGACGCCGGAAGGCATCGCGGTCCGTCCCGCCTATGGCCCACAGGACACCGCGGGCCTCGACACCTTGACCGGCTACCCGGGCCTCGCGCCGTTCCTGCGCGGCCCCTATCCGACCATGTACCTGACCAATCCGTGGACCATCCGCCAGTACGCAGGCTTCTCCACGGCCGAGGACTCCAACGCCTTCTACCGGCGCAACCTGGCGGCCGGTCAGATGGGCCTCTCCATCGCCTTCGACCTGGCCACCCACCGCGGCTACGATAGCGACCATCCCCGCGTGAAGGGCGACGTCGGCATGGCAGGCGTCGCCATCGACTCGATCCTCGACATGCGGACCCTGTTCGACGGCATCCCGCTCGACAAGATGAGCGTCTCGATGACCATGAACGGGGCGGTGCTGCCGATCCTGGCGCTCTATATCGTCGCCGGCGAGGAGCAGGGCGTGCCGCACAAGGCGCTCTCCGGCACCATCCAGAACGACATCCTCAAGGAGTTCCTGACCCGGAACACCTACATCTATCCTCCGATCCCCTCGATGCGGATCGTCTCGGACATCTTCGCCTACACCTCCAAGGAGATGCCGCGCTTCAACTCGATCTCGATCAGCGGCTACCACATGCAGGAAGCCGGCGCGACGCTCGACCTGGAGCTCGCCTACACCCTGGCCGACGGCATCGAATACGTCCGCGCCGGGGTCGCCGCCGGCCTGCCGGTGGATTCATTCGCGCCGCGCCTGTCGTTCTTCTGGAACGCCGGCATGAACGCCTTCATGGAGATCGCCAAGCAGCGCGCGGCGCGCCTGCTCTGGGCCAAGCTGATGAAGTCCGAGTTCGATCCCAAGGACGCCCGCAGCCTATCCTTGCGCGCCCACACCCAGACCTCCGGCTGGTCCCTGGCCGCCCACGACGTCTTCAACAACGTGGCGCGGACCACGGTCGAGGCCATGGCCGCGGTCGGCGGCCAGACCCAGAGCCTGCACACCAACTCCCTGGACGAAGCCCTGGCCCTGCCGACGGATTTCTCCGCCCGGATCAGCCGCAACACCCAGCTCTTCCTGCAGGCCGAAAGCGGCCAGACCCGGGTCATCGACCCCTGGGGCGGCAGCTACTACATCGAGCGCCTGACCGCCGACCTGGCGGCCCGCGCGCTCACCCACATCGCCGAGGTCGAGGCGCTGGGCGGCATGGCCAAGGCCATCGAGAACGGCCTGCCCAAGCGCCGCATCGAGGAGGCCTCGGCCCGCACCCAGGCGCGCATCGACGCCGGCCTCCAGAGCGTGGTCGGCGTCAACCGCTATCGCCCGGACGTCGCCGACGAGATCCCGGTGCTGAAGGTGGACAACACCGCGGTGCGCGAGCAGCAGCTCGCCAAGCTCAAGCGCCTGAAGGCCGAGCGCGACCCGGCGGCCGTCGCGAGCGCCCTTGCGGCCCTCACCAACGGCGCGGCCGGCGGCGGCAATCTCCTGGAGCTGTCGGTCGACGCCGCGCGCGCCCGCGCCACCCTGGGCGAGATTTCCGACGCCCTGGAGACGGTTTTCAACCGCCACAAGGCCCACGCCGATGCCGTGAAAGACGTCTACCTTCGGGAGAGCGGCGTCACGGCCTCCGCCCGCCGCGCCCAGGAGATGGCCACGGCCTTCGCCCAGGCCGACGGCAGGAAACCCCGCATCCTGGTCGCCAAGATGGGCCAGGACGGCCACGACCGCGGCCAGAAGGTGATCGCCTCGGGCTTCGCCGACCTCGGCTTCGACGTGGAGATCGGCGACCTCTTCCAGACGCCCTCTGAAACCGCCGCCCAGGCCGTGGCCGACGGCGTCCATGCCGTGGGCGCCAGCTCACTCGCCGCCGGCCACCTCACCCTGGTCCCGGAGCTGAAGAGCGAGCTCGCCAAGCTTGGCCGCGAGGACATCATGGTGGTCGTGGGCGGCGTCATTCCGCCCGAGGACTTCGCGGCCCTCCGCGACATGGGCGTCGCCGCCATCTTCACGCCGGGAACCACCGTCCCCGAGGCGGCGATTTCGGTGATCGAGCGCCTCAACGAACAGCTCGGCTACGCCCAGGAACAGGCCGCGGAATAGGCTACCGCTTGACCGCGATACCCATGACCTCGAACTTGGCGCCACCGAGCAGGTGATCGACGCCCAGGTAGGCGCGCGCCGGCATCGGGCCTTTGAAATAGGTGCGGTAGACTTCGTTGAAGGCCGCATAGTCCGCGAGGTCCGACGAGAAGATCTGCACCCAGACGAGGTCGTCCATGGTCAGGCCGCCCGACTCCACCTCCCGTTTGACGTTGTCGAGCACCCGCTTGGCCGCGGCCGCGCCGGTGTCCCCCGCCACCGGCCCGCGGTCGGTCGTGCCGGCGACGTAGAGGGTCTTGCCGGCCAGGACGGCGCCGCTGTACGGCGGGTTCGCCCCGCCCGCCCCGCCTGGGGTGGCGGGGAAATGCTGCCGCTCGGCCTCGGCGGCGTGGGCGGCCAGCGGCAGGAGCGCCACGGCCACGGCGAACGATAGGCGTCGGATCATCAGGTCTCCCCCCACGGTTGAGCTCCAGAGCCTAGCAGGCCGGCCAGGCCGGCTCCAGCGAGCGGGCGCGGCCTGGACAACGCCTGTAAACCTCGGTCGAAGCTGGTCTGTGGACTCGACCGCGGCCGCAGCCCGTGAACTATTCCGTGAGCAGTTGGGGCGGGCGCATGTCGGACGAAACGCTGGAACGCAGCACCCTGCGCAAGGTCGCCTGGCGCCTGCTGCCGCTGATCGGGCTGGGCTACCTGATCTCCTACATGGACCGGGTGAACATCAGCTTCGCCGCGCCGCAGATGAACGCGCAGCTCGGCTTCACCGCCTCGGTCTACGGCTTCGGCGGCGGCCTGTTCTTCATCAGCTACGCCCTCTTGGAGGTCCCCTCGAACCTCGCCCTGGCGAAGGTCGGCGCGCGCCGCTGGCTCGCCCGGATCATGGTCACCTGGGGCCTGGTGGCCATGAGCATGGCATTGGTCCGCACGCCGCTGCAGTTCTACGCCGTGCGCTTCCTGCTGGGCGCGGCGGAGGCGGGCTTCTTCCCCGGCGTGATCTACTATCTGGGCCTCTGGTTCCCCCACGCCTATCGCGGCCGGGCGATCTCGCGGTTCTATGTCGCCGCGCCCCTGGCCTCGGTGGTCATGGGCGCCGTCGCCGGAAGCCTGCTCGGCCTGGACGGCCATTTCGGCCTGCGCGGCTGGCAGTGGCTGCTGATCGCCGAGGGCGCGCCGGCGGTCATCCTCAGCATCGTCTTCCTGAAGCTCCTGCCCGACCGGCCCGCCGACGCCGCCTGGCTCTCGCCCGAGCAAAGGGCCTGGCTGGAGGCCCGCCTCGCCGCCGACGACGCCGCCGTCGCCGCCCCTGAGCACAGCCAACTCCGCGCGCTCCTGCGGCCCGAGGTCCTCGCGCTCGTCGCGATCAACTTCCTCTACCTGGGCCCCTACTATGCCTTCACCCTGTCGGCGCCGACCATCCTCAAGGGCTCGACGGGGCTCGACGCGGCCCATGTGGGCTATCTGGTGGCGGCGGGCGGCCTGACCGGGGCGGCCGGCATGGCGGCCATAGGCTGGAGCTCGGACCGCCTGCGCGAGCGGTACCTGCACCTTGCCGCGCCCCTGGTCGCTGTCGCCGCGGCCTTCGCGGTCTTGGCCTGGTCGCCGGCGCCGCCGGTGGTGATGGTCGCCTATCTTGCCATGATGGCCGGCTATTTCGCGGTGAGCGGCGCCTTCTGGCTGGCGCCGTCGGAGATCGTCCATCCGCGCGCCGCGGCGGTGACGGTGGCCGCAATCAACGGCCTGGGCCAGGTCGGCTCGTTCGTCTTCCCCTGGCTCTGGGGCTTGGCGAAGGATTCCACCGGCGGTTACCACGCCGGCATGAGCCTGCTGCCCGTCGCCTTCCTGGCGGGGGCGGCGATCATGCTGGGATTGCGCCAGGCGCGGCATACGCCGGCCCGCTAGAGCCAAACGAAAAACGCCGGGGCGCGAACCCCGGCGTTTCCCGATCTTTTGAACCCGAAAGCCCTTAGCGGCTGGTCGGGGTCTCGTTGAAGGCCTCGGCGTTGCGCGCGGCTTCCGACTTCGGCGCCGCCGAGGGCGGGGCCGCGGCCGAGCGGCGGCTGCCCATCATGGATTGCGCGGCGGCCAGTTCGTCGCCGTCCAGATAGCCGTCGTGGTTCTTGTCGAGTATGTCGAAGTACTTGAGCAACATCGCGCCGGTGCGACCCTTCAGCTCGGCCTTCTCGATCTTGCCGTCCAGATTCGAGTCCAGCATGCCGAGCAGCCGGGTCTTGCCCATCTCGTCGTCATAGCTGACCCGGTGCGACGAGGTTTCCCCCACCCAGCGGTAGCTGAGCGAGGTGAACAGCATCTCCTGGAACGACTGCTCGCCCCACGAGACGTTGATCTTCGGGTCCGGGTTCGACGGATTGCGCGCCGAGTTGTCATAGACGTAGTGCGCCACCAGCTTCGAGCCCGCCGGCACCTTGATCGGCTCCGCGAAGGTGTAGCTCCGCTGCCAGTTGAAGTCGTAGCGCGGCAGGGCCAGCAGCTCCTTCATCTTGCCGTCCGGATACTGGATCCAGAGGTCCGACGAATAGGCGCGATAGTGGGCGTGAGGGAAGGCCGAGTAGAGCAGCGCGTCGTGCGGGAACTGCACGTAGGCCACTTCCTTGTGGCGCGCCTCGCCCGCCGGGATTTCGATGTTGGTGTTGATCACCACCACGCTGTGCATGATCAGTTCCGGCGGTTTGTCATAGAAGTAGAGCGCGACCTGGCTCTTGTCCTCGACCTCCTTGCCGAACGGCGTGTAGTGCATCTGGAAGCCGTAGGCGCCGCCCGGCGGCAGATAGACGCCGGCGTTGGCGGGCTCCGTGGAGCTTTCCGCGCCCACCGCATAGCCCGCGCCCAGCGACGCGGCCCACTTGGTCTCGGACGAACGGCCATCAGCCGGCATCGATTCCATCCAGCCGGTCAGCAGGTGGTGCACGCCCTGGCGCGAGCCAGGCTTCACGGTTGAGGCGCGGACCCACTTGCCTTCGGTGAGCGTGCCGGCCACCGCCGGACGCTGGTAGTCGACCACGCCCGAGGCGGGGATCTTGAAGGCCGGCACCTCGATGATCAGGTCCGGCTTGCCCAGCGGCCACTCCTGGGCGACGTGCTTGACCGCGCCCAGCGGGTCGGCGCCCTCGCCGCGCGGCGCGCCTTCCTCGATCCAGTGGACGACGGTCTTCACCTCGTCCGCCGTCAGCCGCTTGTCGTCGGAGAATTTCCCGATGTGCGGATCGGCGTGATAGGGCGGCATCCGGTCGGTGCGGATCACCTCGCGGATCATCGGGGCGAAGCCCTTGACCATGGCGTAGTTGGTCATGGCGAAGGGGCCGATGCCGCCCTCCTCGTGGCAGGCCACGCACTTGGCCTCCAGGATCGGCGCCACGTCCTTGACGTAGGAGACCTTGGCCACGCCGCGTTCCGGGAAGGCGATCGGCGCGCCCTTGCTGGGCTCGGCCTGCGCCAGGCTCACCGGCTGGCCGGCGGTGAGCGCCTCGAGCGCCTTGGCGGACCCCGGCAGGGCGCCGTGATAGACCACCTTCCAGGTCTTGGGATCGACGACGATGACTTCCGCCGAGCGGGTCACGCCCAGGCTCTCGCCGACCAGTTGGTAGCTGTCCATCAGGATCGGAGTGTCGTAGCCGGCCTTCTCGGCCTCGGCCTGGATCGCCTCGCGGCTGTCCTTGAGGCTGGAGTTCAGCATCATGAACTCGACGCCCTTGGCGGCGTAGGCGGCCTTCAGCCCCTTCAGCGCCGGGGCCTGGGCCCGCATCACCGCGTCTCCGTTCGCCTGGCTCACGATCACCACCGCCTTGGCGTCGGCCAGCCGGAAGAGTTCGTGGGCCTCCATGTTGGCGTCCACCAGCATGAAGTTGTCGACCGAGGCCGCCATCGGCGCGGTCGCCGCCGCAGCCGATCCGTGCCCAAGGGCGCTGGCCGTCTGGTCGCTCGTGCAGCCCACCAGCGCCGCGGCGCTCGCGAACAGGGCCAGGACCCCAAGCTTCGGACTGTTCATCGAAATCGCTCCCCAGATCGTCGTCCGCCACGCCCGCAGGCGCGGCCGCCCTTACGCTGTATATCGGCCGACCACGTTACACGAATATTGCCGCGCCCGCATGCGACCCAGCGTCTGTGGGCTAGTCGCCGCCGCCCGCGCTCTTGGATGCAATCTGCTGACGCTCCATCGGTCCGCTCCTCTCCCACGGCGCTGCGCGCCCCGGAGAGGAGCGGACCGAGAATCTGGATCGTACGCATTCCCGCCGTTGCTGATCGCCGGTGAGTGCGTTTACCGTCGCCGCGAGTGAACCGCTGGGGGGCGGCATGGACATCCACAAACCCAAGCCCTGGCACGGCGTGCGCGAGTTCCTGAAGGAGTACGTGATCATCGTCGTCGGCGTGCTGACCGCGCTGGGCGCAGAGCAGGTCGCGGTGGCGCTTCGCGATCGCCACGCCGCCGCCGAAGCGCGCGGCGCTGTCTACACCGAGATCCGCCTCAACCTATCCTACATGCAAGGCCGTATGGCGACGCAGGCCTGCGTGGAGCGGCGGCTCGATGAAATTGGAACCTTGTTGGTCAAGGCTGGCGAAGGCCCCCTGACGCCGAGACCCGACTGGATCGGACAACCGTCGAGTTGGTTGATCGCGGCGCAGCGTTGGCAGGCCGCGACGGGGTCTGGAAGGGTCAGCCTCTTCGACGATGCGGAACAAGGGCGCTTGGCGGGGGTCTACAGCCCCCTGTCGCGGTTTGCTGACGCCCAGGAGAGTGAACAGGCGGCATGGGCCCAACTGCGCGGCCTCGAAACCTGGACCGGCCCGCTCGGCCCGGCCGGGCGCATACACTTCCTGTCCGCCCTGCAGCAGGCCCGCTACGAACTCTGGAACACGCGAGTGGCTATGGAAATCGCTTTCCGACGAGCTCGAGCGCTCGGGATCACCAAGGAAACGCCAAAGGCCACGGAGGCGGGATACGAATTGCCCCACGCGGTCTGCCTGCCCATCGACACGCCGCGCGATGAGGCCGTGTCGCAACTGGCCGTGGACAGCCCGCCATGGGGGCAACCCAGATAGCTTCAAGGTCCCTCTTCCGCGAAGCCGTGTTCAAAAGCGTCGGGTGTCCCGGCGCTCCGCCGAAACGTCAGGCTTCGGCCCCTGACCTAGGACTGCTTTCGGACCCATAGCGGAAGTTCCGCAGATCCGTGTTATGCAAGTCTCCAGCGCCAGGCGGGGGGCAGCATGGACATGATAGGGCGGGCGCCCAAGCGCGGGTCGCCGCCGAACGCCCAAGGGACATCCTGAGATCCCGCCCGATCACGTCCATCCTTCGCGCAGCCCATGCGCCTTGGAAGAACTCCAGAGTCAATCTGGGCCGATGTTGCGTATTCTACAGTATTCGAAAACTAAAAAAATTCATCATCGGGAGAAATACTATGAATCACGCTAGTCGTGCTATCGGACTTATTGCTGGCGTTGGCGGATTGCTCGTCGGCGCGGCAGGATCAAGCGCAGCCCTGGCACAGCAGCCTGCTGCGCCCCAGGCCATCGAGATCACGCTCCTGCACGTGAAGCCGGGCCAGGAACAGGCGTTCCAGGACTGGGTCAAGAACGAATCCAATCCCCTGCGGATCAAAGGCGGGGTCAAGGACCGCGAGACCTGGACGACGACTATGGGTCTCGGCGGAGAGGTGTATTTCGTGCGCCCGATCACGGGGGTCTCAAGCTACGACACGCCTCCCAGCGGTGTCAGTCAGGCCGAGACCGCGGCGGTGGTGGCGAAGCGGCAGTCGATGATCCTGGACTTGCGCACCTACCTCGTCACGCCGCGGCCGGAGCTCAGCGTCGCGCCGAAGCCGGGTTATCGGCCCAAGCTGGCGGTCCTCTCGACCCAGGGCGTCGCGCCGGGCCACGTCTCGGCCTATACGACCAACCTGAGGGCGCTCACGGCGGTCATCGCAAAAACCAACGCCAAGGGCGTTCTGGTGTCGCAGACCGGCCTGGGCGGCGACCCCAACGAGTTCAATGTCGTGGTGCTCTTCGACTCCTTCGCCGACCTGGACAGGTTCCCGGCCGAGTTCGGCAAGGCGGCGACCGCGGCGAAGCTGCCGCCCGAAGCCGCCGGCGTCGTGGCGCGCACGAACTATCGGGTCATTCGCTATCAGCCGGAACTGAGCATCGTCCCGGCGCGATAGGCCGCGGACCCCGGTCGGCCTGTCGATCGGGGAGTTCGGCCAACGGCTATCCGACGGAGCGGGAGCCGGCTCCCGCTCCGCCCTCGCCGAGTTCCGTTTGCGCGCGCGCCGGAGCACGGCTGGCTTCCGAGCCGCCAAAGCCCGCTTCCGAGACTGCCGCGCCTCAGCCGGCGGCCGATGGACACTGACCGCTAACTCCCCGGCAGTTCCTCGGCGATCACCTTGAAGCCCGCGAGGGTGTTGGGGCCGAAGCTGGTGACGATCGCCGCGTCGGTGGCGTCGCGGCCGCGGGCCATCAGGATGCGGCCGATGCGGGGCTTGTTGTGCCGCGCGTCCAGCACCCGCCAGCGGCCGCCGAGGTAGGCCTCGAACCAGGCGCTGAAATCCATCTCGCCCACCACCGGCACGCCGATGTCGCCCAGGTAGCCCGTGCAATAGCGGGCCGGGATGTTCATGCAGCGGCAAAGGGTGATGGCCAGATGGGCGTAGTCGCGGCAGACGCCCTGGCGCTCCTCATGCGCCTCGAACGCCGTCTTGGTGGGCCGTGCGTGCTCGTAGCCGAAGGTGATCCGCTCGTGGGCGTATTTCACGATCGCCTGGGCGCGGCCCCAGCCGGGCGGCACGTCCCCGAACAGCCGCCAGGCCAGGTCGCTCAGGTGCTCGGTCTCGCAGTAGCGGCTGGCCAGCAGGAACACGATCACGTCGTCCGGCAGGTCTTCGACGGCATGCTGGATCGCTTCCGGCGTCACCGGATCGGGCTCGCCGGAGTCGCGGATCACGAAGTCGGCCGACAGCACCGTGCGCCCCGCCGGCAGCACCACGCGACTGC
>Ga0210400_10000501_pt1 | contig 43579 bp, 44 predicted proteins | sample IncBWH26MmetaG_FD_155456 | JGI IMG/M metagenome (GOLD analysis project Ga0210400, IMG submission 155456) | Forest soil microbial communities from Barre Woods Harvard Forest LTER site, Petersham, Massachusetts, United States - Inc-BW-H-26-M | ecosystem: Environmental > Terrestrial > Soil >... | reverse complement strand
AAAAAGTAGTCCAAGCCGACTTCACGATGGATTTCTAGTGGGGGAGCGATTCACGGTTGAGGGATTCAAGTTTGTCATAAGCGAAGGAGCCCCGCCGGTCCCTCCCAACCTCTGGGAGTGCTTCAGTCTGGCTGACGCTCCGAACCGGGTAAGCCGGAGATCCTTCGCTCCGCCTGACAAGAGGCTGTGCTCGGGAGGGCGCCGTTGGGTAAAAACCTAACTGCACAGCTGCCCACTCCTGGCTAACCTGATGGCAGCGTTCCTCCACTGCTAAACTACTCTCTTGCCTTCTCGAACAAAGTCTCCGGAACCCCGCTCCGCCCCAGTTCAGCCGGCGTTCGATCCCCGACGCATCTTCCTCATCGACTCGATGAGCTTCATTTTCCGCGCCTATCACGCCATGGCGCGGCAGCGCTCCGGCATGTCCACCAAATCCGGAATCCCTACTGCCGCTGTTCTGGTTTTCGTGAACATGTTGCGCAAATTGCGCGACGATTTCTCCCCGTCTTATCTCGCCGCTGTTTTCGACGTCGCCGCCAAAACCTTCCGCGCGACCCAGGCCGAAGCCATCACCAAGGTCCGAAAGTTCGACATCAAAACGCAAACCTTCACCGAGATTGAATACAAAGGATACAAGGCGAATCGCTCGGCCATGCCTGAGGATCTAGCGCAGCAAATTCCATACATTCGCCGCGCCCTCGAAGCCTATCGGATCCCGATTCTTGAGCTGGCGGGCTTCGAAGCCGACGATGTAATCGGCACGCTGGCGCGCAAAGCAGCGGCCGCATCGCATCCGGTTTTTGTTGTGAGCAGCGACAAGGACATGATGCAGCTCGTCAACGACGACGTTCTTATCCTGAATCCCCCGAAAGATAACTTGATCTGCGACGCCGCCAAGGTCGAAGAGATTCTCGGGGTTCCGCCCGAACGCGTCATCGACATCATGGCGCTGCGGGGCGACACCATCGATAACATTCCCGGAGCCCCCGGCATCGGCGACAAAGGTTCGGTTGAAATCATCAAGCGCTTCGGCACGGTTGAACAGGCGCTCGACCGCGCCGCCGAAGTGGAAAAGAAAACCTACCGCGAATCTCTGTTGAACAATCGCGACATTATTCGGTTCAGCAAAAGCATGGCGACCATCGACACGAATGTCCCCGTCGATTTGAATGTCGAGTCCATGCGCGCCGGCGAGCCGGATGTTGAGTTGCTCCGGCAACTTTTCACCGAACTCGAATTCACGTCGCTGCTGAAGGAATTGCAGCCGCTCGCCCAGGTCACTGAAACCCGCTACAGCGAAGCTCAATCGGCGGCGGACGTAGAGAAAATTCTCGGCTCTCTGGCCGCTGACCACGCTCTTGCAATCGCCGTCGAGCTAAATCAAAACAAATCAGTGGAAGAGTCGGAAGAAGAAGTTCCGGAGGAAGTACCGCAATCCGGCATGCTCGCACTTTCTGATGCCGACGATCCCGCACCATCTCCTGATCCGGCGTCTCGCCGCATCGCAATCTCCGCCGCTGCAGGATCGGCGACGATCGTTAAACTCGATTCCTCGGCAGCTGCAGCGACGCTTCGGTCGACCCTATCTTCGCCTGCTGCCAAATCCATTCACGACTATAAATCTGCACTTCACGCCCTGGATGCGCTGGGCATCAGTTTGCAAGCCGTCGAGCACGATCCCATGCTGTATTCTTATTTGCTCGATCCCACATATTCGTCGCATCGCCTGTCGGACGTGGCTTTTCGCCACTTCAACCTCAAACTCAGCGGCGATCTCGCCGAAGCTGCGGACGTCACCGGCCGCCTCACTACCGCTCTCCGCGAAGATGTCAAACAAGCGGGACTGACCAAACTCTATGAAGAAATCGATCTACCTCTCGTCCCTGTTCTCGCTCGCATGGAGCAAGCCGGAGTCAAGATTGACACCTCGGCTCTCGCCAAAATGTCGTCTGAGCTTGAGCGCGAGATCGGAATCAAAGCAAAAGAGATTTGCGAGATTGCCGGATGCCAATTCAACATTGGTTCACCCAAACAACTCGGCGATGTTTTATTCAACCGGATGAATCTCCCCAAACCGGTAAAGTACGGCAAAGGACGAACCATATCGACTGCCGTCGATGTTCTCGAAGCCCTTGCTGAGGACTACCCCATTGCCCGCATGGTTTTGGATTATCGGCAACTGACGAAGCTGAAATCCACCTATGTCGACACGCTGCCCGCGCTTATCAATCCTTCCACCGGACGCCTGCACACCACGTTCTATCAAGCCGGTACGGCCACGGGCCGCCTCTCCTCGGCGAACCCGAATCTGCAAAATATTCCCATCCGCACCGAACTTGGCCGTGGCATTCGCGCCGCTTTCATCGCCGAGCCCGGGCACGTACTGCTCACCGCCGATTATTCGCAGATCGAGCTCCGCCTGCTTGCCCACTTCTCGCGCGATCCTCTGCTGGTCGAAGCCTACCGCCGCGGCGACGACATCCACACACTCACCGCCTCGCAAGTCTTCGGGGTTCCGCCGCTCATGGTCACACCCGACCATCGACGTCAGGCGAAGGTGGTGAATTTCGGCATTGTTTACGGGCTCTCCGCCTTTGGGTTATCGCAGAATCTTGGGATTGAGACTTCGGAGGCAAAGCAGTTCATCACGAACTATTTCGAAAAATACAAAGGCGTCCGCGCCTTCATCGACAAAACTCTGGAAGAAGCCCGCCGCGACCTGAAAGTGAAGACCTTGCACGGACGCATCCGCCCCATCCCCGACATCAACAGCAAGAACGCAAATCAGCGCGGCTTTGCCGAACGCACTGCAGTCAACACGCCGCTGCAAGGCACAGCGGCGGATTTGATCAAAGTGGCGATGATTCGAATTGACAAAGCGTTGCGTGAACGCGAGTTGAAATCAAGGATGACCCTGCAAGTTCATGACGAGCTGGTCTTCGAGGTTCCGGAAAAAGAAGTGGAGACGATGCAGTCTCTGGTTCGCGAGCACATGGAAAAAGTTGAGGCTTTAGCTGTTCCGCTGCTGGTAGAGATGGGATTAGGGCCGAACTGGAGAGATCTGGACTAAACGAGTGTGCGAGGTTTGTGTGGGTCGGACGCTCCTGTCCGCCCAATCCCGGCACAAGGAATGAAAAGGGCACGGATTTGGAGCCGTGCCCCTGTTGGTTACCGCTGATAATGTTCACGTTGTACGCCGTCGTAGAGCCCAGTGGGCATGCAGCACTTCTTGAAATCTGCGACCAGATCCGCATGGACAAAGATCATTCCTGCCCAATTTCTCGAAGAGCTCTTTCTCCCTATGAACGACGCGGAAACCCGCGCTTGACTTTAGTTTCCGACGGGAATCCTTTACGGCGCTTGCTGCTTGGTTCAAAGAAAAATTCGTTGCTCACGGCAGTAGCTCCTTTTCAGATGGATTGCCCGTCACATCTGAGGGGACAGATGCAAGTCACATTTTATCAGCTTCTACGAAACCGGCCCCAGTGATCTGGTCTTAGGGCGGCTCCATGTTATACTAGAATATAACCGAGGGAACCGCCATGCATATCACCAACTTGCGCAAAGTCGGAGGCTCGGTCATGTTGGCCGTCCCGCCGGCGCTGCTCAATGTTCTGCAATTGCAGCCAGGCGCCACGGTCGGCATTGCGGTGGAAAGTGGCCGCCTGGTAGTGAAGCCACGTCCTCGTCCACGTTACACCTTGGCCGAACTGCTGGCCCAATGCAATCCCAAAGTACGACGTTCCAAATCAGGCGCGAAAGCAGAAAGAGAATGGCTCGATAGCAAGCCCGTCGGCCGCGAGCTCATCTGATGGGGTCAGGCATGAAGCGCGGCGAAATCTGGCTCGTTAGCCTCGATCCCACATCCGGCCACGAGCAAAAGGGCCGCCGCCCCGTGCTGATCGTGTCCGCGGAAGCCTTCAACCGGGTCACGAAAGTTCCCGTAGTTCTGCCGATCACGAGCGGGGGCAATTTTGCACGGACGGCAGGTTTCGCAGTGCCTTTGACAGGAGCGGGAACCAAGACGACAGGAATTGTCCGCTGCGATCAGCTCCGCGCTCTTGATCTCGCCGCACGCGGCGGCAAGAAGCTGGAAAACATCCCCGACACAATCATGGACGACGTGCTGGCAAGGATAGCGCCAATATTCGAATAACGCGCTAAACTCCGAGCGCCTTCTGAATCTCCCCCGCGATTCCTGCCGTGAGCATCTGCATCTTGTCCTCCGACTCCGCCTCCACCATCACGCGAGCTAAAGCCTCAGTTCCGGAATACCGCACCACAATGCGCCCGTTTCCATCGAGTTCGCGCTCTGCAGCTTCGATGGCACGCTGCACTTCGGGCACCTGCGCAAACGGAATTTTCTCCCGAACTCGCACGTTCTTGATCTTCTGGGGAAAAACTTTCAAATCACTAACCAACTTCGCCAGCGATTTCCCCGATCGCACAATCACATCCATCACTCGCAACGCCGTCAGCAAGCCGTCGCCGGTGGTTGCGTCGCCGTCGCGAAAAATAATGTGCCCGGACTGCTCCCCGCCCAGCGTCGCGCCGGTCTTCAGCATCTCTTCCAGAACATATTTATCGCCCACATTCGCCCGCAACATGCGAATGCCCGAATTCCTGAGCGCGATCTCCACTCCCATGTTCGACATCGTCGTTCCTACAACCGTATTCCCGACCAACTTGCCGCGCAGCTTAAAATCTCGCGCCGTCAGCAGCATCACTCCGTCGCCATTGACCACGCGCCCTTCGCCATCGCAAAACAAGGCACGATCGGCATCGCCATCAAAGGTCACGCCCAGATCGAACTTTCCGCCTGATTCAGCTACGGCCTTGCCTAACGTTTCCGGATGCAGCGCTCCGCACCCTTCATTGATATTTCTGCCATCCGGCGTCACGTGAGTGAACGTCGCCTGAATCTTCAATCCGCGAAATAACTCGGGAGCCTCCGCCGTCGCCGCTCCATTGGCGCAATCCACCAGCACCCGCAACCCGCTCAAATCCACAGAAACACTTTCCGCCAGCGATTGGATGTAAGCCTTGCGCAGGGCGGTTTCTCCCGGCAACGATGGCCCGGCGGTCTTTAGTGCGGTATCGTCCATCGCTCCCGGCTTGTCGAGCAGAGTAAAGATTTCTTTTTCGATGGCCAGTTCTCGCGCATCCGACAACTTGAATCCGTCGCCGGAAAAAACTTTGATCCCGTTGTCGGTCCACGGATTGTGCGACGCGGAAATTACCACTCCAGCCGCCAGACCGCGAGACCGCGCCAGGTACGCGACTCCCGGCGTCGTAATTACGCCCGCGCTGTGTACCTCTACTCCTACCGCTGCCAGTCCGGCACCCACGCGGTCGGCAATCCATTGGCTGGATTCGCGCGTGTCCTGCCCCAGAACTGCCTGCGGGCCTGGTGTCGAGCGCATCAGATCGTGTCCAAGCGCGCGACCAATCAGATAAGTGCTGTCCGTCGTGAGTGGAAATTCGCCGGCCACGCCACGTATTCCGTCCGTGCCAAAGAGTTGCCTGGTTTGATTGCTCATAGTTTGCGTGGGTCCGATGGCTTTTTCTAGAGTCGACAAAACGATACTATCAGCAACTCTGTTCGATTCCGGCAAACGCTTCCCGAAGCCGAACGAAGGGCTGCATCTACCTGCTGATCGATACTTCTGTCGATGCCAGACCCGCTGCTGGTTGCAGACGACGAGATGAGTGAGAGAAGAATCGCGACTAGAGGAATTGAAAAAGGGCGGCGAGCAATTCCCGCCCTCTTCCGTTTTCCGTATCGAGCGTCACATGCAGGGAGCACCCGCATCGGTGGTGAAAGTATTGTTGTCGGAGAACCAGCCGTTCACTGCTATGGAAGGTGCACCATAGAACCAGGAAAAGAATGCCAGCTCTTGCAAGTGATAGGAGTAGCCGTTCGGCATCGTCACCGGAGGGAGTGCGGTTCCAGTAAGCGGGTCTCCCACTTCAAGATTGCCCTGGCAACCACTCTGTTGTCCGATATGTCCCCAGGCGGGAACGGGATTGTCGCCGTATGGATCATTCATCCACTCGCCGACTTCGTGAGCCGCGATGGCGGTATCGAAAATGTCAGGCCCAAACAGACCTGTCGTGTCGAAGTCCATGGGCGAATAGGTTTGAATGGGTAAGCCCGTGGCGCCGTGGTAACCGAGAACGCAGCAGGTAGTGATGTTAGTGACGGGCGACGCCAATACGACGTTGGCGAGTAGAAAAATGGGAAGGGATCCTGGGTTCACTCCTTGCGGATAAAGCGATGGAAGAACGGTGCTAGTCACGTAAGAGTCGAACCAGCCGAAGTCGACAATCCCCAAGGGGGCGCAGAAGTCGGGCGGGCCAAGCGCGCTGGTCGCCAACGCCAGGCCGTCCGCCGCAGGTACGTTGATGAAGACGGTTCTGGTGTTCGTGACCGGTTTCAGGATGACATGGTAGTCATGTCCCTGGGTGAAGGCCCAGAAGTTCGCGCGCTGGAATGCGTCGAGGTACTGCGTATTGCCGACGTTCGTGCCGCCGAAGGTAAAGCTGGCCCTCTGGATGATTGGGGATTGGTGATACAGGGCCAGGGGGACGTCATTGGGAGGGGTGAGGCACGCGGTGTTGGCCACCGTAGGATCCAAGGTGGTCACGCCGGGTGTCGTGGCAATGGTGCCGCTGCTGTCGACGCTGGTGCCAATCAAATTCGTGGTGATGACAACGGGAACAATCTGGGTGGGGATGTCAGCGACCTTGTTCGATTCGTTCCCGAAGGGGTTGCGGCCCACCATGACTCCTGCATAGTTGTTGTGGTCCCGAGTGGAGGAGACATCGAAGGTCCACGTGCGGAGCTGGGGGCTGCCGGGGATCGACGCCCGTGAATCCGAAGTAGACGGCTTTACCAATGTGTATGCTTTTAGTCGCGCCTTCGGCTGACTCGGGGAGTCCTGGGCGATGGCAAGAGTGGACACACATGCCACAATCGTGGCAAGGGACAAGAAAAACGACTTCTTACATGTCATTGGATTACCCTCGTGATTGTGAGATACGAACTCTTGGAATTAGCGGATGTGTACTGCAGGGGTAACACACCAGAGGTCGAGAATTATATTAACAGCGGGGATTGGAGCGATTAAAAGAGACTTTCGACTCTAGATTGAAATAGATTCGTGACCGCATATGCCATAAGAACGCGAACATCGCCGGCTGGACCAGATTGCATTCGCTCGCGGGGCGGCGATTCACGCTAAGGCTTGTAGTAGGGAAATTCCACCGTGCCGACTTTGCTCACGTTGGCCTCGGCGAATTCGCGGACGCGATCGAAGGCAGCCTGAAGCTCATTCTGATAGCGGTCGAGGTCTACGTCGGTGGCGTGGTCCGGCACCGGGATCAGTTTACCGAATCGCATCAATACCCGCGAAAAAGGCTTGGGAATCATCAGCCTGTCCCAGGTGTTGAGGACCCAGGCCCGCTCGACCGCCATATGGAACATGGTTAGAGGAACCCCCGAGGAGCGCGCGAGGGCAACGGGGCCGGGCTTCACTTTGTAGCGTGGGCCGCGCGGGCCGTCGAGCGTGAAGGCCACAGACCATCCTTCCCGCAGCGCGCGGCGGAGGCCGAGCAGGGCACGCACCGCGTTGCGGCTGCTGGAGCCTTTGACGGCGACGAATCCGAACTTGCGGATGATGCGTCCCATGTATTCGCCATCGTAGCTGTTGCTGCTCATCACGCGGACGCCGAGATTACGGCACATATAAGTTGCTGGAATGATACAGGCGTGCCAGAAGGAGCCGATCAGCGGGCGCTGGCCGATGGTCTCCTGTGCGCCCTCCTCGCGGGAGACGCAGACTCGGAGCGTGGGGCCGACGAGGCGGATGAACCAGTAGCCCGTGGTGATAATCAGACGCAAGATGATGCGCTGGCGCAGAGTGAAGCGGCGGGGGCCGGGGATCGCCGTGGCGACGTCGTGGGTGGCGGCTTCCGGCATTAAGTTATTGTAAAGGGAAGAGAGATCAGGGGCTTAAAAGCCCATAGCGCTCACTTGAACAGAGTATCTTCTGGACCGACCAATCGGAAGCTTCGATCGTTGACTGATTACCATCCTCACTTCATGAGAAGAACGATCAACGTGGCGGCGGTCGCCAAATGAAGCAGGATATGAGCGGTGTTTGGGATCATTCCATTGCGCGGCGGCAAGAAAGAATGCGTTTTACCGAACATGATTTGATAGCGAGCAGCTCGCTCCGGTTCCGGTCGGAAAAGATAAGGTATCCACCAGGCGCGGATTTGCCCGACGAAGAGCACGCCATAGCTAATCACAAGCCAGTCGTAAAGCCAGCCGGGATACGGTCGTCCAAGGTACAAAAGGCTAAAGCATAGCCCGATGGTCCACGGTACGCTTTGAATGAACGTTACAGTGACAAGACGGCGTCTCGTATCCTGGCTGCGTACGGCTGCAACATCGTTGAGGCGCCCAAGCGGAATCCAATCGTGAACCCAGAGAAAAAGAACCTGAAACACCTGGAGAGCGAGCAAAACCATCTCGACTTCACCAGTTGCCGAGAAATGCGCCTGTGCCATTCTCGCCTCCTAGCACCATTATGACCTCGATTACTCTCGAGTCGTGGGCTAACCGGAAACGATAACTCTTTAACTTGGCGTTTGTGAGGCTAAAACCGATCTCCTGATCGTCTCTGTACGAGGCGGCAAGATCGGGCTGCAAAAGCCCAATAGTTAGCTTTCCAGGTAGGCGTCGATCCACTCTTTGACTTTGTGGCGGCGGTCGTCGGCGGGATCGAAGCGGACGCCAAATGATTTTGTCTTGCGCCATGTCACCACGCCGCGTACGTTGACGCGAGGCAGTGTGAGCAACGAAAAAGAAATTTCCACATTGGTTCCCGAGGGCATATCTTCCGAGCTCTTCAGCGACATGCCACCCGAGCTGACTTCGACGCTGGAAGCTGTGAGGCGGTGGCCGTCGTTGCTGACAACCGTGACCTCGGTCATGATCGGGATGCGCGCATAGCGGCGGAATTCGTGGAGCACCAGCATGTGCGTGGCGCGAACCAATTTGAGTGCGGCAGGGCGCTCAAGAGGCTCCTGAAACATGGCGTTGATGCCGTATTTCGAATAGCGCATCGCCTCCTGCGCGCTGCCGCCCAGGCCGTAGAGCACGACGCGACTGTTCGAGGGAGACGAGCGTGCGGCCTCCATGACCTTTTCGGCGCCGGGGCCAAGATTCAGCACGCAGGCCTCAAATTTCTCCTGGCGCAAGCGTTCGGCCGAGCCTGCAGATGTGACCACGGCATCGATGCCGAACTGGCGGAAACACTCGGTGAGCAGAAAGCGGGAGGACTCCTTGAGGTCCACAAGGGCAACACGGGCGGATGCTTTCCTGCCGGATGGCGCGGGTGCTACGGCGGTACCAAAGGCTTTTGGCATGGGACGGGACGGTTTCCAGTACGAAAGTTTATTTTGGCGCGGACGGAAAGAGATGGAAAGACCCTAAGGGGCAGGGGGCGGGTACAAAAGTGTCATTACCGGGAATGAACTGGCGCGTAGGTAGGGCTTGAACCCGCGGGGCTTAGAGCGGTCTAACCAAAATGACTTGAATCCCAGATGCAAGTAAGGATTATTTCATGCCGTCTAGAATCGAACCGACGATTCCTCCGACTACGCCGCCCTGCACAGCTTCTTTGTGCTGCGTAGGCATGTACTCCATGAGTTTGTGGGCCAGTTTGGAGATGGGCAGGGTCTGCAGCCAGATTCTTCCCGGCCCCGTGAGTGATGCGAGAAAAATTCCGTCGCCACCGAAAATCATGTTCTTGATTCCCGGGACGGTGGTGATCTGAAATGAAACCGACGCCTGAAATGCACCCACGTGGCCAGGATGAACCCGCAGGGTTTCGCCGGGCTGCAGATCTTTCATGATCAGCTCGCCGGAGAGTTCGATCCACGCGGTTCCCGCTCCGCTGACGTGCTGCAGCAGGAAGCCGTCACCGCCGAAAATTCCTGCGCCTAACGATTGTTGAAAGCCGACGCTGATTTGAATCTGCGGCGTCGCGCATAAGAATCCGTGGCGGTGAATCATATATTCGTGTCCCACGCCTACTTCAATGGGGACGATGTGGCCCGGCAACTTTGTGGCGAACGAAATTTCTCCCGCGGCACCAATGGCGCGGTACTCCGTCATGAACAGCGATCCGCCGCCCGCCACGCGCTTCAGCACGCCGAAGAGTCCTCCGCCGCCGGCGAACTGGGTGTGCGTGGTCATTTGGATGGAACTGCTCATCCACGAAAGCTCCCCGGCTTCGGAAACGACAGACTCGTTTGGGTCGAGGGTGATGGAGAGGACAGGCATGGTCGTGCCGAGGATGCGAGATTGCATGAGCGAGCCCCTTGGATGGAATCAAACGATTGAATGTACAACGCCGAATCGGTTGTTCACAAGGGAACAATCGAGCGGCTAGTGTGGCAGTTTAGGTTGGAGATCCTTCGCTCCGCCTGAAAAACGGCTGCGCTCAGGACGACACCGTTGAGTAAGAAGCGGCCTAGGCGACCTTAGCAGGACTATTCGTGAATAAAAGCTTTCCGCTCTGCGCAAGCTTCTTGCGGAGAAGATCCTGAAGCCGCTGTATCTGCTTCAGTTCGGTGTTGCGCTCTTTCGATCGTTCCTGGACTCTCATTTCGTGCGGCCGGTAAGTCGCGTCGGCGGGTCTCATATAAGTCTCCACGGACGAAGCTGGCTGGATCGCATAGGGTTGGGGCAGTATGCCACGTCCTGTGGACGCAGCGCAAATCTTTGTGAACAGCAAGTCAATGAAAAAAACACGAAGACGGCGGAAATCAAGAGTGAAAACGGAGCACGGGGGCTAAAGCCAGCCCTCGAGGACTCCTAATCGGCGCGACTAAACGTTGTGCCTTCCCAAATTCTACTCCGACCATCTCCGAAACAGCAACGCTCCGTTCGTTCCGCCGAAGGAGACATGGCATATTCGCTGGCTTTGTCTGAGGTCTTGGGACGAAGTTTATGTTGGCCCGTCTCGGAACTAGTTTGATAATCGGCTTATCTAACTGTTAAACTATTGAACGAGGCCGCGCGCCCTATGGAACTTGTCACCGTAAAAACTAAATTTCAGGTCGTTATTCCGCAGAGCATCCGCAAGCGGGTGCGTCTGGACATTGGAGATCTATTGGAAGCGTCGTTCGAAAACGGCAAGATTATCTTCACGCCGAAGACCGCCGTCGACCGGCACCTGGCCGAAGCGCTCGAGGACCTTGCCCAAGGCCGTACGCACGGTCCCTATGAGTCCGCGACCGAAGCCATTTCTGCGCTTGAGCGCCGGGCGGAGCGAAGGAACAAGAATCAGAGGAAGCGGAAATGAAGGTCCGCTTCACGGAGCGCGCCGATAGGGACTATTCCGGGCTGCTCCCTGAGGTGCGCCGAGCGTTCGGCAAGCAACTTGGATTTCTGCTCAATGGGATAGGACATCCTTCTCTGCGGGCGAAGAAATACGACGAGTCGAACAACGTTTGGCAAGCACGGGTGAACCGCAGCTGGCGATTCTACTTTGTGATTCGCGGGGATGAGTATGTCATCCTGTCGATCATCCCGCATCCAAAGTAGCTACTCCGACCATCTCCGAAACAGCAACGCTCCGTTCGTTCCGCCGAAGCCGAAGGAGTTCGACATGGCATATTCGAGTTTCGCTTTGCGGGCGGTATTGGGAACGAAATCCATGCCCGCGGTTTCGGGGTCCTGGCTGACTAGATTAATCGTCGGCGGCAGGATCTGATCGCGGAGTGCCAGGACAGTGATGCCGGCTTCGAGGCCCCCCGCGCCGCCGAGAAGGTGGCCGGTCATCGACTTGGTGGAGCTGACGGGAATCTTGCGTTCGCCGAAGAAATTGCGGATGGCGTGAGCTTCGAGCGTGTCGCCGATGGGAGTGGACGTGCCGTGGGCGTTGACGTAGTCGACTTGATCCGGCGTGACCTTAGCGTCGCGGACGGCATTGCGCATCACGCGAAATCCACCTTCGTGTTCGGGAGCGGGCTGGGTCATGTGGTAGGCATCGCCCGACATGCCGTAGCCGGCAACTTCCGCGAGTATGGTTGCGCCGCGATTCTTTGCATGCTCGAGTTCTTCGAGTACCAGAATTCCAGCGCCTTCCCCCATGACGAAACCGTCACGATCTTTGTCCCATGGGCGGCTGGCTTTTTCCGGATCGTCATTCCTCACCGAAAGCGCGCGCATAGCGGCGAAACCGCCGACGCCCATTCGCGTGACCGCCGCCTCGGAGCCGCCGGCGATCATCACGTCAGCGTCGTTGTGCTGGATGATGCGCATGGAATCGCCGATGGAGTGGGCGCTGGTGGTGCAGGCCGTGGCCGTTGCCTCATTCGGGCCCTTGGCGCCGAAGCGCATGGAGACGTGCCCGGCGGCAAGATTGACGATGGCCGCGGGAATAAAAAATGGAGAGATTTTGCGCGGGCCGCCCTCAAATAGAGCGATGTGTTCGCGTTCGATGATGTCGAATCCACCGATGCCGGAACCGATGTGAACACCTACGCGCTCTTCATTTTCCGGCGTGATCTTCAGCTCGGACATTTTGAATGCCTCATCCGCGGCGGCGATCGCCAGGTGGATGAAGCGTCCCATCTTTTTAACTTCTTTTTTTTCGATGAAATTCAGGGGGTCGAAGTTCTTGACCTCGGCGGCGATCCGGCAGGCAAAGTTGGTGGAGTCGAATTGCGTGATGCGGGCCACGCCGCTTTTACCGGCGAGCACGGCCTGCCACACTTCTCCGGTGGTATTGCCCACGCCGCAGATCAGGCCGATGCCGGTGACTACAACCCTGCGTCCCAAACCTATTTGCCGCCTTTCGAATGCTTGGAGATGTAGTCGATGGCGTCCTGCACGGTGCGGATTTTCTCCGCGTCCTCGTCGGGGATTTCGATGTCGAAGCCTTCTTCGAAGGCCATGACCAGCTCGACGGTGTCGAGCGAGTCGGCGCCCAGGTCGTCCACGAACGAAGCGCTCGATGTTACTTCCCCCTCATCCACGCCCAACTGCTCTACGATAATTTGCTTTACTTTCTCGTCAACGGCTGCCATGTTTCTCCTCGCTTCACTCGATTTGATTTGAGATTCGATATCCGTATGCAAGATCGCCAAACGTGAAAGCGCCGCAACGTCCGCTTCGGTCATTTCGGTTGCGACGCTATGGAGAAAGGCGAACGAGTAGTGTAACGGTCCCGGTAAATGGCTGTAAAGGAAGCGCCGAACTTTGTGCCGACGCTGTGATATACCTTCTGCATCCTAAACGTGGCCGCTCGTACCGGTCAAACCACCGATCAAACCATATGCGCGCAGTCGTGCAGCGAGTCAGCCGTGCTCAAGTTACGGTCGACGGAGAAATCACGGGCGAGATCGGCCCAGGATTGCTGGTTTTGGTGGGCGTTGGCCGCGACGATACCGAGACGGACGCTGTTTATCTCGCAGAGAAAATTGCAGGGCTGCGGGTGTTTGAAGATCAGGCGGGAAAGATGAATCTGGGCGTACACGAGATCGGCGGCAGCGTGCTGGCTGTTTCACAGTTCACGTTGTACGGGGATGTGCGAAGGGGAAAGCGTCCTTCCTTTGATGCCGCGGCAGCGCCAGAGACGGCGCGGGCGCTCTACGAGTTTTTTGTGGAGCGGATTCGCACCTAGGGGCTGCGATGTGAGACCGGTCGCTTTCAGGCAACCATGAAAGTGGAGTTGGTGAATGAGGGGCCCGTGACCATTCTGCTGGATTCCGTTAAAACGTTCTAGATCTGGTCTGTCTGATATCCCAGCTTTTATTCGAACCTGTTGCAGGACTTTGGACTTCTTGACAGCCAACGCCGCTGGAAAGATACTCACCAGCTAGCAAGTCTGTTCTGCTTCGAGATGACGTCCACCCGTCAATTGGAGTTGGGCCCTCGGTTCTAACCAGAGTCTGAAGGAGTTTTCCCCATGAAACGCCATTCGCGCGTATTGTTGCTGATTTTGTTCTCCGCTTTGTTCTTGACCTGCGCTGCCGGCAGCTTGCTGGCACAGAATAATCCCGCGCCATTGGTGACTTTGCCGCTGGTTCCCGACGTCGCAAAGCCAGGAAGCTCTGGCTTCACCCTCACCGTGAACGGCACGGGGTTTGTGGCAGGGGCGGTGGTGAACTGGAATGGATCTCCGCGATCGACGACGGTGGTTTCCTCGAGCCAAGTCACGGCGATGATCAACGACGCCGATTTGACCAAGACCGGGACGGCCGCGGTCACCGTGGTGAATCCCGGACCGGGCGGGGGGAGCTCGAACCCAGCTACATTTTCCGTTCGGGGACCGTTCGATGCAGTCCCTTTGGCGCTTGACCAGCATCCACTGGAGCCGGGCTCGATTGCTGTGGGCGACTTTAACGGTGACGGCAAGGCTGACGTCGTAGTGGGCAACGCATGCTCGGATGGTAGCTGCGCCGGAACTTTGGATTTCTACCCGGGCAATGGGAACGGTACGTTTGGAACGCCGATTCGCACAACATTGGCGGGCAGCGGACCAACGTTCGATATTACTTTGCTGGTCGGCGATTTCAATGCGGACGGAAAGCTGGATCTAGCCTTTACCAGCAATAACGGCGATGGCAACGATGGCCCCACAGGAATTGTCTTGCCGGGCAACGGCGATGGGACGTTTAACCAATTACCGCCGACCGTTGGCTGGTTCAACTACAGCGCGGTGGCAGTGGGCGATCTCAATGGAGATGGATTGCCCGATCTGATCACTACGGGCGAAGTCCCGGCGGACGGAACTCCAAACACCTTGGCGTACCTAGCGGGCACCGGGTTCTCCTACAAGCAAACTGAAAACTTTTCATGCGCAGGCGGGACCGGAGCTGCGCTGGGCGACTTTAATGGGGATGGCAAGCTGGACGTGGCTTTCAATGGGAACAGCAGGTCTTGCGGGAACTCGGGCGTGTGGGTCGCCTTGGGTAACGGGGATGGGACATTCCAGATCCCGGTGTTGTACAGCACGACGTATCCGCCGGGAAACCTGGTCGCCGCCGACGTGAACGGCGATGGGAAGCTGGACCTGGTCACGGACGGCATTTGCGTTCTGTTGGGTAATGGGGATGGAACCTTCAAATCGGCGGGTTGCAAGAACTCAAATATTGCGTCGGGCCAGGGGTCCATGCTGGTGGGTGACTTTAGTGGCGGCGGCAAGCTGGACGTGGCGTTGTTGTATGGGCCGACGGGTGGGGGCATTTATGGGATCTACGTGTTTCGTGGAAATGGCAAAGGACAGTTTGCCAGCCCGGTCTTGTATGCGCTGTCGGCTGGTTTTGCCGGTCTGGCCGCGGGGGATTTTAATGGCGACGGAAGAGCGGACTTCGTTGTGGGCAGCATTTCAGCGGCAAATGCTGAGGTCCTTCTGCAAACTGTGGCCAGCGTCGTTCCCAATAGCTTGAGCTACCCAATGCAATTGATCGGAACGAAGAGCGCGCAGCAGACAGTGGTTTTCACCAACGAACGGCCCTCGGCGCTCAAGATCAACGGCATTCGGGTCACGGGGACAACCGACCACGAATTCGTTCAGACTAACAATTGCGGCACAAGCCTGGCGGCGAATAGCAGTTGCCAGATTCAAGTGTTCTTTACTCCCAAGACTGCGGGAGCGAAGTCGGCTACGCTGGAGGTGGCTTACCAAGGCACGGGAGGCCCACAAACGGTGCCGCTTACGGGGACAGCTTCCGCCGTGAAGTTAAATCCCACCACCATAAATTTCGGAAATCAGAAGGTGGGCACCACCAGCCCTCCGAAGCAGGCGACTGTAACCAACTTGGGGACGGCGGCGCTTGCCATCAGTTCCATCCTGGTTGCTGGAGGAGATACCCAAAACTTCTCCCAAAGCAACGATTGTGGGTCGAGTCTTGCGGCCGGGGCGAGTTGCACTATCACCGTAAGATTTACGCCGAACGCCAAGCGGCAATTCTCGTCAGGGGTGGAAGTCAATGACAGCGATCCCACCTCCCCGAATTGGGTCTTCCTGAATGGGACTGGGACCTAGTGGCAGGGTCCGAGTGGCGGTCTAATACAAAATGGAACTGGCCCTCTTTCAGGAGCGCACACTGCCCAGGTATTGGTGCAGGATGTAGGTCCGGTCGCAATCACCGGGCTTCCGGTGGACGGTTCGAGTTCCAGTTGCCCTCAGTCAGGAACAACTCCCGCTCGCAGCCGGCGAATGCAATTTATGCGGAGGGAGGAACTAGCCCCCTTACGGTGCCGACGAACACGGTCCGAGGCTTCAGTGGCGCCGGCATCTCGTTCGTTTCGAATCAAGTGGGGTCGATTCTCACCAACACGATTGCGGGAGGCGCAACAGGAATTGCGTTGAACTCCGCGGGAGCTGCGGTGAAGGTTACGAGTAATAACGTGAACTCAGGCTCAGGCATTACCCTGACCTCGGCGAACTCCGCTACCGTGCAAAGCAACACAATCACGGGTAAAACAACGGCGCTCTCCCGCAATGAAAGCGGAGGCGGCGGGTCGAACGTTGTCACCAAGAACACCGTGAACGATGCGAACTGCGGAATTTCAGATAGTAACGCGGCCAGCAACGATACTTTTCTGCCCGATATCCTGCTGAATACTGTCGCGAACACTTGCCCTTAGTTCAGAGTGAGGGCTCTATACGGCGGGGAGATACTCCCCGCCTTTTTTCGCGGCTTGATCCTTGCAGGTCCGGAAGTACTTATTTCGCGGTGGTTTCGAGTAACGGGTCGGCGTCTGCCGCTTCTTCCTTCTTGAGATCGGCGAGTTCGAGTTCGAGATTGCTGGCGTTGGTCGCGTAGGCCAGCCCGGTTTCGCGATCGATAATGCCTTCGCGGATCAGCCTCTGAATTTCCCCATCGAAGTGTTGCATGCCATCCTGGTCGCCGGCGCGCATGGCATCCAGCAAAGTCTTGCCTTCGCCCTCGCCTTTTTCAACATAGTCGCGGGTTCGCAACGTCGACTTAAGAATTTCGATGGCTGCAATGCGGCCGGCGCCATCCTTACGAGGAATGAGGCGCTGCGAGACGATGTAGCGGAAGCTCTTGGCGAGGCGATTGCGCAGCGTGTGTTGCTCCGCCATGGGAAAAGCACCGACGATTCTCTCGACGGTTTTCGCAGCGTCGATGGTGTGAAGCGTGGAGAGAACAAGATGACCGGTTTCCGCGGCTTCCATCGCGATCTCGATGGTCTCACGGTCGCGCATCTCGCCAACCAGAATCACTTTTGGAGCCTGACGCAGCGCAGCGCGCAACGCCAGGGCGAAGCTGGGCGTATCGCTGTGCAATTCGCGCTGGTGAACGATGCAGCCTTTGTGCGGATGTAAGAATTCGATCGGATCTTCGATAGTGAGCACATGGTAGGACTGATTTCTATTGATCTTATCGATGATGGCAGCGAGCGTGGACGATTTGCCCGAACCGGTGGGTCCGGTGACGAGGACGATGCCATTGCGCAGGCCCACGATCCTTTCCAGTTCCGTGGGGAGACCCAGGCTCTCGAAGTCCGGGACTTTGCTCGGTATTACGCGCATCACGATCACGCACGTCCCGCGCTGCATAAAGATGTTGACGCGAAACCGGCTCGATCCGGGCAGGCTGTAGGAAACATCGCACGAGCCATTCTTCTTCAGGTTTTCAATCGCATGAGAATTTTTGCCAATGAAGTCCCCGGCGATGCTACGCGTGTCTTCACTGGAGAGCGGGCGCGGGTAGCCGGCGGGCGCGAGTTTTCCGTTGATCTCTACCAAGGGCGGCTTGCCTGGGGAAAAGAACAAGTCGCTGATTTTAGAAGAGGTTTTCAGCATCGACGCCAGAAGTTCGGGCGTCGAGGGCCGTGCCGCGATGGGTGCGGGTGCCGCGGCTGCGCCTGCCTGGGTTGGTGGAGCGGTGGCCGCACGCGGAGCGGCAGGAACTACTTTTGGTGGAATCGTCGGAGGAGAAGACATAGTTGGTTGTGAAGCAGCGATTCAGCTTGATGTTTGATGTTATAGCAAAGCAGCTGAGATCCAAGCTGGATGCGTCGTTCGAGCGTTACGGAGGTCACGGTTGGAGCGAGGCGTTCGTCCTAAGTAAATTCGGCGAAGGGTCAGCGAGCGTTTAGAATCGCATCCGCTACTCGAGCTGCCTCGACTGCGGCTTTCACGTCGTGTGTACGCAGAATGTGGGCGCCCTTCAGAATCAGTGCGGTGTGCGCGGCGAGATTTCCAAAGAGGCGGTCCGCAACGGATGCGTCCTTTCCCTCTTTTGCCAGAGTCCTGCCGAGGAACGACTTCCTCGAAGTCCCAGCCAGCAAGGGAAAGCCGAGCGACTGGAGATCCTGAAAGTGGGCCAGCAGCGGATAGTTCTGTTCGAAGCTCTTGCCGAAGCCGAAACCTGGATCGAGGGCGATTTTTTCCCGGCGCACTCCGGCGCGTTCGGCCGCGTCTGCCCACTCCCTGAGTTCGCGCTTGACTTGCAAAACGATATCGCCGGGCGGCGGCAGCGTGCGCCATTCTTCCGGACGCCCGCGCATGTGCATCAGCACGGCGCCGCATTTTGCCTCCGCCACGGCGCGTGTCATTTGCGGATCCCAGCGGAAGGCGCTGACGTCGTTGACGATCTCGGCTCCAGCAGTGGTAGCAGGATGCGCGACGGCGGCTTTATATGTATCAATCGAAATCACCGCGTTCGGGCGGAGCTTTTTTAATTGGGTGATGACGGGTAAGACGCGCTCCAACTCATGGTCCGCAGTAACGGCAGCGTTCTTGGCGGAAGGAGCCGACGGCGACACGGCGACGATAGCACCGGGGCGCGTAGATTCTCCGCCCACGTCAACGATGTCTGCGCCTTCATCGAGCAACTGAAGCGCGTGATCCACGGCTTTGCCGGCATCGAGGAAGAGGCCGCCATCGGAAAATGAATCAGGGGTCACGTTGACGATGCCCATGATCAGCGTGCGCTTGCCGAGTTCCAACGTACGAGTGCCCAGATTCCACTGGAAAATTGCCCTCATCTCGAAAATTCTAAATGAAAAGCAAAACTCCCTACCGGCTCGGGATGCCTGTTGGCAGGTTGCCTTATGATTGCAGGTTCCACCATTTCAGATGCATCAAGCGAGGCGATGTTCGAATGAGTGAGAGGATTGAAGCAAAGCGCGAGCGGAGAATGAGCACTCTTTCCTCGTGGATGGGCACGTGTTTGATTGCCGTGATCGGAATTGGGATGGTTGGCGGGTGCGACGTTGAGCGGAGGAAATCGGATGCGGAACTTGGGCTGAATCCGCAGCAGATCGCGGGACGGAAGCTTTATGACAACTACTGCGACCGCTGCCACCGCGCTTATTCGACCAAGGGGAAAAAAGGGCCAGGGTTGCAGGGCGTGTTCAAGAATCAATATCTTCCGAAGACGGGGCTGCCGGCGAATGACGAGCGCGTTGCCGATATTATTCGAAATGGGCGGCCCGATATGCCCGGCTACAGCCAGGTTATGAGCTCGCAAGATCTGCAGGATTTGCTCGCCTTTATGCACACGTTGTAAGCGTCAATCAGTTAGTCTCGGGCAGCCGGGCTTCGTGGGATAATCTTCACGTGAAAGCCACCGCGCCATCCGCGCTCTTCCGAAAATTGCCATCGGTGGACGATGTCGTGCGCGGCCCTATTGGCGCGCTGGCGCCCAGCTATGGGCACGATTTCGTTGCGGACGCTGTGCGAGTCGTGCTGGGACGACTGCGGCAAGAGATTTCATCGGGACTGCTAGATGAAAGCGCACTCGACGTTGCGCTGGCAAGTCTGGCGGAGGCAGTTGAGAAACAGCTTCGCCACGCGCTGAGTTATTCCCTGCGGCCGGTGATCAACGCGACCGGCGTGATCCTTCACACTAATCTTGGGCGCGCCCCGCTGGGTGAGGGGGCGATCGAGCACATCCGCGAAACGGCCGGAAGTTATTCGAACCTGGAGTTCGATCTGGGGGCAGGAGGCCGGGGAAAGCGCGATGTGCATGTAGACCGGCTGTTTCAGCGGTTGCTGCAGGATGAGGCAGGCGCAGCGAAAGCAAACCTGATTTCGACGATCGTCGTCAACAATAACGCCGCCGCGGTGCTTCTTGCCTTGAACACGCTGGCAGAGAGTGGAGAGGTCATCGTCTCGCGCGGCGAACTGGTTGAGATTGGCGGATCGTTTCGCATTCCGGATGTGATGACTAAGTCGGGCGCGACCTTGCGAGAAGTCGGCACGACGAACCGCACCCGAATCGCCGACTACGAGAAAGCGATCTCGGAGCGAACGCGGCTGCTCCTGCGCGTGCATCGATCGAATTTTGAGATCACCGGCTTCACCGAGCGGCCCTCCACTGCTGACTTGGCGGCGTTGGCGCAGGAACGCGGCATTCCGCTGATGGAAGATTTGGGAAGCGGCGCCCTGTTGGATTTGCGATCGGTTGGAATCAGTGGCGAGCCGGGCGTGCTGGACAGTCTGCGCAGCGGCGTCGACATCGTCACTTACAGCGGAGACAAGTTGCTGGGCGGGCCGCAGGCCGGATTGATCAGCGGCGGCGCGAAGTGGATTGCGCGCATGCGGTCCAATTCTCTGTTTCGCGCTCTCCGCGTGGACAAGCTCACGTATGCCGCCCTTGAGGCGACACTCATGGCTTATGTAAAAGGAGATCACGATGCAATTCCGGCGCTGCGAATGATGCGGCTTTCAAAAGAAGACATTGGCGCGCGTGCGGAATCTCTGGCAAAGCGAATTTCTACACCGACGTTGAAGATCGAAGTGATGGATGGGGAGTCTTTACTGGGCGGGGGTGCGGCACCCTCTTCGGTGCTACCTACTCGAGTCATGGCCGTCACTCACAAGGACTTGAGCGCTGACCAGCTCGCGGCTCGCCTGCGCGGCGGGGATCCTCCTATCATTGTGCGAGTCGAAGATGGCCGCGTGTTGCTCGATCTGCGGACCGTATTCCCTGAGCAAGAGGCCGACTTGGCGGGGGCCGTCATTCGCATCTCCGGCTGACGCCGTTGCATCCAAACTCTGTTGGCCACCCTCTATACCATCGGACATTCGACGCGCCCGTTCGAAGAGCTGCTCGAAGCTCTACAAGCTCACGGAATTCAGACACTGGTGGATATCCGGGCCTTCCCCATGTCTCGCCGCCTGCCCCAATTCAATCGTGAATCGCTGGAAAATACCTTGCCTGCGGCGGGAATCGGCTACGTCTGGATGAAAGCTTTGGGTGGGTATCGCAAGAAAACCCTGGATGAATCGCCAAACGTTGCGCTACGCAATGCCAGTTTCCGTAATTATGCCGACTACATGCTGAGTGCGGAGTTCCATGACGCCATGAAAGAATTGGTTGCTCTTGCGGAGGGTTCGCGCACCGCTTACATGTGCGCAGAGCGAGTATATTTTCGCTGCCACCGCATGCTGGTTTCGGACTGGCTGACGGCGCATGGGCATAAAGTCATGCACATCGACGGAACCGGGCCACTCAAGGCGCATCGCCTGACTGCAGAAGCGCGGATGATTGATGGCGAATTGATTTATCGCGGCGATCGTTTGCTGTAGAGTTCTGAATATGATCGTGGGCACAGGCATCGATATTGCCGAGGTTCCGCGCATCCGGCAGTCGATCGATCGTTTTGGTGATCGATTCCTGCGGCGCATTTATACGGCAGGAGAAATGCGCTATTGCGATTCCAAGGCGAACCGGGTGGAGCGCTACGCCGCGCGTTTTGCCGCAAAAGAGGCGGCCATGAAGGCTTTGGGAACGGGCTGGAATCACGGAGTGCGCTGGGTGGATTGCGAAGTGGTGCGCATGCCAGGTGGCCGTCCGAACATCACCTTTCACGGGAAGGCCGAGGAGTTTGCCGCCAAACTGGGAGTGAGAAACGCGGCGCTTTCGATTTCGCATACGGCGGAACAGGCGATTGCGCAAGTGATTCTAGAAAGCTAAAAAACCGGCCCTTCTGCTAGACTGACGCATTCCGTTTCATCATGTCCGCGACCTTACAGGCTGCTGCGCCGATTTCTTCGCCGGGGATAACTTCCGAACGCACGCTGCTATCGGGTTTGGGGATGACCAGTTTTGCGGCCTTGCTACTCGAACTGGCGCTCACCCGGTTATTTTCCGTAGTGCTGTTCTATCATTTTGCGTTTCTTGCGATCTCGATCGCGCTGCTGGGATTGGGCGCCGGCGGGGTGTTTGCCTACCTGCAAAAGAGCCGTTTGGCGCGCTTTTCCACGCGCGCTCTCGCATCTGAACTCTGCCTTACCAACTCCGTCATGGTTTTTGTGGTGTTGGAAACGGTGTTGCACGTGCCGGTCTCGCTTACGGTGACAGGAAGCAATTTCCTGCGCCTGACCGCTCTTTATGTTGTGTCAGCGCTGCCTTTTTTCCTGACGGGAATATTGTTCTCGGTGGTCTTTGCGCGTGAGACATGGCGTGTGCCGCGACTCTATGGGGCGGATTTATGCGGCGGAGCTCTCGCCTGCTTGGCAGTTGTGCCGCTGCTCAACTGGCTGGGTGGCCCAAACACGATTCTGGCAGCGGCCCTGGCGATGGCCGCGGCGGCTTTGGTTTGGGGGGAATCGTCACGCGCGCGCGGAAGAGCTGGAACAACGCTGACGGTATTCGTGCTGTTGATCGCGCTGAACCACTCGGGCAAATGGATCGACGTGGTCTACGCAAAAGGTGTGTTTCGAGATCCGGCATGGGTGGAGTTCGCTCGCTGGAATGCGCTGTCGCGAGTCGAGGTGGACCGGCAAGGCGAGGCGAAGACGATCGTGATTGACGCCGATGCTTCCACCTTTATCATGAATTGCGATCTGGCTCACTGGCGCGGATCGGTGTGGGAGCACAATCTGATGTCGGCTCCGCCGGCACTGGCGAACGTGCTGCGGCCGCACGGAGAGTTCGCAATTATCGGCCCGGGCGGCGGAGTCGACGTGTTGCGTGCCGTGGCGAACGGCAGCCCGAGCGTGACGGGAATCGAAATCAATCCCATCATTGCCGACACGATCATGCGCGGGCGCTATGCCGACTATGCTCTGCATTTGTATGAACTTCCCGAGGTGTACATTCACGTTACCGACGGGCGCTCCTACATGCGTTCGTCTCCGCAGCAGTTCGATGTGGTGCAGATGACGCTGGTCGACACCTGGGCATCGACCGCAGCAGGCGCGTTTGCGCTGAGCGAGAACAACCTCTACACCGTGCAAGCGTTCCGGGAATATTTTGAGCATCTGAAGCCGGATGGAATGATCGCCATCACACGCTGGGAATTCCGCGAGCCGCGCGAGGCGTTGCGCGTGGTTGCCGTGGCCATGGAGGCGTTACACGATTTAGGCGTTGCAAAGCCTCAGCGCAACTTTATTGTGGCGTCGCAAGGGCCGCTCAACGAAGACGGAATTCCAGTGGTCGTGTTGGCCAAGAAGACTCCCTTTACGGCGGCGGAGGAGTCTGCGGTGAAGGATCATTTGGATCGATATGACGAACTCGATCCTCTGTACTTGCCCTCGCAGGCGTTGCGGAATCCATTTAGCGATCTTATCTCCAGCAACGATGCATCCGAATTTGCCAAGGGCTATCCGTACAACGTTGCGCCGGTCGACGATAACGCACCGTTTTTCTTTTTCACACTCAAAGCGGGCCAAATTCTCGGGACTCATGAGGGCATCGATTGGAAAGTAAACCTGGGAGTTCTGGTTCTTTTACTGGTCCTGGTCATATCCTTGGCAGCCGTATTCTGTTTTCTGGTCTTGCCCCTCGCGCTGAAGGGATCTCGCCAATCTCCGGTGCCGTTGTTTTATTTTATTGCTGTGGGGCTAGGGTACATTCTGGTCGAGATTGCTTTTATTCAGCGTTTCGTACTTTTTCTGGGACATCCTACCTATGCGCTCACGGTCGTCATTTTCCTGCTCATGCTGTCGAGCGGCGCGGGGAGCCTGCTCTCGCGGCGCTGGCTACGCCGTACGGAAATGGCCTGGATGCCATTAGTGGTGGTGATTGCGGCGCTGCTGGCGGATGTTGTATTTCTTCCTCGCGCCCTGGCTTCCTGGGTAGGCCTGGATTTCGGTTATCGCCTTCTGGTCAGCGGGGCGTTGCTTGTTCCGCTCGGCTTAGTGATGGGAATGCCGTTTCCGACCGGCTTGCGCGCATTGGCTGAAAAGCAGGTCAACGCAGGCCCAACGGAAGGGACGGTGGAGTGGGCCTGGGCGATGAACGCCGCGGCCAGCGTGCTCGGGTCGGTGCTGGCCATGGTGATTGCGATTCAATTCGGCTTGAATGCGACCCTGGCCTGCGGAGTTGCGGCCTACCTGTTCGCGCTGCTCCTTTTGCCCGTGCTTCGACAGCGACCCTAAGCGGCGCATGCCGGTTTTGTTATGATGCTGCGAGGGGCGGCGGGTCTGGACTGTTCCGTGCGCCGAGAAATTGCGCCGATGGCGGATTGAGGAAATCATTTGCCCAGCCAGAAGCAGCTCAAATGGTCGCAACTTCGCGTTGGTCTCACGGTGATTTTTGCCAGCCTGGTGTTGGGTCTGCTTTTGTTTCTGATGTCGGGAACCGGCGGCATCTTCACTCATCGCATGACGCTGGTATCGTTCTTTGACAACGCCGGGGGCCTTCGAGTAGGCGCTCCCGTGAGGCTGAGCGGCGTCGACATCGGCAACGTAGTGGGGTTGCGGATTGTCCCCGATAAAGACAAGCAGATCACCCCCGTCGAAGTGATCATGAAAGTGAGCTCGAAGTATAGTTTTAATCTGCGACGCGATTCGGTCACTTCTCTGGATACGGCGGGCGTCCTCGGCGAAACCTACATTGACATCAACAGCTCGCAGGCTGTCGGGCCTCTGGCGCAGGATGGCGATACGCTTCCCACCAGCGTCCATCCCGACTTCAACGAGGTCGTACGCTCCAGCCAGAGCACACTGCAAAACATGGACGCGCTGCTGAAGCGCGCCGACCGTATTCTTGCCTTCGCCGAAAGCGGCAAGGGTTCGTTAGGCAAGTTGATTTACGATCCTAAGTTGTATGACCAGCTTTCCCAGACGATTTCCGAGTTTAGTAGCGTGGTCGATGAGATCGCCAAGGGTAAAGGCAGCCTGGGCCATTTGATCAATAGCGACGATGCCTACAACAAATTCCTGGCCACGCTCGACAAGATGAACGGCGTGATCGAAGATCTGCAGGCGGGGAAAGGCACGGCGGGAAAATTCCTGAAAGATCCGACACTTTACGACAATGCCAACGACACCATTGCCAACCTGAAACAAGTAAGCGCGGATTTGAACGCCGGGAAGGGGCCGGCAGGAAAGCTGCTGAAGGATGAAGAACTGGCCAAGAAGATCGATACCACAATGACCAAGCTCGCGGCACTGACCAGTGATCTTGAAGCGGGCAACGGCACAGCGGGGAAATTATTCAAAGACGAAACTCTTTACAACAACGCCAACCACATGCTCGAAGAGACGCAGGGGCTGATTAAGGCGATCCGGGAAAATCCCAAGAAATATTTGAGCATTAAACTGCACATTTTCTAATTGAGCGATTGGGCAATTTTGTGGGTGATTGAAGAACCTTGACGGACTTCAATCGCGCACCCAATCACCCAACCGCTTAATGTTCTCCGATTCCGAAAACTGCTCCCAGCAGCAGGATCGTGAGGACTCCAAACGAGATCGCGCCATACTTCCAATCCTTCTCGCGTAGAAAGAGAACTCCGGCGACCAGTACTCGAACCACGGGAGTGGCCAGCATCAGCAGCACGCCAGCGCGTTCAATGCGTGAGGACAGAGAACCGGAAAAGAAGATACCAATCAGCAGACCGGCGAGCATCACGAAAAAACAGCTGAATGCACCGACGCGCAAGACCAGGGCGACCACGCGATCGAAAGCGGGCTCGCGCACTTGGCTCATGCCGCGCCTCCCCCGGCAAGATGAACGATAAGGTGACCGGCGAGATACAACATGATGGCCACCAACAGGTAGACGATGTATTTGGTGTGAATGCGCGGCGCAAGACGCGCGCCCAGAAGAGAGCCCAGAAAGACGCCGACCGCGAGAGGCGCAGCGATCTCGACCAGAATATCTCCGCGGCGATAGTAGACGATGGCGCTGGCCGCGGCTGTGACGCCGATCATGAAATTGGAAGTGGCGGTGGCGACCATGAGAGGGACTTCCATGAAAAGGAACATGACCGGGACTTTAATGGGTCCGCCGCCGATGCCGAGCAAGCCGGAGAGTCCGCCTGCGATCAGAGATGCCCCTAAGCCCAGGGGATAGCGCTGGGGTTCGTACGGCGGAATGATGGTTTCGCCGTTGCCATCCGCAACCGGCATCTCCTGCTCTTTTATTTTTCCGCGCCGCACAAGGATCGTGATCGAGCTATATAAGAGAAAAGCGGCAAACAATCCCTCGAGTACATTTCGATCGAAATAACCCACAAGATAGGCGGTTATAGCAGCGCCGAGGGCGGTTGCCAGTTCGAGCATCATGCCAAGGCGAATGTCGGTGGTGTGACGTTGCAGGTGGATCGAGGAACTCGCGGCCGACGTGGTGATGACGGCAATCAGACTGGTGCCAATCGCCTGGCGGATCGGAATTCCGAAATGCAGCGCGAGGATGGGCGTGAGCAGGACGCCGCCGCCAATGCCGGTGAGCGCTCCCAGCAACCCGGCGAAGAAGCCCAGCACTACGAGGAGCGCGCTCAGCATCGCCGCGCTACACCACCCGCGGGGCGGAGGTGGATTCAGCCTGTTCGTGCGCGTGATAACTCGAGCGCACCATGGGGCCGGATTCGACGTGGCGGAAGCCGAAGCGAAGGGCTGCTTCACGCAGTTCGCGGAATTCCTCGGGCGTGTAGAAGCGCGCGATGGGCAGATGATCGCGCGAAGGGCGCAGATACTGCCCGACGGTAAGAATGTCGACGCCGCGGCTGCCGAGATCGCGGAATACTTCGATCAGTTCGTCCGTCGATTCGCCGAGGCCGACCATGACGCCGCTCTTGGTCACCATGCCGGGAGAGAATTTCTTGGCGTTATCGAGCAGCGTGAGAGTGCGCTCGTAGCGCGCTCCGGAGCGAACCGCGCGGTAGAGGCGCGGGACCGTTTCAGTATTGTGATTCAGAACGTCGGGCTGCGCTTCGAGCACAATCTTTAACGGCTCTTCGAGGCCTTGAAAATCCGGAATGAGTACTTCGACGCGGCAGTCAGGAATCACCTCGCGAATTTCGCGGATGGTCTCGGCAAAAACCCTGGCGCCACCAACGTTGTCGTCGTCACGATTCACGCTGGTGATCACGGCATGTTTCAGGCCGAGAGTTGCTACTGCCTCGGCGACGCGGCGCGGTTCGTCCCAATCAATGGGCTCGGGACGGCCTTTGGGCACGGCGCAGAAGCCGCAGCGGCGGGTGCAAATGTCGCCCAGCAACATGAAGGTTGCCGTCTTGTGGTTCCAGCACTCGCCGATGTTGGGGCACTGTGCCGATTCGCAAACTGTGTGCAATCCCAATCCCCGCGCCAGCTTCTTGAGATTGTGAAAGTTGTCGCCAACGGGCGCTTTGGCCCGCAGCCAGTCCGGCTTGGGCACACGTAGCGGCGGTCCCAGCTCGATCTGAATCAGTTGTGAAGTCCCGGCCATTGATTTGATTTTATCAGTTCGGCCTTCACGGCCACATAACAGGTCGGGTCAGCCAACCTCCCCCAACCCATAGCTACGCTGCCAGCGAGTGCGCATGGCGACCAAGGCGCGGCTGATTTCTACTTGTGTGACTTCCGAATTCGGCCCAGCCATTACGGCGGCGGCTTCGCGTTTGGCGAGTTCGAGCAGCTGGCGGTCGCGAATGAGGTTGGCGACACGGAAGCTTGGCATGCCCGCCTGGCGCGTGCCGAAGAATTCTCCGGGGCCGCGCAGTTCGAGATCGAGTTCGGCGATCTGGAAGCCGTCGTTGGTCTTGACCATGGCGTCGAGGCGGCGCTCGCCCTCTTCCGTCATTTTGCCGCCGGTCATCAGGATACAGTAGGACTTCGCGGCACCGCGGCCGATGCGTCCGCGCAGCTGGTGAAGCTGCGCCAGGCCAAAGCGCTCGGCATGTTCAATCACCATCACGGTTGCGTTGGGAACATCGACTCCGACTTCGATGACCGTGGTCGCGACCAGAATCTGCAACTCGCCTTTCTGAAACATGCGCATGACCTGATCTTTCAGATCGGAGTCGAGGCGGCCATGCAGCAGGCCGACTTTGAAATCTGCGAAAACTTTGCCGCTGAGCTCGCGGTACATTTTGACGGCAGCTTTCAGTTCCGATTCTTCGTTCTCCGCGATGACGGGATACACTACGTAGACCTGATGTCCCTTGGCGACCTGTTTGCGCATAAAGTCCCAGACTTCCGGGGAGCGGTCATCGGTGATTCGGCGAGTAACGATCGGAGTGCGGCCGGGAGGCAGTTCATCAAGGATGCTGAGATCGAGGTCGCCGTAGAGCGTGAGCGCCAATGTGCGGGGAATAGGTGTGGCGGTCATGACCAGGACGTCTGGCTCAGCAGAAGCTTTCTCATCGCCTCTTTCGCCCGACTTCTTCATCAGCTTGAGCCGTTGCAGCACTCCGAAGCGGTGTTGCTCGTCGACGATGACGAGGCCGGGCTTGGCGAACTCGACCTTTTCTTCGAGAAGAGCGTGAGTGCCGATGACCAGTTGGGCGCTTCCCTGCACGATGTGGCGCCGGATTTCGCGTTTGCGGTCGCTTTCGAGAGAGCCGGTCAGAAGCACGATGCGGTATCCGGCATTTTCCAGAATTCTTCGGGCGGAAAAATAGTGTTGTTGTGCGAGAATTTCGGTCGGCGCCATCAGCGCAACCTGGTAGCCGTTCTCAATGGCGATGATCGCCGCCTGGAAGCCAATAATAGTCTTGCCGGAGCCGACGTCACCCTGTAGCAAACGCCGCATGGGGTGCGGCTTTTGCATATCGTCGGCGATTTCTTTCAAGACCCGCTTCTGCGCCGATGTGGGATGAAACGGAAGAATTTTCTTGATCGCCTGGCGGACGCGATCCTCCAGCTGAAAAGCGATGCCGGTCTGCGCTTTCTGCTGTCGGCGCTTCAGTTCCAGTCCTAGTTCAATGAAAAACAATTCCTCGAAGATCAGGCGAACGTGCGCGGGAGTACGCGACGATTGCAAATCGTCGAAGCTCTCGCCGGCCTCGGGCCAGTGCACTCTCCACAAGGCCTCACGCTCGGAAACCAGCGCCAGGTGCTCGCGTACGGATATCGGGATAGTTTCGGCGAGATCGGGGGTAAGGTCTTCGAGGGCGGTGCGGATGACTCGCCGGAACCAGCGCGCCGTCACGCGGCCCTGACCCGCCGATTCGTAAATAGGGACGATGCGGCCTACTTCGAGGGACGCTGCCGCTTTGTTATCGGCAGCATCTCCGGGGCCGTCGCCCAGCATTTCAAATTGCGGCTGGACAATTTGCAGCTCTCCGCTGCGCTGATCTTCTTCGACCTTGCCGTAGAGAGCAATCAGCTGGCCGGGCTTGAACTTGTCCTGCAGGTAGGTGGCGTTGAACCAAAGACAACGCAGCTTGGATCGTCCCTGGCCCACGGTCAATTGGAACATGGGCATCCTCCGCGTGCGGAAGAGGCCGGAGTTGCGGACTTCGCCAATCACGGTTGCCATCTCGCCGGGGCGGAGTTCCGCGATGCCGCGCGGGTTCAGGCGATCTTCGTAGCGAAACGGCAGATAATTAAGGAGATCACCCACCGTTGCGATGCCCTTGGTGGCGAGAATCTCCGCCAGTTTGGGGCCGATGCCTTTAACGTACTGGACGGGTGTAGTGAGTTCGAGCATCAAAGATTCCGAAGGAATGTTAGCAGGATGTCTGCGGAGGTTGATGCGAAAGAGAAGTGGAAGGGGCGATCGGGAACCCTGTGAAGCGAAATTGTGTCAAAACCTAGCGTGGTAATCAATCTGTTGCAAGCGCTCGGCGCCGTCATTTTGGGGAACGCCGGATACTTCTTCCTTGCTCCCGCCTTGCATCTGCCGCGGCATCGGCCGTTCCAGCTCGACGTCGGTCTGCTCGTCGATTTCTGGTTCTGCGCCGCAGCATATGGATTGATCCGCACCGCGAGAAGGTGGAAGTAGATGGGAGCCTTGCCGCCAGCTCACCGGCCGGTCGGCCTACCATGAATCCCAATGCTAGCCGAAGACTTCTCCTTTCAAAACATGGACGCCGGCGCTAGTTACTTTCGGAACCTCCCCAGGCGCTTCCGGCAGGTTACGATAAGCCTGAACATTTCCTAGTCATGAACAAGATTGCGATCTTGTACGACGCTGGGCAAGCTGTGCTCTCGACCTTTGATTTGGACGAGGTGCTACAGCGAATCCTGGGCATCGCACGCGATTATTTTCATTTGCGGAATGTGGCGATTTTGCTGCTCGACAAGCAGTCGCAGCAGTTGTACGTGCGCTCGCAAATTGGCTGGGACGAAGGGCAAGATACGATTCGCTTGCCTGTGGGCCAGGGGATCACAGGAACTGCAGCGGTGAAGAAACAGCCAGTCTATTGCCCCGAAGTCAGCGCGGATCCCCGTTATTTCTGTTCATCGAAATCGACCCGGTCAGAACTCGCCATTCCATTGATGGTACGGGATGAGGTTGTAGGCGTGCTCGATTGCCAGAGCGATCGCGTCGACCCGTTCGATCCCGAGACGATTGATCTGCTCACCCTGTTTTCTAATCAGGCTTCGATCGCATTGCAGAACGCGCGGCTCTATTCACTGGAACAGCAACGAGCGCGCCAATTGCAGGCCATCAACGCCATCGCCCAGCAGACCACGGCCGTCCTTGATCTGGAAGAGTTGCTGAACCGGGTCTGCCAACTGATTCAGGACGCCTTTCGGGTGTCGCATGTTTCACTGTTTTTGCGCGAAGACCATGATCTGGTGTTGCGAGCGCATCACGGAACGCTCACGCCTCGAATTCCTCAGGGCGGGCGCTTTCCGGCCAGCAATGAACCGTGGGCTAGCATCCTGAGAAGCGGCCAGACTATGAGCGACTGCGATCTCGGCAACGCAACCACGACGAAGTTTTTTGCGGAGTCTGCGTCACGGATGCGAATCCCATTGGTCTCGTTCGGGCAAACATTGGGGATACTCGCGCTCGACAGCTCGCAACCGGATGCGTTCCGGGATGGAGATTTGCAGTCTTTGGAATCGGTAGCCGACATATGTGCAACGGCGATCCAGAACGCGCATTATGTGGAGCGCGTTAAACAGCTTGCCTACCTGGACGGCTTGACCGGCATTTTCAACCGCCGATTCTTCGAATTGCGCTTCATGGAAGAGATTGAGCGGGCGCGCCGGTACGGCTCGGGTATGGCTGTAATCATGGCTGACATCGATCAGTTCAAGCGTTTGAACGATGAATTTGGTCACGTGCTGGGCGATGAGGTACTGCGACAGGTCTCTTCGTTATTTAACCAGCAACTGCGAAAGATTGATGTAGTGTGCCGTTACGGCGGCGAGGAATTCGGGATTTTGCTGACGCAAACCAACGCGCAGCATGCCATGAATGTGGCCGAGAAGCTTAGGAAGATGGTGGCAGGCTGGCAGTTTCCGGGAGTGCCCCGCACGGTGACTATCAGCGCCGGCGCTGCTGCATTCCCCGACCACGGCACCACTCGCGATGAGCTAGTAATGGCTGCGGACAGCGCTCTCTATGCCGCCAAACAAGGCGGACGCAACCGAGCTTGCCTTGGAACCACTGCGCGCGGACAGAGCGCGGGTTCGTAACAGGCTCAGGATGGATTCGATCTTAGATGTCGAGCGAGTCCGACATCTCCTCGCGCAGTTGCTCCATTTCTTCCTGCAACTTCTCACGGTTTCTTTGCAGCTCCTCGCGAACCGTAGCTCCTAAATGGTGGGTTTCTAAGTGCCGTAGTTTTTCAGTTTGCTTTCTGATTTCTTTGTGTTGAGTGCAGAAAGACTTGCGGATCTCCTCCGAGGCCTCGCGGCTCTGTTCTGCCGCGAGTTCCAGCTGAGGGCGCAGTTTGGCAATTTCGTCCTGCGCTTCGCTCAGCTCCGTCAGTTGATCGGCATCGAGTTCGGGCGCGTCGAAACTCTCCTCTATCATGACGCCGGAATCTCTTCGCTCGGGCAGCGTAAGAGTGAGCGTCTGCGTTTTCTTGTCCCGGATGACTTCGACGTTCACCGATCCGGCGCTGCGGGTGTGCAAAGCGTGAGTGAAGTCGCTGGTGTCGTGGATCCCCTGGTCGCCCACTTTCACAATAATGTCACCGGCGCGCAGGCCGGCCCTATCGGCGCGGCTACCCTTTTCCACCGAGCGTACCAGAACGCCGCTTCCATTCTTGGCTCCAAAAAATTCGCCAAGTTGCGGCGTTATATTCTCCACCATCAAACCACTTCTCATCGACGAGTGGACATACACTACGCCGATGTTCGGAACATCGAAGTCCGGCATGTTCGGGACGGCGGGGATCGGAGGCATCTCGAAGTGGAAGTCGCTGTCCTTGCCTTTCGACATATGGGGAAATTCCGAACGCCGGTCGGCTAATTGAACCTTAATCGACATCGGCTGCCCGTCACGGCTCAGGCCGAGCGTAACCACGCGTCCCGGGGGTGTTTCATGAATCATCCGCTGCAATTGCGTCTTGCTCTCGACAGCAGAGCCATTCATGGTCAGGATTACGTCGTGTTCCTTGACGCCGGCTTTACCTGCCGGGGCGTCCTGGTCGACCATCGTTACTTCGACGCCCTGTTCTTCTTTGAGCTTGAGAGCGCCAAGGCGGTCGGCGGAAATATCCGCGATGTCGACACCAAGATAAGAAGTCTTACCGGAGTCTTCGCTGGGAATTCCGTAGGGCTGCGAGGAGTTTATCGTCCAGTTCTGAGCCGCATTGGACATACTCAGCAACAACGGCAGCAGAGAGATCGTTGTCAAAATAGGTATTCGCATGGTTAGCCCCCAGTATCGATACAGGTCGCCTCGAAACGCCCGCTTCGAAACGCTTTTCGTTCGTTCGCCGAACCTTTACTGCTTCGCCCGCAGGATGCAGATATCTCCGCTCGTGGTCCGCACTTTCAGGATGGGCCCGCCGCCGTTCAATTTGCCCTCGGCGCTGAGGGCCCTCGGTCCCCACTTATCGCCTTCGCCGGCAATATGGATATCAGGAAAGTCGGAGGTGATGTGGTGGCCGTTGCCCAAATCGACGCTGGCGCGAACTGACATGGCAACATCGGGGGCGATGTAAACCGTAATATCTCCCGCGGAAGTTTCCAGCATGGAATCCGTGCGCTCCGCACCGGTGTTGATGAACTTCACTTTGATGCCGCCTGCGCCGGTCTCAACCCGGGCCGAAGGAACGCCATACAGCTCGATGCTTCCCGCGCCGGTATTCGCACCCACGCGGCCCTTTGCGGAAGTCAGGCGGATGCTGCCGCCTCCGGTTTCAATATCAGCGCCACCGCCGATGTCGCCGAGGTTGATATTGCCACCGCCGGTCGACGCCTTCAACTTGCCCGAACAATGCTTTACGTCTACGTTGCCGCCACCCGCCTCGATCACTGCTCCCTGCTCGACGGAAAGGATGACCACGTTCCCGCCGCCAGTCGTCGCGCTGATCTTGCCTTTGACCGAAGCAATGTTAATGTTGCCGCCTCCGGTTTCCAATTTCAGATCGCCGCCGATCTTGCCGATGTCGATGGCATCGCCTCCGGTTTGGACATCGACCGAACCACCAACGTCATCCACGTGAATCTTGCCGCCACCGGTTTCAATCCCCACGCTTCCGGAAACGCCCGTGACCTCGACCCACCCGCCGCCGGTTTCGACTCTCACCGACTCGGTATCGCGTGGAATGTTAATCACGAACTCGCCTGAAAATCCGTGCCTTCCGCCCTGCCATTCCGCTCCGATCCAGGCAGTATCGCCCTTTACAGAAGAACTGATTCTGAAGGCGCCGAGAATACGGCGATCGTCTTCGTCCGAAGAATGCGAATGTGCGTGAACCGCGTAATCAATGTTCTGTTGCGAGCCTCCACGCAATACAACCGAACCCATGTCCAGCTTGACGCGCACATTGCGGGCGGCGGCCAGCGTCCCTGACAGGGCTCCGGAGGTGGTATCGTGCTCGCGCGACCGGTGTTCCTGTGCCTGGACGTGCAGCGCAGCTACGGCCAGTGCGCAAATCATGCCGACGAATTGTGGCGAACGCTTCAAAATCGAAAGACCTCAGGGGCTAAAGCCCGTTTGTTGTTAAGTCTAGTGACGGCACGACTAAAGTTGTGTCCTTCTCGAAGCAGTCCTTTAAAGACTGTGTCCTTCCAAAACGATGTCCTTCCAAATCACCTTGCTCCGGACAACCTTACTTCTAATCAATCTCGGGTAATTGCGCCAGCATCGTCCGCGCTTGCGACTTGATGTACTGGCTTTGATCCTTGGCGGCAAGCGCCATCAACACGCCGCGCACACTGCCGTCGGCTTTCACGGGCTCAATCAAGCGCAGGGCTTCGGTTCTCACGCCAGGGTTTGCATCGTTCACTAGGGCTTCCAGCACCACGTCGCGAACCCTGACGTCATCTTTTACGAAACTGCCGAGACCGTCGAGAGCTTTCAAGCGCACTCCGGGATTTGTGTCGTAGCGCAGCGCGTAGAGCAGCGCATCGCGTACCTGCGAAACGTCGGGCTTCTTGGTGAGCAAGTCGACCGAATCCATGCGAACGCCGGAATTGTAGTTGTTGCGGGCGGCAAACAAAAGTAATTGCTGGATGCGCTGGTCGTTTAACGATCCCTGGGTTTCGAGAGTCGAAACCGTGTCGTACTTGATGGCGATTGAATTTGTGCCCGGATCTTGCGTGATGGAGCGGATGCCGGTGATCGAGGCCTCGGCTGGAGATGGCGCGGCACTTGTGACGGGAGTTGCCGGCTGGTGTGACAGTACCCTGTATGATGTTCCAACGCCGCCGGCGAAGCCCACGATCAAAATTGCCGAGGCCAACGCGGGCGAGAAGCGCACCTGCCGCAGCCAGTTCGATGGATCGAACGCCAGCCGGTGCCAGAAACTTCCCTGCGGGGCCGTCTCGAGCGCTTCCTGCAGGCGCATCCGCGAGGCGGCCAGCAGGTTTGGTGTCGGCTCCGCCGCCGGTTCATGAGAGAGCAGCGCGTGAAATTCCTGCTCAGCCTTCAGTTCGGCGGCGCAGTCGGTGCAGCGCGCAACGTGCTGCTCCAGTTCATAGCGCGCGTCGTCGGCCAGTTCGCCGTAAACGTGTAGCGCGATATTCTGTTTAACCCATTCGCATTTCATAATTGCACCCTCTCGGGGGAACCTCATTCACTCTGGATACCCCACTTCTCGCTTCTCTTGCGAGAAGTGGGGCTCCGTCTACCTCATATCCGCCAACTGCCCTCGCAGCTTCTGCGTGGCGCGGAAGAGCGTGTTCTTGGCGGTCTCTTCCGTCGTGTGCAAAATCTCACCCACGGTGCGCAGCTTTAATCCGTGGTAGTGCTTCAGCTCAAAGACCATTCGCTCACGCGGAGTGAGTTTTTCCAGTGCGCTCGAGATGCGGTCGCCGAGCTGCCGGCGCAACAAGTCGCGCTCCGGATTCGCGCCTGCGCGTACATCCGGCACCTGATCGAGCAAGTCGTACTCGCCGCCATCGCCGTCTTTCGCCACTGGCGCATCTTCCTTGCGCACCGTTTTCTTACGCAGATGATCCAGGCAAAGATTGGTGACAATCCGGTAAATCCATGTATAGAACGAGCACTCGAAGCGAAAGCTTCCAATATTCTTGTAAGCCTTGAGGAAGGCGTCCTGATAGACATCCTGTGCGTCTTGCTCGGTGCCAGTCAGGTGCAGAGCGAGGCGCAAGACCGCCTGATCGTAATGACGCACCAGTTCCTCGAAGGCGGCGCGGTCCCCGCGCTGCGCCTCACGGATGAGGATCGTATCGTCGATGCGGCGTTCTTGCCCAGCCATGCGGCCCCGCGTGGGGTCTTCGTTACCGCTGACTCTCTCCACTCTTGTCTTCTTTGAGTGGGCCCGTGTACCAACCGCAAGTGTAACTGCCAAAACATCGGCCGGCATGTTCGTTGTCGTTTCCTATGTTGCCCGGTGTCGATGCCGTACCCGGGCTTGCATTGGAATAGACGCGGAGTCAGCGGAATCGTAAGCAGAAATTATAGGCTGATTTTGGGGATTTCTGCTTGCGGCTCAACAGGTTGGATAGACAGGACAAGTCGATTGTGTGGAGAATCCCTTGTGGGGACGGCCGCCCCCCGGCTGTCCAGTCCCTAAGCAACTGAGGCATCGAAATGGCGGGTGTAAAATGGCTTCATGACTGGCGTCCAATTCGTTACCGATGGCAAGGGCCGCAAGGTCGCAGTTCTCATCGACCTGAAGAAACACGGAGCGCGGCTGGAGGATTTCTGGGACGGCCTCATCTCCGAATCCCGCCGCAAAGAGGCAGGAATATCGCTCGAAAAGGTAAAAGCAGACCTCATCAAGCGCCTGCGTCTCCGTGAGTAGTTATGCCGTTGAGTTGAAACCCGCAGCGCGAAAGGAACTCGAATCTTTGCCCGATACCGTGCTGGCACGGATGATCCTCAGGCTAGAGTCACTCACTGATGATCCAAGGCCCGCCGGGTGCAAGAAGCTAAGGGGTTATAGGGACCAGTGGCATCGAATCGGCGACTGGCGCACTGTTTACATCATCAATGATACAGCCAGACTTGTGAGCATCACTCGAATAGCCCACCGCCGCGAAGTCTACGACTAGCCTCCGACACTTACTCCGCCACCGCTTCCTTCTCAATAACAACCTTCAAATGAGCGGTCACATCCTTATGCAGTTTTACCGGCACAGTGAACTCGCCCAGGGTCTTCAGCGGCTCGTGGAGTTGGATCTGGCGGCGATCCAGGGTGATGCCTTTTTTCGCGATGGCGTCGGCGATGTCGCTGGAAGTGACGGAGCCGAACAATTGGTCGTGCTCGCCTGCCCGCTTCTGGAAAGCAGCCGATAACCCCTCAAACTGCTTGGCCAGTTCCTCTGCCTGCGTCTTCTCTTTGGCCGACTTACGCACCGACGCGGCTTTCATCTGGACGATGACGGCTTTGTTGCCGGCGGTGGCTTCAATGGCCAGCTTTCGCGGCAGCAGAAAGTTGCGGCCGTAGCCTTCGGCAACTTTAACTACGTCGCCGCGCGAACCCAGCTTGTTTACGTCTTCTTTAAGAATGACTTCCATGATATGACTCCGATTTTCTTAGTTGTCATTTCTAGTCTTAGTCGTCATCCCGAGCGCAGCGAGGGACCTTTGGTTTGTCTTGCCGCGGGCAAAACCAGGATTCCTCGCTTCGCTCGGAATGACAAAAGCCCCTACGTTACGATGCTCGCCCCGCGAAGGGCAGCAGGGCGATGTTGCGGGCCTGCTTGATGGCCGAGGCCAGGCGGTGCTGGTGCGGCGAGCATACGCCGGTCAAACGCCGGGGCACGATCTTGCCGCTCTCGGCGACGAACTGGCCGAGCAGCCGGTAATCCTTATAGTTGATGTCGGCGATTTTTTCGGTGCAGAATTTGCAAACTTTCTTGCGCCGGAAAAACTTCCGTCCGCCTTCGCGCGGAGGGCCGCCGGGGCCGGAACGTCCGCCTCCGCCTCCACCAAAGCGTGGGCGATCGCCGCCGCCGGATCGGGGTCCGTCGCCGGAGGGCCGCGATGGCCGCTCGGCCATGGGAGTTGGTGCCTTCACTTCATCAGTCATAACGCTCCTTGTAAATCAGTGGCCAGGGATCAGTGGCCAGTTCTTACTGATCACTGACCATTGGCAGTGACCCTTGTTCTCTAGACCGCTGCGGACGCGTCCGCCACGGGCGCTTCAGGGGCGGCCGGCGCTTCTTCCGCCGGTGCTGCAGCGGGCATTGCGCTCACCTTCTTCTTGGCGTCGCGAAGCTTTTTAATTTTGTCGAGACGCTTCTGTTCTTCATCGATGCGCACGGTGATGAATTTGATCACCTGCTCGGTGACGCGCAGCCGGCGCTCGAGTTCATGGACTACCGAGCCCGCCCCTTCGATCGTCATCAGAATGTAAAGGCCTTCGCGGAACTTGCGCACCATGTAGGCCAGACGGCGCTTACCCATGCGATCGACGCTCTTAATCGAGCCAGAAGCCGATGTCACCGTGGTTTCCAGGGTCGAAATCAGCTTTTCAAGATCCTCATCCGTCATATCAGGACGAACGATAAACATCAGTTCATAAGTACGATTCATTGGCTATCTCCAAATCTTAAAGGCAGCGGCCAGGGATCAGTGGCCAGTGACCAGTAATCCCAAGACCGCTCGAAAACGGTTGTCCAATCCAACTCAAAATTCTCTTAGTCACTTCAGCAGCCGCGGGAGCCTGGCCCCTGGCCCCTGATTACTGATCACTGCTTTCTTTGCGGTTGAAGCGGTTCATGGCCGCCGCCGCGCCTTCGGTTAAAATTACTTTTACCGCTTCCGCCGCCGTGTCGAGCATTTCGTCCACCGCAGCCGTTTGAGCCTTGCGAAAGGGAGACAGCAGATATCCCTTTCCGTCTTCGACTTTGTGATCGGGCGCTACGCCGACCCGGATGCGCAAAAAATCCTGCGTACCCAAGGCATCGATGATCGACTCGATGCCGTTATGTCCCGCCGAACTTCGCCGTGTATGAATCCGCAACGTGCCCAGGGGAAAATCCAGCTCGTCCTGAATTACGATCAGGTCCGATTCCGCCTTCGCGTCGTACTCCGCCACCAGCTCACGAACCGAGATGCCGCTCAGGTTCATGTAGGTTTCGGGCTTCGCCAGCAGAACCGGCTCGTTCGCAACCTGCGTTCGCGCCGTCAGCGCCCGGCACTGGCGGTTTCTGATCTCTACCCCACGTTCGCTCGCGATGCGATCCACCACGCGAAAGCCAATATTATGCGGCGTGAACTGATACCCGATGCCAGGATTGCCGAGACCAACGATCAGTTTCACGCGGGAGATCCTTCGCTTCGCTCAGGATGACAGCGGCGGGCTCAGATGCCACGCTGTCACTTCTTCTCCTTCTTCTCGGCTTTCTTCTCGCCCTTCTCGGCGGGGGCAGCCTCGCCCTCTTCGCCGGTCTCCGCTTTGCCCTTCTTGATGACTTCGGGCTCGGCTGGAGCAGCTCCCGCCTCTGCGGCCGCCGCTTCCGGCGTCGCCACAACTTCTTCCTTCACGGAAGTGACGTGGGCCACGGGCTGATTCGCTTCGGTAATGAATTTTATTTTCTCATTGTGCGGCAGGTCGGAGACGCGCAGCACTTTGCCGAAAGTAAGCTCACTGACATCGACGTCGATGTGGCTTGGAATGTCGCCGGGGAGGCACTCGATCTCGACTTCGCGCAACATCTGCTCGAGAATGCCGCCTTCGGTCTTGACTCCGGCGGGCACGCCCTGCAACTCGATAGGCACGCTGACACGCAGAGCCCTATCCATGGCGATCCGCTTCAGGTCAATGTGCAGCAAGTGGCCTTTGATCGGCTCATATTGCCAATCGACGATCATGGCCTTGGTGCGCTCGCCGCCGTTCATGGCAAGATCGAAAATCGTGTTATGACCGGAGTCGGAGTGGAGAATGCGCAACACATGCCGCGGATCGACGGCGACCGGTTGTGCGTCCTTGCCCGCGCCGTACACCACGGCGGGAATTTTGCCTTCGCGACGAACCCGCCGGGCATGATTCTTGGTTCCCGCTTCGCGGGGTTGCGCTTCCAAAACGTTCTGTTCCAATGTGGTTGCCATAATTTCGTTTCCTTCTAAGAAATAATACTGTCAAGCATTGTCATCCCGAGGCGACAGCTTTATCGTCGCCGAAGGATCTCAGCCACATCCGGTCCATCCACATTACTGCCAGCTAAATAAATAACCGGCTGACTGAGGTTTCTTCGTGATTGGCCTGAATTGCCCGGCCAATCAATCCCGCAATCGAAAGCACCCGAATCTTCGGCTCAGCTTTTGCCTCGTCGGTGAGCGGGATGGTATTTGTGACCACCACTTCCCGGATCACCGATTTTGCAATGTTCTGTACCGCCGGATACGACAGCACGGCGTGCGACGAACAGGCATACACTTCCGTGGCGCCGTTTTCCATCAATGCCGTGGCGGTCTTCACCAGCGTTCCCGCGGTGTCAATCAAGTCGTCAATGATCAGGCAGGTGCGGCCTTTGACGTCGCCGATGACGTGCATCACCTCGGCTACATTCATTTCCACCCGCCGTTTGTCGACGATGGCCAACGCCGCGTCTACTTTCTTCGCGAAAAACCGGGCACGCTCCACGCCGCCCGCGTCCGGCGAAACCACCGTAAGATTCGGCAGGCTCAGCTTCTTGAAGTGATCCACCAGCACCGGCGAGGCAAACAGGTGATCCACCGGAATGTTAAAAAATCCCTGCAACTGCGGCGTATGCAAATCCACAATCAGCGCCCGATGAATCCCCGCCGTCGTTAGCAGGTCAGCCATCAACTTCGAAGAAATCGGGCTGCGCGGCTTGTCCTTGCGATCCTGCCGGGCGTATCCAAAGTACGGGATCACGGCCGTAATTCGCCGGGCCGAGGCTCGCTTGAGCGCATCGACCATCAACAGCAATTCAATCAAATTCTCGTCGACACTGGCGCTCCGCGCCCCATGTACCGCGCGGCACGTCGGCTGCATCACAAAAACGTCGGCGCCGCGCACGTTCTCCTGAATCTGCACATAGGCTTCGCCATCGGCAAAGCGCGTCACTTGCGCCTGACCCCGCGGCATCCCAAGAAAGTGGCAGACTTCGTCGGCCAATAACTCGTTCGCCGTTCCGCTGAAGATCTTGAACTTCTCATCCACTCGAGCGCGCGGTTTGCGATCCGGTTTCTCCTCGGGCGCGGGTGGAACGTTCTTTTCCATCTTCTCTACTTTTTCGGCCGGCGTGACTAAGGTAGCCATAGTTAGCTGTTAGCCTTTAGCTGTTAGCTCTTAGCTGAACCGTTCGCCCCGTGCCATAAGCCAAGAGCCAACGGCCAAGAGCTAAAAGCTGATTTCTGGCTGGGCCGCTAGGATTCGAACCTAGACAAAGTGCTCCAAAGGCACTTGACCTACCATTAGTCGACGGCCCAGTATCGCGTTTTCAAGTTTCCGGCTTTCCGTTTCAAAAGTTGAAACTGAACCCCGGGGCTTCGGTTGAAAGTGATAACCCTATTAAACAACCAGAAACTAGAAACTGGAAACAAGAAACTTTGTCCAACACGCCTGCCGCGTCAGGGTAGTTGTCGCCTGGGCCATCCAACCCTGCTTCCGCAGTTTTACAGCGGCCTTGCTCGCCTCCTGTTTCGAAGCGAACAACCCGTATAACGCTGAGCCGGAGCCCGACAAGGACGCATATCTTGCGCCCGCGCGCTCCAGCGCACGCTTTACTGCACTCAGTTCGGGATACTCAGGAAAGACGACTTGTTCAAAGTCGTTCTTGATCCCGGCCCGGACAAGCTCGAGAAGTGGATTCTCGCGCCGGCCCCTTCTGAAAGGAGCACCGGAGTAACTCTCGCTTAGCCACGCCGACAGCCTTCGACCAAGCTCAATCATTGTATCGGATGGGTTGGGCACCGTCAATTTTCGGTCCCACTCCGCGAAAGCTTTCGGCGTCGAAACTCCCACCTCCGGCGTCACCACCACGCACGCCGCTGCGGGCAGGTCCTGCAACGGATAGACCTGTTCGCCGCGTCCGACTCCGAGCACCGTGCCGCCCACCAGAAACAGTGGCAGGTCGGAACCAACATCGGCCGCAATGCGAAAACGGTCGGGCGCGGACAATTTTGTCTTCAGAACTTTATCGAGTGCCAGCTCGAGTGCCAGGAGTGTGGCGATTGCGTTCGCCGATGCGCCACCGAACCCGCCCTGCACCGGCAACCGCTTCTCAATCTCGATAACGATCCGGCGCTCGATCTTCAAGGTGTGGAGGGCTTTCTCCGCAATGCGGTAGCAAGTGTTCGAGTTGTCCTGCGGAACTCTGGGATCGGCACAGCGAATCTCGATGCCGCTTCCTCGTTTCGCGGTTACGGTGATCAAGTCGTGCAATCCGATCGTCTGATAGACCGTGAGGAGTTCGTGAAAGCCATCCTCGCGCCGGGGACCTATGGATAAGCCGAGGTTGATTTTCGCGAAGGATCGGACGGTGACGGCCATGGACTGACGATTGTAAGGTTTCGGGCGCAAATTTACGATTCCCGGCTGAGATGATGCGTGAACCCAGGCGCGCTTTGTGCCTGTATCTGGCAATAAAAAAGTGCCTCCCTACTCGACACACCACCATGGTAATCTCGACCCTCGCCGCGCATTAGAGGATGCTAATTGTGATTCCAATCACCCGAACCGGTTCGCTAGTATTCCCGCTGGGATGAGCCTGTTTGAGTGAGAACGACCGCATGAAACGAGTGCTGCCCTGCTTCGCAATGGGGACCCTGTCAGCACTGATCCGTAACCCGGTGTAAGCGTTACATGCGGAGAGTAAGCAACCCAATTTCAGCCCGCGTTTCACGAGTACTTGCAAGGCTTTGTGAAACGGCGTGGGTTATCAGGGGGTTTCTGTATGCGCAGTGCGGTGAATCGCTTTCTTTTGCTGGCTACTCTCTTTGCGGCCGCGGCCCTCGCCGCTGGACAAAGCGACTATAAAGTCATATCCGTTGCCAATGGTGGCAGCATTTCCGGAACTGTCAAATGGTCCGGCCCAATACCTCATTCATTGGATTTTCCTGTCAGCAAAGATCCACAAGTCTGCGATCCTGACCACAAAAAGACGGTGAGTCTCGATCGGCTGATCGTGGGACCAGAAGATGGCGTGGCCAACACCGTCGTTTATCTGAAGAATATTTCCGCCGGAAAAGCGATGGAACTCCCCGAGCAGCGCCGGCATCTCGATCAACGCCATTGTCGTTACGTTCCGCACATTCTGCTGGTGCCGCAGAATGCTGCATTGTCGATGCAGAGCTCCGATGCCACTCTGCACACGATTCATATGGACGGGGCGGCCTCGTACAACTTGCCCTTCCCTTTCCCCAACCAAATCAGCTCGCGCAATATGCCGACGCCTGGCTTGGTCGGCCTTCGCTGTAACGGCGGCCATGTCTGGATGAATGCCGAAATGATGGTGGTGGCGCATCCTTACTACACGGTTACCGACGAGAGCGGACGTTTTGAATTCGCCAACGTCCCACCCGGAACATATCAGATCGTGGCCTGGCATGAAGGCTGGGGCCTGGCCGGAAAAGAGCAGGCTTACGACGTTCTGACCGAGCGCGCAGTGCAGCGGCCGATCTTCACGGAACCGAAGACGTGGGAGAAATCAGTCTCGGTGAATGCAAATCAGCCGAGCACAGTCAATTTTGTGATTGGGAGTAAGTAGCTTGTGTTTGCTGTGGCGCGGACAAATCGCGAAAGCTCTAACTGCCCTACGCGCGCCGCTTATACAGCACCTGAAACTCAAATCCGGGATTCGCCGGAAATAGTTCCGCAACTTTCCGCAGGCGCTCCGCCAGT
>Ga0210400_10000500_pt1 | contig 43621 bp, 34 predicted proteins | sample IncBWH26MmetaG_FD_155456 | JGI IMG/M metagenome (GOLD analysis project Ga0210400, IMG submission 155456) | Forest soil microbial communities from Barre Woods Harvard Forest LTER site, Petersham, Massachusetts, United States - Inc-BW-H-26-M | ecosystem: Environmental > Terrestrial > Soil >... | reverse complement strand
CGCGTCCGCCACTTCGTAGAACAGGTTCAGGTCCTCGACCGAGGTGTAATACAGACCGTAGGACGCCCGGATGCTGGATTTGCCCGGGCCGCCAAATATCTTGCCCAAAACTCCGTCCGAAAATCCCGGTGAATACGCCAATCCCAATCGGGGGCCGAAGTTGTTGTACTTTGTTGGAGCGAGCGTCTTGGGAATACCCGGGTCGCCTGGAAATACCAAGCCTGTGGGAGAAAGCGGGAAAGTAGTTGACTGAAGCCCGGGAACGAAGGTCTGAATCTTCCCCTGCGTGTCGTACCAGGGCATGCTCATTTCCCAGCGCAGCCCCAGATTCAGGGTGAGATTGGATTTTACCTTCCAGGAATCCTGCACGAAGGCACCACCGTAGCGTGTGCGCGAATCCAGGAACTGTTCCGCGGCTTGGGTGTAGGGTGCGTTGGTGGTAGAGGTCGCGCCGAGAAGGTAGTCTGCAAAAGGGGCGCCCGTCACCGTGCCATCAAATGTGAAGCCCCCATTCGGGTTGGCAAAGTTACGCTCGTTAACTTGCAGGTAGCGGAATTCCCCGCCAACCTTCCACGTATGCTTGCCCTGGCTCTTCGAAAATACGTCACTCACCGCATAGGTCGTATTGGGTTGGAACGTATTCAGCGTGGGCACGCCGATGTTTAAGCCGTTGTTGCCGATGTTGGGAAAGCTGATTTGAGGCACATACTGCGGGTATCCGGCCAGCGGGATAATGCCGAGGCCGTTAGCGTTGTTGAAACCCAGGTCGGAAAGGTTGGCGAAACTCCCAGCCGGGTTGTTTAGGTGGAGAGAAGTGCGGAAGACGCTGAACCGCGCTTCGTTGACCGCCGTCGCTCCCAGAGTCTTGGTGTTGCTCATCACGAACTCTTGCGCCCGCGAAGGCGAAACCGTGGGAAAGCCCGGCACAGAGGCAAAACCGCCCTGTGAAGATGGTAAAAGTGCGGCTTGTATGTTGGAGCGATCAAAATGGTAATACCACGACCAGTTTCCCGTCTTCTGATTGTTGAAATCGACGCGTTCGCCGATTTTGTCGTCGTCGGTTATGTTTCTCCCGCTGTTATTCGAGTAGTTGTTTGTGGATACTCCTGCAACCGTCGGCGCCGGAATATAGGGAAGGATGGCCTTCGAGGGTGCTGACCAGGCGGCCTGTGGGATCGCGCCATTAGGAAACACGCATTGAGTATTGGTGGTACAGAGGGCTAGATGGTACCCAAGTGAACTGTTGTCCGGCACCTGCATTTCGGCGTACGACTCTCCCGGTGTAACGGCGTAACCTAAGCGCGACGACAACACTTGGGCCCAGTACCCACCGTCTACTGTCGTAGGTATCGGGTTTCCATTCGAGTCGGTCGTTTCGAACGCCCCTAAATCAAAGTTACCTTGCCTTTGCGCAACCGTGGGTACGGTAACCTGGCTGGCTTCCGCACCTTTTACCTCGCGGGTGCCTTGATAATCCGAGAACCAGAAAATCTTGTTCTTCCAGACCGGCCCGCCCGCCGCATACCCGAACTGATTTCGCCGCAACTCGGATTTGGACCCGAAAAAGTAATTCTTGGCGTCCAACTTGTCATTCCGCAGGAACTCGAATACGTCACCGTGAAAACTGTTGGTGCCGGACTTGGTGATGGCGTTGACGACCGCGCCGCTGAATTTTCCGTATTCGGCATCGAAGCTGTTGGTGATCAAGCGGAATTCCTCGATGGAGTCCAAATTGGGAACCAACCCTGCGCCGAGGTTGCGTCCCTCACTGACGTCTCCGCCATTCACCAGAAATGCGTTCGCGGTCTCCCGCTGGCCATTTACGGAGATGTTGCCGGCGCTCAAGCCGCCCGATACCGGACGGTCCTGCTGAATCGTTTCGGCGGTGGCGGGGGCCACGCCCGCCTGCAGGCCCAGAAGATCGATGAAACTGCGCCCATTGAGCGGAAGCGCGAGCATTTTCTTCGAGTCGATGACGTCACCAAGTTGCGTGTTTTCGGTCTGAACCTGCACGGTATTGGCTTCAACGCTGACGGTTTCTGTAGTCGTGCCCACGGCCAGGGTTACATCAACGTGGAGTTGATCGTTCACTTTGACTTCGAGGTCCGTTACGGCATAGGGACGGAAACCCGGCGCCGAGACGGTGAGCTTGTACACGCCTGCGGCGAGCGCGAGGAAACGATAGGTGCCGTCAGCGCCCGAAAGCGTTTCCTGCTTGAGGTTGGTTTGCGCATTGGTGATGGTGATGTGCGCGCCGGAGACGATCGCTTGCGAACTGTCGTGCACGGTGCCGAGAACCGAACCCGTCACGTCGGCGCGCGAGACGCCGGGATTTCCCAGCAATATTAAAACGATTGAAATGCAGATAAGGAACCGATTCAGGTAGACGACCATGAAATCACCCCCGCTTGGTCGCGGAGTTTAGGACGGTTTCCGAGAGGAAGTCAACGGAAAATATCTCGTCGATTCGAAAGTAAGTGAAGAAAAAGGAAACAAAGCGAAACAGATCGACAGGCAACGCCTCCGTTACTCCAATCGCCTGCATTCCGGCCTGTGTTCACGCGGGGTTTTTCGAAGCGGATGGAGCGGCGCTGGAAGTTGTGGTCAAAGCAAGCGTGGGATTGACGAATAGCCAGGCAATCGCGCCAAGACACGCAGCCGCGGCCGCGACGTTGAATCCCGCGCTCCAGCCGAATCTATCTGCGAGGAACGGAGTGAGCGACACGGTAATCATCCCACCGATCTGATTGGCCATATTCATGAATCCGGAGAGAGAGCCGGAGGACTTTCCGCCCAGGTCTGCGGAGACGGCCCAGAACGCACTTTGCGAAAGATAAAGGGAACCCGCGCCGCCCGCGAGGACAATGCTGGCCACTCGCGTGTCCTGTGCTGCCGAGCCAATGATTATGAAAATCGCAGTCAGCGTAAAACCCAGAATCGCAATGCTGCAGCGACCCAAACGCGCTCCGAACCTTCTGGCCAGTGCATCGCTGATCGCACCGCCCAACGGGCTGCATACGGCCATCGCCAAAAAAGGCAAAGTTGCATAGAGTGCGCTGGATTTCAGGTCCAGCCCGCGCACTTTGGCGAGATAAAGATAAAACCAGCTGAAGAAAACCCAAGCGACGTAGCCGAAGCAGAAGTAGGCAAAGGAAAGAATCCACACGTTGCGGCTCGACAAAATGGTGGACCAGGAGAGAAGACCAACTCTCTCGGGAACCGCAGTATCGGCAATCCCCTTATGGATAAGATCAAGCTCGCCAGAAGAAACGGAAGGGTGCAGATCGGGCGTGTCGCGCGCCGCGATGAACCATACCGCACCAGCAGCGAGGCCAGTCAACGCGCTCACCAGGAACGAAGACCGCCAGCCGTAGTGCAACATCAGGAAAGAGATGAACGGAGGTGTGACGCCGGCGCCAATGCCGACCCCTGCGAAAATAAATCCATTGGCTTTGCCGCGCTCTGTACGCGGAATCCAACGGGCGACGAACTGGTTGGAGGCAGGATAGATAATTGCCTCGCCCGCCCCGAGCAAAAACCGGAGCACCAAAAGTGCCATCACCACGTTCGCAATACGGTGAGAGATGGCTGCCGTAAGCGCGCTGAATACGCCCCACCACAGGACTCCAGCGGTGAGGACGCGACGCGGGCCAAAGCGGTCGGCAAGCCAGCCGGCAGGGGTCTGGAACAGCGCATATCCGAACAGGAATGCACTGAAGACGAAGCCCAGTTGTATATTGCTAATCGCGAATTCTTCGATGAGCTTTGCGCCGGCGATGGAGAGATTTACCCGGTCGAGATAGGCGACCGCGCTCAGGGCAAAAAGCCAGAAGACAAGGAACCAACGCACGCGGGAAGCGGGCCGCGCATTCATCCGCGGGCCTGGAGGCTGCTTCCGCGATCGAAAGCTTCACCCCAATAATCCAAAGTCAGCGATTGCCACAAGAGATAAGGCCCGCCTTCAGACAGAGTGCGACTTGAAAAGTTTGACAAGTTGCGCCGCGATGATTTTTTCCTCGCCAGGTTGCAACATGAATGAGTTCATGCCGAGGCCATGTTCGGATGAGCCCAGAACGATGGAAGGGGTGCTCTTCCTTAGCAAACTGGATGCTTCCCGTGGCGTAAGCGAAATTTTGCGCGGATCCCAGAAGATTCCCATATGCGGGACATGGTTCGCTACATCGGGCACGTCAAAGGTGGTTGTTACTCCGGGAATGGCCGTGATTTCACGCGAGACGAGATCCAGGCGGCTCCACCATTCCCTGTCCAGCGCGGCGTGGTCGTCCTTCAAAAAACATTCCAGGGCTTTGACCATGCCGACGATTTCCTCCTTCCCGACCTTCATGGGGCGGCAGAGGGTGTCCTCGTGTGGGCAGCTGTTCAGCAAGGCGTTGGCGATCAGCTCTCTCTTGCCGAGCAGCAACCCGGCGCATTGCGGCCCACGGAGGGCCTTGCCACCGCTGAAGGCGATGAGGTCATAGCCCATTTTGGCGTACTCCCATAGATTGGAAACGGGCGGAGTATCGGCGGCCGCGTCGATGAACGCGGGAATTTGATTTTCGTGGGCGAGCTTCACCCATTCGTCGACTTTGATCTGGCCCGCGGCGTTGGCGAAATTGGAAAAGTGCATCATCGCAGTTTGCGGGTTGATTGCCTTTTTTACATCTTCACGCGATTCCACCACCACAAGTTTGGCCCCTGTGGCGCGAAGCTGGTGATCGAAAGGGTTGCGATGCGATTTCTGGATAATCACTTCGGATTTCATTCCCGTGAGGTCGGGAAGCTGTTCAATGAATTTGGGATTGTTGCCGGTTAGGATTCCCGCAAGGCCCGACTGCATGCCCGCCGCGGCGCCGCAAGTGACGATGGCGTCGTAATCCGGGGGAAGCTGCAATATTTCGCAGATTCGTTTGCCGGCGGCGACTTCCAATTCCGCGATTGGAACGAAATGCTGCCCGGCAAGGGCCATGACGGCTTCCACCTCCGGGCGCGGGAGCGAGCCGCCAAGGTAGGTCATGGTGCCCTGTCCGTTGATTACAGTGGTTACGCCCAATTCCGCATATACGTTGCCGGTGGAACCCAAGCCCGCGAGTTTTTCCGGAATGCCGGCGGAGGGCAACGTGGTTTTCGGCAGGCCAAAGACTCTGCGGGCGTTGAGCATCATGCCGGCAAGCACGCCGGCACTGCCAAGGAAGGTTCGCCGATCCCAACGGTTATTGAGGGTCATGGGACCTCTCCTCATCCCTTCCGCACAATCGCGGCGATGCAATTGATTTCCACCAGAGAATTTCCGGGCAGCGCGGCGACGGCCACAGTCGTTCGCGCGGGTCCGCCATTGGGGAAATAGGTTTTGAATACTTTGTTCATGCCGTCATAATCTTCAATCTTGGTGAGAAAGACAGTCAGCTGAAGGATGCTGTCCATGGCGCCGCCGCCGGTTTCGACAAGTGTTTTGACATTGTCCATGACCTTTTTGGTGTGGGTCTCGATGTCCATCGGAAATTTTCCCTCCGGATCATGGGAATGAGCGCCCTGCCCGGCGATGTAGATGGTGTCGTTGTGAAGGATGAGCGGAGTGATGAAACCCGTGCCTGCGGGCTTGCCTTCGTAGTCGAGTTTCTTTACGCCAGAGGCTGCCTGGGGAGATGGCACCCCCTTGGCAACTGCCCCCGCTGCCGCAAGTCCGGGAATCAAAGTGGCTAGCCGGGCGGCAAATCCGCGTCGAGAAGTGAAAGCTGAAAACATTGTTCCTCCTTTTTGAGTAATGCTCTGTCCTGTCCGTTCCAATCGCTTGATGCTTGTTTCCGAAACGCTGGGAATCCTACGCAAGCTTCATGGCAAAGTAAAACTGAAAACATCGCTTCCCGCGGCAATGGCTACGTACTGCTTGGAATTGACCGCATAACTCATCGGTGAGGCGACGATCGTTTGTCCCGTATTGAAGTGCCAAAGAGGTTTGCCGGTCTGAGCTTCCACCGCTTCAAACGAGTGCGCGTCGTCACCAAAAAAGACGAGTCCACTCGCTGTGGTCAGAACGCCGCCCGCGGAATGGCCTTCGCCCGCCTGCACGTAGCGCCATGACGGTTTGTCGCCTCCAAGCGCGTAAGCGAGAAGAATTTTCTGATTGAAGTCGCCCTCGCTGTGACGGACGCCCGTCGAGTAATAGGTTTGGCCGGGCCGGAAATCCCTGGGTTTTAGCAGATAAATATCGCAGCTTTCCAATGCCATAAAATAAAGCATGGAAGTTTCCGGATTGAAGGCGGGCGAAAACCAGTTCGTCGCGCCAACCATGCCGGGACACACGCGCGTGCCTCCCTCGGTCGGCTTGACCTCCGTCCGGATGGGCCGCCCTTTTTCATCGATTCCAGTCGCCCAGTTGAGCTTTTCGGCGAAACGCGTTGCCTGGAGAAAGGCGCCGTTGGTGCGGTCGAGTACGTAGATAAATCCGTTTCGATTCGCTTCAACGACAAGTTTTCGCGGCTGTCCGCGGAAAGGCGCGTCGACTAGCACGGGAGTCTCAACCGCGTCATAGTCGAAAAGATCGTGCGGCGTAAACTGGAAATACCACTTGAGTTTGCCGGTATCGGCGTCCACCGCCAGCAGGCAATCCGTGTAAAGATCATCCCCGGGGCGCGGGCCGCCGTCAAAATCGGGTGCCGGGTTGCTGGTTCCCCAGAAGATCGTGTTGAGTTCGGGATCAAATGTGCCCGGCATCCAGGTGGTGCCGCCGCCAAGCTTGTAACTTTCCCCCGGCCAACTGGAAGAGCCGAATTCTCCCGGGCCAGGGATGGTCCAAAAACGCCAGGCCTCCTTGCCGGTTTCGGCATCATAAGCGGCGACAAAGCCGCGGACGCCATCGTCGCCGCCGGAAGTTCCCACGAGAACTTTGTTCTTCACCACAAGCGGGGCGCTGGTCGCACCGTAGTTTCTGTTTCCATCCGTATAAGCGACGTCCCAGAGGAGATGACCCGAACGGGCGTCCAGACAAAGCAGATGAGCGTTGTCTGTTTCCATATAGACCCGCTTGTGCCAGATGCCGACGCCGCGGTTGTGATGTTGGGAGGCGTCGTCGATCAGCCCGCTTGTAACCGGACGCGAGTAGTGCCACAGGGTCCGACCTGTCTGTGCGTCCAGAGCAAAGGCATCATTGGCGGAAGTGACAAACATGATTCCGTCCGCCACCACGGGAGTGACTTCGAGGCGCTCCGAGCTTGGCACGTGGAACACCCACTCAGCCCGGAGTCTTGAGACATTGCCAGGATTGATTTCACGGAGCGAAGTGAAACGGCGGCCCGTGTAATCGCCGTTGTACGAGAGCCAATCAGCAGCCACAGGTGCGGTGAGAAGTTGAGAGGGCTGGACGTCAATATTTGTTGAAATCGAATTCATGCGCGTGCTTTGCGCGGAGAGAGGCGTTGTGTCGAGAAGCAGAAGCACAAACGAAAACGTGAACTGTTGCCATCGCCCCATTGTTAGAACCGCACGCCCTTCATGGTGAGCTGAAAATCATCGCCGGCGCCCAGCGCTGCGCGGTCGATTAAAACGGCAATTCATATACTACAATCGAGGGCCGGGAAGCCAGCAGTATTCACAACCGGCCAAATTTGGCGACCGCTTGTTCAATCGATTTAAGTTTCTCGATGTACGCGTACATGGAGTGCTCTTTGAAATCCATTTCCTGCGCCAGCTTGAGGGCTTGCGGGGCAACCGATTTAGGCACGACCACCACTCCGTCAGAATCCGCAACAACCACATCGCCCGGGGCCACCGGAACACCGTCACACACCACGGGAATATTTGCTCCGGCAAATCGGTAATGGCGAAGGGAAGTGGAGGGCACAATGCCCAGGGCATACACGGGGAATCCGATCTTCTGCAGGTAGGCCGTGTCGCGAACACCGCCGTCGATGACCGCTCCCGCAAGATTTCTTGCCGACATGGCGGTGCCCATCAAGCCGCCCATGCCGGCGATGTCACTGCCGTCCTCGACCACCATCACGTAAACAGAGTTGGGAGCGGCGGTGTCGATGGCATGAAGCATGCCTCTTAGGGCGTCAGGATCATGATTGGCCTCTTTTTTCAGGGCGACGGTGGTGGCGAAACCCGCGAACCGTGTGGGGAAAATTGGCCGCATCCGGTGCGTCATGTACATTTTCTTGCCCGAAATTTGTTCGAGAGCATCCGAAACAGAAGCTACTTCGACGTGGCGAAACCCTTCGAGAAGCGCGGCGTCGTCAATTGCCGGCGCCGGAGCCAATTCTTGCCTTGCGGATGTTCCAGAGGGTTTTGCCAGAGCCACCAGGACAGAAATTACGGCTATCGCCAGAAGCGTACTAATAGCCAAGCGTCGAAAGCGGGAATGCATGAGGAAACCTCCTGGAATTCGAGTCACGCGCACTTTAACATTTTTTGGAGTTTTCGTTGAAGCTGCGTCCGATTGGTTGCCAGATTTGCGGAATTTCACTAATATCCCGCAGCCAGCGAATTGTCGAATGCTCCCAATTGTTCGGCACTGCAAGCAAATTGGCGCAGAAGGGGTCCTTAACGATGAACTGCAAAGGAGCTCCAATCCAGCAGAGGAAGCCTGCAACTAGCGTACTGGGTGCGCGTGCCTCACTGGCGATGATTTCTTGCGTGATCGCATTTGGCGCCGCAGCTTTCGCCGCGCAGCAGAAATTCCCCATTGCGATTTCGATGGCACAAGCTGCTGACCAGGGAGAAGCCAAGTCCACCTACGAGAACGTCTGCGCAGCCTGCCATGGTCTGGACGCACGCGGGAGCGAACGCGGACCGAACCTGGCCACGAGGCCTGAGGTTTTACAAAAAAGCGATAAAGAACTGCTTGAAATTCTGAAGGAGGGAAAAACGGCGGCTGGGATGCCATCGTTTTCCTCGTTTGGTCCAACCCGGCTGGCCGCATTGGTCGGCTATTTGAGAGTCCTTCAGGGCCAAGGGAAAATGGAACCACTGCCGGGAGATCCCGCGCATGGGAAAACATTGTTTTTTGGGAAAGCGAAGTGCGCGGAATGCCACATGGTCGGCGGTCAAGGCGGATTTTGGGGTCAGGACTTGACTGTGTACGCGGCAAGAATGAATGCAGACGAACTGCGAGGACGAATCCTTCACCCGGGAAAGGATTATGACGCGCGACGAGGACTTGTTCAGGTCATTTTAGCCAATTCAACAACTATTTCCGGTGTGGTGCGGAACGAGGATAATTTTTCGCTGCAACTGCAGACTGCTGACGGTGCGTTCCACCTTCTGAGCAAGTCCGATATCCGGTCGAAGACTTACATGGGGCGCTCCCCCATGCCCTCCGACTACGGTTCGATTCTGTCATCGGTTGAAATGAACGACCTAGTAAGTTTTTTGCTGACAACATCGGGTTCGGGCAACATGCAAAAGCCAAACAGCGGGACGGACGACGGCGATGAAGAGTAAGAATTCAGGCCGGGGAGCAAAGTTGCGATGAGGTGGAGATATTCAATCGCAATCCTGCTTGTCCTCGTTGCATTTGGAAAACTTTGCGCGGGGCCGCAGAAACCGAAGCGGGATTTCAGACTGGAAGCGGACTCCAAGGAGTTCTGGGCCCTTTTCGACAAGGACGCAAAGCTCGGCACTGTCGCAACGGGCTTCGGATTCACCGAGGGTCCCGTTTGGGATCCGGAAGGCTTCGTGTTTGTCAGCGACGAAGTCACGAACAAGATTTTTCGCGTGTACACGGACGGACGAAAGGAAGAACTCATTTCGCTGGGCGACCCCGACGGCAACACGTACGACCGTCAAAGACGATTGATCGATTGCGCCAGCGTTTTGCGGGCGATCATTCGACTCGATCGCCAGGGAAAGTATGAGATTCTTGCCGACCGGTTCGAAGGTAAACGGTTTAACAGTCCGAATGACGTGGTAACCGGTCCTGATGGAGCCATCTATTTCACAGACCCTACACTCGATCTCCCGGAAGGCCAAAAGCAGGAGCTCCCGTATCAAGGGGTATACCGGCTTGATCCATCAGGCAAATTGACGCTGCTTACGAAGGAGATGTCGCAACCCAATGGACTGGCCTTCTCTCCTGACGGCAAGCACGCCTATGTGGATGACAGCGACCGGAGAAATATCCTCGTCTTTGATTTCACCTCGGCGCACGGCTTTGCAAACGGAAGGATATTTGGAGAAGAGCCCGGCGGAAAAGGCGACGGCGTTCCAGACGGCATAAAAGTAGACCAGGCCGGGAACCTATACGTGACAGGCCCAAAGGGTATCTGGGTTTGGGATCCGGCGGGGCATCATCTGGGCACAATCGTTTTGCCGGAGCAGCCGGCGAACCTCGCCTGGGGTGACGCGGATTACCAGACGCTGTACATTACGGCGACAACGTCGGTTTACAAATTGCGTACAAAGACTCACGGCTTCATACCGTATTTGTCGCGTTAATTGGCCGGAACATTCTGGCGACGCAATGGAGCTTCAATGAAGTGCAGTCAGCGTGAGAGCCAACCGCCATCGACCACCAGAACGTGGCCGTGTACGTAATCGCTGGCGGGGGAGCACAGAAAGACCGCCGCTCCCGCAAGATCGCCTGGTTCTCCCCATCGGCCGGCGGGAATACGCTCGAGGATCTGGCGGCCGCGGAGTTGGTCGTTTCGAAGAGCGGTTGTGTTGTCTGTGGCCATGTAACCCGGAGCGATCGCGTTCACGTTAATCCCCTTCGCCGCCCATTCGTTTGCAAACGCTCGAGTGAGCTGGACCACACCCCCTTTCGCCGCCGCATAAGCCGGCACCAGGATTCCCCCCTGGAAGGAAAGCACCGAGGCAATATTCAAAATTTTTCCAGGAGTGGCGTGCTTGAACATTTGGCGGGCGGCGAGCTGCGAGAGGCGAAAGAGTGCGGTCAGATCGACCGAGATAACTTCATTCCAATCGTCCTCGGAATAATCTGCAGCCGGGGACCGGCGGATGATGCCGGCATTGTTCACCAGAATATCCAGGGAGCCAAATTCCGCCACGGTTTTCTCGATGAGAACCGAGCAGACGGATGCTTCACCGATGTCGCCGGCGAAATACGCTGTGCGGCGACCCAGCCCCTGGATATCGGAGCAGATGTTTCCCGGCCGCGGATCACGGCCGTGACAAGCAACATTGGCGCCGGCTTCAGCGAGCGCGAGGGCGATGGCGGCGCCAAGGCCTCTATGCGATCCCGTGACCAGCGCATTTTTACCATTCAGTTGGAAAGCTGAGAGGCTCATCGATTTACTCTCCCAAAGAAAAATATTGCAAGTATCGGCAGAAATTGCTTCCCCGCCTCAGTTTTAGATGCGGCGCACAAGTCCGCGGTCGGTGGCCTCTGTGTTCCGCACCAGCAGAAGAACGAGCAGCATCCCCGCAAAGGGAATCAGGCCAGCGATGATCATGAGCGGATCGAATAGATGCGTACCGGTAGAGATTCGCGCGTCGGAAAGGCGCCCCGCCAACAGGAAGACGATGATGGTGCCGATGGCGGCGCCTGTTCCGCTCAAACCGCTGACCGAAGCAACCGAATCGCTGTAAAAGAGGTCGGAAGGAAGTACGTTTGCGATGGTGGTAAAGGCCCCGTACGAGAAAGTGGCGAGGGCAAAGAGAAGCGCGATCAGGTAGAGATTCACCGTGAAGATAGTAGGGATGAGCATGGTGACCCCGACGCCTCCAAACACCGCCAGCGCTTTGCGCGCGTTGCCGACCGACCAGCCACGCTTGATGAGATGGCCGGACATGCCACCGCCAAAAAAGTTTCCCAGGTCGGCGGCAAGAAAGGGGATCCACACGGCAATCAATCCGCTCTTGAGAGAAATTCCCTTGGCGACAAGATAGATGGGGAACCAATCAGCGATGAAAAAGAAAACCGGATCGGGAAAAGCTCGGGCGATGATGGTTCCCCAGGTCTGCGGCAATTTCAGCAGATCGCGCCAGCGAGGATGAGCCCTATTTCCAGAGCCCGGCTCTTGCGTATCGGCAAGAATCATGTGGCGCTCGGCTTCGCCGATCCGTGGATGTTCCTGCGGAGTGTAGTAGAGCCAGCGCCAAGCCAGCAACCAGGGAATGCCGAGCAGTCCCGGAACAATAAACGCGGTGCGCCAGCCGTAGCGGAAATAAATCCCCAGCACAAGGAAAGGGGCGATTGCCCCTCCGATGGAGGAGCCGCTGTCAAACAACGCGGTAGCCAATCCGCGCTCGTGTTTGGGAAACCACTCGGAAACAGCTTTGGTGGCGGCCGGCCAGTTTCCGGATTCCGCGGCGCCCAGGAAAAAGCGAAACCCAAGAAAGGAGTAAAAGCCGCGGGCAAGAGGCGTGAGCAGGGAAATAAGGGAATACCACGCCACCGTGATCGTCAAGCCTCGCTTGGTGCCGAGACGATCCATCAGCCGGCCGCAGACGGATTGGCCAATGGAATATGCCGCGCGAAATGCGATGACGATGGCGGCGTAATCCGTGTTGGTCCAGTGATAGTCGTGCCTCAGAAACGGAGCGAGGAGTGAAAGGGTCTGACGGTCAACATAGTTGATGACCGTGGAGAAAAACAGGATTCCGCCGATCCACCAGCGGAGCCGGGAAATCGTCCGGCGCCCGCCGGACTCGGTGGGCTGCTGGCCGGAGTGCGCGGCACGCTCCATCAGGAAGCCGTGGAAAATGAAAGGCAATCGGCCGTCATCGATTAAGCCGAAGCCGTAAGCGCAGAGAGCGTGGCGGGGCTGAGCAGCGCGGAGGATTCCCGGTCGAGATAAACGGTGGCGTTCGGATGTTTCCGCAAAATCGAAGAAGGCGCCATCGGACTGATAGGTCCATCGAAGCAGGCTTTGATGGCGGATGCTTTGCGCGGACCAGGAACCACGGCGAGAATTTCTTTTGCCTTCAGAACCTGATGCACGCTCATGGAAACGGCTTGTTTGGGAACAGCATCCAGATTCTCAAACCACCCTTCGGCGACCTGCTGCGCGCGGCAGGCGTGGTCAAGGGCGACAGTGATGAAGGGTTCTTCCGTGTCGAAATCAGCGGGAGGATCGTTGAACGCGATGTGTCCATTCTCCCCGATGCCCAGGAATGCGATATCGATTGGCGAAGCAGTGAGGGCTTTGCCCGCGTTACGGATCACGTCGGCGGGATTCTGGCTCCCATCCAGAAGGTGAAATTTGGTGATGCCGGTTTTTGCAATCAAGCGCTCCTGAAGAAATTTGCAAAAGCTGGCGGGGTGGCTCATGGGAAGACCAATATATTCGTCCAGGTGAAAGAGCTCGACTTGCTGCCAGGGGATATCCGGCATGGCGGTAAGGGTTTCGAGAAATTCGAATTGAGACGCGGCGCTGGCAGCGACGACACGAGCTTGACCGTGATCGGAGATCGCGGAGCGGATGGCCGCGGCAGCCTGGCTGGCCGCAGCGTTGCCGAGCGAAACTCTGTCACCGAAAACTCTCAGCAGCATTCTGGATTCTCCTCTGCCGGCCGGAATCGCGGATTGGAAATACAAAGCGGCAAGGATACAGGCTTGATAATCCTGCACCGCAGCCTTGACATCATACCAGACGCATGTTGTCCTCTTGCTTCCCGGTCACAAGGAAAGCCGGCCACAGAAGTCCGTTGCCGGGCCGAGGCTGCGTTAAAACGCGGAGTGGAACTGAGGAGCGAGCGTGGAAAAAGCAAACTCAATCGCATGTGCTTGGGGAAATTGGCTGAGGCGACACGCCGGTGCAAGGATGCTGGGCGCGGTGCTGGGATTTCTCGGACTATGGTTGCCGGGGATGATCAACGCGCAGACGATTCGCGTCGATGCGACTTCCAGCCATGTTGTTAACTCGTTCAGCCCGCTATATGCGCTGGGGTCCACGGTGGATCGCGTGCCGAGCAATGCAACCGACCCGTTTTTCAAACCGGAAGCGATTGAGAAGATCTTGTCGGCGGGATGGGGAGCGATCAGCTATCGGCAAAATACGGATTTGTTTGTGCAGGCGTGGCATTGGAACCCGAAAGGAAGCTGGAGCGATCCGGCAGGGAAAGGCTATTTCACTGGCGATGCCAATCCGACAGAGATGATTCGGCATTCCTACGGCTATGCCTTACAGCACCGGGGATTCACGCGTAACGGCGGCTTGGAGGATGAGCTTTACTCCCGGCTGAACGACGGAGATCTAGATACCTACTGGAAGAGCAATCCTTATTTGGCCGAAGCGTTTACTGGGGAAAATGACGCTCTGCATCCGCAATGGGTGGTGATCGATCTGGAGTCCACGCAAACGGTGAACGCGATCCGCATCGAATGGGCCGAGCCCTACGCGCAGGTCTACGAAGTGCAGTATTGGAAGGGGACCGGCGACGCTATGGACGAGCAGGCTTCCGGCGACTGGAAGCGATTCACATCAGGTGCAGTGGCCAACGGGAAGGGGGGAACAGTCACGCTGCACCTGGATTCATCCGGGGTTTCCACGCGGTGGGTGCGGGTGTTGATGAGCAAGTCTTCCAATACGTGCGACACGCATGGAGCTGCCGACAAGCGCAATTGTGTGGGTTACGCCATCAAAGAAGTCTACTTGGGAAAAGTCGACAAAGAGGGACGATTTAACGATCTGCTGCGGCATTCGAAGGACCAAAAGCAGTCCGCAACGTACTGCTCTTCCGTGGATCCGTGGCACGAACCGGGCGACCTATTTGTTGCACCGGACCAGATGGCATCCGGGGATCAGCCCGGGTTTGATTTGCTTTACACCAGCGGAATCACGCGAGGCGTGCCTGCGATTATCCCTGTGGCTATGCTCTATGGCACGCCGGAAGATTCCGCGGCCCAGATCACATACCTGGAACAGCGCGGTTACCCCATTTCGTATGTGGAAATGGGGGAAGAAGCCGACGGACAGTACATGATTCCCGAGGATTACGGGGCATTGTACTTGCAATGGGCCAAAGCGCTCCATGCCGTCGATCCGCAATTGCAACTGGGAGGCCCCGTTTTTCAGGGAGTGACTGAAGACATCAAGGTGTGGAAAGACGCGCGCGGCCGGGACTCGTGGTTCGGGCGGTTTCTCGAATACCTGAAGGCGCATCAGCGGCTTTCGGACTTTGCGTTTATGTCCTTCGAGCACTATCCCTACGACGGGTGCGAAACACCGTGGGAGAACTTGTACCAGGAGCCGGAGTTGATCTCCCACATCATGCAAGTGTGGCGAGACGACGGACTGCCGCCCGATATCCCGATGTTCGATACAGAGACCAATGCGCATGGCGGAGAAGCCGCCGTGGATTTGTTCGGCGCGCTATGGCTGGCCGATTCGTTTGCTGGATTTTTGACCGCCGGTGGAAAGGGCACGTTTTACTATCATGCGCTGCCATACTCTCCGCCGCACCCCAATTGCAAGAACAGTTGGGGGACATATCGAATGTTTATGACCGACGAGAAGTATGAAATTAAGACACCGACGTCGCAATATTTCGCGGCTCAATTGTTGACGAAAGAGTGGGTACAGCCCAGGGATGCCAAGCACCGGTTGTATCGCGCAATTGGGGACATCCGGGATTCCAGCGGCCATGTTTTGGTCACGGCCTATGCGGTGTTGCGCCCGGATGCGCAATGGTCCGTTCTGCTGATCAATAAGGACCACGATCACGATCATAAGGTGCGGATCGTGTTTGATGATTCCGAAGCCAGGAAGGAGAGTGGCTTTGCCGGGCCGGTTACGATGATCACTTTTGGGAAAAACCAGTATCAGTGGCATCCTGCAAGACGGAATGGGTTTGCGAACCCGGATGGGCCTGCCTCCACTTCCACTATTGCGGGCGGAGATGCCGCGATCTACACGCTGCCGGCCGCATCCGTGACCGTGTTGCGCGGAAAAATTGCGGAAGCGGGATCAGGAAACAAATAAAGCTGTCGAAATTTGTTCCTCATTCTAGCGAGCCCCGGAGCGACCTACATTGGAGCGCTTCCACCAGCGTCGTGTCACTTAAGCTGTTTTGTGGCTTTGCTTCCTCGCGTTTTTGATTAGTTCGGTATACAGCTTCGCTAGCTCGGTGATTACTTTCACCTTTTCTTCCTGAAGCGCCTCTTTTGATATCAATTCCCCACCCACGCCCAGGGCGGCCGCACCCGCGCGAATGTAGTCCCCCGCATTTTCCAGGTTTACCCCTCCGGTGGGGACCATCGGGACTTGCGGCAGAGGTCCTTTCAGCGCCTTGATGTACCCTGGACCTCCCAAGTTTCCGCACGGGAAAATTTTCACAAAATCCGCACCTGCTTCCCACGCGGCCATCACTTCGGTTGGAGTGAGCGCTCCCGCCATGATGGGCAAGTCGAATTCGTGAGCCACGGTCACACAATTCTTTTCGAAGCCCGGAGTAACCAGGAACTGAGCGCCGGCCTCCACGCATTGCCGTGCTAGCTCCTGATTCAGGACAGTTCCAGCCCCAACCAGCACTTCAGGCATCGTCCTAACTAACTCCGCAATCACTTGCACTGCTCCCGGGACAGTCAGGGTGATCTCCACAATTGGAATGCCGCCCTTTGCAACTGCCTCCGCGGCAAGCCGAGCTTCCCCCGGGGAAGAAGCGCGGATAACAGGCACGATTCCAATTTCCTCGATCAGCCGGCGGGCCTCATCTTTTTTCATAGTGGGGATTCCCTGTTTCAGCGGGCGATTCTCGCCCCGGTTCCTTTCATCAGCTGAAGAACTTCTTCAAGTGTTGCCATGCTGGTATCTCCCGGCGTGGTCATCGCCAACGCCCCATGCGCGGCTCCGCATTCGACAGCCCATTGCGGATCTTTTCCCTGGAGAAACCCATAGATAAGACCGGACGCGAAGGAGTCGCCGCCTCCCACACGATCCAGAATCTCGAGATTTTCACGATTTCTCGCCTGGTAGAATTTCCCCTCGCAATAGCACACTGCTCCCCAATCGTTTCTGGTGGCTGTTGCCGCTTTGCGAAGTGTGGTCGCCACAACCTTGAACGGAAAGTCTTTCACCACTTTCAGGATCATCTGCTTGAAAGCTTCCGGATCGAGCGCAAGAAGATGCTCATCAGTCCCGGACACTTCGTAGCCAAGCGCAGCGGAGAAATCTTCCTCATTTCCCAGCATGACGTCGACGTAAGGGGCGATGAGGCGGTTCACTTGCTGGGCCGCTTTCTTTCCGCCGGCTGATTTCCACAAGGATTCGCGATAGTTCAGGTCATACGAGATCATCACGCCATGTTTCTTCGCGCACTTCAGCGCTTCGATCGCCACCTCCGGTGTTGTTTCCGATAACGCGCAAAAAATTCCGCCCGTATGAAACCAGCGGGCCCCCTGTTTCCCGAATATCGTCTCCCAGTCGATTTCGCCCGGCTTCAGCGCAGATACGGCCGTGTGGCCGCGATCGGAGCAGCCAAGTGCCGCTCGTACTCCAAACCCGCGTTCCGTGAAATTCAAACCGTTGCGCACGGTTCTGCCAACGCCGTCGTAATCCACCCATCGAATCCACGAAGAATCGACTCCTCCCTGGTTAATCAGGTCTTGCAAGAGCGAACCGATCGGATTTTTGGCAAAAGCAGTCACGATCGCGGTTTCGAGTCCGAAGCATCTTTTCAACCCTCGCGCAACGTTGTATTCCCCGCCTCCTTCGCTGACCGTGAAGTGACGCGTGGTCCACACCCGATACTCCCCGGGATCAAAACGCAACATCACTTCGCCCAAGCTGACAAGGTCCCAACGGCACTCACTCTTCGGCCGGATGGAGAGAGGCATGTTCCTCCTTCAAGGGTTAGGCAAATTTATTTCCGGAGCAAAATTTCGCTCTGGCAGATACCCATTCAGCAACTGGCGGCAAGGCGAAACGTTCCGCCAGAAATCCGCGCAACACGCCGGACCGCGATCGCTTTCCCCGGGATCGATCGCCCGACTGGTGACCGTTCCGCGCTTTTCCGTCAGTTTCAAACAGCAAATTTATATCACCGATTGGTCGCAGTCCCCACGAACCGGGCAATCCGTTCGCTTCACCGGCATTCGGGCGGACACTTTACCCCGCCTGCGAGGCGGACGCAACTGCCGCGGGACAGGGAGAGAATTTCTTTTTGTTACTGTTTGTTTCTTTTCATTTCGTATGTGAGTACAATCCTGGCTGCCCTAATCCCGCTTTCCCGGCCAGGGCTCTCGAGCAGGCTTCCGGAAGGGGGACCACCACAGAAATGCGAAGATCCGTTGCCGGTTACTTCGAACTCTTGTTTCTTTCGGCTGCATTTTTTATTGTTGCAGCTCTCTCGCCGGATATTTTGCTCGCCCAGGACAGCAGCGTCTCGCAGGACCGTGGTTCACCTCAAGATATCAAATACAGTCAGGACCCGAATGCATCCAGAAACATGACCTTGTTACTGAAGGATTACGACCCGAAATCAATGCTCCACGCGGAAGCCCACGATGTTCCGCGTGCAAAGTTCCCGGTGATTGACATGCACAATCATGTCAACGACCCCGGCGGCATTCACGGGGAAGAGGTTCCTCCAGCTGAACTCGTGCGCAGGATGGATCGAGCCAATGTCGAAAAGATCGTGATCCTCACCGGCATGTGGGGAGATAAATTGCAGGGCGTTCTCGACAAAATGGTGAAGCCTTATCCCGGCCGCTTTATCGTTTTTACCCAATTTGACTGGAGCAAGATCGACGACGCGAATTTCAGCGCCGAGATGGTGGCGCAGCTTGATGATGCCGTGCGGCGTGGCGCGCGCGGACTGAAGGTCCTGAAGGATCTTGGCCTGGGAGTACGCGACCGGAGCGGAAAGTTGATTTCAATCGATGATCCGCGGCTTGATCCGGTCTGGGAGGAATGCGGACGATTGGGGATTCCGGTGGCCATTCATTCGACGGACCCGGAAGCGTTTTTCACGCCCCTGGACAGTCATAATGAACGTTACGAAGAGCTGATTTCGAATCCCTCCTGGAGTTTCTACGGGCCGCAGTTCCCGTCCAAGCAAACGCTGCTGGCGCAACGGAATCACATCATCGAAAAGCACCCGCGAACCGCGTTTATCGCCCTTCACGTTGCCAATTGGCCCGAGAATCTCGATGCCGTCTCCGCGTGGCTCGACAAATACCCGAATATGTTTGTGGAATTTGGGGCGCGCCAGGCGGAGCTCGGAAGGCAGCCGCGGCGCTCACGTAAATTCTTTCTTGATTACCAGGACCGCATTCTTTTCGGAACGGACAGTGAGCCGGAAGAAGCCATGTACGCGAACTATTTCCGTTGGCTCGAAACGGGCGACGAGTATTTCCCCTACTGGGGATATCCGGGCCAGGGGCGGTGGCAAATTTATGGAATGGAGCTGCCGGATGGCGTGCTCGAGAAGGTTTACCACAAGAATGCGGACAAGATATTCGCGCAGTTCAAGGGGTGGCACTGAAGTGCGGAGAATTCCTCGTGATTCGTTTGGAGTAATGTCCGCTCCGCCAGGCGAACGACGAGTTCTGCGTTTTCTTGACCTCCCCTTGTTCGGAGTTGTTCTATGCCTGTGCCTGGCAGCTTGCAAGAAACCGGAAGAGGCGAGGCCTGTATCCCCCGCGGCGAATTCCATTGTGGTGGTAAAGGTTTCGAACGAAGCGATCCTCGCAAGCACGCCTTCCGCGGTGTTTCGTTTGACTCCGTCGGGAGCCCAGACGGCCAGGCTTGTGCGAGCAAACGGAGCGACCTCCCTGGAGGATAACCCTCTCGACTTCTCGCAGATCATTTCATCGGCGGGAAGCAAGCATCCGGGAGTGCTCCTCGACTTAGCCCAGGCACAAGTGCGAGACGCCACCGGGAAATTAGGAACGCTGGGAAAGCGCATCGAGGCGACCGGCAAAATTGCCGGAACGGACCTGATGGAAACGCTCGATCTGGAAATTTATGACGATTTTCCGAACCTGGCTCTCCTTTCCCTGAGTATCCGCAACCAGGGACAATCCGATGTTCCGCTGGATTGGGTAACGTTGCAGCGTCATCAGTTTGCAGCCGCACCCGGCTCCAATTCTCCTTCGCATCCGTTGTGGACCTTTCAAGGCGCCAGCTTGAAGTGGGGCAAGGACGAAATTTTCCCGATGCCCGCAAAGTTTTCTCAGGAAAATCCATTCGGCGCACCTGTGCCAACGAAGGACGACCTCGGATATGTCGGCGGGGGAATTCCCGTGGTTGCATTCTGGAGCCACGAAGTCGGTGAAGCAATTGGCCACGTGGAGACACTGCCCCTCACCTTGTCCATTCCAGTGCAGACCACGGCGACAGGACAAGTCGAAACCAGTGTGCGCGTCCCGGCCAATATGATTCTGAAGCCCGGGGACGTTTTTTCCACTCCCCGAACGTTTCTCGCAGTCTATCGCGGCGATTTCTTCCAGCCACTGAGCTTGTGGTCGAGAGTGTTGGCGAAGGAAGGCCTGGAAAAGCCTCGCAATAACGATGAGAACTATGCGGTGAGCTGGTGCGGCTGGGGTTACGAGTTTGGCGTGACACCGAAACAGATGCTCGACACCATTCCCAAACTGAAGGAATTGGGCATCCATTGGGCCACGCTCGATGATGGGTGGTTTAACAATTACGGGGACTGGCAGCCAAATTCGGCGGCATTTGTGGGCAGCGCGATTCCGGACATGGTCAAGAAGTTCCATGATCAGGGACTAAAGATGCAGGTCTGGTGGCTGCCGCTTGCCGTGGAAGACGGGCACTTTGGTTACGGCGGCCGAAAATATGTCGTTTCCGACGTGGTCACGCAGCATCCCGACTGGCTGATTCTCGACAAAAACGGAAAGCCCGCGCGGATGGCGCGAAATTTGGCCACGCTTTGCCCTGCGGTTCCGGAAGTGAAGGAATACTACAAGGGAGTCACGGAGCGATTCATCAGGGATTGGGGATTCGACGGCCACAAGCTGGACAATATCTGGTCCACGCCGCTGTGCTACAACCCCACGCACCATCACAAGTCGCCGTACGACTCGGTGTACGCGATGGGTGACGTCTATAAAATCATTTTCGAAACTACGCGAGCCTTGAAACCGGAGAGCGTTACGCAAAGCTGCCCTTGCGGCACCCCGCCCAATCTCGCTTGGCTTCGCTACATGGATCAGGCCGTGACGGCCGATCCCGTGGGGTCGATTCAAGTTCGCCGCCGCGTGAAGATGTACAAGGCGCTGCTTGGCCCGGAAGCCGCCGTCTACGGCGATCATGTGGAGCTTACTCGAGTGACCAACTCGTCCAGCGGCCAGGAGCAGGACCTTGGAGAAGATTTCGCCTCCACTTTAGGCACGGGCGGTGTGCTGGGAACCAAGTTCACCTGGCCCGACTATGGCGCGAAATTCAAGACTGTGTATTTGAACCACGCGAAAGAGGCTCATTGGAAGGAATGGATCGGCCTCTACAACGAAAAGATGCTTTCCAAAGGCAAGTTTCTGGATTTGTATGTCTATGGATTTGATATCCCCGAGGCCTACGCGATCGAAAAGGATCGTAACTTTTACTATGCCTTCTACAGTCCTGAAAAAAAGGCCGGCGCGAAGCCGGATCCCGCAAATTCAGGAGAGTGGAAAGGTGAAGTAGAGCTGAGGGGACTGCCTGCTGGAACCTTTCGAATCACCGACTACGTTCATCACAAAGAACTCGGGCAAGTGACCGGTCCAGTCGGCAAGCTGAATGTAGATTTCACCGGCAGCTTGTTACTGGAAGCCTCGCCGGCGCCCTGAACGAGTTTCTCATCCTGCTAGCCCGCTGGCTTGTGAGCGGTCGTCCCAGTTTGGCCAGGTCCTGCCGCGTGTTTGCGCAAGAATGCTTCTCGATGCGCCGCGTCCCGAAATGCTTCCGTGCCTCCCGCTTTGGTGACCGAAAGCGCGCCGGCACAATTGGCAAATTTCAGGCAGTCTTCGATCTTTGCCCCACGAATGAACTGGTGGACAAAACCGGCGTCAAAGGTATCTCCCGCGCCCACGGGATCGACCACATCCACTACCGGCGGAAACGCAACATACTTTTCTTTTCCGACCCGCGCCACAGCGCCTTGCGACCCGCGTTTGACGACCAGGATACGCACCTTTTGCGAAAGTGACTCCGCCGCCTGCTCGACATCTTTTGTCTGAGCCAGCTTGCAGAGCTCCCTCTCGTTGGGCAGAAGAATGTCAACGTATCGAAGTAACAACTGAATGTCGCCGCTCCAGCGGTCCTCCGGATCGTCGTTGGTGTCCAGCGAAGTGGTGAGCCCCGCTTCCTTGGCCTTGCGAAAAACGTGAATCAGTTGCGGCCGAATCCCCTTCTGCAAGAAATAAGAAGACAAATGGAGGTGCTTTGCGTTGAAGACAAAACTTTGATCCAACTCCTTTTCGGTCATTTCATACATTGCTCCGGGGTACGTCAGGATGTAACGATCCTTGCGCTGCGGCAGGATGACCGTGAGCCCCGTCGTTTTCCCCCTCAACTTCTTAATATGAGAGACATCCACGCCGCTCGCTGAAAGGCGTTGCACGCAGATATCGCCGAACGGATCATCCCCAATGCACGAGCTGAAACCCACGCGATTTCCCAGATAGGAAAGATTGTGCGCAAAAATTGCCGATGAACTGCCCAGCGTGATGCTGAGGTCGGTGGCCAGATGTTCGCGTTCCAGGACCAGACTCTGCGGAAGTCCGTACAGGATCAGATCGAGATTCAGTTCACCGATGACGCTGACGTCGAAAGGGGCCAAGGGATCGTCTCCTTATGCGGCTAATCCAGCACCACAACGCGAGTAAGATTTTTGGGTTGATCCGGGTTGAGTCCCTTGCCAACTCCAGCAAAGAGGCCCATCAACTGGCTGGGCACGATGTGCGGTGCCAACACCGTCAGCTCATCGCCGGGCAAATTCAGCTCAAGCACAAGATCGGACGCCCGGCGGACATTTTCATCCGCACGATTGCAAACAGCAATCGTAACTCCGCCCAATTCCTTCATTTCTTCCAGAACCTCAAGCTCGGCCTGACGGCCCGATTGGCTTAAAAAGAACGTCAAGGCAGTCCGGGGCGTTACGATTGCTTTCGGGCCGTGACGGAATTCCAGAGTGTGAAAAGACTGGCTGTAAGAGCAGGACATTTCCATTACCTTTAAAGCGGCTTCTCGCGCAATTCCGTGGAAAGGACCCTGCCCGAGAAAAACGTAGTCTTCAAAGGTATTTCGTTCGACAAATCCCTCCATCTGTTCGGTCAGGGAGGGCATTCGCGTGGCGAATTGGGCGGCCATAATTTCCAGGGAGTTACAGAATTCCGCGTTCCCGGCGCGCCTCGCCGCCATCCATTGCAAGCTGATTAGCATGCTTGTGAACGACCGGGTCATCACCGTGCTCATCTCATCCGCGGTCTTTAACGCCAATGTGGAGTCGCACTCAGCTTCGAGAGCGCTCTTCGCCGCGCATGTGATCCCAAATGTCGGGATGTGCATTTCTTTCCGAAGCAGGCGCGCGGCACGAACAGCTTCCGAGGTGCGTCCCGAACGCGAAATCACCACTGCATGCAAATTCGCGGCCTCCGGACGCGTCAGGGCGGGGTAAAGCAAAATCTCAGAACCAGGAACAGCGCGTGCCGGCTCGCCGGTCAGCAAAGTCCACGACGTTGCCGCGCCGTCCGCGAGATAGAAACTGGTACCACAGCCGACAAACAACCACGACGGTTTCCGGTTATTGCTCCGTGACATCTGTTCGCTGAACGCGCTTAGCTTTAATTCCTGAAGAACGGATTGCCAGACGTCACCTTGGGACAGAATTTCCTTGTAAGTGTCGGACTGAGCGTGCCCGTTTGGTGCGATTGCCATGGATATTCTTTCTCAACGCTGAATTTTCGATGCTAAACCAAGGTCACTTTGATATTCGCTTCGCGGAGCGCCTTAAGGTCGCGCTTCGAGATGTTCTTGTCGGTGATCGCTTCGTGTACGGAAGAAGTGGGCATAATCAACGACAAGCTCCGCCGGCCAAACTTGCTGGAATCGCAGACGATCACCGTGCGCCTGGCGGCTTCCGCCATCGCTCGATTTACGCGCGCTTCCAGAAGATTGGGCGTGGTCAAGCCGTAACCCGAGTCAAACCCATCAACCCCAAGGAACAGCAGATCGGCGCTCAGCTTTCGGAGTGAATCTTCGGCCAGCGGGCCTACCAGGGAATACGAATTCTGGCGCAAGACGCCTCCCGTGAGGATGACCTCAACCGGAGAGTCGGCGAGCTCCGCCGCGATGTTTGTAGCATTTGTAATAATCGAAAGATTTTTGATATTCCGGCAGGCGCGCGCAATCGCCGTGGTGGTGGTGCCGGAGTCCAGAATGATCACTTGCCCAGGGCGGATCTTGCGCGCTGCGGCCGCTGAAATCCGAATTTTTTCCTGGCGGTGCTGGCGTTCTTTTTCCCGCAGGGGGCTGTCTTTCAGCGCGCCGGTCTCTTTGGGCAGTGCTCCGCCGTGGGTTCTCGCCAGTTGGCCTTCATGGTGGAGTGATTCCAGATCCTTGCGAATGGTAATCTGCGACGTCCGGAAGTGTCTGGAAAGATCTCTCACCAGGACACGGCCATTCGTGCGCAGCAGTTCCAGGATTTCCCGACGCCGCTCCTCGCTAAGCATGTGACACCGATTCCCGCCTTTCCTGATGAGTCACGACAATTTCTCCACATGAATCTGGTCCTTCACACTGGCGATGTCTTCCGAACGGGCGCAGCCAGGCCCTGGGGCAAGGCAGTTTGCGGATCCGCACGCGACCGCAAGGCGCACCGCTTCGACCGGAGAAAGCCGCTGCTGCGCTGCAAATGCGAATCCCGCCAGCGCGGAATCGCCACTGCCGACAGTTGACCGGGCGGGCAGCCTGGGGGCAGCGGCAAAGAGGGCAGCTCCTCCGGCGGAATGCCAGATCAATCCGGTCGAACCCAAAGTAATCGCGCCGGCGCCCGCCCCTGCTTTCAGCATGTCGCACAGGATTTCATACGCAGAGGACGGTCCGTTGATCGCTCGTCCGCTCCAAAACTCCGCTTCTGCTCGATTGGGTTTTACAAACTCCGGTTCGCCGGCCAAGGCAAACTTGAATGGCTCGCCGCTGGTATCCACAAACACACGGCTGTCAACCTCATGCGCCAACTCGACTAGCTTTTTGTACTGATCCGGCGGCACTCCTTCCGGAAGGCTTCCTGAAAAAATCACAGTCGGCTGCTCGTTGGCCTCGTCCAGGAGTTTAGAAAAGGTTTCCACGAATCTTTGAAGCTCCTCGGCGGCAATCTGTTGGCCCGGCTCCAGGATTTCAGTCACGCCGCCGCCGTCGTCTTCGAGAATCTCCAGATTCGTCCTCGTACATCCACTGGTCGGTATTTCGTGTACTCGAATGGCCAGCCCGCGTAGCCCTTCAACCAGTTGTTTGCCCGTCGCTCCGCCTGCAAACCCCAACCACAAAGGATCTGCTCCCAAAGTTTTCAACACCATTGCAACATGGGCTGCTTTGCCCCCAGGGGCGGGACTTGCCTCGCTCGCACGGTTCACGTTCCCCACCTGCAAGCGCCCAAGCCGCAGCCTCTTATCCACCGCCGGATTGAGGCTGACGCATAAAAACATCAATGGCCCCTGCCTCGGGCAGCAAGACTGCTTGCTTCAAACCATGGCGTTGCGCTGCCCAGGCACTTGTTCACATTTTCGATGTTTTGTACGCCCTCCCGCCCCAGCCAATCGTCCAGGGCGTGAGGCCCCTGCTTCACGAATATCTCCACTCCGTCTTTCCAGGTGGCCCTCCCGCAAAGCACTCCCGAAAACCTGGCGCCCGCTTCGGTAGCAAGTTGCAACCCAAATTGAAAGGCGGCGTTGCTCACTCCCTCGGACAGGTAAATGAACGGAATCGAGGCGCAAGCCGAGGCGCCCGAAAAGAGTTGCTTCGCTTCCGCTTGCGTATGGAGAAATTCAGCGCCCGCGGATGGCGATCCAGCCACAAACGAGAGATTGACCGGCATGCCGACTTTTAGGACATCCACATGGAATTGTGGCTTGGAAAATTCCTTCATGCCTGCGGCAACCACTTCGTGTTTGACCCGAGCAAACTCGATTCCTTTTTCGTCCATGTTCTCCGCGTAGCTCACCAGTTCCAGGAAGAAAGGGATATCGCAGGCGGCGCACTCTGCTCCAATTTTTTCCACGAATGCATATTTAAGGTCGTTGATTTCCGCGGACGAGCGGCTTGAATAGTACAAAAGCAGCTTGATTGCGTTTGCGCCCTCCTCGATCAATCGCTTGACTGACCATCGGTCGAGCAGGCGCGGGAGCCGCCCGGGCACATCCTTGTCATATCCAGTTTGCTCATAGGCAAGCAGCAGCCCGGCGTTTTTGGCCCGCCTGGCGGCGGCGGGTAAACCGTATTCCGGATCCAGCAGAATCGCGCTTGCATGAGGCGTAAGAATCGAACTCACCGCTTCTTTAAATTGCGACAGGTATTCCGGCGAAACGTCTGCTGCTTCGACGCCCATCGCCCTGGAAAACAGGCTCCGAAGGGCGCTGCGCTGATCAATCGCCAGGGCGGCAATTATGCCGCGTGAATCGGCGACCGCCGCGAGCCCCTTCTGTTTTCCAAGACCGAATGGAGATGGCATACGATTCCTCTCTCAGTTCCCAACCCTCCAGGCAGCCGCGCCAGGCTCGATCGGCGGCAGTTCAAGCCGCATCGTGTCGCCTCGTTCTATTCAACGGAGAATTTTTGTTTGCGCCGGGAATGAAAGATACGCGAGGGAGTTTCCCAAGCCTTTTAGTCATGTTCTCTTCTTGCCCGTATATGCGGGGCATGCGCACTATAGGGCTTAGACAGAGGGCAAGGCTCAAACGCACGGCCATTCATCTGCTCCCACAATTTGAATCGCAGACCGACCTGGAAACGCCGGTGCGTATTCAACCTGCTCGTCACCTGCCCGAGGGTGGAATCGCCAAACGAAGCATTCGGCGAACGGGGCGTATTTTGACTGCTTTCGAGTTATTTCTTTTACTTTCTTTTGCTTCCGCTGTCAACCTCCCGCTTTTCCCTCTTTATCCTGCCACGACTCGAACCGGCACAAAAGCTGTTCAACAAAAAACCCTGAGTTTTCGAAGCGGGATGGGGCCGCCCTGCGAGAACCATGACCTCGTTTCGGCCAGGAAAAACTTGGCAATCTGCTGGAACAATTTCGGAGTATTAAAGGGAGATGACCGGCTTCCCAATCACCCTTAGAGGCGGATGAGCGCGGCAGCGCAGCTTTATTTTTCCTGCGAACCGCTGCTGGAGAGTGCGGCCGTGGCAAGAGGACGAGATTCCGCAACACTGCCCACAGTATTTTTCAAAAATAGCTGAAGATGCCTGGTCAGCAACAAGATATTTAGCAGCCGGGAACGATCCAGGTTCGTGAGATGTTCCTGCTGGAGAGCGATGAGCAGCGCGCGGTCGGAACATTCCTCTAAAAAGGCGTAGACAGTCTGGACTTGCGGCTCTTCCAGGGTTCGCCTGCGGATCTTTGGCTCCAGATGGTCGAGGCGTTCATAACAGGTGGAAAGAAAATGTTCCAGGCACAGCCCCAGGGATTCCAGAGAGATGAGGGCGGAGTTTGCGCAGGATTCCAGCTGACATTTCGCCTTGCCCGATACCATATTCAAGTTCCTCGGATTCAATGGTTTATTCAACCGGCAACGGACTTCGTTGCCGGAAATAAATTCGTACTGTCCTGCATTCATTCGGTCCACTTCCGGTGTTTTCTGAGTCTCTCTACTTACTGTGTTACTGGCTTCTGAAGCGCGGGCTGCGGATGAGCTTCGCCCGGGGATTGAGCGCCCTGCTGCCAGCATAGGAACGTGGCCATTTTCTGTGTTCGGAGCCAGCAATCGACATACGGGAGAAGCACTTGATGCAAGCGGTCCGAAATCTTGTCGCATTGCTCCGTTCGGTCCCTTCCTGTCCAAAGCGTGATCACCGTCATCAGGCGTGCTTCCTGGTTGGAAACGAAAACCATGCAGCCGAAGAAGCCGCCGGAATTGCCCAGCGCGCAACGCAGGGTCTCGGGTATCGTTCTCTGTAGTTCCTTTGATCTTCCGGGTAAAGTCACAAATTCCACGCTGTGGGCATAAACCTCCGGAGTAGCGGGTTCCCGCCAGGAACCACCAGCTGCCGCTGGTTGATCCCTTTCGAGTTCAGCTGAAGCCGGGATCCGGTCACTGCCGTCACTCTGGGTTGACTTTCTGGCGAAGCCCCGCGCCTCGTCATTTGCGATGTCTACCTGGGTTGCCACGAATCCTCCGGGTCCGATCTTCGGGAAAAGCTGGGCGCGACCCTGGTCAAGTGCAAGGTTCTAGCCGCGCCCCAGGGGCATCCATTGTTGGCGATGGCCCCCATTACGAGGCGAGTCCCGCTGGTATGGACTCTCCTTCCCAGATAGTGTCGGGGCCCGGCAAAACGTTTCATTTCAGGACCAACCTTCCATTGCTTCGCCCGGTGGCCCGAAGTTATACTCCTGCCACCTGATACCGAGGATACTTTGGAGCTTTTTCCGTTTGATAAGTCCTATGTCGATCGTTTGCGGGGTGGTGACCCGTCGACAGAGCAGCATTTTGCATCCTATTTCGGCCAACTTTTGGGCATCATGCTGCGCGCGAGGTACCTAACCCCCGAACGTGTGGATGACGTTCGCCAGGAGACGTTTCGAAGAGTAATTGCAGCGCTTCGGCGCGACGGCGCTATTCGCGAGCCGGAGCGTTTCGGAGCGTTCGTTAATTCGATTTGCAAGAACGTGTTACGCGAAAACGCCAGGGAGGGGGGCCGCAATCTGGCCATCCAGCAGGATCAATCCCTGTTCGGCAACAAGATCGCAGACCTGGAGAGTACGCTGATCTCCGAGGAGACCAAGCAGCAGGTGAGAGACATCCTGGCCGAATTGAAACCGCGAGACCGCCAAGTGCTTCGCGCTCTCTTCCTGGAAGAAAAGGAGAAAGACGAAGTCTGCCGGGAATTTGGGGTGAATCGGGATTACCTTCGCGTTTTGCTGTACCGGGCCAAGGTCCGTTTCCGGTCCACGTTTGACATGCAACCCGAGAACTCGATCGGCCGAACGGCCAGTGACCGGGTCCCTTGAAACGGGCGGACCATTTCGCGCACTACCTATAGGACGAGGCTTATGGATCATCAAGAAGCACTGCGGTTACAAGCAGCGGAAAAATATATTCTCGGGGAATTGCCGCCCGACTTGCGCGAGCAGTTTGAGGAGCACTACTTCGACTGCCCGGAGTGCGCCATGGGGCTGCGGGGCCTGGGGACGTTTGTCACCGCAAGCCGCCTGGTTCTGAGGGAAGAGGATCTGGCTCCCCGGGTCGCCTCAAATGGCCCCGCGGCAGAACGCTCTGGTTGGTTTAACTGGTTGCACCCGGTGATCGCTGTCCCTGCCATCATGGCGCTGGCTGCATTTGTCGTTTATCAAATTACCGTTACGATTCCTTCGGCGAGGAAACAGTCCGCCGTTCAAACGGTCGCTGAAGTCTACGAGTCTTCTTACCACCTGCTGGGCGCGACCAGGGGGGCCGACATTACAAAACTAGCTGTTCGGCCCAACGAGAGTTTCGCCCTGGACTTTGATTTCATCCCCACCCGGGAATTTACTAACTACAAGGGCAGTTTGGTGGATTCGTCTGGGCAAGCCGTCTTGATATTTTCTCTCAAAGGTGGGCAGGCCAATAAGGAAGTCCACCTGGTTGTCCCCGGCGGCAAAGTTCACGCTGGGAAATACGATCTCGTCGTCGTTGGCGACACCGAAGCGTCGAATCAACCCTCCAACGCCAGCGAGGTCCTGCGTCTCACCTTTGAAGTTGTTCCGGAACCCAAATAATTCGTTCGGCCGAACGTCTTGCCACGAAGGAGTAAGTAACTCATGACTGACAAGGTTAAGAGAGTCTTCCACTATCACGCGCACGGACATGTACTGAGCGGCTCATTCACCAGGCCGGTTTCAAGATTTATTGAAGTGCAGGCGCCCAGCGTCTTGCCCACCATCGGTGGGTATGGCAACGCCAGAGTCGAGAAGTTTCGTCTGGATAATCATATTCAATTCCTGGCGGGGTATTCGCACGTTGCGGGGAGCAAGCAGCAGAAGGCTGACAAGGAGACTCACACTACACTCGTTACCGCCGTCGTCGAAGGCCTGAATTTTCTCGATGTTGTGACGGCGGATCGTGTCGTACTGCGGCTCACAGGCGATCATGCCTTTTCCGACGACGAGTCTCACTTCTCCTTTCTCGGCAGCACCTTCGCAAACCTGAAGATTTGCGGCCATTCGGTGGAAATTGAACTAAATGACCGCCTCTTCGCCCGTCTGGATACTTTTGCGAAGGTAAAGAAAGAGTTGGAAACGGACAAGGAATTCAAGAAAATGGCGGAGGATCCCTTCCATTCGGGAACACCTAGTAAATTGCGCGATGGCAACGGGGAGATTTTTTGCTCGCTCGTCAAGAAGCTCAATACAGATGCCCCGGGAGTAACCGTCGAAGGCCATGCCCTGGTCGTACCCGGTTTTGGAAGGGTCTATTTCGCCGAGGCGCTCATCGGTGTAAACAAGCGAACGCTTTCGATGTTGCGTTTCGAACTGGGTTCACCCGTGGAAGGCACTGCGGTGGTGAGTCAGGCCGCGATCAACGGCACCCATTTCCCCTGATACTGTTGCTCTGCCTTCTGATTCTTAGCGCCGGCGGTTGCCACCGGGCAGGAAAACCTGATCTTGATGCGGTCTATCGCACCTCTGTGCGAGAGTTAAGAAGCGGGGACCTCAAGAGCGCCATGGGCGGAGTAGACCGCGCCCTGGGCCAAGTTCCCAATTCCAATCCCGACTGGTATTGGCGTTTTACGGCGCTGAAGGCGGAAATTCTCATCTGGGAAGGAAGGAACAAGGAGTCGTTGGCACTCCTCCAGCAGGACCTTCCTCCCTCTCTACAATCCAGTGACACAACGATATGGCGAAGACTCACTCGTGCCTCTGCGCTCACGAATCTGTCCGATTTCCAGGCCGCCGCGGCAAGTCTCGCCGAGGCCGATAATCTTGCTCGAGCGAACCATCCGGAACTTTTGGGTTACGTCGCGTTACGAAAAGGAACGCTCGCCGATTTTCGGGGCGAGTTGGAAGCTGCGTCTACCCAGTATCGTGCTTCGCTGAAAGCCGCCCGGGACCAAAAGGATTCTTACCTCGAAGCGTCAGCGCTCGGCAGCCTTGGTCTATTGGAGACAGAACAAGGGCGCTATGACGCGGCCGTTGATTGGAACCGCGACGCCTTGCGCGTAGCCGAGGTCGCCGGAGCCAGGAGCTTGGCCGCCAAAATTCAGCTGAACACCGGTTGGAGTTACTTTGAGCTTGGAGATTACGAGCGAGCCCTCGCTCTGTTCCAACAAGCGGACGTTGCTGCGGGCACGGCTGGCTTGTTAAAAGACCAGGCGATTTGCCGGACAAACATTGGCGCCGTGAACTACTACCTGCGCGACTACAACGGGGCAGAGACCAATTCCCTTCAAGCCTTGCAACTCGCTCGCGCTTTGGACGAAAAAAGATTGATCACGGAAAGTTTGACCACGCTTTCGAGTGTCATGATCGCGAAAGGCCAGCTTGAAATCGCCGAAAAATACGACGGGGAGGCGCTGGAGCTGGCTCATTCCATCCAGGATCACGCGGGAGAGATGTCCTCTCGGCTGATCGCCGGGCGAATCGAGGCGGGGCGCAGGCAATTCCATCGTGCGGAAGAACTGTTCGGGCAAATCATTGGGGACCCGTCGGCCAACCCGGCAATCCGGTGGGAGGCGGAGGCCCGGCTTGCCAGTGTGTACGCCCAGGAAGATCGTCCGGCGAAGGCGGAAGGAGAATTCAATCATTCCGTAAGTACAATTCAAGCGGTCCGGCAATCGATCGAGGATGACGAACTTAGGTTGGCTTTTCTTTCCGGGGCGATCGACTTCTACGACGACTATATCGACTTCCTGATGCGACAGGGCCTGCCTGAAAAAGCATTGAGAATTGTTGATCTCACCCGCTCCCAGACTTTGGCCGAAGGCCTTTCGTCCGCCAAAAAGCTTTCCCCCGCCCACTCCGTCGGACTGCCTCCTCGCCAACTCGCGCAAAAGCTTCACGCGACATTACTTTTGTATTGGCTGGGCCAAAGCCATTCCTATCTGTGGGTCATTACTCCCGCCAAGGTATCCACATTCCTGCTTCCTCCAAATTCGCGGATCGATCCGCTGGTAAGAGGATATCGCCAGGAAATTCTGGATGGGCATGATGTTCTTGGAGACGATCGTTCCGCAGGAAGGGAACTCTACACCATGCTGGTCGCTCCGGCGCGCAATCTCATCCCCACAAATTCGCGATTGATTTTGCTGCCCGCGGACAGTCTCTCCGGTCTGAACTTTGAGACACTCATTGTCCCGGACCCCCAGCCGCACTTTTGGATCGAAGACGTGACCCTCTCCACGGCCAGTTCGCTGGCCATCCTTTCTGCTTCCGCGACTCAAAAATCGTTCAGCGAAGAGAGAAGCCTTCTTCTTGTGGGGAATCCAGACCCTGTAAGCCCGGATTTCCCTCGTCTTGCCCAGGCTCCCGCAGAGATGCAAAAAATCTCCGGCCACTTTCCGGAAAACAAACGACAGGTCCTCGAAGGACGCGGCGCAACACCCGCTGCTTATCTGGCAAGCAATCCAGGGCATTTCGCCTATCTGCATTTTGTGGCCCATGGCACTGCCAGCCGCACCCTTCCATTGGAATCCGCCGTCATCCTCAGCAACGACGGCGACTCCTATAAGTTGTATGCGCGCGAAATCGTGAAGCACCCTCTGCATGCCGAACTCGTCACCATTTCCGCCTGCAATGGTGCGGGCACACGTGCCTACGCCGGCGAGGGTCTGGTGGGTCTCTCTTGGGCCTTCCTGCGTGCTGGCGCCCGGCGGGTGATCGCTTCGTTGTGGGAGGTCAGCGATTCTTCCTCCACCCCGCAGATCATGGACTCGCTCTACCAGGGTCTGGACCGCGGAGAAGATGCCGCGACCGCTTTACGGAATGCCAAACTGTCACTACTGCATTCGAGGAGCGGCTCGGTCTTCGCGAAGCCTTTTTATTGGGCGCCCTTCCAGCTCTACACTGGTTCCTGAACGCCGAAAGCGGCGATTTCTGTCAGCGTTCGTGATCCCGCTTCGGAACATTCGTGTACTGCAAGCCAGTCCGGAACTCATTTACAGACCAAGAGTTATATTGACTTTCCACCGGCTCTCCGGTTAAAAATTGAGTGTGTCCAGCCACGAGGTAGGCGCATCTAAACGGTTCGCAGGATTCCCTGAACGATTTATGGGAAGTGATGACCGTGGATTTTACGAGAAAGAGATCGACCTTTCGCCTTGGGCTACTTGGCTTGCTCTGTATGTATGTGCTGTTTTGCGGCGCTCCGTGCAAGTCTCAGCAGTCCCCAGTAGCAGTCACGCCGAATAGCGTTTCCTCGCCCCCACCAGGCACCGAAGATTTAGCCCTGCCGTTGCGAACCAATCAGCAATCCTCCGGCACCATCACCGGAACCATTGCGGATCAAACCGGAGCCCTGATCACTGGAGCTTCGGTGAAGCTATTCCGTGAGGGTGAATCGACGGGTTCAGAGGTCTTGTCAGACGAGAACGGAAAGTTTTTCTTTTCCAATATTGCTCCTGGGCCGTTCCGCCTCACAGTCTCTTCCGAGGGGCTTTCCCCGCAAGAGTTCTCCGGGAACTTGCAACCTGGAGACTCCTATGTCACCCCGCTATTCAGGCTGATTATTGCCGTCCAGGTGACCGAAGTGCGCGTCGCGCTTACACCGGATGAAATCGCTGAGGTGCAGGTCAAAGAACAGGAGAAGCAGCGCGTGCTTGGCTTCATTCCGAATTTTTATGTGAGCTACGTTCCTGATGCCGCCCCCCTCGCGCCAAGGTACAAATTCCGGCTTGCATGGAAGTCGATGACTGATCCGGTGACGTTCGCTGCTGTGGGCTTCGTCGCCGGACTCGATCAAGCGGGGGATCGCTGGGGCGCTTACGGGCAAGGGGCGCAGGGCTACGCGAAGCGCTTCGGAGCCTCTTACGGTGACGTGGTTGCAGGAACATTTATCGGCAGCGCCATCCTGCCTTCACTGCTGAAGCAGGATCCCCGGTATTTCTATAGAGGGAAAGGATCGAAACGGTCCCGGATTTTGTATGCGTTGGCCAACTCGGTTATCTGCAAAGGCGACAACAAACGCTGGCAGCCGAATTACTCGAGCATCGCCGGGAATCTGGCCGCCGGTGGAATCTCGAATCTCTATTATCCGGCTAATGATCGCAATGCAGTCGGAACCGTGTTCGCCACCGCGTTGATCCGGCTGGGCGAAACGGCTGTCGCCAATATCTTCCAGGAGTTTGTTGCGCCGAAGATGACGCCGAGTCTCCAAAGCCGCGGGACAGGCCAGCCCTGAAACGCACGCCATCCGATCCCACGGCGCCCGGCATTCACTTAAAATCGAGCTTTATTCAAAGCTTCCGGTAACGCCCTGGAAGCCGTTGATGGCCTGTTTGTAGAGCCACTTCATGACCCGGGCTGCGTCGTAACAGTAAGCCACGTTGTAGCCAAGCGTCGAGAAGCAGTGCGGCTCACAGCCCTGTTTCATTTCGGCAAGTTGTTTGAGGTCAAACTTCTGGTTCTCGACCGTGCCCCAATCGTAAGTCGCGTTGTACATCGGGAAGCACGGCGCCAGTGTTCCGTCGGTCCGAATGATCAGCCAGTTCTGGCCCGCGCGGCAACCCCAGTGCTCGCCCACTCCACGCATGAACCCCTTCATATTTTGCAAGCGCGGAATGGAGTCCACCATTTTGTATCCCTGGCGTTGCTTGTCGATCAGCCAGTCCAGCAGATCGTCGACCATCGGAAAATCTTCCGGACGAATATAGGTATCGTTTTCGTGCAGATGCTTGAAGTGGGATTGCTCCATCATGGGAGCTTCGTTGATGTGGAAAGTCAGCGATATCCCGTGGTCGTGGGCGATCTCCACCAATTGCTTCACGTCTTCGATGTTGGTGCGGCAAATGTTGGTGTTGAAGAATACCGTGTACCCGTACCGGTACTGCCGGCGCACGAGGTAGTCGAAGTTTGTTCGCACATGCTCCAGCGCTTTCGGAAGGCCGGGCTTTTCCTTAATCGCATCGACTGCGAAATTGATGGTCGCGATTCCGGCATCCGCCAGGCGATCGGTGACATCAGGACGGAGCAGGCGGGCATTCGTGGCCAGATAAACCCAGAAGTCTTTCTTCGCGGCGTAGTAAAGCGCTTTGTGAACAAAGTCGGGGCGCAACAACGGCTCTCCGCCCGTGGGTGCCAACACGCGGCACGGGGTCGACTCCAACCAGTCAATCGCCCGGCGCGCCGTTTCTTCGGTCATCCCCTTCACGCGGTTGTCGTACGACCAGCAGTAATGGCAATCCAGATTGCATTTCCACTCGGTGAAGAGGTAAGCGATGATCGGCTGGAAATCTCCGGGCAGAACGCGCGATTTGAAATAAGGAACCATCCAACCGCGCATGGTTTTGAGGATCCGATCAACCGGCCATTGCCTCTTCCCCGTGTGCAAGACATGGTCGTGGGCCGCGATGTCAGCCGCGTCAAGCTCGTGCAGCAACTCGGGTTGTTGCGGAAAAACCGGCTCGGGAAGCGCCCCGGTCTCTTTTGAAGAGTGGGGCGAGGGCCTCTGCCCTGGCTGTTGCAAAAGAGTATGCAAGGGAACGTCGAGGCGAAACGACTGGGTAGGAACCGTAGGTCGCGGTTGTTCCAGTGTGGACATGAATCCAACCTCTTCTTTGCGTAAGATGACCAGGGGTTGCGACTGAGTCAACTCACGGGTGAATATAACAAAATTGTCGTGATTCGTTCAGCTTTCTTTACTGCCCCTACATTGGTGCTGACCGGTTACTGGCGGCCCCTGGTGGCAAAACGTTGGATAATCGAAGTTGCCGGAGAGATACATGAAAGTGACAAAAAAATCGAAATATTGGCCCAAATTTTATTTGCCAATTCGGCGGACTCAGGCATCTACTATCAAATGGGTAGTTGGCCCGGACAAACTGCAGGCCCATTTACGGTTGGACACGGTTCTGTAGGCCAGTCAGTAACAGCCAAACGTCGCCTGCCGGCTAATTGCATAACTTGAGGTTGCTGTGGGATGGGCTCAGTTCAGATCCTGGTTGAAGCTAATGCTGCCCGCGCTGGGCGGCGCCGGCCTGCTCTTCTCGGCGTTCATTGATTCTTCGTTCGTCCCGCTTCCCTTGGTCACAGACTTGCTCCTGATGGAACTCTCCAGCCAGCACCCGCTGCGCATGCCGTATTACGCCGCGATGGCAGCTATCGGCTCGCTTGCAGGATGCATCTGGATCTACTGGCTGGCCCGGAAGGGCGGGCAAGCCTACTATCGCAAAACCCAGGGCCATCCACCGGGCAGGATTCGCACGCTCATTCAAGACTATCCGATGGCATCTGTCTTCCTTCCCGCCGTCGCGCCTTTCCCCGTGCCGTTCAAACCGTTTGTGATTGCGCAAGGGGTTTTTCAGGTGCCTTTCGCAACGTTCGTAATTGGCACGCTGCTCGGACGAGGCACTCTCTTCTTCGTCGAAGCATTTCTGGGAGCGCGCTATGGCGCCGCGGCGAAGCAATTCCTTGTGGAACAGAAATGGGCCTCGATCGCGCTGACGCTTGTGCTTGTTCTTCTGTTCTTTGTGGTTCGTCGACTGAAGGCAGTGCGCAGGACGGAATATTCTCAGACCGATTGAAGTTCTCGCACGCGGCGCTCCAGTTCACGCGTGATTTCTTCTGCGTCCTCGCCCCCGGTGAAGCGTACCGGCGCGCCAATCGTGACTTGCACGTGGCCGGGCCGGGCGAGAATTTGTTCCTTCTGTTTCAGATCCAATAGCCCATGCAGGTAGATGGGAACAACGGGGATGTTCAACTGTTTCGCTAGCAGGCCCACGCCGGAGCGAAATGGCATTATGTTTTCATCTTCCGCCGTTTTGCCTTCTGGAAAAACCAGGACGTTCCAGCCGCGGTCGGCAAGGTCGCCCGCAAAAGAAAAGCTGCGGAGAAAACCGGATCGCTGCGGCAGGGGGAAAACATTGAAGAGACTTAGCGCGAGAAAATACCTCAGGCGCTCCATGAATCGCTCGTACAGGCCCAGGCTGTTGGAAGGGCTCCTCATTTCCGCGAGCCTTTCACCGCGCATCGCGGTGGCAAGCCGGTTTCGAAATCTTATGGGAAGCGCCGGCAGAATCCAGGCGATATCCAGATAGGTGACGTGATTGGAGATCACCAGCACCGGCCCCTGCAGCCCACGAAGATGTTCGCGGCCGCGAATTCTGGGCGCCGCAAGAAGATATGTCGCCGGCCAGGCAAGCGAGTAGTAGACAGCAAGCCGGAAAGCTGTCACCAACCAATGCTGCGGCCAGGTGGGGAAAACATGCTGAACCGGAGAGGAACTGCCCCGCGCAAGAAGCCTCTCCAGTTGCGCGACTGTGGCGACGTCTTGAAACTGGGCTTCGTTCAGGTCCACTTGATGCCGCTCTTCCAGCGCGCTCATCAGTTCCACGCGGTCCAGCGACGTGAGGTGTAAATCCGTTTCGAGATTGCTCTCAGGGGAGCCCAACGGAACGGGGCGGCCGGTAATTCGCGCGATCAATCCGGCGAGGGAGTCCGGGGCAGGAGCGTTTTCCGTTACTCCGGTCTTCGCTTTCTGAACTAGCTCGCGAATGCGGGGAAGAATCGGCTTCTGGGTCGGTGTCCTGGGAAAATCCGGCTCCGGCCAAAGATACAAGTGCCGGATTTTCTGATACTCAGCCAGCGATTGGTTGGCGCCTTCGATTATCGCGGCGGGATTTCCATTGGAGCCGTTCAGCAACAAAACGGCGCAAGGCTCGGCATTGCCATCCCGTTCGAGGCCGATCACCACGCAATCACGAATGCCGGGTTGCGCTCGCAACGCTTTTTCCAGATCCTCCGGGTAAATATTCATTCCGGCTGGCGTGACGATTACGTTCTTTCGCCGGCCCTTGAAATACAGGCTGCCCGCCTCGTCCTTCTCCGCGATGTCTCCCGTTCGGAACCATCCGTCCGATTCGGCGACTGATAAAGTCCGCCCGCTTTGCCGGTAAGCTGTCGCTACGTTTTCGCCGCGCACCAGGATTTCGCCGTTCTCGTCAACACGCACTTCCAAACCGGGAAACACTTTGCCGATGGATCCCTGCGTGGAACGGAAGGGGTGATTCAGGCTGATAAGCGAAGTGGTCTCCGTCATCCCGTATCCCTGGATGACCGCGTATCCCAGCCGATTCCAGAACGTCTCGGCCTGTTTCGGAAGCGCGGCGCCTCCAGAGATGAAAGCCCAGAATTTCCAGCCTAGCCGCGAACGGATTTTGCGGAATCGCCACCAGCGCAGGAGAAAATGCCGTCGCTCCGCCAGGGTGAAATTCCTTCGAAACTGCTCGATTTTTCCGTCGCGTTCTTCCTGGCGTTCCACCTCGCGTTGAAGAGATTCGATAAAACGCGGAACCGCCACCAGGACAGAGACCCGCTCCCGCCGGATCGTGTCCATAAACTCAGCCGGCCGGAGCGAATCAATGAATACGACGGTGCCGGCCAGCAATGGAGGGATGAACACCCCAAGCATTTGGCCGAACACGTGGCTAAGCGGAAGCAGGTTCAAAAAACGAAGCGGGTGGAATAGTCTTTCATACCGAAGGTATTTCTGAATTTCAGCCTGCAGCGGCTCAATGTTCGCCAGGACGTTTCCGTGCGAGATCACTACGCCGCGAGGTTCGGCCGTGGTGCCCGAGGTGAATATGATTTCCAAAGTATCCTGGCGGGTGAGCGGCGGCGAAGGGTAAGCCGAAGAATCGTGTCCCGCCGTGACGGCGAAAAGCGATTCCAGCGCGATGGATGCAACCGGTCCACATTCTTTTTGCGCGTCGGATCGAAAGATGAGCTTCGCGTTAACTTCCTGCGACACCCGGCTCGCAAATTCCACCGCAGATGTGTGGTCGATGGGAACGACGACAACGCCGCGAAGCAGGCACCCGAGAAATACCGTGATCCATTCCGCGGAGTTCTCGCCCCACAACAAAACCGCGTCGCCCTTGTTTATGCCTCGCAGCTCCAGTTCGCGAGCCAACCGGTTTGCGCCTTCCGCAATCTGTCCGTACGTCCGGCTTTCCATGCGATAGCCGCGCCGCTGACGCACGGCAATTTCGCCGCCAAGCGCTGCATAGCTCTGTACGAAATTTAGAAGTGACTCCACGGCTATTCCAGACATCTATTCTGGCAGAAGTTCGGGAGCCTGGCGCACCCCCGCGGCTCCCGGAAGTTTGATAGGCTTCGGCTACCGTGGGATACACACCAAAAGTGGCGATCATCGGCGCGGGAATCTCCGGCTTGGCTTGCGCGTACCGGCTGAGGCAATTGGAAATTCCCTGCGTCGTCCTGGAGTCTCAGGGACGCGCTGGGGGATTAATCGCCACCGTCAGAAGGAATGGTTTCTTGTTTGAGACCGGACCCCAATGCCCGCGATTTCCCTCAATGTTGTGGCGACTGTTGCGCGAGTTGAATCTGGAAACGGAATTTGTAGCGGGCGACCCGAAAGCAAAGCGCTATATCTTGCGGGACGGCCGGCTGCACCGAGCACCCTTCTCGCCTGCAGGGCTGATCGGAACGCGATTGCTCGGAGCCGGCTCCAAGTTGCGAATTCTGTCCGAGGTCTTTGGTTCTTCGCAGCCGCCCCCGGATGAGGAGTCCCTGGCCGATTTCGTTCGGCGGAAATTTGGAGCTGAAGTGCTGGACTACCTGGTGGACCCCCTCATTTCCACGATATTTTTTGGCGATGCCCGCAAAATGGGCATGGGAAGCGCCTTTCCGGCCCTGGTGGAATGGGAGCGAACCCAGGGGAGCCTCGTGCGTGGGGCGATTCGCGCGCGCAAGTCAAAAGAGCAAGTATTGAACAAGGACCAATCTCTGAGTAAGGCCGGCGCAAACGGCAAGCGCGACATTTTGCAGGTCACCGATGCATTGCCATCCCTCGGTTCCTTCCGGTCCGGCATGGCGGCGCTTCCAGATAAACTCGCCGTGGAATTGCACGAGGAGATTCGTTACAACGCCGCTATCGCCAGTGTGGAACAAATACGAAAGGGAAGCGGCGAAGCGATTGCTTCCTGGCAAATTGTTTTATCAAGCGGCGAAAAAATAACGGCAGAGCATTTGATCCTCGCGGTGCCCTCATACGTTGCAGCGCAAGTTCTGGCAAATTCCGCCCCGCAACTTGCGAACCATCTGAAAGCGATTGAGTACGCTCCGGTCCGCGCGGTGGGCTGTGCGTACAATCGCTCCCAAGTGAGCAACACGCTGGATGGATTCGGCTTCATGGTCCCTCGGCGCGAAGGTTTGGAGACAATTTGCACCTTCTGGAATTCCTCGCTATTTCCGGATCGCGCGCCCGATGGGGCGGTGTTAATGACCAGCTTTGCCGGAAGAGAGATGAAGAACAATCGAGCCGGGTCGAGCGAAGAAGAATATGCGCGAATCGTCGAAGCGGAAAACGCCATCGCGCTGGGCATCAAGGGTCCGCCGCTCGACCGCGTGGTCTGGAGTGATTCGCGGGCGTTGCCGCAATATAACGTCGGCCACGCGAAGCGGGTAGCGGATATCCAAAACATCGTGCGCACAATTCCAAACCTGAGCATCGCGGGCAATTTTCTGAAAGGCCGGTCCATCGGTGATTGTGTCGAGGCGGCATTTGAGGCGGGGCAAGACGTCCGTAGCCGGATGCGAAGTGAAAGCATCCAAGCGACTGCGAAGTCCTCTTGAGGAGCGGGGAAGTTGATCCAAATCGTAGCTTTGATTGGAGGCCTTATCTTGCTCGGCGTTGTGCTGGGCGTGGTCTACCAATCGTTGGGAACGCGTCGAGATCGCAGAGCCTATCCTCCACCGGGCAGGTTGGTTGATCTGGGAACGCATCGGCTTCACCTGCTGGAAGCGGGGAGCGGAGGCCCGACCATTTTGCTGGAAGCGGGCCTGATGTCCACCGTTTTGAGCTGGAGCGAACTGCAACGCACATTGTCCGCATCATTCCGTGTTGTCGCCTATGATCGCGCGGGGATGGGCTGGAGTGATTTGGGTCCAATGCCTCGAACGGCGGACCGCATCGTCGATGAACTGCACACTCTGCTGGAGCGGGCCGCAATTCCGCCCCCCTATGTCCTCGTGGGGCATTCCTTCGGCGGTTTGACCATGCCGCTCTTCGCCGCGCGTTTTCCCGACGAAGTCGCCGGGATCGTGCTTGTGGATCCGGTGGCGCCGGCGGAATGGAACCCGCCTTCAGCCCACGATCTGAAGCTCACACGCATCGGGGCCAGGGTGTGCCGGCGCGGGGCGTTCCTCGCCCGCTTTGGAGTAATTCGTTTCGTGGCTTTTCTTCTGACCACCGGCGTAAAGAATCTCGCCGCTCATCTGGTCCGCCTGATCAGCCGCGGGTCGCCCGCGGAATCCGGCACCGTTTCGAGTCCCTGGTTTTCCGCCTTGCCCGAAAAGGAACGCGCCATGGCGACCGTTTTCTGGGTCCAGCCAAAATTCGCGCTTACGATTGCCAGCCAATTGGAAAACCTGCCCACCAGCGCGGCAAGCATCGCCCAATTCGCAAATTTTTCAGGTAAACCGGTGATGATTTTGTCGGCGCGCACCGCACCCGAGCATCGCCGAATAGAACATGCCGAGATGGCGGCGCGATTACCGCAGGGGGAACACGTCCTGGCGGGAGACAGCAATCACTGGATCATGCAGGAACAGCCGGAGTTGGTGATTCGCGCGATTGAAAAGGTCGCCAGGGGCGCGGAAAAATTCATGGCACAACCGCAGTGACCCTGTTTGCCTCAGCGTGTAATTCGCTTACCAGACGTGAACCGCGGTGATTCGCGGCGGGCCGGAGCGGCCCTGAATCACCTGCGTTTCCAGGACGATTTCGACATTTTTTTGTTTCCAGTTTCGCGGCACTTGTTTCAGCATTTCGTCCATGCGATTTGCATCCACCAGGAATTCGCCCGCGGCGACTGTTCCGCCTCTTCCGATTCCCGCGGCCACTACTACGAACTGATCCGTATCCGGATCCACCAGCCGCGCAACAATCGCGTAATCCTTATAGGTCCCGGTCTGCTGCTGCACGCTGCGGTCCAGCATCCAGTCGCGTTTTCCGGGGTTGGCGCGATCTTCGATCCAGAATTGTGTCATTTCCTTGTCGTTCCCGAAGTGGTATCGCAAAGGAGAGGTCAACCGCAACGTCCATCCATTGTCGTAAGCGCCGATGAATACCGAGGGGCCGCGCCGCAGGTCGGTCAGGCTGGTGGTGGCTTCACCCTGTACGCGATAGGTTTTGCCGTAGGTATGCAGCAAACCTGCCAGGTTCACCAGCGGGCTTACGTCATCAATGATGATTGTGACCATGCTGTCGCTTAACGTGATTTCCCGCTGCGGGTCGGCAGCATCGCGCAGCCGAAGCGTTGAATACTGGATCTGGTCCGCGATGCAGAACAGCACGGGCTCTGAAGATTTCACGAACGGTTCCCAGAACTCCTTCAGCGCCGGCGGCCGGGACGCAAACCAGATTGCCGTTGAAGTTCCCGCCACCAAAAGCAGAGCCAACGCAACTTTGGTTTTCCAGCCTCTAAGGACAGATCGGCCGGTTCGCGCTGCAGAGGACTGTGCTGCGGCTGGAAGGATTGGGGTCGCTTCGCCGCCGCCGCTGAGCGCGTCTGCCCCATTCGCCGACAATCCGGTTGGACGCCCGGGCCAGGAATACTGCGGCGCGTAAGAACCGGCGGGCAGGTACAGGCGGATCTCCTGGCTGTGCTTGGGGTCCTGATAATACTGTTCGATACGCTTGCGAATTTCAGCGGCGGTCACCCTCACAATCGGGTCGGTGTTGGTGTCGTAGTCGGGGGAGCGGCCAAAAATCTCGACGCCCAGTATTCGCTCTTTAAGCTGATCCGTCTCGCCCGCCAGCGAGTGCGTGATCACGTATTTCAGGAAGCTCGGATATCGTTTGCTGGAGTTGAACAGAGGTGTAGCGAGCAACTTGTCGAGTTGCTGCTGAACGGCGGCCTTTTCGGCTTCGCTGGAAGGCGTCCAGCTGTCCGTTACCTGCTCTGCTAGCAAGGCTCCCCTAACGCCCCGACCCAGCGATAGTATGTCGCCGTTGCACCCAGGCGAGCACCCAAACAACAAATTGCGGCTATCAAAAATTCAATTTCCACAGATGCTACAGGGGTTTTCGGCCCGCTGCAACGTAAAACAGAAATTCAAGTGCTCTTAACGGTCTCTTAACGTCCCCGTAAGTTGCGGACAAGAGGCGTCTTACGCGATAATCTCAGGTCTTTTCTTTCTTATCCGCTTTCCTTTACCGGCAAACCATTGCCAGCGAGCAACGAAGTTTCCTATAAGTTGCACCAGTCTTTTGAATGGGGTCTGCCAGCCCTCGCAAGGATTTCAGGAAGATCAAGCGACTTCGAGTGGCAAGGGGATCCACGGGGTTTGGACAGAATTTGGGGTGGCATCCTGCCTCCAACCAGGGTGTCCAGGAGGAATTTTTAAATGT